>Ga0190273_10000665_pt1 | contig 12527 bp, 5 predicted proteins | sample Popmic504IS_FD_134513 | JGI IMG/M metagenome (GOLD analysis project Ga0190273, IMG submission 134513) | Populus adjacent soil microbial communities from riparian zone of Shoshone River, Wyoming, USA - 504 IS | ecosystem: Environmental > Terrestrial > Soil > Riparian zone > Trees stand | place...
CTCAGACGACACAGGGCTGACCACCAACGTCTTCCTGACCGAGCCCAGGCTCTACGGCCTGCGCGTCACCAAGGAGTGGAATGGTGGCCCGTGGTGGACCGGCGCCAACCCGAACCATCCGGCGGGCGAGCCTTATCCGCTGACGATCGAGGTTGCGGGCATGGTTCAGCGGCAGGACGCGCCGTACGAGTCATTGGCTCCCGCATTCACCAGCGCCTTCTCTGAGGCCCTTGATCCCACGTCGCCTCAACATCGGGACCTGGATTGGGGTGACGGCCGTGAGGTCCGTGTGAGTTATCGCCCCGCCTCGGGACCCTGGACGATCAGCGGCGGTGTCAGGTACGGCCGAACCAACGGGCCAGGCACGTTCGTGCATTCCAACGAAGTCGCCGGCACGCCGCTATGCGGTTTCCTCCCCGACGGACCAATCGGCTATTTGTGTGACCCCACCGACCCCCGGTACCAGTCCAATGTCGTGCGCGTGGCGACCAACTGGTCCGACTCCACTGCAAAGGACCGGGAAGAGCACCTCTTCGCCGATTTCACGGTTGGGAGAGATTTTGGACTTGGTTTAGGGCGCGAGAAGCGCTCCACAGTCCGCGCCGGCCTTCGCTATGCACAGTTTGAGTCCACCACCCACGTGACAATGGACGCGATCCCTGACTGGGACCTCACCGAAGGCTTCGTCAAGTATGATGTGCCGTTCGAGCGGTACAGGGCCACCCTCGACGCCAAGCGTGAGTTCGACGGGACCGGCCCCACCCTGCAATGGGACGGCGCGGCAGCGATCCTGGGCGACGAGGAGGCGGGACACTTCGACGTCGATTGGTCGGTAGCCGGCGGCGTCCTGTTCGGAAAACAGAAGACTGGCGTGACGGGCGCCGAAACAGTGGCTACCGGCTATGTCAAATACGTCAATTCGCCTCAAGCCTGGCCTCAAGGGACCCCAACGCCGGTCAAAATCAGGCGCCGCAGCTCGGTGACCGTTCCGTTCGTCGACCTCTCCCTCGGCCTCTCCTACGAGGTCGGCCGGTTCAAGGCCGGCGCCGGCTACCGCTGGGAGCGCTACTTCGATGTGCTCGACGTCGGCTACGACGAGCACAGGGACGCCGACCGCACCATCGACGGGCCCTACTTCAAGATCGCCGTCGGGTTCGGCGGCTAACCGACCCGGCATCAGTCCCCTCTGAACCGGATCAACTGAGGCGGCGGGCTCACCCCGCCGCCTCATTTTTTTCCTCCCGCCATGTATCACTTCGGCGCATCCTTGCGTCCTACGGGAGTAGGGACGCTGCGCACGGCGCGCCCGCATGCATGCAGAACGGGTCCGCGCCTTGATGGCATCGCCGCCGGAACGACCGCCAGAGCCCGCGCCGCAGTCCGAGATTGCCGCGTGGATGGTAACGTTCGGGCCGGGCCTGCGCCGCTACTTCCACAAGCGCGCCGGCGGGGCCGAGGCCGAGGACCTGGTGCAGGAGGTGTTCGTCCGCCTGCACGCCCGCGCCGGCGGCGGCCAGGTTGAGAACGTCGAGCGCTACCTCTTCGCCATCGCCAACAACGTGCTGGTCAGCCGCCACCGCCATGACGCCGCCCGGGTGGTGAGCCGCCAGGGCCCGCTGACCGAGGCGCTGCAGCCGGTCGAGGACGTCACGCCCGAGCGCGTGCTGATCGGCAAGCAGGAGTACCAGCGCATGATCGTCGCCCTGCGCAAGCTGCCGCCGCGGGCGCGCGAGGCCTTCATCTTCCACCGCTTCGAGGAGATGAGCCACCCGGCCATCGCCCGGCGCATGGGCATCTCGGTGGTGGCGGTGCGCAAGCTGATCGCGCGGGCCATGGAACGGATCGCCGAGATCATGGAGGGCCGCGCATGACCGCCCTTCGAATAGGCGCCGCGCCGACGCCGGAGCAGGCCGCCGCCGAGTGGTTCGCCCTGCGCCGCTCGGGCTCGATGACTGCCGAAGAGGCGCGCGAGTTCGAGGTCTGGCTGTCGCAGGAGCCGGAGAACCGCGCCGCCTACGACAACCTCGACTACTACTGGCAGGCCGCCGCCGCCGTCCGCGAGGACCCGGAGGTGCTGGCCATGCGCGACGGCGCGGCGCGAACCTGGCGCACGCGGCGGCTGGCGGCGATGGGCGGCGCGATCGCCGCGGCGCTGGCGGTGATGGTGTTCGCCGGCTCGCAAGGCGTCGGCCCCGCGGCGCCGGGCCAGATCGCCAGCGGCCTCGTCCCCGGCCGGCACGCCTTCCACACCGCCGTCGGCCAGACCCAGACCGTGGTGCTGGCCGACGGCTCGACTGTGACGCTGGACACCGACACCCTGATCCGCACCCACATGGCCGGCCGCGAGCGCCGCGTCGAGCTGGAGCGGGGCAGGGCCTTCTTCCGCGTCGCCCATGACGCCTCGCGGCCGTTCAAGGTGCTGGCGGCGGGGCGCACGGTGACGGCGCTGGGCACGGTGTTCGAGGTCCGCGCCGATCCCAAGCGGTTCGAGGTGACCCTGCTCGAGGGCCGCGTGCGCGTCGAAGGCCGCCGCAAGCTCACCGCCGCCAAACCGGAGGCCGTCGAGCTCGCGCCCGGCGCACAGCTGGTCGCCGGAGAGCAGCGCCGCTGGAGCATCGCCGAAACGGACGTGGCGCGCGAGACCAGCTGGCTCGACGGGCGCCTGGCCTTCGACAACGATCCGCTGGGCCAGGTGGTCGCCGAGATGAACCGCTACTCCGACAAGAAGATCGTCATCGCCGATCCCGCCGTCGCCGGCGCCCCGGTGCTGGGCGTGTTCAAGGCCGGCGACGTCGACGCCTTCGTCCGCGCCGTGGAGGCCTATCACCTGGCCAGCGTGTCGCGCGACAGCGAGGGAGAGGTGGTGCTGTCGGCGCCGTCGTGACAAATTTTCAAAGGCGTATGTATCGCTTTGACCAGCGTTTGCGTCTCTCCATAAAGGGGGCTCGCCGCCCTCGATAAAAAAGGGGGGAAGACAAGATGCGTAAGTTCAGCGCAAGTTTCCGGGCGCGCCTTTTGGGCGGGGCCGCGGCATCTGTATTGATCGTGTCAGCCGGCGGCGCGCTCGCGCAGGAACAGGCCGCGTTCAATATTCCCTCCCAGCCGCTGTCCGAGGCGCTCAAGCAATTCGGCTACCAGAGCGGCCACGACGTTCTGGCCTCGCCGGCCCTGGCCGACGCCAAGGTTTCGCGCGGCGTCGCCGGCGAAAAGGATGTCGAACTGGCCCTGAACGAGGTCCTCGACGGCTCGGGCCTCACCTGGAAGCGCAACGGCGACACCTTCCTCATCGTGAGGGCCGACGCCCCCCAGTCCGGAAGCGCCGCGGGGGGCGGCGCTGAGGTTGAGGCCCTGATCGTCACGGCGCAGAAGCGCGAAGAAGACATCCAGGACGTGCCGATCGCCATCAGCGCGTTTTCGCAGGAGCAGCTGGAGCGTTCGCAAGTCGCCGGCGGTCCGGACCTGATGACCCAGGTCCCCAACATGACGTTCACGAAGACGAACTTCACCGGTTATTCGATTCAGCTGCGCGGCATCGGTACCCAGGCGATTTCCGCCACGACTGACCCCGCGGTCGCTGTCGCGTTCAACAACACGCCCTTCATCCGTAACCGTTTCTTCGAGCAGGAATTCTACGACCTGCAACGGGTGGAAGTCCTTCGCGGCCCGCAGGGCACGCTCTACGGCCGCAACGCCACCGCGGGCGTCGTCAACGTCATCAGCCAAAAGCCGAAGTTCGCCTACGAGGCCAAGGCCTCGGGCGATGTCTCCAACTACAACTCCACGCGGCTGGAAGGCATGGTCAACGTGCCGCTGGTGGACGACAAGGTGGCGCTGCGCCTGGCCGGCGCCTGGACCAAGCGCGAGGGCTATTCGACCAACCAGATCACCGGCAACCAGATCGACGGGCGTGACCTGTGGTCGACCCGCCTGTCGCTGCGGTTCACGCCGACCGACAACATCGAAGCCAACCTGATCTGGGAGCACTTCCAGGAAGACGACGATCGTATCCGCTCCGGCAAGCAGCTGTGCCACACGCATGAGGTGACCAGCATTACGGCCCCGGACTCAACGGGGCAGTGGCACACGTTCGAAACGACGCATGAGCAAACCCTGCCGGAGCGCGGATTTCCAAACATCTTTTCGGGCGTCCAGCCCACCTTTAGCCAAGGCTGCCTACCTGCCTCGCTGTACGCGCCGGAGTCGTTCGAAACGCCGAACGGCATGTCCCTGCCGTACTATCTGCCGGTTGCCCAATTGGGCCTGCCAACGGCGCTGATCGACCCGTATGTCAGCCGGACCCAGTCGCGCGATTTACGCGTGATCGAGTCCACGGTTGATCCGCAGTACCGCGCCAAGAGCGACCTCGCCGAGCTTCAGGTCAGCATAGACCTGAGCGACACCTTGGCATTGACATCCGAAACCGCGTATTCTGCTGACAGCATCTTCTCTTCCCAAGACTACAACCGGTTCAACACCGCCCCTGGGGCGTTCCGGCAGCCCGACGATTTTGGCCTCCCTCTGCGCGAGGGGCTTCTTCTCCCGGGCCCGAGCGGTGGCATTTTCTGCGATCCCCAAGTGGGGTGCGCGGACCGTATGGTCGCCGTTGACGTCTCAACTGCAAAGTCACGGCAGTTCAGTGAGGAGCTCCGGTTAGCATCGGACTTCAGTGGACCGTTTAATTTTAGCTTCGGCGGAAACTTCCTGAGGTACGACACAGAAGACAAGTATTATGTCTTCATCAATACTCTGACTCTCGTTGTGGCCAATCGCCCTGAGTTTTCGCCCTATGTCGCGGGCGTTTCGGATAACTATGAGTGCTTACCGTTCGGGTACGCGCGCCCCGACCCCAATGCTGTCCAGAACGTTGGCGGAGGCTCAGGGTGGGGGTGCGCGTACATGGACCCCAATCCTATCGGGAGCCTGAATGACCTGGGCCACAACTATTTCTTGAGCAAGAACCCGTACAAACTGATTTCTTATGCGGTTTTTGGCGAAGCTTACTACGCTATACGGGACAATCTAAAGCTTACCGCTGGACTACGATGGACCGTGGACAAAAAGGAAGCGCCACGTATTCCAAGCTGGATATTGTCTGCCGAAAACGTTGGATATCCTATCGCTGAGGTTATCCGTCAGGAATGGCGCGAGCCCACTGGACGGCTCACCCTCGACTGGAAGCCCGCCCTTTCGTTTACCGACGAAACGCTGCTCTACGCTTCCTATGCTCATGGCTACAAGGCGGGCGGCGCCAATCCACCCGCCGCGGGCATCGTCAGTTCTTCGCGTTCCGAAGTGGGCGAGGCGCTCGTCACTCAGTCAGCGACGCACCCGACAACCTTCGATGCTGAGTTCGTCGACGCCTATGAACTGGGAGCCAAAAATACGCTATTCGATGGCCGCCTGACGCTGAACGCCGCGGCCTTCTATTACGATTACAAGGGATACCAGATATCCTACATCGTGAATCGGTCTGCCGTTAACCTCAATTTCGACGCCGAAGTTTGGGGTCTCGAGCTAGAAGCGGACTGGCGCCCGATTGAAAATCTGAAACTTGGATTCAAGGGCGGATATGAAAGCACGCGTGTCGCCGACGGTATGAAGGCGATCGATGTGATGGACCGGACGGCTGGAGACCCCAACTGGATCGTTGTCAGTCCCTTCCCAACCTTCCCGTCTAACTGCATCCTGCCGCGATATCTGTTCGTCGGGCAGAACTACGGTCAAGGCGCTTTAAATGGGGGACCGGGCGCGGATCCCGCTCTGGTAAATCTTGGCGGGCCCGGTGGCGGAAATGCGAGCGGCTGCGAGCTCGCCTACGCCCTGAATCGTGACCCGGTCACCGACGCTCCTTATGTCGATCTTACGACCTGGACAGGGCCGATCGCGGAAGGGCCGCTTTCGTCACTACTCGTTCACCCGAATTACCCAGGATTCAATCCCGCCACGGCGCCGAACCACGGCGAGGGGATATTCAAGGACCTCTCGGGCAACGAGCTTCCGAACGCCCCGCACTACACCGCGACGGTGACCGCGGATTACACCCTGCCGCTGCCGTCCGACTGGCTGATGACGCTGCACACCGACCTTTATTACCAGTCGGAAGCCTGGACGCGCATCTTCAACACCGAGGGCTACGACAAGCTCAAGGCCTATACGAACGTCAACCTGGCCGCGATCTTCACCAACGACGACGCCGGTTGGAAGGTGATGGCCTACGTCAAGAATGTCTTTGATCGCGACAGCATCACTGGCTCCTTCCTCAATTCCGACGACACTGGCCTGACCACCAACATCTTCCTCACTGAGCCCAGGCTTTACGGCCTGCGGGTCACCAAGGACTTCAGCGGCGGGCCGTGGTGGACCGGAGCAAACCCCGATCACCCGGCCGGCGAGCCCTACCCGCTGACGATCGAGCTCTCCGGCATGGTGCAGCGTCAGGATGCCCCATACGAAACCATTGCCCCCGCCGCAGTGGCCGCAATCGCCGAAGAGTTCAATAATACCGACACTCAGCACCGCGATCTAGATCGGGGGGATGGGCGCGAACTTCGGCTCATCTATCGGCCAGCGGAGTCCTGGAGCGTCGCCGCCGGCGTTCGATATGGCCGCACCAATGGCTCGTCTCGGGAGCACGGCCAGGAAGCGGCTGGCCCCGCCAAGTGCGGCGTCGCGCTCGACGGTCCGCTGGGCTACTTCTGCGATCCGACCCACCCCTATTACCAGAAGCCGTTTGCCCAAACGACCGGGATTAACTGGGCTGACTCGGCAACTGTCTCGCGTGAAGAGCATGTCATTGTCGATTTCGCCGTCGGAAAAGACCTTGATATCGGCGTGATCGGCGATGGCCGGTCAACGCTTGGCGCAGGTCTCCGCTATGCAAACTTCGACTCGACCACCGTTGCCAGCATGGCCAGCATTACCAATTTCTACCTCCGCGATCTTTGGGTGAAGTACGGCGTCACCTACGATCGCCATCAAGCCGACCTCAGTGTTGAGCGTGAGTTTACAGGCTTCGGCCCGACGATCTCCTGGGATGCCGCCCAGCGCCTCTTAGGAAGCGCCGAAGATGGTCATCTGGACCTGGAATGGGCGATCACCGGCGGCGTTCTGTTTGGAAAGCAGAAGACGAGGATTGAAGGGGCGGAAGGGAGTTCCGAGTTCGACGGAAAGTATGATTTAGGCCCCCCGCCGTCACTCCCGACAGCGTCGGTCCAGTTCGATCGGACGGATTCGGTCAACGTGCCCATGCTCGACCTCTCCCTCGGCCTTTCCTACGAGGTTGGCCGCATGAAGATCGGTACGGGCTACCGCTGGGAGCGGTACTTCGACGTGCTCGACACGGGCTACGACGAGCACAAGGACGCCGACCGCACCATCGACGGGCCCTACTTCAAGATCGCCGTCGGCTTCGGCGGCTAATCAACCCGGCTTCGGTCCCCTCTGAACCGGATCACTCAAGGCGGCGGCTAACACCCGCCGCCTTCTTTTTGCAAAAAAGTTCGCGGGAGGCGTGGGGTTTTGGGCGAAGCTGGCCTGTAATGACGAAGGCTCTCTCCGCCCTCTCGGCGGAGCGGCCGTTCGGGACCTTCCATGGCGCAGCCGCCGGAACCTCTGCAGGACGCCTCGGCGCCGCCCCGCGACGGGTGGATGGCGCAGTACGGCCCGGCGCTGCGCCGCTACTTCGCCAAGCGTGTCGCCCCCGCTGAAGCCGAGGACCTGGTGCAGGACGTCTTCGTGGCTATGCAAGTGAGGGGAGAGATCAACGACCCCGACCAGGCTGACCGCTACCTGTTCCGTGTCGCCGCCAATGCGCTGGCGCGGCGGCGGCAAAGGCAGCGCTGGGACTGGGCGAGCCACGAAGGCCTGGACGGCGGCTTTGCGCCCGTCGACGACCTCCACCCCGAGCGGGTCATGCTCGGGCGCGAGCGGCTGGCGCAGTTCACCGCCGCCCTCGACGCCCTGCCGCCGCGCATGGGCGAGGCCTTCATCCTCCACCGGTTCGAGGAGATGACCTATCGCGAGATCGCCCGCCGCATGGGCGTGTCCGTGCGCACGGTCGAACACTTCGTCTCCCGCGCCATGCGGCGTATCTGGGCGAGCATGGAGACGCCCGCATGAGCCCGCCTGTCGAAGACTTTGAAGACGGCGGCGTTGAGGACATCGCCTGCAACTGGCTCGCCCGCCGCCGCTCCGGCGTAATGAGTGCGAAGGACCAGCGCGATCTCGACGCCTGGCTCGCCCTCGACCCCGCTCATGGCGCGGCGCTGGAGGCGGCCGAGCGGGCTTGGGACGGGTTGGAAGCCTTCCGCGCCACGCCCGAACTGCTGGCCCGGCGCGAGAAGGCGAGGGGGCGCTACGCCGGCGTGCCGCGCGCCTGGATCATGCGAACCGCGGCCGCGATCGCCGCCATCACCGTGATCGGCGGGGCGGCGGGCTGGCAGTACGCCGGCCCCAGCCTCTTCGCGCGCGGCTTCTCCGACCAGGAATACCGCACCGCCATTGGCGAGCGCACCAACCTGACGCTGCCCGACGGCTCGGTGGTGACCCTGAACACCGGCAGCGTCCTGCGCACCCGCGCCGACCACGGCAAGCGGCTGGTCTATCTCGACCGGGGCCAGGCCTTCTTCCGCGTCGCGCACGACCCGCTGCACCCCTTCATCGTCAGCGCCGCCGGGCGCACCGTCACCGCTGTGGGCACCGCCTTTGACGTGCGCGTGGACGGCGGATTCGAGGTGACGCTGGTCGAGGGCAAGGTCCGCGTCGCCGCGCCCGCCCGGGCGACTCCGGCAAGGCCCGGGGCCGCCGCCGCGCCGGCCACCGTTCAGACCACCGAGCTCGTCGCCGGCAACCGCTTCAGCGCGCCGGACGCCAGCCACTGGGTGGTTGCGGCCGCCGACACCGCCCGCGAGACCAGCTGGGTCACCGGCCGCCTCACTTTCGAGAACGAGCGCCTGGCCGAGGTGGTCGCGGAGTTCGAGCGCTACTCGCCCCGCCGCATCGTCATCGAGGACTCCGCACTCGGCGACGAGCTGGTCAGCGGCACCTTCGAGGCCGGCGACGTCGACGCCCTCGTCCGCACCCTGCGTATGGCCAAGATCGCGCGAGTGGAGGAGGACGGCGACGCCCTCCATCTGGCGCCGCTTTGACATAAGTGAAAATATTCGCTGGCCCCACGTGGGGATCGGCGGCTTCCCGGCCTGTTATGCTGCGGGAGTTTCTCAGCTCCCGAACAACAATGAAGGGGGAGCGAAATGGGCAGATCATCGAAACTGGGGGCGCGCCTGCTGTGCGGAGCCGCGGCCGTCGCATTGCTGAGCGGCGGCATGGCGCACGCGCAGGAGCGCTCGCCGGTCCGCTTTGAAATTCCCGCCCAGTCGCTGACCTCGGCGCTCAACGAATTCGGCATCCAGAGTGGCTCGGCGGTCCTGTTCCGCGCCGACGTGACGGGCGCCAAGCTCTCGCGCCCACTGAGCGGCGCGGTCGAGCCCGAAGCGGCCCTGCTGGCGATGCTGGACGGCACGGGCCTCTCCTACCGCCGCGAAGGCGACGCCTTCGTCATCGTGAGGGCCGACGCCCCCCAGTCCGGAAGCGCCGCGGGGGGCGGCGCTGAGGTCGAGGCGCTGATCGTCACCGCCCAGAAGCGCGAAGAAGACATCCAGGACGTCCCGATCGCCATGTCGGCGTTCTCGCAGGAGCAGCTGGAGCGCAGCCAGGTTGCCGGCGGCCCGGACCTGATGACCCAGGTCCCCAACATGACCTTCACCAAGACGAACTTCTCGTCTTACTCGATCCAGATTCGGGGGATTGGCACCCAGGCGATATCCGCGACCACCGACCCGGCGGTTGCGGTTGCCTTCAACAACACGCCCTTCATCCGTAACCGCTTCTTCGAGCAGGAATTCTACGACCTCCAGCGCGTCGAGGTGCTGCGTGGCCCGCAGGGCACGCTCTACGGCCGCAACGCCACCGCTGGGGTTGTCAACGTCATCAGCCAGAAGCCGAAGTTCACCTACGAAGCCAAGCTCTCCGGCGATGTCGCCAACTACAACTCCACGCGCCTCGAAGGCATGGTCAATGTGCCGCTCGTCGACGACAAGGTCGCCCTGCGTCTCGCCGGCGCCTGGACCAAGCGGGCGGGGTATTCGACAAACCAGATCACCGGCAACCAGATCGACGGCCGCGACCTGTGGTCGACCCGCCTGTCGCTACGCTTTGCGCCCACCGATAACCTCGAAGCCAACCTGATCTGGGAGCACTTCGAGGAAGACGACGACCGCATCCGCTCCGGCAAGCAGCTGTGCCACCGCGATGCGCGGACGATGCTGGGCGAGGATTCGGATGTAGGGCCGCTCACCTACACGTATGCGAGCTACGGCAGCGGTGCGGCAGGAGGGCTGGTCAATCAGGGCTGCCTGCCGAGTTCGCTCTATTCGCCGGATGCTTTCGAAGCGCCGAATGGCTTCTCACTACCCTTCTATCACCCGCTGGGCGCCGTCTTTGTGCCGGTTGTCAGCAATTTCGACCCGTATGTAAGCACCACCCAGTCACGAGATTTGCGCGTGATCGAGTCTACCGTTGATCCACACTACACGGCAGAAACCGACACCGTTGAATTGCAGCTCAGCTACGACCTAGGCAGTGGCCTGACCATCACCTCGGAGACCGGCTACAACTCTGATGATCTATTTTCAACCCAGGACTATAACCGCTTCAACACGGCTCCTGGTGCGTTCGACCAGGTCTGGTGGGATTATGGCATTGGCTCTGCCATGCATCGCGAGAACCTGCTGGTCGGCGGTGTGTTTTGTGATCCCCAGATCGGCTGTGCCGATCGCTTGGTCGGTGTGGACTTGTCGACGGCCAAATCACGCCAGTTCAGCCAGGAATTCCGGGTTGGGTCCGACTACGATGGCGCCTTCAACTTCAGCCTAGGCGCGAACTTTCTGCGCTATGACACGGTCGACAAGTACTACGTGTTCATCAACACGCTGACGATGTTTGCGGCCATTTCTCAGCAAGCTACGAATACCAATGCGCCAGTCCCCCTATCGCCTTGGCAGGCTGGGGTGAGCGACAACCGCGAATGCCTGCGGGGCGGACTCGTGCCGCCCGATCCGAATACCGCGCAGTCGATCGAGGGGTGTGAGTACATAGACCCCAATCCCATCGGGAGCCTCAACGACCTTGGCCACAACTACTTCCTCAGCAAGAACCCTTACAAGTTGATCTCCTACGCGGTATTCGGAGAGGCCTACTACAACATTACCGATAGCTTGAAGGTTACTGCTGGCCTTCGCTGGACCGTGGACAGGAAAGAGGCGCCGCGAATTCCCAGCTGGGTCATAGGCGCGACAACGGCCGGCTATCCGGTCGCGGAAGTTGTCGAGCAGGAGTGGCGCGAGCCCACCGGCCGCCTGACGGTCGACTGGAAGCCTGACTTCTCATGGACAGACGAAACGCTTCTCTATGCTTCCTATGCGCATGGCTACAAGGCAGGTGGCGCCAATCCCCCGGCCGCAGGCATCGTCAGCTATGGCCCAGTCGGAACCGACGAGCTTCTTCAACAGTCGGCGACGCAGCCCAGAACCTTTGACCCGGAGTTCGTCGACGCCCTCGAAATCGGCGCGAAAAATACCCTGCTGGATGGGAGCCTGACGCTAAACCTCGGCGCGTTCTATTATGACTACAAGGCCTACCAGATTTCATACATCGTCAATCGCGCGGCGGTGAACCTGAACTTCGACGCGCAGGTGGCCGGCGTTGAACTGGAGGCGGACTGGAGGCCGCTCGAGCAATTACGGCTTGGCCTTAAACTCGGCTACGAGGACACTAAGGTCGCCGATGGGGAGCGTGCCATCGACGTCATGGACCGTACCGCGGGCAATCCCAACTGGTTCCTGGCCAGGCCGTTTCCCACCCTTCCGTCGAACTGCATATTGCCGCTATATGTAATCGACGGCGCCTTGAAAGGTAGCCCGGGTCAAGTCACACTGCCGAGCAATTCCAATACCAACGGAAACGTGGGACTTTGCGAACAAGCCTACTTATTCGGGCACGATCCCATCACGCAGGCCGACTATGTGGCCAACCCGTCCGTGCCCCCTTATGCAGGCTACCCAGGTTTTGACCCGGTAGCGGGCACACCGGGGCATCCCTACACAGGGCAGAACACCTACAACGGTGTCGATTATGGCCCCGCTCCGAACAATGGCGAGGGTTTCTACAAGGATTTGTCGGGCAACGCGCTGCCGAATGCTCCGCACTACACTGCCACGCTAACTGCCGATTACACGCTGCCATTGCCAACCGACTGGCTGATGACGCTGCACACCGACCTGTATTATCAGTCGGAAGCCTGGACGCGGATCTTCAACACCGAGGGCTACGACAAACTCAAGGCCTACACCAACGTCAACCTGGCCGCGATCTTCACCAACGACGACGCCGGCTGGAAGGTGATGGCCTACGTCAAGAATGTGTTCGACCGCGACAGCATCACCGGCTCCTTCCTCAACTCAGACGACACA
>Ga0190273_10000666_pt1 | contig 12520 bp, 14 predicted proteins | sample Popmic504IS_FD_134513 | JGI IMG/M metagenome (GOLD analysis project Ga0190273, IMG submission 134513) | Populus adjacent soil microbial communities from riparian zone of Shoshone River, Wyoming, USA - 504 IS | ecosystem: Environmental > Terrestrial > Soil > Riparian zone > Trees stand | place...
GCATCTTGTATCGCACCTTTTCCCGGAATGTCCGGGGATCACGAGTGCGCCACAGCCTCGCCAGCCGCACCACCCGGCTGCGCTCACGCCAAACAACACGGTCCTGCCCCGAGTACGCGCGCGACTGCGAAGTGGTCACCGCCCAAGGCTAGGTTGCCTGTGCTCGAAGCGGTCCAGGAACCCCGTCGAGGACAGGTGCACGAAACGCGACGGTCGAGCAGTTGTCTCATTCGTACCTTATGTTCGGGCGTGGAGTGCTCGTCGGTGTTGTTCTCGGGCGGACGATTCGTCCACCTCAGTGGATCCATTGAGGTGTCGCCAATCAAAAAGTGTCACAACTACCGGTATAGCGGGTGCAATGGATGCACATCCTATGTCGTCGTTTACAAATTGTGATTGATTCGCCTGCACCCATAGGGTTTGCTACGACATCCGGTCGATACCCACTGTCCTGCCTGGACTACCGGCGGGGGCTCCGCCGGGTGTCCTCTCCCACGGGCAGGTGGCCGGGATCAAAAAGTCAGCAAATTTCGTTGGTTTTAGTGGTGTTACTCACGGGAATCTGGAAGGCACACGAGATCGCCGCACGACGATCACCAATCCAGTGAGGGGAATTCAATGAACTCAGCCCGACGAATGATGGGAGGGATAGCGGCGCTAGTAATTTCGGCAGCGATCACCGTGTCTGGCGCGAGCCTGGCAGTGGCCGCGCCCAGTTCACAGGATACCGACTACATCACCGCCAACGGCCAGACCAGTCTGGCGGAGATCACCATCGGTCAGCTGGCGTTGCAGCGGGCCCAGAACACCGCCACTCGCGAACTCGCGCAGATGACGTTGACTGATCACCAAGCCGCCCTGGCAAAACTGCAAACCGTCGCCGCGCAACTGGGTGTTCCAGTTCCGACCGAGCCCAACGCGGATCAGAAGAAAGACGCGGCGACCCTGGAAGCCGTCGACGACGCCGCGTTCGACCTGACCTACGCTCAGATCCAGGTGGCCGGTCATCAGAAGAGCATTGCCGGTACCAATCAGGAAATCTCCGCTGGATCAGACCCGGCAGTGATCGGATACGCCAACGACTACCTGCCGGTGGCAACCATGCACCTCCAGATGGCGCAGGACGCACTCGCCGAACTGGGCGGCACACCCACAGCAGTCCCTGCCGGAAGCGGTGGGCAAGCAGCAGCGACAGCCGGCTCCACCGTGGGGTGGCAGGGCCTACTCGGCCTCGTCGGGTTGCTTGCGATCGCGGGCGGCCTGCTCATTCTGCGCAGGCGGCAATCGTTCCGCTAAAGCCGCAAGCGCAACGGAACACCGCCGCATCCAAGGATGCGGCGGTGTTCCGGCGTCTTCGCCACTGGCCGGGTGTTGCCCTGCTCACGGCGGGCATCGTGCTCTTGTCTATGTCGGTGTTATGGATCAGTCACGACCGGCAGAGCCCCCTTGCCTTCGGCCAATCGGCCATTACAACACCTCCGAAGCCGACGGCCCCACCAAGCAACATGGCGACATCTACGCCACCTGTGATCACGTCCTTCGTTCATCCGGGAGCGCCCTCAACAGCTGGCCTCAGCGACCACTTACCGATAGCAGCCACGCCCCCCGCAGTTGCTGGGGTTGGCCCCCCGACCCGGTTGACCATCCCGACCCTGGAGGTGGATGCCCCCGCGGAGGCGGTCCTCAGCGATGGTCAGGTTTTGCGTCCACCCGAGGACCCGATGCGTGTCGGTTGGTGGATTGGCAGTTCACCCGCAGGCTCCAGCGATGGATCAACCGTCGTAGTAGGGCATGTCGACACCGCATCAGCAGGCCCGGGAGCACTGTTTCGGTTGACCGAACTCGAGCCCGGCACGGAAATCATCCTGCGCACCGCCGATGACGCCACATTCCGATACATCGTCAACGCGCTCATCGATTACCCAAAAACCGAGGATTTACCGCCCGAGCTGTTCCGCACCACCGGTCCGGCGCAGCTCACCCTCATCACCTGCGGCGGTCAGTTCGACGACGTGACGGGAAGCTACGACGACAACATCGTTGTGACAGCCAGTCTCGCTTCATGAACACCAAAGCTTTCCTGAATTATCCCAGCGTCGCCGGTGCGATCATCCGTAGGCCGGTCAGATTCTGTTCGGAGTTGGGGACCGCTCACCCGAGCACGTGTTGGCCAAGATCCTGAGCCACGACGCCGACCTTATTGTTGCCGGGAGCCACGGGCAGGGACCGGTCGCCGGTTTCTTTTTGGGCGGCTTCACAATTCACCTGCTGAAGGTCGCCCCACGCCCGGTCCTGGTGGTTCCCAGGACCGATCCGTACGACCGCAGCTAAACATCAAGTGGTGAAGCAGCTCCACCGGGACGGTGCAAGGCACGGCTTAACGACACCGGCGGGGATTTATCGCCAGACCACGGTGGGTTTTGGGACGGTCAGCTGGTCCGCGATGCCAGCTGCAAAGCGCGGATTCGCGTGAAGTCACGGAAGTCCCCACGGTCAGTTCGGCGCCGATCGCGTCGGCAATACCCTTGGTGCCACCCATTTTGCTGGCATAGGCCACCAGAACGGTGGTGTCGCGCGTGGTCATCTCCGGGCCTCCCAAAGATTGCTCTCATGCTCCACTGTCGTCGTCGGGCCCGTACGAAGTCAGGGGGCTGTCGACCTGCAATGGCCGGGTCGAAGGTCCCAACGGAGACTCCCGCCGGCTCGCCAGTTCTATCGGTGCGCCGTAGCTGACGCTCGGTCTTCAAGGCAGGGACTTAAGACCCTGGTGAGTGGGTCAGCCCCGGAACGACGCTGTCAGTGTGCCGCTCGCAACGGTGAGACAGGCGGGTGAAGAAGCATTCGTGAAGGGAAGGCCTGTGATGTCGAAATATCCGCGGCCAACGGTGCTGGCCGGCGTAGATGGTTCCGCGCAGTCGATAACCGCCGCCCGGTGGGCGGCGGACGAGGCCGCCCGCCGTCGGCAGAGTGTGCTGGTGCTGTATTCGGCGCACCTGCCGGTCACCGAATACCCGTCATTCGGGTACCCGGCCGAATACATCGAGTCCGCAGAAATCAACGGCCGTCGTGTCCTGGACGAGGCCGTGCAGGAGATCCATCGGAATTACCCGGATCTCGAGGTCAGCACGGCGCTGACCCGGTCCGACCCACGGCTGGCACTGGTCGACGCCAGCGATGGTGCGGCGCTGACCGTGATCGGTTCGCTCGGCAGTGGCCGGCTCCAGGAGGTGCTCTTGGGGTCGGTGGCGTTGCATGTGGCAGCGCACGGCCGTTCCCCTGTCGCGGTGGTCCCATACGACCAAGACTCCCGGCGGGGTCCGGTCCTGGTCGGCGTGGACGGTCGGCGGGACAGCGAGGCGGCTGTCGAGTTTGCGTTCGACGAGGCTGCGCTGCGTGACGTTGATCTGGTCGCGGTGATGGCGTTCGACTCCTGGGCTCGGCAGGGCTTCGCGCGCCGACCGATCTCCTTCGATGTCACCGAGGCTCAGGAGGAGCACGCGGTGATCTCTGAACAGCTCGCGGGGTGGGCGGAGAAGTACCCAGACGTCCGCGTCCACGAACACGTCTTCCGCGGTCGGCCCGCGGAGTGCCTGCTCGGCTACGCCGGGCACGCCCCGCTGGCCCAGCAGCCGCAGCTGATCGTGGTTGGCTCTCGCGGCCGCGGCGGCCTGACCGGGTTGCTCTTGGGCTCCACTAGCCACGCGGTGATCGCCCACGCCACCTGCCCGGTCGTGGTGGTCCGGCCATCGGCAGGCTGACCCAGCACCACATTTAAGGTGAACGGCACCTGCAGCATCTGTGAAGATCAGCGGTGTGTCGTCAACGATCCGTACCCGCAGTTCGTCGCAGCTCCGTCGAGTGGCGCTGATCGGGGTGGAGGGGCTGGTCGCGGGTTTCCTGATGCCATTGCTGGCGTGGCTGACGCACCGCGTTGCAGAACTTCACCTTTCCCCGCGATGACGGGTCAGGAACCGGAACGGCTGGACTCCATGTCCGGCACCCGAACCCCGGTCAGTTCGTACAGCAAACCGTCGGTCCGCTTGAACCAGAGCTCCAGTGGCACAACGATGTTGTGCACGAATCGGTACTTGCCGCGCAGGCGCCGAGTCGCCGCGACCGCCTCGGCTCCGCCGAGCAATCGGGCGCATGCACACAGCACGGTGCCGGTTGGCTTTCCTCGCACCGTGCACGGAGCGATCTGGACATCGGGGAAGTTTCTCAGCCGCTTGACCTTTGCCGAGTTTGCGGGTGTTCCGAAATAGGCACGATCGCCGTCGACGGCGACATTGACCGGTGTGTCGACCCAGCTGCCGTTTCGTTTTCGGGTACGCAGGAGCATCGCCCAGGTGTCGTCCAAGGGTGCCAGCAGGTGATCGTTCATGTTCAAATCTCCGGGTCTTCGGGTCTTCGGAGCGGGAATGCGAGGCCGAGATCGACGAGATACCGGGTGAGCTGTAGTCGTTGACGCACGAACTTGGCGAAATCATCGGTAATCGGCTCCGATAGCCGCTCGAGCGGCAATGCGGTGAAGGCGCTGCGAACCACCAGGCCGCCGTTCATCCCGCGAGCAACCAATTCCTGGTCCACGGCGAGACCTTCTTCCGCGACGCCGGCTCGATATGCGGCGACAAGGACATCATGCAGCGCAGGGAGTGTCGCAATATCGAGCTGCCCGGCATGGGCCAACCCCACCAGCAGCTGGCCGAGGTCGTCGCCCACTGCCGCCGGACCGCCCAGCGTCCAATCGATCATCACGAACTCGGCGTTGCCATCGGCGGGTATCAGCAGGTTCTGTGGGCTCGCGTCGCCGTGCACCACCAGTTGCGGCAACAATTCGAGTGCATTGAGAATCGCGGGCACTCGGCGGACCAGTTCATCTAGATCTCGGCGCAATTCGGTCGAGCCGGCGAGCAGGGGGTGCTGCCAGACGTTGTCCGCCGTGAGCGCCGGGAATGCCGCCGGCAGTAGGCGGCCCGTGTAGAAACTCCTGGTCACCGCGCCTGGCTGGTCAAAGGCGCTGCGCGGCAGACTGTGCAGTGCAGTCGCGCGGACGGCGAATCGTCCCAGCAGCCTGGCGGCCGCGGCAAATAGTCCTTCGTTCCATTGATTAGGTGAGGTTGCGACGTCTTCGAGAACGATGGCCAACCGATCGTCGCCGAGGTCGACGATGCGGTGGACGATGGGCAACCGGAGCCCCTGCGGTAACGCGCCCGGGAGGCCAGAGCGGTACACGTCAGCCTCATACCGCCACTGATCGCCGGCCCCGGCAGCGGCCTTCAGTTCGGCCGGCAGGATCTCGAACAGCGGCCAATGACGATAGGCGCGAACCAGTTTCACGAACACCGACCAACGTCGTTCGCTGTTGCTGACCCGAGCGGTGCCAAGGATGCGGAAGAGCCCGTCGGTGGTCGGGGAGCCGAAGTCGTAGTCGGCGGTTTCGACCCGCCACCCGGTGACATCTGCTCCCGGCTGCCGCAGGACGGATCGGGCGAGATCGGCGATCGTATCGGCATCCGGCGTCCATGCCCGCACGGCGGTTTTGGCGTCAGGTGTCGCCATCATTCTCTCCAACTGATAAAGTAACGTTACTTGACTAGATGAGAGTAGGGCCGCGGGTGACGCAGGTCAACGGAGATAACGACAAGGTTCCCAACCACCTGGCGTACCTGTTGCACATGGCAACCCGGCGGCTGCGGGCCGAGGCCGAAACCACCGCCGGGGCAGCACCTTCGCTGCAAGCTGCGCAGGCCAGGCTGCTCGATGTGATCCCGCGGGACGGTGGGCGGCTCACCGACCTGGCCCAGGCTATGCGGGTCACCAAGCAAGGCCTCGGCCAACTTGCAACATCCCTCGTGCGCGAGGGATTGGTCGACGTGCTCCCGGATCCGATCGACAAACGGGCCAAGGTCATTCGCCGCACATCGCGGGGTGACGACGTCATGCGAGTGATGCGGTCAGCGATAGAGGACGTCGAAGAGCGTTGCCGCGCTGAGGTCGGGAACGCGCAATACGAAACATTTCTCGACGTGCTGAGGGTATTTGCGGGCGCCGCTCGGCAATCCTGACCGACATCCAGTGGTGGCTCTCGACGCGAGGTCCTGGTCCGACCGTCTGCAGCGGGAAGCCGATGCCCACGCTTCGACCACAAGACTCAAGCTGATCCCGCGCCGACTACCTCTGCCGGGCCACCGAACCAGCGGGCGACGGTTCGGGCCATGCCCTGGGTTGGCCACCAGGTCATCATGAACAGCCGGCCGCTTGCCCACCGGCCCTCGACCCACCAGCCCGTATGACGACCTCGGCGGAGAATAACCCGATGCTTACTCATGATGGACCACCTTTCGACGGGATTGACAAAAAACGGATCTCACGCGTTACGGCAGGTCGGCCCGCTGGGGCGGGGGCTCGCGTGTGTCGATCGTGATGGATCAATGGTGTCCCGCCGAAAGGGAGGCCAGCAGTGGGCCAACCCGCAGAATTGCAGTGGTCACCACCACGGGAGCCGCGGGTCAGTCGGGTTGACATTCCCGCAGTCGGGTCCGCGCTTGGTATGCCAATTCAGCACGACAGACCTGACTAACGATATTGGGGACTTATGGTTCAGGGGCCGGCGCGAATCCCCCGCGTGGGCGGCTTCCTGAGGTGAATCAAATTCGGTGTGCAACATTACTTGACCTCAGCGGGCATCCGATTTGCCCATGGAGTTCGCCCCAAAGCCGGGCTCGTTGTCGCCCGAGGAACCAGGACGGGGGGGAGCCGCACGGAATTCACCAGGTTGCCTGCCAGCAGGCTGATGAGCAGTTCGACCGCTCGCCGTCCCATCTCTTTCATGGGAGAGCGGATGGTGGTCAACGGAATGGGCAGGTTGGCGGCAACTGAGACGTCGTTATATCCGACGACTGCGATGTCCGTGCCTGGTGTTAACCCATAATCACGAATCACTCCTAGCACGCCGATCGCCGCGAAGTCGTTGACGGCGAAGATCGCTGTGGGTGGAGATGATTGGCGAAGTAGTTGTTCGGCTGCATGCCGGCCGCCGGCGACGTCGAAGCTGGAATGGACAATGTCCTCAGCGGCAACTGGGTGGCCAGCCGTCGCGTATATCTCAGCGAATCCTGCAGTTCGGTCGATGCCGGTGCTGGCATAGGGTTCGCCGGCGATGACGGCTACCCGGGTGTGTCCCAGCTGGAGCAGGTGTTCGGCCGCTAGTCGACCGCCGATGACGTCATCACACGTCACCGCCGGATACTCCCCGGCATGCCGGTTGACCAGAACGAACGGCACATGTCGCGCATGCAAACTGTCCGCGAGCTGGTGATCAGCATGGGAGTCCCCGAGGATCAAGCCGTCAACGTGTCGCGACAGGAACATTTCAGCACGGGTTCGCTGCGCCCGTGGGTCATCATGGGTGTTGGCGACAAACGTCTGATAGCCCGCTGAGCCGGCGGCGTCATCGATTCCCTCGTAAATGGTTGCCAGCACGAGGTCACTGAGTCGGGGGACCAGGACGCCGATCAGACTGCTCCGTTGCGTTCGCAGACTGGCCGCATGAGGGTTGGGGACATAACCGACGCGTTCGGCGGTCTCCCTGATCCTCGCCTCCGTTCGGGCGGCGGTGGCGCGTCCTTGGTTCTTCGTCCCGGGATGGAGGACTCGAGAAACCGTTGAGGCGGACACCCCGGCCAGGGCTGCGATCGTCCGCAGGGTGGCGCGACCCAGTTGGTCGGTGTGTGGCAACTCCGGCTCTGCTGGTGTCATCGGAACTTCCTGACTGTCGAATGTGGCCGCGGCCACTTCTTGACCGAACCCCCTTGACGAGCATGCCACGGGTCGGTTGTAATTGCGCAATCGTTTGGTGCAAACGATTGGCGCAATCGATTGGGGAGCCGATGGGCAGGATCGCAGTGCTTGCTACCGGCGGAACCATCGCTAGCCGGGTGTCGTCCGACGGCGGGTCGGAGGCGGCCGATACCAGTGCTGATCTGTTGGGGCGAGTGACGGTCCCGAGTGGTGTCGATGTGGTCACGCAGGACGTGCTGAGCCTGAATAGTTTCGCGTTGACACCACGAGATATGCAGACCGTTCTTGACGCTGTACTTGCCACGCTGGCGCTGACGGGTCAGGATGCGGTTGACGGTGTGGTGGTTACCCACGGCACCGACACGCTGGAAGAGACAGCCTTCCTGGTAGATCTGTTCGTCGACGATCAGCGACCAGTCGTTTTCACCGGCGCGCAGCGCGGCGCCGATGCGGAAGACAGCGACGGTCCGGCGAACATCCGTGATGCACTCTTCGTGGCCGCGGCCGAGAACGCCCGCAGCATAGGAACTGTCGTGGTCTTCGACGGAGCTATTTTCCCGGCTCGCGGTACCCGCAAAGCTCACACGCTCGCCTCAGCAGCCTTTTCCGCGCCGGATAGCGGACCGATCGGCTCGGTCGCCAAAGGAACCGTGCGAATTGGTACGAGCATGCCGCGTCTGTTGCCGCCACTGGACAACCGGCAGCTGGACCTCACAGATGCACGAGTGGACATCATCGCTACTTTTCCAGGTTGCGACAACGTCGCGATTGACGCAGTTGTTGCTGCGGGCGCCACCGGCATCGTTCTGGAGGCGACCGGCGCGGGGAATGCAAATGCCGCGATCTGCGCGAGCGTTGCCCGGTTCACCGAACAGGGCGTTGTGGTCTTGCTCAGTACTCGAGTCTGCTCTGGGCCGGTCGTTCCGATCTACAGCGGCGGCGGCGGTGGGGTCGATCTGATCGCCGCCGGCGCCATCGGCACAGGTGTGTTGCGTCCGAGCCAGGCCCGGATGCTGCTGCTCGCTCTGCTCGGAACCGGGGCTTCTGTCGCATCCATTGCCGAAGTCTTCGGAGACAGCTGACTTCGGGCTGCTCAGATTTTGACCAGACCCGCAGCCGGCGGTTCTGAAAATCGAATAGGAAGGAACAGGATGGCCAAGGAAATCATTTGCGCGTTCGGCGTCGATGTCGACGCGGTCGCCGGATGGCTCGGTTCTTACGGCGGAGAGGACTCACCGGACGACATCTCCAGAGGGATGTTCGCAGGAGAAGTAGGAACCCCGAGACTGCTCGAGCTGTTCCGTCGTCACGAGCTTCGAACCACATGGTTCGTGCCTGGTCACTCGGTGGAAACATTTCCGGAGCAGACTCGAGCCATCGTCGCTGCCGGACACGAGCTGGGCGTCCACGGATATTCCCACGAGAACCCGATCGCGATGACCCGCGAGCAGGAAACCGAGGTGCTGGACAAATGCATCGCGCTGATTGAGGAGGTCTCCGGGCGTAGGCCCACTGGGTACGTCGCGCCCTGGTGGGAATTCAGTCGGGTCACCAACGAATTGCTGTTGGAACGGGGCATCAAATACGACCACTCACTGATGCACCGGGACTTCGAACCCTACTATGTGCGCGTCGGCGACTCATGGACCCCGATTGACTATGCCGCACCGAGCGCACATGACTGGATGAAGCCATTGGTGCGAGGTGCGGAAACAGATCTCGTCGAAATACCGGCGAACTGGTATCTCGATGATTTGCCACCAATGATGTTCATCAAGGGCAGCCCGAACTCCCACGGCTTCGTCAACCCGCGTCAGCTCGAGGAGATGTGGCGCGACCAATTCGATTGGGTCTACCGGGAGCAGGAATACGGAGTATTCGGGATGACCATCCACCCGGATGTTTCGGGCCGCCCGCAGGTCCTGCTTATGCTCGAGCGCCTCATCGCACACATCAATAGCCATGACGGTGTCCGCTGGGCCACGTTCGATGAGATCGCCGATGACTACATTCGGCGGAACCCGCGTTCCTGAGTGTCTTTCAGCCGGGGTTTTCCACTCCGAATGCACCACCACTGCACCCTGCCGGCGCCGTCGGGGCTGCTCTGCCTTACCCGCAAGAGCCATCCCACCCACTGCACAGGAGACTGCAATGACAATGTCCGATCCACCTGCCGGTCACGGCAACGCAACGAGTGCCACCACCCCGACGCCTGCCTCGATCAGCTCGGCGTGGGCCCGCCATAGGATCAGCAAGAATGAGACCCGCAAGGGCACCGGCATCGCCTTTTTGGCGTGGGTCTTCGCCGTCTACGACTTCATCCTCTTCGGAACGCTCCTGCCGGTCATCAAGGATGATTTCGGCTGGTCCGAGTCGGCGGCGGTAGCGATCTCCACGGCGATCTCTGTCGGGACCGCGCTGGTGGTCTTCGGTGTCGGACCACTGGTCGACCGACTCGGCCGCCGAAAAGGCATGCTCATCACGGTCTCCGGCACGGCGCTGGCTTCGGCGGCGTCTGCACTGACCTTCAACGCGGCCTACCTGGTCGGTGTCCGGTCGATCGGCGGCCTCGGCTTGGCCGAGCAGTCGGTGAACACCACCTACCTCAATGAGGTGTACGCCTTGAGCGAGGACGAGAAAATTACCAAGCGGAGGGGTTTCATCTACTCCATCGTCCAGGGCGGTTGGCCACTCGGAACGCTTCTTGCCGCGGCATTCGCCGCCGCCCTGCTGCCGGTCATCGGCTGGCGTGGCTGCTTCCTCGTCGCGACCTTCCCGGCCATCGTCATCATCCTGCTGCGGCGCAAGCTCAAGGAAACACCGCAGTTCGTCCTGCAGGACCGCGTCCGCAAGCTTCTGAAGTCGGGCGATACTGCCGGTGCTCAAGCACTCGCCGCCGAATACGGACTGGAATCCGAGAAGAAGGCCCCGATCAAGGAGGTGTTTTCCAAGGAGTCACGGCGCAACACGATCTTCCTCGGGCTCGCCTGGTTCACCAACTGGTTCGGGATTCAGACCTTCAGTGTCCTGGGCACAAGCGTTCTCACCGAAGGCAAAGGCGTCGACTTCGCCGGCGCACTGATCATGTTCATCGTCATCAATATCGTCGCGTTCACCGGTTATCTCTTCCACGGTTGGGCCGGCGACCGGTTCGGTCGACGCAATGTCATCGGCGTGGCATGGTTGATCTCCGCCGTTGCCTTCAGCGCAATGTTGTTGCTCGCCACCAGCACTGTTGCCGTTGTCGCGTTGTACTCAATCGGAATGTTCTTCCTCGTCGGACCGTACGCAGCAATGCTGTTCTACATGGGCGAGTGCTACACGGCGGATTGCCGGGCGACCGGAGCGTCGTTGATCAACGCAATCAGCCAGCCCGGCGCCATCGTGGCAGGGATCATCGTGACCTCCCTGCTCGCCAGCGGCGTTGCCTGGTCCAGCACCGCCCTGTACGTCGGAGCGGCCGGCACCTTCATCTCCGGTTTGGTGATGTTCGCTTGCAAGAAGGTTGCACCGTTGAGCACTCAGGACGGCGGCATCCACGAACACGATGCCACCAAGCTCGAGCACAGTGCGGCGGCCAAGGCATGACAGGCTCCGCGAGCCGCGTTGCGGTGATCACCGGCGCCGCGTCCGGGATCGGTCGGGCGACAGCAGTCGCCTTCGCCGCACAGGGCACTGCAGTCGTCATCGGAACCTTCCCCGGCGACCCGCACGATCCGGCTGAAACCGCCACTGCGGTCAAAGAAGCTGGTGGGCAGTGCGTCGTCCACGAGGTCGATGTTCGAAGTTCGGAACAGGTCGACGCGCTGGCCGAACGGGCCATCAGCGAATTCGGCCGGCTCGATATTGCTGTTGCCAATGCCGGTGTGCTCCGAAAGGCTGCGCTGGACGATCTTGATGACAACGCCTGGGCGTCGGTCGTCGAGGTAGACCTCACCGGGGTGATCCGCACGTTCCGATCCTGTGGCAAGCACATCGGCGATGGGGGAGCGATGGTCGCTGTCTCGTCGATCGCCGGTGGTGTTTACGGGTGGGGCGACCACGCCCACTACGCCGCCGCGAAGTCTGGTGTCAAAGGATTGTGCTCGTCCCTGGCGGTCGAACTCGCTCCGCGCGGGATCCGGGTAAATTGCGTGATTCCGGGCCTGATCGAGACACCGCAGAGCCTGGACGCGGTGAACAGTTACGGGCCCGACGGGCTCGCAGCCGCCGGGGCCGGAATCCCGCTTGGTCGGGTGGGCCGCCCGGATGAGATTGCGAACGTCATCCGGTTCCTGTGCAGCGAGCAGGCCTCCTACCTGACCGGTCAGTCCATCATTGTCGACGGCGGGCTAACTGTCCGGATGCCGTCATGAGCCGTTCAAACGGGTTGGCGGGACGAACCGTTCTGGTCGTCGGCGGCGGCAGCGGAATCGGCGCCGCCGTGGCCGAAGCCTTTCGTGACGAAGATGCGAAGGTCGCCACCGCAGATCTTCGTGGCGCTGACATTGCGGTGGACATCACCGATGAATCATCGGTGATGTCGATGGCGGCCTCGGTCGGGCAGGTTGATGTTCTGGTCAATTCGGCTGGCATTCTGACTGAATCGCTTCTGGTTGAGATGTCTTTGGCGCAGTGGCGGCAGACGATCGATGTGGACCTCACTGGGATATTCCTGGTGTGCCGTTACGTGGTGCCCGGAATGGTCGAACGCAAATGGGGTCGGGTCATCAACGTGGCC
>Ga0190273_10000667_pt1 | contig 12501 bp, 12 predicted proteins | sample Popmic504IS_FD_134513 | JGI IMG/M metagenome (GOLD analysis project Ga0190273, IMG submission 134513) | Populus adjacent soil microbial communities from riparian zone of Shoshone River, Wyoming, USA - 504 IS | ecosystem: Environmental > Terrestrial > Soil > Riparian zone > Trees stand | place...
ACCGGCAGCTTGCCCGAGGGATTGATGCGGCCGGTGAGGATGTTCGCGATGGCGTCGCCACCTGCGGTGCCGGGAAACCAGGCCTCGACAATCGCGGGCACGCGCGACGCCCAGGGCATCAGCACCGGACCGCCGGTTTCGAGCACCGCAATCGTGCGCGGGTTGGCTCCCGCTACGGCCTCGACGAGTTGATCCTGGTTGTCGGGCAGAACCATCGGAGCGTCGATCGACTCGGTTGCCCATTGGTTGAGGAAGACGATTGCCACGTCCGCTCCACGCGCGGCCGCCGCGGCGGCGGCCGGGTCGCTGCCGTCGACGAAGCTCACCTGCGCGTTGGGCACGAGCCGGCGGATCGCATCGAACGGGGCGTTCGGATAATAGACGACCGGCCCTGGCCAGCCGGTCGGCGCCAGCCCCGGAACCGCGTTGGTGCCCACCGGGTAGGTCTGCGACGATCCGCCGCCCGACAGCACGCCTTTGTCGGCATGGGAGCCGATCAGCACGATGCGGCGCACGTCAGCCTTGAGCGGCAGGAGATCGCCGTCGTTCTTGAGCAACACGATGCCCTGCTCGGCATCCGCGCGGGTCACCTCCGCATTGGCGCGCAGGTCGATGGGGGCGATCACCACCGGATGGTCGATCACGCCGGTCGCGAACATGGAGCGAAGGATCCTGTGCGCCATTTCATTGAGCCGCGCGGGCGGGACGCGGCCGCTGGCAATCGCCGCCTTCAACGGCGCGCCGAAATAGGGCTCCTTGTCGAAGGGAAATCCTGAATCCTGGTCGAGGCCGGCATTGGCCGCCGCCTCGGTGCTGTGGGTGCCGCCCCAATCGGACATCACATAGCCCGCGAAGCCGAACTGGCGGCGCAGGATATCGGTGAGCAGCCACTTATTCTCGCAAGCGTGGGAGCCGTTGACCTGGTTGTAGGCGCACATCACGGATCCGGGATTGCCCTTCTCCATGGCGAACTGAAAGGCGAGCAGGTCGGAAATACGGGCGGCGTCGGGCGCGATGATCGCGTTGTGATAGTCGCGCCCCGTCTCGAGATCGTTCATCGCGTAGTGCTTGACGGTTGAGATGATCCGGTTGGACTGGATGCCGGCAATCTGGGCGCCGACCATGGTTCCGGCAAGCAACGGGTCTTCGCCGCCATATTCGAAGTTGCGGCCGTTGCGCGGATCTCGGGTGAGGTTGACGCCGCCGGCGAGCATCACGTTGAAGCCGGAGGCGCGGGCCTCCGCCCCGATCATGCGGCCGCCTGCGAAGCCGATGTCGGGGTTCCAGGTCGCGGTGGTCGCAAGGCCGGAGGGGAGGGCGGTGCGCTCCCGCTTAGTTTTGGCGCCGCCCTGCGAGGCGACTCCGATGCCTGCGTCGGTCTGATGCTGGGCGGGGATGCCAAGCCTTGCGACGCCTGGCACGTACCCCGCGGCGCCCTCGCGGCCCTCTTTCGGCGCGATGTACTTCTTGGGGTCGAAATCGGTCGAAAAATAGCCGAACACCAAAGTCCGCTTTTCCTCTTCGGTCATTTTGGCGACGGCGAGAGCGGCGCGGCGGTCGGGGGAGAGCGCAGGATTCATCCAGGGCTGTGCGGCCGCGGCGCCTGCCTTGCGGGGTTCGCGTCCGCTTGCCGCCGACACCGTCAGCAGGGCTGCAACCGTGGCGAGCAAGCCGATCCTGGCCGAGCGCATCAACTTCATTCAGCAAACCTCTCATGATCGCCGGCGCTATCCGGCGCCGCGCTTTGTTGTGCGCAGCACGTTCGTTTGATAGCGCTAACAGGTCAAGCGGAGTCGGCACGCAGCGGAGGTAGGGTCATGCTTTTCAGGTATTTGGTGTCGCTTGGCCTCCTGTTCGGAACCGTCGCGGCCGCGCAGGCGCCGGCGACCAGCCCGCTCACCATCCCGCTGTGGCCGAACGGCGCGCCCGGTTCCGAAGCGCGGCGCGCGGAGCCGGAGCAGGCCAAGGATTATTGGGTCAAGAACATCCACGACCCGACGATCACCGCTTTTCCCGCCGACCCGCGCCATGCCACCGGCGCTTCCATCATCGTCGTGCCCGGCGGCGGCCATGGCATCGTCGTTTGGACCACGGAAGGGGTCAACGTCGCCCGCGCACTGAACCGGGCCGGCGTCACCGTGTTCGTGCTTAAGTACCGCCTCGCGAACGAGCCGGGCAGCACCTACAGCGTGGAGCGGGACGCGGCAGGGGACCTGCGCCGCGCGGTCCGGTGGGTGCGCGCCAATGCCGCCCGGTTCAGCCTCGACCCGAAGCGCATCGGCGTGATGGGATTTTCGGCCGGCGGCGAACTGGTGTCGCTGGTTGCGGACAATCCGGAGCCGGCCACCCCCACGACGCGCGATCCGCTGGACCGGATCAGCGCCCGGCCCGACTTCCAGATTCTCGTCTTCCCCGGTCCGCTCGCCGCAACCGCCCGCGATGCAGTCCACGCGCCGCCCGCATTCCTGGTCGCCGGCTCACGCGACGAATGCTGCGCCGCGCCGACCGTGGCGCTGTATGAGCAGTTACGAAAGGCGGGCGTTTCGGCGGAGCTGCACATGTATGCGGAGGCCGGCCACGCCTTCAATCTCGATGAGTCGGATCGCATTTCGGTGATCCATTGGCCGGACCGGCTGTACGATTGGCTTGCGGACGGCGGCTGGCTCGACGGCGCTGCCGCGCGTTAGCCGCTCTCCGGAAGGTCGCTGGGGGCTAGGGTGGCGGAGACCTTCCACAAGTCGATGTTGCCCTCGGCCGCGAAGCCATCGATCTCCCGCAGATCGTCCTCCGAGAAGCTGGCGCAGTTGAGCGCGTCCAGCGAGTCGTCGAGCTGCTCCACGGTGCGGGCGCCGATCAGCGCCGAGGTCACCCGCGGGTCGCGCAGAACCCAGGCGATCGCCATTTGCGCAAGCGACTGCCCGCGCCTTTGTGCGATCGAGTCGAGAGCCCGGATCCTGCCGAGATTCTCCTCCGAAAGGAGATTCTGCGAAAGCGAACCGCCCTTCGCCGCGCGCGCCTCTTCCGGTACGCCCTTCAGATATTTGGACGTCAGCATCCCCTGCGCGAGCGGCGAAAAGGCAATGCAGCCGACGCCAAGCTCCTCGAGCGTGTCGAGCAGGGCGTCTTCGATCCAGCGGTTGAGCATCGAGTAGCTCGGCTGGTGGATGAGCAGCGGCACGCCTTCGGAACGCAGGATCGCGGCGGCCTGGCGGGTCAGCTCGGGCGAGTAAGACGAGATGCCGACGTAGAGCGCTTTGCCCTGCCGGTGGAGGTGGGCGAGCGCGCCCATTGTTTCTTCGAGCGGGGTCTTGGGATCGACGCGGTGGGAATAGAAGATGTCGACATACTCGAGCCCCATGCGCTTCAGGCTCTGGTCGCAGCTGGCGATCAGGTATTTGCGGCTTCCGCCGACGTCTCCATAGGGGCCCGGCCACATGTCCCAGCCGGCCTTGGTGGAAATAACCAGTTCGTCGCGATGCTGCCGGAAGTCCGCCGCCAGCACACGGCCGAAATTCTCCTCGGCGGAGCCGTAAGGAGGGCCGTAATTGTTGGCGAGGTCGAAATGGGTGACGCCGCGATCAAAGGCCCGGCGCAGGATCGCCCTGCCGGTCTCGAAGACGTCGGTGCCGCCGAAATTCTGCCAAAGGCCGAGCGAGATTGCCGGCAGATCGAGGCCGCTGCGGCCGCTGCGCCGGTAGGGCATCCGTCCGTCGTAGCGGGCCGGGTCGGCTGTGTACTGTGTGGGGAAGCTCATTCGATCCTCGATTCCGGCGCCGCTGTGTGGAGCAGTGCTAAATCGGGCGCCGCCCGGTCAGTTCCCGCCGCCGCCGCCGGATTGGAGAGCTCCCGGCTGGCCGTAGCCCACCGCTGGTCCAACGGCCTCTCCGCCGCGGAAGCCCTCGTAGATGATACGCGCGGCGGTTGCGATCACGGCGGGGCGGTTCTCTCCGCCGCGCGCGAAAAACGCGACGGCGATGCGCTGCCCGGTCGGCGAGATCAGGTAGCCGACATCGCCGGTATAGCCGGTCAGGGTGCCGGTCTTGTGCTCCACCCGGGCGCCTGGCGGCAGAATTCCCCGAATGCGGTTGGAGCCGGTCTTGCAGCGGGCCATCATGTCGAGCAGCACCGAGCGGCTCTGTGGGGTGAGCGCGCCGCCGGTGTCGATCAGGCGCAGCAGGGCGAGCATCGCTGTCGGCGTGCTCGAATCCCGCACGTCGAGGAGGTCGCGGCGGGCGCTTAGCAATTGGGCGATGGTGCGGTCGACGCGGATGCCGGCAAGGCCATGGCCGCGGAGCCACTGGTCGATGGCACCCGGCCCGCCCAGGGTGGCCAGGAGCACGTCGGTGGCGCGATTGTCGCTTCGCGTGATCATCGCGTCCATCAGGCTTCCGGCGCTCTCGGTTCCGATGAGGTCGTCGAGGCTGCGGCGCCCGGCATCGACTTCGGTGAGATAGGCGGCGGCGACCGCGATCTTCATCGTGCTTGCCATCGGGAAGGGCCTGTCGGCGTTGAAGCCGATGCTCTTGCCGGTGGCGAGATCCATCGCGGCGATGCCGTATTCGCCCGGGTTCTCGCTTACCATGGCGGCAAGCCGCTGCTCGACCAGTTGCAAGGGGGGCGCGACTTCGGCGCGCGCCGGCTGCACCAGGAACAGGGACGCCCATGTGAGCAGTGCAATCAGACGCATCGGCAACCCCGTCGAAAACAGCCGGGGATGTTCGCTCCCGGCCCTGTGTAAGGGCGCAGCGTACATATTCTCTGCTGAACGAGGCACTGCCCCGAACGACGCCCGTCTCACCCCCGTTTCGTTCTGCCGCCTTTTGTGCGCGCGGCAGGAAGCGCCCGTGATGACCTGTCGCCGGCGGGAGGCTATGGCGGCGGCGATGGTTCTCCCTCTTCCGCAATCCCCTGCGCCTATTATTGTGGCGGCCTTGTACCGTTTCACTCGCTTCGAGGATTGCCGGAGGCTGGTCGCGCCGCTGGAGAAAGTGTGCCGGGAGGAGGGCGTGCGCGGCACCTTGTTGCTTGCGCCCGAGGGCATTAACGGCACGATCGCCGGATCGGGCGAGGCGCTTGCCGCCGTGCTGGAGCATATTCGGGCACTGCCTGGCTGCTCCGCCCTCGACGTCAAGCTTTCAACCGCGGCCGCCATGCCGTTTCACCGGCTGAAGGTGCGGGTGAAGCCCGAAATCGTGACCATGGGCGAGCCGGGGATCGACCCCCTTGGCGGCGCCGGCACCTACGTCGAGCCGCGGGACTGGAATGCGCTGATCTCCGATCCCGGCACGATCGTCATCGACACGCGCAACGATTACGAGGTGTCGGTCGGCAGCTTTGCGGGTGCGATCGATCCCGAGACCGCAAGCTTTCGCGACTTCCCCGCCTGGTTTCGCGGCGCGCGCGATGCGCTGCTCGGCGCGGGCAGGCAGCCGAAGGTGGCGATGTTCTGCACCGGCGGCATACGCTGCGAGAAATCGACTGCGTTTCTGAAGGGGGAGGGAATCGACGAGGTGTTTCACCTGAGAGGCGGCATCCTCAAATATCTGGAAACCGTGCCGGAGGAGGAAAGCCTGTGGCGCGGGGAATGCTTCGTGTTCGACGAGCGGGTGACGGTGGGCCTCGGCCTCGCGCCCGGCACGCATGAACTGTGCCGTGCCTGCCGCCGCCCGGTAAGCCCGGAAGGCCGCGCCTCGCCGCTGTTCGAGGAAGGGGCAAGCTGCGCCTCCTGCCATGGGGAGCGCACGGAGGAGGACCGTGAGTCCTACCGCGAACGGCATCGTCAGGAGGCGCTTGCCGCCGCCCGCGGAACGTCGCATGTCGGCGCGGTCCAGCCGAAGCGGCGAGGCGGCGACCCTGCCTGATCCGATCCTCTACAGCTTCCGCCGCTGCCCTTATGCGATCCGGGCAAGGCTTGCGCTGGCGGTGAGCGGCATACCCTGCGAACTGCGCGAAGTGACGTTGCGCGCCAAGCCCGTCGCGATGTTGGACGCCTCGCCGAAGGGCACAGTGCCGGTGCTGGTTCTGCCGGACGGCCGGGTACTCGACGAAAGCGTGGACATCATGCGCTGGGCTCTCACCCGCAATGATCCGGAGGGCTGGCTGGAGCGGGACGACGAGGCGCTGATCGCGGCCAACGACTGGCCGTTCAAACACGATCTCGACCGCTACAAATATCCCGAGAAGCACGGCGCCGATCCGCTGCTTCATCGCGAACGGGCGTTGGACTTCCTGCGCGAAATGGAGGTCCGGCTCTCCAGATCGGATCAACTCGCGGGAGGCCGCCGTGGCCTCGCCGACGCCGCGATCATGCCGTTCGTCCGGCAATTCGCGGCGGTGGATCAGGCGTGGTTCGACCTGCAACCAATGCCGCAACTGCAGGCGTGGCTTGCCACGCATCTCCAGTCCGAACTGTTCGCCGCGATCATGGCGAAGGTGCAGCCTTGGTCGCCCGGCGACCCTCCACTCGCCTTTCCGCCGCAAGGATTGGCGGGGAGCGCCGCCGCCCGCTAAGGGCGCTCCTATGCTGCGCATCACCGAACTGTCTCTGCCGCTCCACCACCCGGACGAAGCGCTGCCCAACGCGATCTGCAAGCGGCTGCGGATCACGCCCCGCGACCTTGTCCGCCATGTCGTCTCCCGCCGCGCAAGCGACGCGCGCGACAAGAAGCGCATCCAGCTCGTCTATTCGGTGGACGTGAACGTGCGGAACGAGGCTGCCGTCCTCGCCCGCTTCGCCAAGGACCGTAACGTCCAGCCCACGCCCGACACGCGTTACCAGTTCAGCGCCAAGGCTCCCGAGGGCGGCGCCGCGCGGCGGCCGGTGGTGATCGGCGCGGGCCCGTGCGGGCTGTTCGCAGGGCTGATCCTGGCACAGATGGGCTTTCGCCCGATCATCCTCGATCGCGGCAAGGTAGTGCGCGAACGGACCAAGGACACGTGGGGCCTGTGGCGCAAAAGCGTGCTCAACCCCGAAAGCAACGTCCAGTTCGGCGAAGGCGGGGCGGGCACCTTCTCCGACGGCAAGCTCTACAGCCGGATCAAGGACAACCGCCACCTCGACCGCAAGGTGCTGACGGAGTTCGTCAAGGCCGGCGCGCCGCCAGAGATCCTCACGGAGGCGCACCCGCACATCGGCACCTTCCGCCTGGTGACAATGGTGGAAAGCATGCGCGAGACGATCGAGGGGCTTGGCGGCGAATATCGTTTCTCCACCCGCGTCGACGGGCTCGATATCGCACAACGGCCCGACGGCACGCGCCGGCTCCGGGGCCTCCACCTTCATGGCGGCGGCTATCTGGAGGCGGATCATGCCGTGCTGGCGGTCGGGCACAGCGCCCGCGACACGTTCGCGATGCTTTACGCCACCGGAGTCCATGTGGAGGCCAAGCCGTTCGCGATCGGGGTCCGTATCGAGCATCCGCAATCCTGGATCGACCGGGCGCGGTTCGGCTCCGATGCCGGCAATCCGATCCTTGGCGCCGCCGAATATCATATCTCGCATCACTGCAGTAACGGCCGCACCGTTTACAGTTTCTGCATGTGCCCCGGCGGGACGGTGGTGGCGGCGACGTCGGAAGAAGGCCGGGTCGCGACCAACGGCATGAGCCAATATTCGCGCAACGAGCGCAACGCCAATTCCGGCCTCGTCGTCGCGATCGATCCGGAGCGGGATTATCCCGGCGACCCACTCGCCGGCATCGCATTGCAGCGCCACTGGGAGTCGCTTGCCTTTGTCGCCGGCGGCTCAAGCTACAAGGCGCCCGCCCAGCGGCTTGGCGATTTCCTCGCCGGGCGGCCTTCTACCGCGCTTGGCACGGTAACCCCTTCCTACCGCCCGGGCGTGCACCCGACGGACCTTGCCCAGTGCCTGCCCGATTTCGCCGTCGCCGCGATGCGCGAGGCGTTGCCGGTCTTCGGCCGCCAGATACCGGGCTACGACCATCCGGACGTGGTGATGACCGGCGTCGAGACTCGGACATCGTCGCCGGTGCGCTTCACCCGCGGCGAGGACTTTCAGAGCCTGAACACCGCCGGCCTGTTCCCCGCTGGCGAGGGGGCAGGCTATGCCGGCGGCATCCTTTCCGCCGCGGTGGACGGGATCAAGGTCGCCGAAGCGGTCACCGCAAGCCTGTGCCGGTCCTCCGGGGCCCAATGACGCTGATCCTGTTCAACAAGCCGTACGGCGTGCTGTGCCAGTTCACGGCCGAACGCACCGGCCCGCCTCGGCCGACCTTGGCGGACTATATCGATGTGCCGGGGGTCTACCCCGCCGGACGGCTCGATCTGGACAGCGAGGGCCTGCTTCTGCTCACCGACGACGGAGCGCTCCAGGCGCGGATCGCCGACCCGCGGTTCAAGCTGCCGAAGACGTATCTGGTGCAGGTGGAAGGGGAGGTGGCGGAGACCAGCCTGGCCGCGCTGCGCGGAGGCGTACGCCTGAAGGACGGAATGACCCGTCCCGCCGACGCCGAGCGGATCGCCGAGCCAGACCTTTGGCCACGCAGCCCGCCGGTCCGCTTTCGCAAGACCGTGGCGGATTGCTGGATCAAGTTGACGATAACCGAGGGCCGCAACCGCCAGGTGCGCCGGATGACTGCCGCCATCGGCCACCCGACCTTGCGTCTGGTACGGTGGAGAATCGGAAATTGGTCTGTGGAGGGAATTTCGTCCGGCGAACTCGTGCGCGCCTGACCGAAGCCGCTTCCCAGCTGGAAGCAGCTACCTCAGAAAACGCGGAAGCCTTTTTCCAGTGCAAAGGTCACCAACTCGTTCTCGCTGAGGATCTGGGTGCCGACGACATATTGTCCGCGGAACTCGGCGCCCTCGATGACGCGGTGGTAAACTGGCCGATGAGTCTTGCGCATGTGCTGCGCCGCCTCGGCGGCAAGGCCCGGGCTCACCGAAGGGACGTAGGGCTTGGGGAGGTGGGAGCCCGTCACCGGCCGCACCGCCGCCGAGGAGCCCGTTTCTTTCCGCCACCGCGTGACGACCTTCTCGCCGACGCCGTATTTCTCGGCGAGCTGACGGTTGGTCTTCTGCCGTGCATGCTCGGCAAAGTCGGCGGGAAAAGTCAGAACAGGCATGGGCTTCGATCCGGATAAGAGTGGGGTGCGCGGGGTTGGCGGGTGCGCGGGGACAAAAAAGCGGCGGGTGCTCAGCGCACCCGCCGCGTAACGTTTCAGTCGGCGATCAGGCGCTCTGGAGATTGACGGCGCTGGTCTTGCCGCGCTTGTCGTTCTCGAGCTCATAGGTCACGCGCTGCTCCTTTTCGAGCGAGTTCATGCCGGCCGCTTCGACGGCGCTGATGTGGACGAACGCGTCAGGGCCGCCGGCTTCGTTGGTGATGAAGCCATAACCCTTGGCGTTGTCGAAAAATTTTACGGTGCCAGTCGGCATAATATATTCCTTAGATTCGGGAGCCGGAAGGCGCCTCAGTGGCTCTGGGCCGTGAAATGACGGGCAACGCGACCGCAAACCGGCGTGTTTCCCCCATGTGTGCGACTTCAGCACGCCTCATATGGGTACTTTCGCGCAGATTGATAGAGCGGATGCACGGCGGCGCCAGCCTGGGCCCAGCGAAGATCAGGATTCGGAGCTTTGCTCTCCTTGCCCCGCCGCCTTTTTATCCGCCTTGGCCTGGGCCTTCTTGGCGGACTCGGCTGCCTTGCTTCTTTCGCGCTCGCGGCGCTCGAAGTCGTAATTTGGTTTGCGTGGCGTGACCGTTGCTCCAAGTTTCTGGTTTGACCACCCTGTACCCAAGGCCGTCCGAATCAGCCACCGATCATTTTCGTCTTCCGGCTTTTCGGGGTCGCGTGCGCCGGGTCGCCGCGCTTGCGGAATTGACAACATCCTCTTGCGCCAGCTTGCGCCAGCGATCGAAGCGGGCAGGCTCGATCCTCCCCTCTGCCAAGGCAGCGCGGATGGCGCATCCCGGCTCGTCCGCATGGCTGCAATTCGTGAACCGGCACCCGAGCGTGATCGCGACGATGTCGTCGAACACCTCGGCGACGCCCGAGGCGACTTCGGACATCGAAAGCTCGCGCATCCCGGGAGTGTCCACCAGCCAGCCGCCCCCTTGCGGGCCGAAGCCAAGCCGGTGCATTTCGCGGACGGTGGTGGTGTGGAGGCCTTTGCCGTCGTCTTCGCGAACCGCCTGCGTCGCGATGCTGTCGGATCCCTTCATCGTGTTGACCAAAGTCGACTTGCCGACACCCGACGACCCGACCAGAGCAACGGTGTCGCCGATGCCGCAATAGGCGGCCAGGCGGGCGACGCTTTGAGGGTCGCGCCCGTTGACCAGCTCCACCTGCAGCTCCGGCTGCAGCGCACGCGCGGTTTCGACGAAGCTTTGCGGATCGGCCGTCAGATCGGCCTTGGTGAGCACGATGACGGGCCGCACGCCGACCTCGCGCGCAACCACAAGGTAGCGCTCGAGCCGGGCAACGTTGAAATCCTGATTGCAGGATGTCACCACGAAAAGCGTATCGACGTTTGCCGCGATGAGCTGGAGCCGGCGATCGTCGCCGGGGGCGGGCCGCTTGAACAGGCTCGCCCGGCCGAGAATGCGCACCAGGCTGCGGCTCTCGCGATCGATCAGCAGCCAGTCGCCCACGGTGGGCCGGTCTTCGGGGCCGCCGGGTGAGGCAAGGCTGGACGAGATCGAGTCGTCGTATCCGTCGCCCTGGACCGTCACCATGCCGCGGTGGACGGACATCACACGCACGGGCCGGCAGCTGCGTTCCTCCTCGGCAGAGACTTGCCTGCTGAAGAACGGCTTCCAGCCGAGCTGGAAAAGAAACGGATCGTGCGTCGTCATCGAACTCCAAGGTGAACTTACGTCTGGCGCTTCAGGCCACGATAAAGCTTTACGCGCCGTTGCATCAACCGGTTGCACTCGCCGGCCCGACCGTGCTCAGATCGACGCATGGCCCGAAAGCATTCCAAGCATGGACCCTACGAAGATCCGCATGCCAAGGACGAGGCTCCCGCACCGGTGGTCCTCTGCTGGCTGTGCGGGCGGCCCGCGGGCGGCAACATGGTCATGCATCACCCCGTGCCGAAAAGCCGGGGCGGGAGCGATGTGGTGCCGATGCACCCGATCTGCCAGCAAACCTTGATGGCCAATTTCAGCAACTCCGAACTGCAACGCCATGGCATGGATGTGGAGGGCCTGCTCGCCAACCCCGCTGTGCGCAAATTCGTCGATTGGGTGGCGAACAAGGACCCGGACTTCACCGCGACCACAACCAAGAAGCAGCGCTGACCGCAGACTGCTTTCATGCCCAGCTTCGTCTCCATCACCGACGTTCACGACCGGCGCATCGAAGCGTATCGCGACATCCGCGAGCGCGACCTGGTTGGGCGACAGGGATTGTTCGTGGCGGAGGGGAGGGTGGTCGTCGAGAAGCTTGTCGCTTCAAGCGCGCACCGGCCACTGTCGCTGCTGATCGCCGCCAAGCGGGTGGCAGCGCTCGAGGCGCTCCTCGCCCGGCTTCCCGAAGACGTGCCGATCTTCGCCGCGGAGCAGCCGGTGATCGACGCGATTGCGGGCTTCCCAATGCACCGCGGCATCCTGGCGATCGGCCGGCGCGTCGAGAACCCAACGGCGGACGCGCTGCTCGGCCGCGTCGTGAGCGGGGAGGGCGGCGGGGCGGATGTGCTGTTCGTTTCGGGAATCGCCAACCACGACAATATGGGCGGCATCTTCCGCAACGCGGCCGCATTCGGCGCGACGGCGGTGCTGCTCGACCCCGATTGCTGCGACCCGCTTTACCGCAAGGCGATCCGGGTATCGGTTGGGGCCTCGCTGCTGGTGCCGTTCGCGCGGCTGGGGCGGGGGGAGGACGCGCTGGCGCTGCTCGACCGCTATGGCTTTGCAAGCGTGGCGCTCAGCCCGTCGGGCGAGACGTTGCTGAGCGACTGGCGTCCCGCGGCGCGCAACGCCGTGCTCCTCGGGGCGGAGGGCCCAGGTCTGCCAGCCGACCTCATCGGCCGCACGAGGAGCGTTCGGATTGCGATGTCGGCGGGTTTCGACTCGCTGAACGTCGCCACGACGTCCGGGATTGTTTTGCATCACCTCTCCGCCCGTCGGGGGTGAGGAGAGAAGCACCGACCGAGTTGCCGGTGCTGACATGTGGCATTCCCTTCGCGCACAAAAAAACCGCCTTGGCTTGGTGCCTTGGCGGTTTGTTTTGTGTGTTGGTTGCGGGAGCAGGATTTGAACCTGCGACCTTCAGGTTATGAGCCTGACGAGCTACCGGGCTGCTCCATCCCGCGTCACCGACGTACCAGGGTTGGAGCCCTGGAATGACTAAGCCGCCCAGTCTGCGGTTAGGCAGTCCTGGGCGGCTCGTGTTTGTGAATGGGTTCACTCTTTGCGCGGCCTTCAAAGCCTGGCGACGACCTACTCTTCCATCGCTTAAGCGATAGTACCATCGGCGCTGTCTGGTTTCACGGCCGAGTTCGGGATGGGATCGGGTGGGTCACAGACGCTATGGCCAC
>Ga0190273_10000668_pt1 | contig 12485 bp, 8 predicted proteins | sample Popmic504IS_FD_134513 | JGI IMG/M metagenome (GOLD analysis project Ga0190273, IMG submission 134513) | Populus adjacent soil microbial communities from riparian zone of Shoshone River, Wyoming, USA - 504 IS | ecosystem: Environmental > Terrestrial > Soil > Riparian zone > Trees stand | place...
AGCAGTTCATGCAGCTGTACTACCGCAACATCAAGTCGCTGTCCTGCCTCAACGACATGCTGCTGCAGCTGTTCGACGAGGCGATCCTGCGCGCCGGCGACGATCGCGAGGTCGTGGTCATCAACCCGCGCTTCCAGATCCGCGGCCAGTACATCGAAGCACGCGACGAAGAACTGTTCCGCAAGCACCCGGCGGCCATGATCGAGATCTTCCTGCTGCTGCAGCAGCACCCGAAGATCGAAGGAATCGCGGCACCGACGGTGCGCCTGCTGCTGCGCGACAACCGGCTGATCACCAACGAGGTACGCAACGACGTGCGTGCCCGCGGGTTCTTCATCGAAATGTTCCGCGAAGCCGCGGGCCTGACGCGCAACCTGCGGCGGATGAACCGCTACGGCGTGCTCGGCCGCTACTTGCCCGCGTTCGGCAAGGTCGTCGGCCTGATGCAGTACGACCTGTTCCACACGCTGACCGTCGACGAACATCTGCTGTACGTGCTGCGCAACCTGCGGCGCATGGCGCTGCCACGTTTCGCGCAGGAGTTGCCGTTCTGCAGCGAGCTGTTCAAGAAGCTGGCAAAGCCCGAGCTGCTCTACATTGCCGGCTTCTTCCACGACATGAGCAAGGGTAGCGGCGGAGACCACTCCGAGCTCGGCGCCGTGGAAGCGATCCAGTTCTGCCTGAATCACGGCCTGTCGCACGCCGACGCCGATCTGATCGCCTGGCTGGTGCAGCACCATCTGATGATGTCGCTGACCGCGCAACGCGCCGATATCAGCGACCCGCAGATCGTCGGGGATTTCGCCAGGAAAGTCGGCCATCGCGAGCGGCTGGACTACCTGTTCCTGATGACGGTCGCCGATATCCGCGCCACCAATCCGGCGCTGTGGAACAGTTGGCGCGAATCACTGTTGAGCGAGCTGTACCGTTCGACCGCGCGAGCGCTGGAGCGTGGCCTCGACAATCCGTTGCGCAGTGACGACATGGCTGCCGAAGCCAAGACGCGTGCGCTCGAACTGCTGGCCGGCACCGGCATCGCCGCAACCAAGACCCAGGAGGTCTGGTCGCGATTCGAAGCCGACTACTTTCTGCGGCACTCGCCGGAAGAGCTGGCCTGGCATCTACCCGAAATACTCAATGCCAGTCCTGAAGCGCTGCCGCTAATCCTGGTGAAATCGATCGACGGCCGCGGCACCACGGTGTTCGTCTACACGCGCGACCGCGATCATCTGTTCGGCCTCTCCACCGGCGTCCTGGCGCGCCTGGGCCTGAACATCCTCGACGCACGCATCAACACTACTGCGGACGGCTACACGTTGGACTCCTATGTCGTGATGGAAAGCGACGGCTCGCCCATCAGCCAGGCGCACCGCTTCGATGAGATCCGCGAATCCCTGCACAAGGTGCTCGCCGACCCGGCGATCTCGATCGTCGACGTCAACCGCCGCATGCCGCAGAAGCTCAAGCACTTCAGCACACCGACCAACATCAGTTTCAGCCGCGACATGGTGCGCAATCGCACCATTCTCGAGATCGTCACTGCCGATCGTCCGGGTTTGCTGTCGCTGATAGGCCGCGTCTTCCACAAGCGCGCGATCCTGCTGGACGCCGCGAAGATCGGCACCATCGGCGAGCGCGCCGAGGACGTATTTTTCATCACCGATCAGGCCCACAAGCCGATCTCCGACAAGCTGCTGGAAGAGTTGCGCGAAGTACTGGTGCGCACGCTCGACCACGCCATTGCGCACTAAAAACCCGAACAATGAACCCGGCCAGCATGAATCTGCTTGAACTTCGCGTCACCGTCGAACACGCCTGGGAACGCCGCGATACGCTGGGGCCCAACGACACCAGCGTGCGCCAGGCGGTCCTGTCCGCGATCGATCTGCTGGACAGCGGCAAGGCACGCGTCGCCGAGCCGACCGAAAACGGATGGCAGGTCAACGACTGGCTGAAGAAGGCCGTGCTGCTGTTCTTCCGCCTGCACGACAACCTGCCGATCGAAATGGGCGCGCTATCGGGCTACGACAAGGTGCCGTTGAAATTCGAAGGCTGGACGGCGACCGATTTTCGCCAGCTCGGCGCGCGCGTCGTGCCGCCGGCCGCGGTACGCAAGGGCGCGCACATCGCCGCCGGCGCGATCCTGATGCCGAGCTACGTCAACATCGGCGCCTATGTCGGCAAGGGCACGATGGTCGATACCTGGGCGACGGTCGGCAGCTGCGCACAGATTGGCGAGCGCGTGCATCTGTCCGGCGGCGTCGGCATCGGCGGCGTGCTCGAGCCGCTGCAGGCGAGCCCGACCATCATCGAGGACGACTGTTTCATCGGTGCTCGCTCCGAGATCGTCGAAGGCGTGATCGTCGAATCCGGCGCGGTGATTTCGATGGGCGTATTCATCGGGCAAAGCACGCCGATCTACGACCGCGCGACCGGCGAAATCAGCTATGGCCGCGTGCCGAAGGGCGCCGTCGTCGTTGCCGGTTCGCTGCCCAAGGACGGCGGCCGCTACAACCTCAATGCCGCCATCATCGTCAAGCGTGTCGATGCGCAGACACGGGCCAAAGTCGGCATCAACGCGCTGCTGCGCGACGACTGAGATCAACCGCATGGCCGATGCAAGCACGCCCGATCACGGCCCGGTGTTCGATCTGCTGTGCCAGCTGATCGCGCGCAAGTCGCTGACGCCCGACGACGCCGGTTGCTGCGAGCTGCTTGAAGCGCGGCTGGCACCGCTGGGCTTCCGCTTCGAGCATATCGACCACGAGGGCGTGACCAATCTGTGGGCGACCCTTGGCAGCGGCTCACCGTTGATGATCCTCGCCGGCCACACGGACGTGGTGCCGACCGGGCCGCTGGAACAATGGATCAGCGATCCGTTCGAGCCCAACGTCCGCGACGGCCTGCTGTACGGGCGCGGCGCCGCCGACATGAAGTCCGGCATCGCCGCAATGGTCTGCGCAGTGGAGCGCTTCCTCGCGGCGGGGCCGCTGCGCGGCACCCTCGCCTTTCTGATCACCAGCGACGAGGAAGGCATGGCGCGACATGGCACGCGCCATGTCGTCGAGGTGCTGCGCAGCCGCGGCGTGAAGGCCGACTACGCGATCGTCGGGGAAGCTTCATCGAACGAAAACCTCGGTGATCGCATCGTCGTCGGCCGCCGCGGCTCGCTGGGCTGCAATCTGCGTGTGCTCGGCAAGCAGGGCCACGTCGCCTATCCGCACAAGGGCGACAACCCGGTGCATCGGCTGATGCCGGCGCTGGCCGAACTGGTGGCGACGCAATGGGATACCGGCAACGAGCATTTCCCGCCGACCTCGTTTCAGATTTCAAATTTTCACAGCGGCACCGGCGCCAACAATGTGATCCCCGGCGAAGCGGACGTGATATTCAACTTCCGCTATTGCACCGAGTCCACCGCCGACAGTCTGAAAGCGCGCGTGCACGCGGTGCTCGATCGACATTGCCCGCGCTACGAAGCGCAGTGGTGGCATACCGGCGAGCCTTTTCTGACCTCGCAGGCGGACCTGATCGAAGCAGCCGTCGCCAGCATCGTCGCTATCACCGGCAGCAAGCCGGAGTTCTTCACCGGCGGCGGCACCTCGGACGCGCGCTTCATCGCGCCCTGGGGGGCGCAGACCGTCGAGATCGGCCCGATCAACGACAGCATTCACAAGCTCAACGAGCACGTGAAGATCGAGGATCTGGCGCGACTGTCGCGGATTTACGAGGGCGTGCTCGATCGTCTGCTGCGCTGACCGGGCCTATGGACGGACACCGCCGAATCCCGGATAGCGCCCCGCCATCACCCGCCTTCGATCCACCTTTCGGTCTGCGCGGCAACCTGGCGCAGACGATCCTGGCCAGCAAGCGTCCGGCGGCGCGTCTATGGAAACGCCGCGGCATCGATCTGTCGCAGCTGTCGACGCTGCACGTGCTGGACTGCGGCGACGGCATTCGCCTGACCGGCCTGCACACGCCGCGGGCCGGAGCGATCGGCCTGGTCGTGCTGATCCATGGCTGGGAAGGCAGCCATGAATCCAGCTATCTGTATTCGATGGCCTGCGCGCTGTACCGCGACGGATACAGCGTGTTCCGGCTCAATCTGCGCGACCACGCCGGCACCCACGATCTTAATGAACAGATGTTTCACTCGGCGCGCATGGCCGAGGTTTTCGGTGCGATAAGGGCAGTGCAGAGACTCGATGCTGCGTCCGCGCTGTACGTGGTCGGCTTCTCGCTGGGCGGCAATTTTGCGCTGCGCGTCGGCATGCAGGGACCTGCCGCCGGTGTGTACCCCAAGGTGTCGATCGGCATCTCACCGGCCATACATCCGCGGCACACGCTCGAGGCGATCGACAGCGGCCCCAAGCTCTTTCACCGCCATTTCCTCGACAAGTGGCGGTTGACGATGGATCTGAAATCGGAGGCCTGGCCAGGACGCTTCGATTTCACGCGTCACCGGGCATCACGCAACTTCGTCGAACTGACACGCCTGTTCATCGAGGACTACAGCGAATACGACACGATCGAGGAATATTTCGAACGCTATACGCTGACGCCGACGATGCTGATGGCCTCGGCCTCTCCGCTTGCGGTGATCACCGCCGAAGACGACAGCGTGATTCCGATTGCCGACTTCGAAGGCCTGTTGACCCGCGGCTCGATGCTCGCCTACGACCGGACTCGCCGCGGCGGGCATTGCGGCTTTATCGAAGATTGGGCGATGAACGCCTGGATCGAACCGCGCGTGCTGCAGCTGCTCAGAGACGCGGCCTAGCTCGGCTTCAGCAGATTTGAAATGCCTGAAGCGACGTGCCCGGTGGGCGCGAACAGCGAAGCCGAGTCACAGTGGCCGGTTTGATCGTCGAAGAAGAAATCCGGCTCGAATTCGCGCAGGAATTCGCCCTTGTCCAGCCCACCCAGAAACATCGCCTCGTCCACTTCCAGTCCCCATTGCATCAGTGTCCGCACCGCGCGTTCGTGCGCCGGCGCGCTGCGCGCGGTGACCAGCGCAGTCCGTAGGCGCATCGGCGCCGGGCCTTCGCTGGCCTGCTGTAGACGATGGAGGGCTTGGAGCAAGGGCTTGAACGGCCCCGGCGGCAGTGGCGAGGCGACATGCTCGGTTTCGTGGGCAATAAAGGCGTTGAGCCCGTCGGCCTGGAACACTCGCTCGGCTTCGTCGGAGAACAGCACGGCGTCGCCGTCGAACGCGATGCGGACTTCGTTCGGATACTGTTCGGCCGCTCGCGCGGAATCCGGATACACGCGCGCCGCGGGAACGCCGGCGTCGAGCGCGTTTCGCACGTCGGCCTCGTTGGCTGACAGGAACAACACCGAGCCCAGCGGCTTGAGGTAGCGATACGGCGAGCGTCCTCGCGTGAACACGCCGCGTTCGATCGGCAACTCGTGCGCCCGCGCCGACCGGAACACGCGCAGCCCCGACACCGGATCGTTGCGCGACAGGATGACGACTTCGACACGGCTGGACTCGGGCGTGTTGAAAGCCAGCAGCTTGCGCACGAGCGGAAACGCGACCCCCGGCTTGGCGATGTGGTCCAAGCGCTCCAGCTGCAGGCTCATATAGGCGCGGTCATCACGCCCTTCGAAGACCAGGTTCTCTTCCTCGAAGTCGAACAAGGCTCGCGACGACAGCGCGACCACGAGCTTACCCTGCAGGCTGACCGGCATGGTTCAAGTCACTCGGGCGCGCTTGAGACCATAGGACACCACGCCAGGCACGAAACGCTTGGCCCAGATGATCAGCGCTTCCTTGCCGATGCTGATCTCGTCGCGATCCGCCGCGACCGCGTTCCAGATCTTGCGTGCGCACAGGCCGGCATCCATGCCGCGATCCTGGCCAGGGTCCATCTGGCCGTGCGCCCCGCCGCTGCCGGTGATCGCGTTGATCGACACGTTCGTGCGGATATAGCCCGGACACACGGTCGTGAAGCGCACGTTCTGCCGCCACATTTCCGCGCGCGCGGCATCGAAAAAGCCCTGGATTGCGTGCTTGGCCGCGGCATAGCCGGATCGCTGCGGCGTGCCCACGTAGCCGACAACGCTGGAAATGGTGACGACATGCCCGCCGCCGCGCTCGACCATGCCCGGCAGTACCGCCTTGGTCAGCGCCACCGGTGCAAAGAAGTCCAGCTCGAAGATGCGTCGATAGACGTCCATCGAAGTCTGCAGCACCGAACTGCGCTGGGAAATTCCGGCGTTGTTCACGAGCACGTCGATCGGGCCGAAGAAGGACTCGGCCTGCGCCAGCGCCGCGCCGACGTCGAAATCGGTAAGGTCCAAGGGCAGTACCGCAACGTTCTTCAAATGCCGGCACGCCGCACGGACGCGTTCGAGCTCGGCTTCACGTCGCGCGGACAGCACCAGCTTCGCGTTATGACGGCTCGCCTCCAAAGCCAGCGCTTCTCCGATACCGCTGGAAGCGCCGGTGATCCAGATCACCTTGCCGGATATATCGGTCATTATTTTTGCTCCGAAAAGAAATCGCCCCCGGCTGGCTCGCGGCAACGCCGCGGCCAACCGGGGGCGATTGTAGCCCTGGATCAGCGGCGAATCAGGCCGCCGCTTCCAGCGACTTGTCCCACTTGCCCAGTGCCGCCAGGCCATTCATCTTGGCCCGGTGCAGATGCGCAGCCTTGCCGGCTTCCACATTCTTGCCGCCCCAGGCCTTCAGCGCCGCGGCCTGCAAAGCGCGGCCGTACGAGAATGTCAGGCCCCAGGTGAAGCCGCCGATCTTGTTCATCGCGTCGAGATGCGCAGTGGCGAGCTCGTCGCTCTGGCCACCGGAGAGAAACGCAATGCCCGGGACCGCGATCGGCACGCGGCGCTTGAGCACTTTCAATGTGCGCTCGGCCACTTCCTGCACGCCCGCCTGGGTCGGGCTCTTGATACCCGACACCACCATGTTGGGCTTCAGGATCATGCCTTCCAGCAACACCTTCTGCAGGTACAGTTCATGGAACACCGCTTCCAGCGTGCGGTCGGTGACGGACTCGCAAACTTCGACGCTGTTGTCGGCATCCATCAGCACTTCGGGCTCGACGATCGGCACGATGTCCGCTTCCTGGCACAGCACGGCGTAACGCGCCAGCGCATGCGCATTGGTGTGGATCGCGTAGTCGCTCGGCGTGCCGTCGCCGATCACGATCACGGCACGCCATTTCGCGAAACGCGCGCCGGCAGCTTTGTATTTCTGCAAACGCTCGCGAAGACCGTCGAGGCCTTCGGTGATGGTCTCCTCGGGGCCTGCGCCAAACAGCGGCTTGGCGCCCTGATCGACCTTGATGCCGGGAATAACGCCCTTGGACGACAGCAGTTCGGGAAACGGAACGCCGGACAGGCTGTTCTGAAACAAGGTTTCCTCGAACAGGATCACGCCCGAGGTGTGCTTTTCGAAATCCGGCGTATTGAACAGCATGTCGCGATATGCCTGGCGGTTGGCTTCGACATTGTCGATGCCGATCTTGTCGAAGCGCTTCTTGATGGTGCCGGTGGATTCGTCGGCGGCCAGAATGCCACGGCCCGGCGCAACCATGGCGCGCGCGGTTTCGTTCAAAATCTTCTCGTTCACTCAGAACCCCGTAGAAAGCAGCGGAATAGACATAGAATCTGCTTGGCGATTGTAACGAGACCGGTAGAGCCTTGACCAGACCCGGGTACGCTTCGTCTAGCGTGCAGACCAGCGATACTAGCGACCGCCATGCGGTCAATGGCCGGGCCTTCGCCGGCCTGTTGCGCATCAAAAAGGATTAGGCCTTTTCATGAAGTTCAGTCTGTCTTCCCCGCTGACGCGGCGAAGCTTCCTTGCTACCGGCGGCGCCGGCCTGGCTGTGGGCTGCAGCCAGACGCCGAGCCTGCAGTTGGTCAAGGAAAGCTTCTCATTGCTGGCGCCGTCGGATTCCACCTATCCGCGCACCCGCCAGCAGATCGACGCGGCGACGTATGCGCAGCTGGGAGTCCGCATAGGCAACGGGACGCGCGGCATCATGGTGCTGGCGGAAAAGAAGGGCGAGGATCTGCAGTGGCTGTCCGCGAACCGGATCATGCTGTTGACGCGCCGCGGACGCATCGTCAAGACCGTGGGCCTGCCGACGGATCTTTCCGGGTGCGAGCTGTTTGGTGCAGACCTGCTCGAACACTACGATTTCGCGGCGCCCGCGGTTCCGAGCGGCATACTCAGGCGCCGTATCGACATCGGTTCAGCGTTCGGCATTCCGGTGCAATCCAGATTCACGCTCGAAGGCGACGAGACGATCACCATCGTCGATCAACGCATCGAGACGGTCCGCGTACGCGAAGACCTGGATTCGCCCGACCGCAAATGGCGGCATCCGAACCGATATTGGCTCAGCAAGCGCAGCGCCATGGCCTGGCGCAGCCTGCAATACATCTCGCCGGATATGGCGCCGATCGAAATGGAAGTGTTGAAGCGCCCGGCCTGAGCGGCCGCCCTCATGCCGCGGCGACAAGCTACTTCAGCACGTCGAACCACTCTGCGTCAGGATCAAATTTACCGGCCTGATCGAACCCATAGAGACCGTTGCCGTCCCGGACCTTCTGGCCGCCGTCTCGGGTCAACGGGCGGAATGCCAGACTTGCCCCCCGGCGCGTCGACCGCGGGAAGAACATGTCGAAAGGCACATAGATGAAGAAGCCTTTGTCGAACTTGCCTTCGCCGAACTCCTCAGCCGATACGTCGGTCTTGGTCGCAAAGGCACCAACGACGACGCCACTGGCGAAGGTTCGCGACAGCTCGATGGTGCCGCCGACGTCGCGCGCCAGATAGCGGCCGACAGACAGGTTCATGTGCAGGTCGTAGAACGGCAGATCGAAGTAGCCGGTCAGATGGCCGGTTGCGACGCTGTAATCCTGGAAGCCCAAACGCTGTTCGAAATCACGTTTGCGCACCCAGTTCGCATCCAGACCGATGGCCCAGGATGAATACGGCTGGCTGTAGAGGATCTCGCTGCCGACGCCCGCGTACATTTCTTCAAAAATACCGGCCGAGAGACGCGCTTTCCAATCCGTTGCAGGCGACCAGACGTAGTTCGTCTCCAGCTTTACCAGGTTGTTCTCGCCTTCCTGCAGGTACTGCACGATGTCGCTGCGAACATGCGGCAGCGAACTGGTGTCGCGAACGGTGAGGCCGTCGAAATTGTTGTAGATATTGACGCCGACCGAGGCTGCAAACGACCACTGCTCGGTGACCGCGAGCGACGCATTGGTGCGCCACCACAACTGGCCGAAGTAGAAATCGTCCGGCCCGCCGACATGTTGCCGAATGGCCGGGCCCATTCCCCACGAAAAACCAGGGTAACGAATGAAATCCCGGTAAGCGGCCTGGCGGTAAGCGTCTTCGCGCGGCGGATCGATGAGCGCGCTGGCACGAATCTCTTCCGCACTGCCTTTGAACTCGATGAAATCCTGCACTTGCTTGCGCAGCAGCGTCACTCGGTACGTCTCTTCCTTGCCGGACGCGTTGACGACCGTGAAGGATCGATATTCATCCGGGGCCATCGCCGACAGGGTCTGCGCAACGCGGCCGATTGCGCGATGCGGATCACGACTGAGGGATTGCGTCATCCATACCGTGATATCTGCTTTTGCCGGATCGGTATCCAGCGCGATCAGCTCGATCTGCTGGCGCTTCAGTTCCGCGCGGATGTTGTCAACCACGGCTGCGTCGATCGCCGCGCTTTTCTGCACGGGCTCGCCCTTGGCCTTTGCTTGACTCGCGTAGACCGGCGTCGGCGGCGGATCCAGTACTTTCGAAGGCCCACGGTTGCTGACGAAATTGGTGAACGCCGAAAGTCGCAGCATCGCGGTATTGCCCCGTTCGATACCGGCTGACAGATCCACTGCGTCCCACAAGCTCCAGTTGACGGCCGCATTCAGAGGAAAACGTACACTCTGGTAATTCTCCATCGCCTCAGACTTGTAATCGTTGCCGTCATACTCGATCTTCAGGCTGACAGCCTTGATCGGAGTCTGCCATTGAATTCCACCAAAAGGCCCAATTTTAGCGCCGCGGAAAACTCTATCGATTCCAAAACCACCAATACCCGAGGCTTCCCGCTCGTTAAATTTGCTCGATAACAATGTCAGCGGATTGCGCACCCCCCGACGCGACCCTAAGCGTCCCCAACCGAGACCTACGCTGAAGTCGATAGTACGAAAGCGACGACTGGCCACCAGATACTCGCTAGAAAAGAGTCCTGTACCCCCGATATCCATCACGCCTACGGCGACCGTCGGAAAATACTCGCCTTCTTCGATCAGCCTGGCCTTGAGATCAACGCCACGGTCCTTGTACGTCTGATTCCCGCTGAACTCCTCGGGACCGTATAGCCGATTGCTGATTTCGACATAGCGCAGCTGCGTTTCTAGCCAGGGCAAAAGCTGCAAGCCAAGCAATAACTGGTTATACGGCGACACGATCGACAACCCGGCACTGAACTCACCGTCCTCAGCCATTCGAGCCGTCGGCGTCTGCATCAGCCCTATGCCGCCGAAATCACTGGACGAATAGTCTTCAGCAGCGCTTACGCTGATGAACCTCAGCATCAGCGCACAGAGGACCAGAGATCTGGCCGATGCAGGGATCATCAAGATCTAGTTGTTCCCGATGGTGACCAGTGCAGCTGTCGAAATTGCCAGGCTCGAGAAGATGCTGAGCAGGCGTTCGGACAGCAGCAACTTGTTCAGAGGCGCGGCATTACGCGGAACGATGATCAGGCTGCCGGGCGGCACATCCTGTTTTTCAAAATTCCAGGAGCTGAGCTTGAGCGGCTTCGCCTCGCCATTCGGAAACACGATGAAAGAGCGCTTTCTGTCCGCGGCTTGGCCCAGGCCGCCGGCATGCTCGATGTATTCGGCTGCCGAATTACCGGCAACGAATATCTGGGAGCCCGGGTTCAGAACCTGGCCGGCGACGCTGACCGAAGACGGTCGCTTGGGGATCAGCAATGCGTCCCCAGCTTCCATCAACACGTCCTGCTCCGGGCGGAGACGAAGAATCGCAGGGTCGGCCTGCACTACGACACGACCCGCGGCCTGCGCGTTTTGCAGCCGCTTGATAACCCCATCCAGGAACGCGGCCGTGGAGGAGACGTCGCCATTCAAGGTGCCACTGGTGACGACGGTAACCACGGCCTCCTGTAGCTCGTTGGCAGCGCGCTTGTAAGAGGCCTCCTCCGCAGTGCGCGCACTCTCGCGCGTGAAGACCGCGCAGTAGGGATAAGCGTTGTCGGTCAGGCCGCCCGCGCGTGCGATGATCTGCGACATCGTTTCGCCGCGCATGACGCTGTAGGTGCCAGGAAAGCGCACCTCCCCGATCAGGCGGACGGAGCCGATTTCCTGATCGAGATACAAGGCGCGGAAGTTGAACACGTCACCGGCCACGATCGAGCGTTGACGCGTCGCTGCCACGGACAAATCGAGCGTTTCGTACTTTGCCTTGCCACTGGAGAGAGCGTCCTCGTAGGACACGTATTCGACGTTTCGCGAATCGCTTTCACTGGTGGGACCCGCCACTGCCTGCAGCAGCAGCTCTATACTGGTGCCATCCGACACTGGAAATATGCCGGGCCTCACCACTTCTCCATATACGCCGACGCTCTTGTCCAGCAGATAGGGGAGCGCGCGGGGTACTTCCTGGAAAATTTCGGGGCACTCGGCACGACTGCGGACCGTCTTCTGCAGACGCAGACTTTCCGACGCCAGCGCGCGCAGGAACCGAACGGCGCGCTGGCTGTTGACGATCCGCTTCAGCTCCACCAAACCCTCGCAGGTTTTTGCCGCCCCCACCGTCTTGCCTTCGAGCGTCGATTCCACATCGCGAGAACTCAGATAGGCGATGTCCTCGCGACCGAACACGATCACGACGTCATTCGGCTGCAGCAGCAGCGGGACACCTGTCGAACTCAGCGCGTTCGCCACATTGAAGGCGACGAATCCGCGGATACCGGTCTTGGCGTCCGTGCGCTCGATGGCGCCCAGCGGCAGGTAGATCTCGGCCTGCATGTCCGACTCCCGCACGCCGGCGAGTTCCAGCACTGACGCAAGATCGCGGCTCTCACTCCAGGGATAGCTGCCTGGATACTTGACGTAGCCGGTCACCCGAATCTCATTGGAAATTTGCCTGGCAATCTTCCGAACCCTGACGACGTCGCCATCACGAATCAGCGCGGCCAGGTCCGCAGCTTTTGCGATATCGAAGTTCAAAACCTGGCGCTCGGCCGACGGCGTCACGCGCTCCACTTCGATCGAGGTCTGGTCGCTGGATGCCAAGCGGCCGCCCGCCAAGGCGATGGCATCGGCCAACGAGCGCTCACCGCTCAATTCATAGATGGCCGGCCGCTTGACTTCGCCCTCGACGGTGACACGCGAGGCCACCGGCGGCACGAACACCACATCGCCGGGTTGCAGACGCACATCGTTGCTCGAATCGCCGCCCAGCAGGAACC
>Ga0190273_10000669_pt1 | contig 12479 bp, 9 predicted proteins | sample Popmic504IS_FD_134513 | JGI IMG/M metagenome (GOLD analysis project Ga0190273, IMG submission 134513) | Populus adjacent soil microbial communities from riparian zone of Shoshone River, Wyoming, USA - 504 IS | ecosystem: Environmental > Terrestrial > Soil > Riparian zone > Trees stand | place...
CTGATCGGAATGTTCCGGGGAGACGCCGAATTCCACGAAGATGCGGCGCCATCGCATCTCGGCGGATCGTCCCGGCCGCTGTCCCAGCCGGCGACGCAGCTGTCGTCCGTGCAAGCGACGCAGCTGTCGTCCTCGCCGCCGGCGACGGCGCCGCCCGCGATTGCCCAGCCGGTGGCAGCAGCCGCAGCCGGACACTCTGTTGCCGAGGCCGACGGACGGCCCGCAGCTGCGTGGCATCCGGACGCGGAGAAGGAACTGAGGAAGATTCCCTTTTTCGTGCGCGGCAAGGCGAAACGCAACACGGAAAGCTACGCGCACGAACGAGCGGTCCCACTAATCACGATCGACACCCTCTACGATGCCAAAGCACATTTCAGCCGCTAGCCGAACGGCCGGCGGGGCGGTCGTGCCGCATTGCCCCATTAGGGTGGTGATCATCACAATGGACAGCCACCTGGCCAGCGCCGCCGAGCGCGCCAACCGGAGCCTGGCCCGAACCATGCCGGGGCTGGAGCTGTCGGTTCACGCGGCTGCCGAATGGGGCGGCAACGGGGCGGCGATGGCGCGCTGCAAGGAGGATATCGCCCGCGGCGACATCGTTATCGCGACGATGCTGTTCATGGAAGAACACTTCCTGCCGGTGCTGCCGGCCCTCGCAGCCCGCCGCGACTCGTGCGACGCGATGGTCTGCGCGATGTCCGCCGCCGAAGTGATGAAGCTTACCCGCATGGGGCGGTTCAGCATGGATGCGCCCGCCGGTGGTCCGATGGGCCTGTTGAGGCGCCTGCGCGGCAAACCGGAGGCGAAAAGCGAGGCAACGGGAACGAGAGCAACGGCCGGCGCCAAGCAGATGCGGATGCTGCGCCGGCTGCCGAAGATGCTGCGTTTCATCCCGGGCACGGCCCAGGACGTGCGCGCCTACCTGCTGACTTTGCAGTACTGGCTTTCGGGCTCTGAAGCAAACGTTGCGAACATGGTCCAGTTCCTCGTCGAGCGCTACGCGGACGGCCCGCGAAGACCGCTTCGCGACGCAGCAAAGCCGCAGCCACCGGTGGACTATCCCGAGGTCGGGGTCTACCACCCGCGCATGAAGGGGCTGATGTCGCTTCACCTGGCCGATCTTCCGCAGCCTTCCGGTGGCGGCAGACGCGGCACGGTCGGTCTGCTGCTGATGCGCTCCTACCTTCTGGCCGGTAACGCCGGACACTACGATGGCGTGATTGCTGCGCTGGAAGCGGCGGGTCTGCGGGTCCTGCCCGCCTTCGCCACCGGCCTTGATTCTCGTCCGGCAATAGAGGCCTTCTTCCTCGAGGCGGGCAGGTCCCGAATCGACGCGTTGGTCTCTCTGACTGGATTCTCGCTGGTCGGAGGGCCTGCCTATAACGACGCCAAGGCAGCGGAAGACATTCTCGCCACCCTCGATGTGCCCTATCTGGCAGTCACGCCGGTCGAATTCCAGACGCTCGATGAATGGGGTGCATCGCAGCGGGGCTTGCTGCCGGTGGAAGCCACCATGATGATCGCGATCCCGGAACTGGACGGCGCGACCGGATCCATGGTGTTCGGGGGACGCGGCAGCTCCGAGCGTATCGCCTGCACTGGCTGCACCCGACGCTGCACCTTCGCCGACGCGGCCGATTCGCACGACATGCAGAGTTGCATCGAGCGCGCGACGGCGCTTGCGGCCCGCATCGGCAAACTGGTCGACCTGCGGCGGTCGCAGCGCGCGCAGCGAAGGATTGCCGCGGTGGTATTCAACTTTCCGCCAAATGCCGGCAACACGGGGACTGCGGCATTCCTCTCGGTCTTCGAATCCCTATTCAACACCATGGCCGCACTTCAACGCGGCGGATATACCGTCGACCTGCCGGCGAGCGTCGACGAGCTGCGCGAGCGCGTCATCAACGGCAATGCGCAGCGCTACGGCGCGCCCGCCAATGTGCACGTGCGGATTCCGGCCGACGAGCACGTGAGGCGCGAGCGCCACCTGAAAGAGATCGAAGCGCAATGGGGCCCGGCACCGGGTCGCATCCAAAGCGACGGCAGCGCCTTGTTCGTGCTCGGCGCGCAGTTCGGCAACGTCTTCGTCGGCGTGCAGCCCGCCTTCGGCTACGAGGGTGACCCGATGCGGCTGCTTTTCGAAAGAGGCTTCACGCCCACCCATGCGTTCTCGGCGTTCTACCGCTGGTTGCGGGAGGACTTCAACGCGCATGCCGTGCTGCACTTCGGCACACACGGTGCACTCGAGTTCATGCCGGGCAAGCAGAACGGCATGTCGGCCGCCTGCTGGCCCGATCGCCTCATCGGCGACCTGCCCAATCTCTACCTCTACGCCTCGAACAACCCGTCCGAGGGCACCATCGCAAAGCGCCGCGCGGCGGCGACGCTGATCAGCTACCTGACCCCCCCCGTCGCCCAGGCGGGCCTGTACAAGGGTCTGGTCGACCTGAAGGCGCTGATCGAGCGCTTCCGCAGCCTCGAGCACGACTCCGGCCACGAGGCCGTGGAACTGGCGTCGATGATCCAGGCGCAGGCCGCCGTTCTCGAGCTCGCTTCCCCGGAGCCGGTTTGGGGGGACGCTGCCACTCGTCGCGTCGCAGCGCTCAACGACGCGGTGCTGGAGCTGGAATACACCCTGATACCGTACGGCCTTCACGTCGTCGGCAGGCCCCCGAGCCCGAGCCAGCGCGTGGACCTGCTGCTTTCGCTGGCGGAGGCATCGCACGGGGCAAGGCCCGGACGGCGCGCGGTCGAGAGCCTGGTCGCGGGATCATCGCCGGAAGCGGCGCTCACCGCCGCCGGCGCCATGGCGGACCCGCCGACGCTGGCGCTGCTCGCAGAGCTTGCCGCCGTCGACGTCCTGATGGCCCAGGACAATGAAATCGAGGGCATCTTGCGGGCGCTCGACGGCCGGTTCCTGCGCCCGGCTCCGGGCGGCGACCTGCTTCGGACGCCGGCCATTCTTCCGACCGGGCGCAACCTCCACGGCTTCGATCCTTTTCGCATACCCAGCGCCTACGCCGTGCAGGACGGTGCGCGCCAGGCGGAGCGGCTGCTCGCGCGGCACATGGGCGAAGGCCATCCTTTTCCCGAGTCGATCGCGCTGGTGCTCTGGGGAACCGACAACCTCAAGAGCGAAGGCGGCCCGATCGCGCAGGCGCTGGCGCTGATCGGCGCCAAACCGCGGTTCGACAGCTATGGTCGCCTGGGCGGAGCGCAGCTGGTCAGCCTCGCTGAATTGGGACGTCCGCGGGTGGACGTCGTCATAACCCTCTCCGGCATCTTCCGAGACCTGCTGCCGCTGCAGATCAAGCTGCTCGCCGAGGCCGCCCTGCTCGCCGCCGGTGCGGACGAGCCGTGCGATCAGAACTTCGTCCGCAAGCATGTGCTGGCCTACCAGGCCGAACACGGCGTCGATCTCGAGACCGCAGCGCTGCGCGTCTTCGGCAACGCCGAAGGCGCCTATGGATCCAACGTCAGCAGCCTGGTCGACAGCAGCCGCTGGGAGGACGCCGACGAACTGGCCGAGACCTATACGCGCCGAAAGGGCTTCGCCTACGGCCGCAGCGGCCGTCCGGTGCAGCAGGCGGCGCTGCTGAACAGCGTGCTCGCCGGCGTGCAGCTGGCATACCAGAACCTCGACTCTGTTGAACTCGGCGTCACCACGATCGACACCTATTTCGATACTCTCGGCGGCATCAGCCGCGCGGTGAAGCGGGCGAAAGGAGCGGATGCGGAGGTGGCACCGGTCTACATCGGTGACCAGACCCGCGACAGCAGCGGCGGCGGCGCCGTGCGCACCCTTGCCGAGCAGGTCGCACTCGAAACGCGCACCCGGATGCTGAACCCCAAGTGGTACGAAGGCATGCTCGAGCACGGCTACGAAGGGGTCCGCCAGATCGAAGTTCATGTGACCAACACGATGGGCTGGTCGGCCACAACCGGCCAGGTCCAGCCCTGGGTGTATCAGCAGTTGAGCGAGACCTTCATGCTGGACCCGGCCATGCGCGAGCGCCTGGCCGCCCTCAATCCAACCGCCTCGGCACGCGTGGCAAGTCGCCTGCTCGAAGCATCCGACCGCCAGTACTGGAAGCCCGACGCCCACATGCTTATGGCCTTGCGCCTCGCCGGTGAGGAACTCGAGGACAGGCTCGAGGGGGTCTACGCCAACTCACCCGAAGGAAGCACCGCATGAGCACGACAACAGTCCCGTTTCCCGATATCAAGCGCGCCGGCACAGGCCGTAACCTCAGGCCCGACGGCGAGGGCAGCGTCCAGGTCTCGCTTGACCCGAACCTGAAGATCGGCAACGCCAAGGTGTTCGCGATCTACGGGAAGGGCGGCATCGGCAAGAGCACGACCTCGTCCAACCTCTCTGCCGCTTTCTCGAGGCTCGGCAAGCGCGTGCTGCAAATCGGCTGCGACCCGAAGCACGACTCGACCTTCACCCTGACCAAGAAGATGCTGCCCACCGTCATCGACGTGCTCGAGTCAGTCGACTTCCACGCCGAGGAGCTTCGCGTGGAAGACTTCGTCTTCGAAGGCTACAACGGCGTGATGTGCGTCGAGGCGGGCGGGCCACCTGCGGGTACCGGCTGCGGCGGTTATGTCGTCGGCCAGACCGTCAAGCTGCTGAAGGAGCACCACCTGCTCGAAGACACCGACGTGGTGATCTTCGACGTGCTCGGCGACGTGGTCTGCGGCGGCTTTGCCGCGCCGCTGCAGCACGCCGACCGTGCGCTCATCGTCACTGCCAACGACTTCGACTCGATCTTCGCGATGAACCGGATCGTTCAGGCCATCAGCGCCAAGGCAAAGAACTACAACGTCAGGCTCGGCGGCGTGATCGCGAACCGCAGCGCCGAAACCGACCAGATCGACAAGTACAACGACCGTATCGGCCTCACCCTCGCCGCGCATTTTCCCGACCTCGACGTCATCCGCCGCAGCCGGCTCAAGAAATCGACACTCTTCGAGATGGAGCCCTCGCCCGAACTCGAGGCAGTCACCCGCGAGTACATGCGGTTGGCCGCAGCCCTGTGGCTCGGCACGAAGCCGCTCGATGCGGTGCCGATGAAGGACCGTGACATCTTCGACCTGCTGGGCTTCGACTGAGAAGGGACCGACTTGAGAGCGAGACGAGACTGAACAGCAGTGAGGACGGACGGGTGAAGCAGATAAAGTTCTCGATGACGGCCGGCTATGAGGAACGGCGGGTGCAGATCGAAGGCTATTTCGATCGGACCGCCGCTCAGGCCTGGGCAAAGCTCACCTCCGACGCACCCGTGGGCCGGATTCGCGCCAGCGTGCGGGCCGGGCGTGAGCGGATGCGCCGCACCCTTCTTTCGTGGCTTCCGGACGACCTCCATGGCGCGCGCCTGCTCGACGCAGGCTGCGGCACCGGGGCCTTCGCGGTCGAAGCAGCGCGCCGCGGCGCTGACGTGGTCGCGATCGACCTCTCGCCGACGCTCGTCTGCCTGGCCCGGGCGCGCCAGCCGGCGACGACCGGATCCGGCACCATCGATTTCCGCTCCGGCGACATGCTGGACCCGAACCTGGGGCGGTTCGACTACGTGGTCGCCATGGACTCGCTGATCCACTACCAGCCAGCGGACGCGGTCGGCGCCATCGCGACGCTTTCGCAGCGGACCAGCAAGGCGCTCGTCGTCACCTATGCGCCGAGCAACCCGTTGCTGGCCGCAATGCACGCAGCCGGCAGGCTGTTCCCACGAGGTAACCGCTCTCCTTCCATCGTCCCGGTCAACGAGCGCTCGCTGCGGCGCCGGCTCGACGACGACCCGCGGCTGCAGCATTGGTCGCGCGGGCGCACCCAGCGGATCGCGAGCGGGTTCTATACGTCCCAGGCCCTGGAGATATTTCGCGCATGAATCCGTCGAAAAGCCTCGACACGTTGAACTCGGGCCTGGCCAGACAGTGGTCGCGGGTGGCGATCCGGTTCCTGCCGTTCGCCGACGCCGCCAGCGAGGAACTGCCGTTCTGGCGGCTTATGCGACTGTCGCTGTTCCAAGTGTCGGTGGGCATGGCGCTGGTGCTGCTGAACGGCACGCTCAACCGTGTGATGATCGTCGAACTCCACGTTCCGGCCTGGCTGGTTTCGCTCATGGTGGCCCTGCCCCTGGTGTTCGCGCCGCTGCGGGCCCTGGTGGGATTTCGCTCCGACCATCACCGGTCCGTGCTGGGATGGCGGCGGGTGCCTTACATCTGGATGGGCTCGCTCCTGCAGTTCGGCGGACTGGCCATCATGCCGTTCGCCTTGATCGTGCTGTCGGGTGACAGCAACGGCCACCCGGCGATCGGCCAGATCGGCGCAGCGCTGGCGTTCCTGTTGTGCGGTGCCGGCTTGCACATCACCCAGACGGCCGGCCTGGCGCTCGCCACCGACATCGCCCCGGCGGAAGCGCGCCCGCGCGTGGTCGCACTGCTCTACGTGATGCTGATGCTCGGCATGGTCGTCAGCGCGCTCGGGTTCGGCGCCCTCCTGACCGACTTCGGGCAGATCCGGCTGATCCAGGTGATACAGGGGGCTGCGCTGGTAACGATGGGGCTGAATGTGCTCGCTCTGTGGAAGCAGGAAGTGCGGGACCCCGCGCGGCGGGCGGCCGCACTTCGCCACGAGCCGCGGACATCCTTCCGCGAGGCGTGGAGCCGCTTCACCCGGGGCGGTCAGGCCAGCCGGCTGCTGATCACAGTCGGACTGGGCACGGCAGCCTTCAGCATGCAGGACATTCTGCTCGAGCCCTACGGCGGACAGATCATGAACATGCCGGTGGCGGCAACCACAGCGCTGACGGCGATCATGGCCGGCGGCGCCCTTTGCGCCTTTGCCCTGGCGTCGCGCTGGCTCCACCACGGCGGCGATGTTTACCGCCTTGCGGCACTGGGTGCGCTGACGGGCGTGGTGGCGTTTCTCTGTGTGATCTTCGCCGATCCTCTGCGGTCGGAACTGATGTTCCGCATCGGTACGGCGTTGATCGGCTTCGGCGCCGGCGTGTTCTCGGTCGCCATGCTCACCGCCGCGATGGGCCTGGAGGCCGGCGGTCAAAGCGGACTGGCGCTGGGCGCCTGGGGCGCAGTCCAGGCAACGGCCGCCGGCGTCGGCATCGCACTGGGAGGCGCACTGCGCGACGGGATTTCGAGCCTTGCGGCCTCAGGCGCCCTGGGCCCGGCGCTCACCAGCCCATCCATGGGCTACAGCTTCGTCTACCACCTCGAGATCGGCCTGCTGTTTGCGACCATGATCGCGCTCGGCCCGCTCGTCGGCGGCACACGCCGCAGGCACCGGCTTGCACCCGGGGGCAAGTTCGGCCTCGCCGAGTTTCCCAATTGAACCCTCAGACACCAAACGTCAGGACACAGGAGAAAAGCTATGGAATCCGGAGGAATCACCGCCTATATCGACGTGGCGCAGATCACGCTCTACCTTTTCTGGATCTTCTTTGCCGGCCTGATCTACTACCTGCATCGGGAGGACAAGCGGGAGGGCTATCCGCTCGAATCGGATCGCTCCCCGAACGTGACGGTCCAGGGCTGGCCGGCGGTGCCCGCGCCCAAGACCTACCTGCTTCGCGACGGCAGCACCGTGCAATCTCCCAATTTCCGTCGCTCCGACCAGTTGCTCGGGGGCGAGGTGCTGGCACAGCACCTCGGGGCGCCGCTCGAGCCGTTCGGCAACCCGATGGAGGCTGCCGTCGGACCCGGATCGTACGCGGACCGTGCCGACGTCGCTGACACCACCGTCGACGGCGATCTTCGTATCGTCCCGCTGCGCGCCGCGCCCGGCTTCGAGGTGTCGCCGCACGACCGCGATCCACGCGGCCTGCCGGTGGTCGGCGCCGACGGCGTGATCGCCGGCACGGTGCGCGATCTCTGGATCGACCGTTCCGAAGGAAACTTCCGCTACCTCGAGGTCGACGTGGACGTGGCCGGAACCCTGCGGGTGGTACTTCTGCCGATCAACTTCTCCCGCATCGGAGACCGGCGGGTGAAGGTGCGGTCCATCCTCGGCAGCCAATTCGCCGGAGTTCCCGTGACACGAGAACCCGACGCCGTCACGCTGCTGGAGGAAGACAAGATCATGGCCTGGTACGGCGGAGGAACGCTCTACGCTACGCCACAGCGTCAGGAGCCTTTGCTGTGAGTCGGCTCGAGCAAACCTCCGAGCACGAGTTCGAATCGGCGCCCGGGCTTCCCGAACCGCTGCCGCCGGGCGAGCGCGTCCTTTGGCAGGGGTCTCCGGACTGGCGCGCCCTGGCCCGCGACGCGATGCACCTGCGCGGCTTGGCGTGGTACTTCGGTGTCCTGCTGCTGTGGCGCGGCGCGACGACCTATTCCGACACCGGATCCTGGGGCGAAGCGGCTCGTGCCGTTCTGTGGCTCCTGCCGCTCGCGGTTGCGGCGCTCGTGATCCTGGCGGCGGTGGCCTGGCTCGCCAGCCGGGCCAGCCTCTATACGATCACCGACCGCCGCGTGGTGATGCGCGTCGGTATCGTCCTGACCATCACTTTCAACCTGCCCTATTCGCGCATCGAAGCAGCCGGCGTGCGCACCCGCGCCGACGGCACCGGCGACCTTACGCTGCTGATCGATCCTTCCGACCGCATCGCCTACCTGCACTTGTGGCCGCATGCGCGACCATGGCACGTCCGCCGTGCGCAACCCATGCTGCGCGCACTGCCCGATGCACAGCGGGTATCGGTTCTGCTGTCGCGAGCGCTGGCGGATTCGGCCGGGGTACCGCGATCCGCCCCGGCGGCTGCTCCGGTGGGTCAAGCCGATCGGCCGTTGGCGGGCGGCGCCGGAAGCCGGCAGCTGGCGGCCTGAAGCGGCGATCCCATGGAGCGATCCACCGGTATCGGCTTCCCCAAGGCGCCACTTTTCGCTGTGGCGCTCCTGATCGGCATCACCTTGCTGGTGGTGGCAGGCGTTCGCTATACCGGAGTCGGTATGGTCAGCGTGCCCGACGCGCCCGCGGTCGCGGTCCGTACGCTGAGGTTCGAGGACCGGCAGGACGGCAGCATCGCCGTTCTCGACGAGAGCGGCCGGCATCAGGTCGACAGCGTGGCGCCCGGAACCAACGGGTTCCTGCGTGGCACGTTGCGTGGCCTCGCGCGGGAGCGCAAACGCGCCGGCGTGGGAGCCGAAGTACCCTTCCTCCTCGTCGGCCACGCCGACGGCCGGCTCACGCTCAGGGATCCCGGCACCGGCCGCCGCGTCGACCTTGCCTCCTTCGGTCCGACCAACGCTGCAGCATTTGCCCGGTTGATGAACAACCAGGACAGCCGCAGCCCAGCAGGTGAACCCCGTCCAACTGCGCAACTCACCCGTCAGTGAGCGCAACGCCTCCGTCAGGAACCAATATGAACACCACTGCTCCGAATTCCGCTGAACGGCCCACGAGGGAGCGGTCCATCAACGCGTCGACCACCACCGCGCTGAAGGACACGATGCTGACGCCGCGCTTCTACACCACCGACTTCGCGGCCATGGACAAGATCGACGTCGAGTCGATCCGGGGCCAGTGGGAAACGCTCATGGCGGAATTCCGCAACGACACCAACACCGACCATTTCCAGCGTCCGCCGGATCTGATGGGTGACTGCTCGACGCTGCCGCCGGCTCTCCATGCCGAATTTTCAGACTTCCTGATCAGCTCGATCACCTCCGAATTCTCCGGTTGCGTGCTCTACGCGGAAATCAGGAAACGGGTGAACAACCCCGACATGAAGGAACTTTTCGGTTACATGGCCCGCGACGAGTCGCGGCATGCAGGCTTCATCAACCAGTGGCTCAAGGACTTCGGCATCGGCGTCGACCTGGGTTTCCTGGCGCAAGCGAAGAAGTACACCTACTTCCGCCCGAAGTTCATCTTTTATGCGACCTACCTGTCGGAAAAGATCGGTTACGCCCGCTACATCACGATCTACCGCCAGATCGAGCGGCATCCCGAGTTGTGCTTCCACCCGATCTTCCGGTGGTTCGAGCGCTGGTGCAACGATGAGTTCCGCCACGGCGAGGCCTTCGCCCTGCTGATGCGGTCCGACCCAAAGCTGCTGAGCGGCACCAACAAACTCTGGATCCGCTTCTTCGTGCTCGCGGTATTCGCGACCATGTACGTGCGTGACCACCAGCGCCCGGAGATGCACGCGGCCATGGGGCTCGATCCCGGCGAATACGACTTTACCGTCTTCCGGATCACCTCGGAGATAACAAAACAGGTGTTCCCCCTGACCCTCGACATTGAAAACCCGCGTTTTCGCGCCGGCCTCGAGCGGCTTCGCCGCATCGCGGTGGCGTCGGCCGACGCGAAATCCCGCGGTGGCGTCACCGGCAACCTGAAGCGGCTCGGACTCGCCGTGGCTGCGGGGGCGACTTTCATCGGCTTGTACTGCATGCGTGCCAAGCCTAACTCGCTGCCCGGCGATGTCCGGCTTGCGCCGACCTGGTAGCACCCGCAGGCACGACAACCTTGCCGCCTGCCATGTCGACCCACGCGCTGCCCGTGCTCTACACACTGTTCGTCTGGTGGTTCAGCACTGGCCTGATTCTTTACCTCAACGGCCTGCCGAGGCACACCCACAAGTGGACGATGCTGGGTGCGACCGTCCTCCTCGTGCTGGCATTAGCCGGACTCGCGTCGACCAGCGACGATGACGGCCTCGCCGCGTCCTACGTCGCCTTCACCTGCGCATTGCTCGTCTGGGCCTGGCAGGAGGTTGCGTTCCTGCTCGGCTACGTCACCGGGCCCCGCCGGGAACCTTGTCCCGTCGGCGCCGTCGGCTGGCGGCGCGCGAGCTGTGCCGTGCAGGCGCTGTTGCACCACGAACTGGCGCTGTTCGTTCTCGGGGGCGCCGTCCTTCTCGCGACTTCCGGGGGCGACAACCCGGTCGGCGTCAGCGTCTATCTGATCCTCTGGATCATGCGGCAGAGCGCCAAGCTAAACGTCTACTTCGGCGTGCGCAACCTCAACGAGACCTTTCTGCCCGGTCACCTGGCTTACCTGCAGACCTACTTCAGGCGCCGCTCGATGAACGCACTGTTTCCGGTCTCGATCGTGGTGTCCACATGGGTTGCAGTGCTGCTGTGGCGGTCCTCCGCTGCGACCGGCCTTGCGCCGTCCGAGGCCGCCGGCCTTACATTCCTGGCAACGCTCCTGAGCCTGGCCATCCTGGAGCATTGGTTCATGGTGCTGCCGCTTCCGTCCGAGGCGCTGTGGCATTGGGCGATGCGAAGCCGCGCCCCGGCTCGGCGCGACCCGGCGCAGCCGGGCACTCCCTCGGGAACGTCTGCGGGCGCCGCTCCGCGGGTATAACATTGCGTACGACCACGCACGGTGCGTGGAAATGTGGAGACCCGCAGCGCAATGGCCCCTGGCGAACCAATGGCAGACAAGGTGGATCCTTCGCATCCGCTCCCGGCGTCCAATCCGCCCGACCTGGCTCCCTTCGCCGAATGGGCCCCCGAGTTGGCGCAGACGTTCGTCGCCCTCGCAAGCGACATCGCGCTCGTGATCGACGAGTCGGGGGTCGTGCGCGAAGTTGCCCGGCCCAGCACCGGACCGCTCCCCCCTTCTGCAGATGAATGGGTGGGGCGCCGCTGGGTCGACACAGTCAGCGGAGACACGCGAAGCAAGATCGAGAACCTCCTGAAAGAGGTCACGGCGACGGGTGCCGGGCGCCGCCGCGAGGTCAACCACCCGCTGCAACCCGGCGTCGATGTTCCGGTCGCCTATACCGCGATCCGGCTCGGCCGCGACGGCCCGGTGCTTGCTGTCGGACGCGACCTGCGCGCGATCGCCGCCATCCAGCAGCGCTTCCTCGAAGCGCAGCAGGATCTGGAACGCGGCTACTGGCGCGCGCGGCAGGACGAAGCCCGCTACCGCCTGCTCTTCCAGGCAGCCACCGACGCCGTGCTGGTTGTGGATCCCGCGACACTGCTGATCATCGAGGCAAACGAGGCCGCGGCGTCGATCTTCGATATTGCCGCCGAACAGCTCGCCGGCCGCAGCATCGCCTTCGGCTTCGAAACCACTTCGCGTGGCGCGCTGACAGAACTGCTCAATGCCGCGCGAACCAGCGGCCAGGGCGGAGAAATCCGTGCCCGTCTGGCCGGCTCCATACGGACCACCAGCGTGACCGCCACCTCACTGAGGGTCGGTGACAGCATGCGGCTGCTCGTGCGGGTCAGCCGGATCGACCAGCAGGCATCCAACAGCGCACTCAACAAGACACTGGCCCGGCTGGTGGATGACTCCCGCGACGGATTCGTCGTGACCGACTCCAGCGGCCGCGTCCTGGTGGCGAATCCGGCTTTCGTGGCGCTCGCGCAGCTCGCAGGCGAGGCCGACGCCGTCGGTCAGGCGCTCGTCGATTGGCTGACGCCACAGGATCGCACGCTGGCAACCCTGATGACGCAGGTGCGGCAGCGGGGCATCAGTCTTCGGATCGCTGCCTGGATCAGGC
>Ga0190273_10000670_pt1 | contig 12468 bp, 22 predicted proteins | sample Popmic504IS_FD_134513 | JGI IMG/M metagenome (GOLD analysis project Ga0190273, IMG submission 134513) | Populus adjacent soil microbial communities from riparian zone of Shoshone River, Wyoming, USA - 504 IS | ecosystem: Environmental > Terrestrial > Soil > Riparian zone > Trees stand | place...
AGCGGTAGCGATGTCGCTATCGAAACTGGCAACCGGATGCCCCTAAAGAACATCCCGGTTGGTAGCACAATCCACGCGATTGAACTGCAGCCTGGCCGTGGTGCCCAGATGGTACGCAGTGCCGGTAACGGCGCACAGCTAATGGCCAAAGAAGGTGCTTACGCACAGGTTCGCCTACCTAGTGGTGAAGTCCGTATGGTTAACGTTGAATGCACCGCCTCTATTGGCGTCGTAGGCAATGAACAGCACCAGAACGTTAAGATCGGTAAAGCGGGTCGTTCCCGTCACCTCGGTAAGCGTCCAAGCGTCCGTGGTGTTGTAATGAACGCCGTAGACCACCCACATGGTGGTGGTGATGGTGGTCGTCACCGTATGGCCAAAGCTCCTCGTACCCCTTGGGGTCAGAAGACTTTGGGCTTCAAGACGCGCCGTCGCAAGTCGACTACTCAGTTCATAGTAAGAAGCCGCCACGCGGCCAAGCGGAAATAAGGCCAGGAGTAAGAATAGGATATTATGAGTCGTTCACTTAAAAAAGGACCGTTCATCGACCCGAAGCTTGCCAAAAAAGTGGCAGCTTTAGGCTCTGAAGACCGGACAATCATCAAGACCTGGGCCCGTGCAAGCACGATTACCCCAGAATTCGTAGGTCGTACAATTGCCGTACACAACGGCAAAGTCCACGTTCCAGTATTTGTTACCGAAAACATGGTGGGCCACAAGCTTGGTGAATTTTCACCAACTCGTAAGTTCCGTAGCCACGGCGGTAAGCTGGCGAAAGGTAAGAAGTAATGGCAGTTAAAGCAGTCGCTAAAGGCGTTCGTATGAGCCCGCGCAAGGTTGGCGTCGTAGCCGCTTTGGTTCGTGGCCGCAGCGTTGCCGATGCTCTGGTTATCTTGGCACACACTCCTCGCCGTACTGCTTTGCCAGTAAGCAAAGCTATTGCTAGCGCCAAGGCAAATGCCGAGAACAATCACAACTACAAGGGCGATACCTTGCAGATTGTTGAAATTAGCGTAACTCCTGGCCCGCGCCTAAAGCGTTTCCGTCCAGCAGCTCACGGCCGTGCCTTGCCATTCCAGCGCAAGACTTCACACATCCGTGTCGTTGTTGATGGTGAACAGCGCGAAGCTCGTAAGCCAGCAGCTATTAAAGAGGAGACTCTCTCTGCAAAGCAGAAAGGTGAGAAATAATGGGACAAAAAGTTAACCCTATTAGCATGCGTCTCCAGGTTAATAAGGATTGGCGCAGCCGTTGGTTCGTCGACAAGCGCAACTACGCTAAGTATTTGCACGACGACCTTACAGTCCGCCGCCTGATCCAGACCAAGCTGGGCATGCGCGCCGCAGTCAACAAAGTTGACATTGAACGTTCACCAAATCTAGTGACTGTCACTATCGCTACCGCTAAAGCCGGTGTCGTTATCGGCCGTGGTGGTGCGGGCGCCCAGGAATTAAAGGCAGCAATCGAAAAGATCTATGGCGTTCCAGCCCGGGTCAACATCGAAGAGATCAAAAAGCCTGAATTGTTTGCTAAGCTAGTCGGCGAGAACATCGCTCACCAGTTAGAGCGCCGCATGAGCTTCCGTCGTGCTATCAAGTCTGCTTCCGCAGCTACTATGCGTGCCGGTGCCAAAGGTATCCGTATCGAAGTCGCCGGTCGTTTGAATGGTGCTGAAATGTCCCGCCGCGAAAAGGAAGTAGCCGGTTCCGTACCTCTACACACCATCCGCGCTGACATCGATTACGCTTTGACCCCAGCCAAGACACAAGCCGGTATCATCGGTGTCAAGGTATGGATCTATAAGGGAGGCGATAAATAATGTTAATGCCTAACCGCACTAAGTACCGCAAGGTACGCAAGGGTAAGATCCGTGGTTCTGCTACCAGCGGTAACACTATCGCCTTTGGTGACTTCGCTTTGCAGTCGCAAGACGGCGAGCGTATCACCAGCCGCCAGATCGAGGCTGCACGTCAGGCCATGACCCGCCACATCAAGCGTGGTGGTAAGATTTGGATTCGTATTTTCCCACATACCCCAGTAACCCGCAAACCACAAGACGTTAAGATGGGTAGCGGTAAAGGTTCGCCAGAGTTCTTCGTAGCCAAGGTCCGTCCTGGTACCGTCCTGTTTGAAATGCAGGGTGTTAGCGAAGAAATCGCCCGCGAAGCAATGCGTTTGGCAGCCCACAAGCTACCAGTCAAGACTAAGTTCCTGACTCGCACGCCGACAGGAGAGGAGTCATAGACATGAAAGTCGCAGAAATTCGTAAATTATCAACCCAAGATTTGACCAAGCAGACTACCTCATTGCGTGAGGAGATTGCCGAACTCAAGCGCCGTTCAACCATGGGTGAAGTTAGTAATGTTCGTCAGGTCCGCAGCAAGCGCAAAGACCTGGCACGCATGCTTACAATCCTGGGCGAGCAGCTCGCAAAGGAGAGTATGTAATGGCTAAGTCATTCACTGGGGTCGTTAAGTCCAACAAGACCGACAAGACTATTGTAGTTATTGTCACGACCCGCAAAACACACCCGTTGTACCGCAAGCAGTACGCCGACAGCCGTAACTTCATGGCTCATGACGAAAACAATGAAGCTGAAATTGGCGACACTGTGCGTATCGTAGAAACCCGTCCGATCAGTGCTAAGAAGCACTTCAAATTAGACCTGATCCTAGAAAAGCCAAGCTTACGTCAAAGTGACCGCGACGTGGCCGAAGCTCCAGTTGAAGAGGATAAGCCTTCTGCAACGCAGAAAGGTGAAAAATAATGATTCAGCAAGAATCACGCCTAGGGGTCTGTGACAACAGTGGCGCTAAGGAAATCCTGTGCATCCGTGTACTGGGTGGTACCCGCCGTCGTTACGCCCGCGTTGGTGACATTATTGTTGCTACCGTAAAAGAAGCCAACCCAACTGGCCAGGTCAAGAAGAAGTCAGTAGTCAAGGCCGTTATCGTCCGTACAACTAAGGAAATCCGCCGTAAGGATGGATCGACTATCAAGTTTGACGACAACGCCGCAGTCATCATTACCGATGAAAAGCTGCCACGCGCTACCCGTATCTTTGGACCGGTGCCACGCGAGCTACGCGACATGGGTTACGCCAAGATCATTAGCTTGGCTCCGGAGGTACTATAACTATGAAGAACACTACACCACTTACAGCCATCAAGATTCGCCTTAAAAAAGGCGACACTGTTGTTGTCCGCCAGGGTAAAGACAAAGGCAAGACTGGTACAGTCACTGCAGTCCACCCTCGTGAAAACAAAGTGACCGTTGAAGGCATTAATATTGTTAAGAAGCACCAGAAGCCAAACCGTGAGTACCCTCAGGGTGGCATCATCGAACTGACCAAGCCTATTTTCGTAGCTAAGGTTGGTATTGTTGACCCAGAGACCAAGAAGCCAACCCGTATTGGTTATAAGGTTGAAGAAAAAGGTGACAAGATCGTTAAGACCCGTGTTTATAAGGCATCTGGCAAAGAGATTGCTGAAGGTAAGAAATAATGGCTACCGCAACTAAAACCCCAATGACCCAGGCTCGCCTGCGTACTCAGTACAACCAGCAAATTGCTGCTGAACTGATGAAGGATCTGGAGTTATCCAATGTCCACCAGGTACCGCGCCTGGAGAAGATCGTCCTAAACATTGGCCTAGGCCGTGCCAAAGACGACAAGCGCATCATGGAAGTCGCTACCAACACACTGATCAAGATTACTGGCCAACAGCCAATGCAAACGACAGCTCGCAACTCGATTGCCGGCTTTAAACTGCGCGAAGGTAACAAGATCGGTTTGAAAGTAACGTTACGTGGTGACCGTATGTACGAATTCGCTGACCGCCTAATCAACATTGTATTGCCACGTTTACGTGACTTCCACGGTGTTAGCGCCAAAGCTTTTGACAAGGCAGGCAACTATAGCCTCGGTATGACCGACCAATCCACTTTTCCTGAACTGACTTTCGAAGAGACTACTACCTCACACGGTATCCAGATCAATTTCGTCATCAACAGTAACGGTCCAGCAGATTCACGCGCTCTACTAGAGAAGCTCGGTATGCCGTTCGAAAAGGAGAATAAGTAATGGCTCGTAAATCAAACGTAGCCCGGGACCTGAAGCGGCAGAAGATGATCATCAAGTTCGCTGCCAAGCGCGCCGAGCTAAAAGAATTGGGCGACCAAGAGGGTTTGGCTAAACTGCCACGTAACTCTTCGCCTACCCGCTGGAAGAACCGCTGCGCAATGACCGGACGTCCACATGCGTACATGCGTCAGTTCGGCCTAAGCCGTATCGCTTTCCGCGAACATGCAAGTAAGGGTGAGATCCCTGGCGTAACCAAGGCTAGTTGGTAGAAAGGAGATATGCAATGATGACATCTACAGACCCAATCTCCGACATGCTAACCCGCATCCGTAACGCCATCTTGGTACGCAAGAATACCGTTCGTTTGCCACACAGCAAAGTCAAGGAATCTGTTGCCCGTCTTTTGAAGGACAGCAACTTCATCAACCAAGTGGAAGTTGAAGACGCTACCGTTGGTAAGACCTTGGTCTTAACTATCAACGGCGAGCAAGAGAGTGCCCGTATTACCGAAATCGCACGTATCAGCAAGCCTGGACGTCGCTACTACGTTCGCTCCGGCGAAATCCCAACCATTAAGCGTGGTCGTGGTATTGTTATCGTGTCCACATCCAAGGGCATGATGACCGGTGACAATGCAAAGAAGCAAGGCATCGGCGGTGAAATCATCTGCCGAGTCTACTAGAAAGTAACTTTTAAGGAATAATATGAGTCGTATAGGAAAACTACCGGTTGCATTACCTTCCGGCGTGACAATTACTGTCGACCCCAACGAAATTACCGTTGCCGGGCCGAAGGGTACATTGAAGCAGTTCACTATGCCTGGCATTACTGTCAAGCAAGATGAAAGCACTATCATCGTCACCCGCGTAAACGATGAAGCCCCAAACCGTGCTAAGCATGGTCTAATGCGCGCTTTGGTCAACAATATGGTTGTCGGTGTTACTACCGGTTTTACCAAGAAGTTGGAAATCAACGGTGTTGGTTACCGTGTGGCAGCGCAAGGTACTGACCTTAAGCTAAACCTTGGCTTTTCGCACGATGTCATCTATAGGATGCCAGCTGGCGTAACTGCTACCATCGAACAGAACACTATTACTGTTGGCGGTATCAGTAAGCAGCAGGTTGGCCAGGTCGCGGCTGAGATCCGCGCCCTTAAGAAGCCTGAGCCTTACAAGGGCAAGGGTATTAAGTATGCTGACGAGCGCATTGTTCGCAAGAGCGGCAAGTCAGGTAAGGACAAATAATCATGAGTAATAGGTTAGCAAAAGTAGCCCACAACCGTTCCCAGCGCGCCGGCCGTGTCCGTTCCCGCGTTAACGGTACTGCTGAACGTCCTCGCCTGAGCGTACACATCAGCAACCGCCACATTGTGGCCCAGATTATCGATGACACCGCAGGCAAGACATTGGCATACGCCACTACTGTCGGTCAAAAAGATAGCAAGGGTTCTATGGCAGAACGCGCCGCTCAAATTGGCGAAGCAATTGCCAAGCAGGCTAAATCAGCCAAGATAGAGACTGTCGTCTTTGACCGTGGCAGCAAATTGTACCATGGCCGTGTCGCCGCTTTGGCCGACGCCGCCCGTAAGTCAGGATTGGAGTTCTAATATGGCTGAAGCACAAACACAGGCCCCAGCTACCCCTACTACAGCAGCTGCACCAGCTCACCGTGGTGGTCGTCAAGACAACCGTGGTGGCGGTGGCCGTGGCGGCAATGACCGTCGTCAGCGTCGTCCTCAGATGGAACCAGAAGAGAAGCAATTCGATGAGCGCACCTTGCACATCGACCGCGTGGCCCGCGTCGTAAAGGGCGGCCGCCGCTTCCGTTTCCGCGCTTTGGTCGTCGTAGGTGACCGTAAGAACCGCGTCGGCATTGGCATCGCCAAGGGTGCAGACGTTACTGCAGCCGTCGCTAAGGCAACCGATGTCGCTAAGAAGAGTTTCATTACTGTTTCTCTGTACAAGGGTACATTGCCACACGAATCGATCGCTAAGGTCGGTGGCGCCAACATCCTTATCAAGCCAGCCAGTGCTGGTACTGGTCTAATCGCCGGTGGTGTTGTTCGTACTATTTTGGAAGTTGCCGGCGTTAAGAACGTTTTGAGCAAGTCCCTTGGTTCTACTAACAAGGCAAACACTGCCTACGCTACTATCGAAGCTTTGCGTTTGCTACAGCCAGCTAACACCTGGGTAACAGCATCTGCTCGCAAGAAGGGCAATGTTGAAGCAACCAAAGAAGCTGTCAAGAAAGTTGCAGCAGCCGCTACTAAGCCTGTAAAGGCCGCAGCAAAGGTAGTTGAAGCAGTTGTTGATGCAGTTACTCCTGATGCAAAGAAGGAAGCTAAGTAATATGAAGTACAACGATTTAGACGTATCCAAGGCTAAGGCACCTAAGCGTGTCGGCCGTGGTATCGCAGCCGGTCAGGGTAAAACCGCCGGCCGTGGTACTAAGGGTCAAAACTCACGTACCGGCTCTAGCCGCCGCCCAGGTTTTGAAGGTGGTCAGAACCCACTGATGCAGCGCATGCCTAAGCTCCGTGGTTTTACATCACACCGCGCTGGCACTGACACTGTGTACACCAACCAGCTGGAAAAGCTCGAAGCTAAGGAAGTTACTAACGCTGTATTGGCTGAAGCCGGTATCGTTAAGAATGCCTTTACTAGCGTTAAGCTGATCGTCAAAGGTGAGCTAACTCTCGCCAAGACCGTCAAGCTACAAAACGCTAGCGAATCCGCTATCGCTGCTATCAAATTAGCAGGTGGTTCATTCGAAAAGGTTGCTCGCGACTCACGTCCCGTCACCAACGAGAAGAACACCTCTAGCCGCAAGGTTAAGAAGGAAGCTAAGTAGCCTAGACTACCAACCTCCACAAAAAACGCCACTCACTCGAGTGGCGTTTTTTAATAACAATTACAAAAACTAAGAAGATGTAATTAATAGTTACAAAGTTTTATCTGTCCTAGAGAATATCCTGGCTAACTATGTGTTTGCATGCGCAAAGAATAATGGAGACTTATATCATTTATCGCTAGTCATTATTTCACGATGTAAAGCAGTCATGACATAGACGTGGTATAGTTTGTTTATGACCACTACAACTGATGACAACTTCGCAAAAGATGATTCTGAAGAAGAGCAGATTCCTATAGATGAACCCATCATCAGCTATGGCGCAGATTATACATTGGATAGTATTTCCCAGTATATTAACAATGAAACTATCCTTGTTCAGCCCGCCTTTCAGAGAAAATTCGTATGGGATATAAAGAAAGCTAGTAAACTTATAGAGTCATTTCTACTCGGTTATCCAGTGCCTAACATTCTGCTAGGCAGACCCCAAAATGATGACAAAATGGAAGTTATAGACGGGCAACAGCGCCTAACAACTATAAGTGATTTCATTAATGGGACTTTTAATAAAGATACAGTCTTTAAATTGACCGGCGATGTATTGCCTAAGTATGCGGGTAAAATGTTTAAAGATTTGGATGAACCAACGCAAAGAAGGTTCAAGAATGCCATCTTAAAAGCGATCGTCCTCGTATATCGCGAGAACGACCCCGATTTAAAGTACAGTGTATTTCAACGTATCAATACCGGTAGCGTAATCTTAAATCAACAAGAAATTCGGAATTGTATATTCGGAGGTAGTTTAAACGACCTTTTGCACTCATTAAATGAAGAGGATATATGGAGACGCTTTTTCTCTGCAAAACCTGACAAAAGAATGCGCGATGAAGAAAGTATATTGCGATTTTTTGCCTCATTCTACAATTGGGAAAATTACGAAAAACCTATGACTTCATTCTTAAATAAATTCATGTCTAAGCATAAAGACATTGGCGAGATAAAACAGCAGGAATGGCGAGAATTATTCATACAAGCTCTGACTATAATAGAGGACAATTTTAAGCTTGGTAATCCATTTGCACTATCTGGTGACTCTAAGCAATTTAACAGAGCAATTTTTGAAGCTATAATTGTTGCAATTGCAAGACTTCAAGCTGAAGGGAAAAACGACTTTAGCGATTTTACTAAAAAACATAAGCAATTGGTAAAAACAGGTTTATTTATAGAAAGTGTGTCTACCGGCACTTCATCAGAAAAAAAATATACAGCTAGAATTACTTTAGCTTACGATACCTTAAAATAATGGCTTAGTTTATGGTGATAGCAGTAGCTTCAAGAAAGCGAAACGTTTCGGCATTCATTAATAAAGTTAATTCCATGCCAGCTAAAGAAGTTAGCCAAGAATTACGATGTATGTGCTACATACTTGTCTTCGCAGCGCTAGAGTTTATGATTGAAACTACAATAAAAGAGCGCTTGCAATCAGCAGCCAAAAAGCACACAAATTCCAGAAATTATATAGGTAAACGGCATGTTAGGACCCTCTTAGAAGGGCTTTTGGAAAACATGGAATTAGACATTACGCATAATAATGGCATCGACTACGGCAAAATATGCACTTTGGTCGGCGATGTAGCAGGAAAATCTAAGAAAGATGAATTTAAACAAATGGTACAACTGCCAGGAGTTGGGGTAAACGATCTAATCGAGAGTATTAAAAGAGTTAAAATAATGCGTCATGGGATCGCGCATGGCTTGCAAATGCCATCAGAAGTTAGTCCTAATTTATCTGAGTTAAGCTCTGATTTCGACTTAATATATGTAAGACTAATTTCAAACCTAGATAAAGTACTGCCTAGATAAATATGACTCGTAAGCTCACAGACATTATGCTGGTTTTGAAAAATCTAGTGTACCGATGCCCGCTTGGTACGCTATACTAGAGAACATTGCATAATTGCTTGAACTAGAAAGTAGATACAGATATGAACTGGAAGGTAATCCTACAGTCCTTGAAGCACAAGGACATGCAGAAGCGCATTTTAGCGGTGCTTGCTATTTTGTTAGTATTTCGTCTCTTAGCGCACATACCCGTGCCTATTGGAGACCCTCAAACCCTACGTCAAGTCCTGGATAACATTTTCACTTCCCAGTCTTCGCCACAATTCCTGAACTTCATCAACGTCCTATCCGGTGGCGCACTAGCCAACTTCTCAATCATGATCGCTGGCCTAGGCCCATACATCAACGCCTCGATCATCATGCAGCTACTGACCAAGGCAATCCCACGCCTAGAAAACCTACGCAAAGAAGGTGAATTCGGCCAAAAGAAGATCAACCAGTATACCCGTCTCTTGACCTTCCCATTGGCAATCATCCAATCTATTGGCGCCATCTACATTATTAAAGGTATAGCCCAAAGCTTCGGTGGCGTCGGCGACATTACCGCTACAGCCTCCCTCATGGAGTGGGTGACTATGGTTGCCGCCCTAACCGGTGGCTCAATGTTGCTGATGTGGCTAGGTGAACTTGTCACCGAACAGTCGCTTGGTAATGGTATCTCACTATTGATCACCGTCAGCATCGTAAGCGCACTACCTACCGACGTATTAAAGATTTGGAACCTGGCCCATGACGGCGTCAGTACCTGGACCGTATTCGGTCATAACATACCATTCAGCGCCAAGGGGGTCGGCTTTGCGGCCGCCATTCTAGTAGCCGTGCTGGTAGTAACCTGGATCGTCGTTAAGCTGAACGAAGCCTCACGCAATATTACCGTCAACTACGCCAAACGTGTCCAAGGCAACAGGGCCTACGGTGGCGTAACAACTACTTTGCCTGTTAAGCTGATCACAGCCGGTGTCGTGCCAATTATCTTTGCCATGGCCTTCCTGAGCGTCCCAGGCTTCTTAGGACAGGTGCTAGTGAACAACAACAGCCAACGCCTACAAGAACTAGGCACCAACCTACAGGCATGGTTCCAGAACCCTACCAGCCAAACCTTCGCAGTAGGCGGATGGGAGCCATGGATCTATCCAGCAGCTTACTTCCTATTAGTGTTCATGTTCACATTCTTCTACACTAGTATTACCTTCAATGCCAAGGAGATCGCCGAGAACCTACACAAGCAAGGTGGCTTCATCGAAGGCGTACGTTCCGGTGCACAGACCGAGAAGTACTTAGCGAAGACCGTCGGCCGCCTGACATTGTTCGGCGCCTTCAGCCTAGGTATCCTAGCACTGGCCCCGATCGTGGCACAGATCTTTATCAGTACCAATATCGCCATTGGCGGTACAAGCGTCCTAATCCTGGTCTCCGTGGCCCTACAGACACTGCGCGCCATCGAATCCCGTGCTTTGATGGTGACATACGACCAGTACTCACGAGATGATTTCTTTACGGACGTAGACGGCAGCAGTGGCAACAATAGCGGCAAACGACGCTTTGGTTTACCTTCGTTCAGAAAATCATCAAGCAATCAAGCTTAGAACTAACATCACAACAACATCATGAAAGGTGTAGAGCAGTCGAAAACACTTTACAAAGTGTGGTAGATACTGCTATACTCAAACGGTTATATTTATGGCAACGAGCAAGGAAGTAATTGAACTAACGGGAACCATTGTAGAGACCCTACCCGGGACTCAGTTCAAGGTCGAGCTTGAAAACGGACATATCATTATAGCTCATGTCGCCGGTAAGATGAGGAAGCACTTCATCCGCATCGTACCCGGGGACAGCGTTACGGTCGAGTTGACCCCTTATGATCTTACTAAGGGCAGAATCACCTATCGCAAATCATAACAATACAGCGCCTTAATGACGCTGTAGAGAACTTTTACAGGCTGATTACAGTTACAGGATAGCGCAGTGTTGGAGAGTCGTAAAGATTCGCCGGTAATGTGCTGTCATGTAAATGTTCAAGCATTTTTACTAATTAAGCAGTGTGTCGTGCACTACAGAATGGGAGTACGATCCGCATGAAAGTGCGTGCAAGTGTCAAAAAGATCAGTCCCGACGACATCATAGTTCGTCGCAAGGGGCGACTTCGAGTTATCAATAAACTTAAACCTAAGCATAAGCAGCGACAGGGCTAGGGAAAGGTAGAATACATATGCCTCGTATTTCAGGTGTTACAATCCCGAACGAAAAGCAAATCCACGTCGCCTTGACCTACGTGTACGGTATTGGTCCCAAGACCAGTAGCGACATCTTGGCAGCCGCCAATGTCGAAACTACCGTCCGCGCTAAGGACCTGACCGACGCTGAGATCAGCCGCATCCAGGACTTTATCAACGAGAAATTCACCGTCGAAGGTGAGTTGCAACGTATCGTCAACGGCAATATTAAGCGCCTCAAGGACATCGGTGCGTACCGCGGATTGCGTCACAAGCAGAACTTGCCATCACGTGGCCAGCGCACCCGTACAAATGCCCGCACACGCCGTGGCCGTAAGACAACGGTTGGTGGAACCGCTAAGAAGGCACCTTCAAAGACTTAGGTCGGTGAAGGAATAAGGAATTAGATATGGCAGAAGCAACTAAAAAGAAGAAGGCCAAGCGCAGCGTCCCAACCGGACAAATGCACGTTTCGGCAACCTTCAACAATACAATCATTACTTTCACAGACCCACAGGGTGGTGCATTAGCAGCATCCAGCGCTGGCGCCTGCGGTTTCCGCGGCTCTAAGAAGGGTACTGCATATGCAGCCCAGGTAGCAGCAGAAAAAGCAGCCAACATCGCCAAGCAGACTTACGGCCTAGGTAAAGTTGACGTCTACATCAAGGGCGTTGGCTTAGGCCGCGACGCAGCTATGCGCGCACTACCTGGCATGGGTATCCAAGTTGAGACCATCAAGGATGTTACAGGCGTACCTCACGGTGGCGTCCGTCCTAAGAAGGCTCGGAGGATTTAATCATGGCACGTGATACTCAATCTATCGTTAAGATGTCCCGACGTGAAGGTTATGCCCTTCACCCTAAGGCACACAAAGCGCTTGTTAAGCGTCCAGGCACACCTGGCCAGCAGGCCGGTGGCCGCCGTCCACAAAAGGCTAGCCAATACTCACTGCAATTGCGTGAGAAGCAGAAGGTTAAACGTTTGTATGGCCTGCTAGAAAAGCAGTTCAGCAACCTGATGAAGGAAGCTAGCCGCGTTCCTGGCCAGTCCGGTCAGGTCTTGCTACAGTTCCTCGAGCGTCGTCTAGACAACGTCATTTACCGTGCTGGTTTTGCACCAAGCCGCCGTGCTGCCCGCCAGTTGGCCACCCATGGTCACTTCGAGCTAAATGGCGTCCGTGTCGACATCCCATCCATCCGTATGAAGCCAGGCGACGAGCTGAAGCTGCGTAAGCACAGCCAGGCGTCTGAGTACTTCAAGCGCCATGACGAGACCAGCCCAGCCCCTAGCACTATCCCAGGTTGGATCAACGTAGACCGCAAGCATGTTACCATCACCGTAACCGGTGCCCCCGTCCGCGATGATGCAGAGCCTGATATCAACGAACAACTAATCGTCGAGTACTACTCACGCTAAGGG
>Ga0190273_10000671_pt1 | contig 12454 bp, 8 predicted proteins | sample Popmic504IS_FD_134513 | JGI IMG/M metagenome (GOLD analysis project Ga0190273, IMG submission 134513) | Populus adjacent soil microbial communities from riparian zone of Shoshone River, Wyoming, USA - 504 IS | ecosystem: Environmental > Terrestrial > Soil > Riparian zone > Trees stand | place...
AACGCGCTTTACTGGATCGAGGAATTCCACCTGGACGGCCTGCGCCTGGACGCCGTACACGCCATCCTCGACGACAGCCCCAGTCACCTGCTGCAGGAATTGGCCGAACGGGTGCGTGCGGCTGCACCGGATCGTCACATACATCTCGTTCTGGAGAATGAGGAAAACCAGGCGAGCCGGCTGCTGCGCGACGAGGACGGCGGGCCGCGCTGGTACACCGCGCAGTGGAACGACGACGTCCACCATGTCCTTCATGTGGCGGCGAGCGGCGAAGCGCAGGGCTATTACGGCGACTACCAGGGCGACATCCGCAAGCTGGGCCGCGCGCTCGCCGAGGGCTTCGCCTTCCAGGGCGAGGTGATGCCGTACCGCGGCCACGAGCGCGGCGAGCCAAGCGCGGCGCTGCCGCCGACCGCATTCGTCGCCTTCATGCAGAACCACGATCAAGTGGGCAACCGCGCCTTCGGCGATCGGCTGACCGCGATCGCGTCCGCAGAGGCGGTCCGTGCGACGGCTGCGGTGTACCTGCTCCTGCCCCAGATCCCCATGCTGTTCATGGGCGAGGAGTGGGCAGCGGCCCAGCCGTTCCCGTTCTTCTGCGACTTCGGCCCCGAGTTGGCGGATGCGGTGCGCAACGGGCGCCGTGAGGAGTTCGCGCGGTTCCCGGAGTTCCAGGATCCGGCGATGCGGGAACGCATCCCCGATCCGGTCGCGGAAGCGACTTTCGCCTCTGCCAAGCTCGCCTGGGACGACCTCGACCGCGAGCCGCATGCGGGCTGGCTGGCGTGGTACAGGAAAGTTCTGGCCGTGAGGCACGCCGACATCGTTCCGCTGCTGCGCCAACTGGACCTCGGCGGGCGTTACGAGGTCGTGGGAGAGGGCGGAGTGGTGGTGCGCTGGCGCCTGGCTGGAGCGGATGCCGAGGCGGATGGCGAACTGGTGCTGGCGGCCAACCTGTCGGCCGACCCGGTCGACGGCTACCCGGCTGCTGCCGGCAGGCTGCTGTGGTCAGAAGGCGATTCGGCTGGAAGCGGGAACCCGAATTCGGGCGCCGGATCGGGCGAACGGGTCCGCCTGGGGCCGTGGTCGGTGCGTTGGACGCTCGAGGGATCGGGGAGCGGCGCGGCCGGCCGTGCAGCCGACGCCGCAGCCTCAGCCGACGCCGCAACCGATGCCGCAACCGACGCCACAACCCGCAGCCGGGAGGAATCACCGCTCGCGCAACTGGCGGGGCGGATGGGCATCGAGGCCCGGTTTCGCAACGCGCATGGTCGCATGGTCGAGACGGACGACGACACCCGTCGCAAGCTGCTCGCTGCAATGGGTATCGAGGCTGTGAATGACGAGCAGGCTCGGGCGGCACTCGCCTCGCTCGATCGGGCGGAATGGCTGCGCGCGCTGCCGCCGGTACAGGTGCTGCAGGAAGCCGGCAATCTGGCGGTGGAAGTGGTGCAGCCGGTCGGGACACCGGAAATTGCTTGGCGTCTCGAACTCGAAGGTGGTGACGAGCGAGCTGGTCATGTCGAGTGGCGGCAACTGGCTGTGCTCGGCGAGACGAAGATCGACGGGAAGGCTTTGCAGCGCCGGCAACTGCCGTTGCCTGCCGACGTGCCGTGCGGCTACCACCGGCTGTCGATTGCCGATGCGACGATGAGCCTGATCGTGACCCCTGGCCGCTGCTGGCTTCCACCGGCTCTTGCCGATGGTGGCCGGCTGTGGGGCATCGCGGCCCAGCTCTACCTGGTGCGGTCGGCCAGCGACTGGGGCATTGGCGACTTCGGCGATCTGCAGAGCCTGGTGGAACTGGCTGCGAAGCACAGGGCCGACGTGATCGGCCTGAATCCGCTGCACGCGATGTTCCAGGACAACCCGGAGCATGCCAGCCCGTACTCGCCCGCGAGCCGCCTGCTGCTGAACGTCCTGAACATCGATGTGCCCGCTGTGCCTGAGCTGGCCGACTGCGTCGAAGCCGCTGATATCGTCGCGTCGACGTCGTTCCAGGAGAAGCTCGACCGGTGCCGCAGCAAGCGCCTGGTGGATTACCGGCAGGTGAGCGCGCTCAAGATGCCGGTGCTGCAGAAGCTCTTCGAGGCCTGCCGTGACGCGGTCAACCAGGAGCGCTGGCAGAAGTTCCAGGCCTTCCGGCGCGAGTTGGGCGGCGTGCTCGAGCGCAACTGCCTGTACCTGGCGCTGAGGAATCATTTCGCGGCCGCTGAACCCGCGAGCCCCGATTGGCATGAGTGGCCTCAGGAGTATCGTGATCCGGCGTCGGAGGCCGTTGCGGCGTTTGCCGACCAGCATCGGCAGGAGGTTGACTTTGTGGTCTGGCTGCAATGGGTCGCGGACGAGCAACTCGGCGCCGCGTCCGCCGCCGCTGCCGAACGCGGCATGGTGGTCGGGCTCTATCGCGACCTTGCGGTCGGCGCCGATCGCGCCGGCGCCGAAACCTGGGCGAATGCAGCGTCGGTCGTGTCCGACGCTCAGGTCGGCGCGCCGCCGGACATCTTCAACCCGGCGGGACAGGACTGGGGGCTGCCGCCCTTCGAGCCGCGTGCCCTGCGCGAGGAGGGCTACCGCAGTTTTGTAGAACTCATCCGCGCCAACATGCGGCATGCCGGTGGACTGCGCATCGACCACGTGATGGGACTGCAGCATCTGTACTGGGTGCCGGCAGGAGAGAAGCCTTCAGTCGGCGCCTATGTCGAGTATCCGATGGACGACCTGGTGGGCATCCTCGCGCTCGAAAGCCATCGCCAGCACTGCCTCGTGGTGGGCGAGGATCTCGGTACGGTGCCAGAAGGCTTTCGCGAGCGCATGTCGGCCGCCAACATTCTTTCGTATCGCGTGCTGTTCTTCGAAAAGAGCGAGGACTCCGATGACTTCCTGCCGCCGTCCGTATACCCGTCGCTAGCGCTTGCAGTGATTGGAAGCCACGACCTGCCGACGATTCGCGGCTGGTGGGAAGGGCGGGACCTGGAAATCAAACAAGGGCTGGGTCTCTTCCCCGAACCTGAGGAGTTCGCCAATCAGCGCACCGCTCGCGAGGGAGAGCGCAAAGCGCTTCTGAAGGCACTCCGCAAGGAGGGGCTGCTGCCGGTGGACGGGGAGCCGAACGTTGCGGCCTTGTCAGTGGCCGCCCACGCTTTTCTCGCGCGAAGTCCCAGCCTTCTTGCCATGGCGCAGCTGGACGATCTGACCGATGAAGCCGATCCGGTCAATGTTCCCGCAACGTCCGAGGAACACCCCAACTGGCGTCGGCGCCATTCCTTGACGCTCGAGGAACTTGCCGGGCGCAAGGCCTTCAACGAGATTACCGGCGTCTTCCGGAAAGCCCGTGAATCAGACGCCACGCGTGGGGTTCAGGCGCCACCCACGGCCTGAGCGATCCGGCCGGTGCCGCCGCAGTTGGTGCAGACGGTCTTGTCCTTCAGGACTCCGTGGCCCTCGCACTCCGGACACAGGTCCGCACCATCCGGCGGCGTGCCGCTGATCGTGCTCTCGACCGGGTTCATGTCGTTGGGATCGACGGGCTGATTGGTTGACATGCTGCACGCTCCAGAAAGGATCAACGATTCAGGTGCGACCTTGACCTGATTCCGTTGCCATCGATCCGGCCGTGCGCCGGTACAACGAGTGAGTCAGGACGAAGCCGGACCGGTTCAGACAGCCAGATCTTCCGGGGACTTGCCGGACGCCAGCGCCGACTTGAACCAATTAGGGCGCTTGCCCCTTCCGCTCCACGTGTGGCCGTCCTGGTCACGGAACTTCACCGGCAATGCCGGCTTGGTCATTGCCAACCCCTTGCGAGCGGACGTCTTGCGCGCGGCTCTGGGCGAGCCGGCACCGGCGCGCGTCGCGGAGAGCCCCAGATCCTTGGCAGTCAGTCCGTAGTGATCGATTGCGCTCTTGATGCGCGATATCACACCGGTGACTTCCTGCTGCTTCAACGAATCCGCCTGCTGTTGAAGTTTCTCGATCTGACGGTTGATCTGAGTTAGGGTCTTTGCCATCGATAGTCTTCCATTCATCAGTAAGGGACAAGAATACGGCAGAACAGCAATTACGTCGAAAGTACCTGTGTCTGGAAAAGCGACGTATGCATCATTTCCGTGCTTTCGGCCGTGCGCAACCGACGCTGTGCCATTGTGATGAAGCAAATCAGTGTGAAATTCAGGTGCGCTCTATATTGCCCGGACACCGGGCGCCGTTTATGTATCTGGTGTAATTCAGGACCTGCAAAGGAGATCGTATTGAAACCGAGCATTAACAACACCATCGTCGGTACCGTTGCCATTCTCTGCGCCGCAAGCGCGCAATCCGCTTGCCTGGACGACGGGCAGATCGAAGCGCTTGCGCACGCTCAGACTGCAAACGTTCCTGCGGCAATGCCTGAAGGCCTCAGTGAAGCGGATGGCGCTTGCACTCGTTCCAAATTGCACGACGCAATGTCGAAGAGGGGAATGAAGGTTGTCGGATACAAGGCAGGCCTCACCAATCCGGCGGTGCAGAAACGATTCGGCGCCGACAAGCCGGTTTGGGGACGACTCTACGAAGGCATGCTCCTGAAGAGTGGCAGTACGGTCGATGCCGCGTTCGGCGCAAGGCCCGTGTATGAAGCGGACATGCTGGTTCGTGTCGGCAGCGACGACATCAATCGCGCCACGTCTCCCGCGCAGGTCGTGGCTGCCATCGACCAGATCATTCCGTTCATCGAACTGCCCGACCTGCTCGTTCAGGCGCCGTCGAAGTTGAATGGCCCGGCACTTGGTGCGATCAACGTCGCTGCGAAGCTGGGCGTCACCGGTACGCCCATCGCGGTACCTTCGGGTGCAGCCGAGCGGGCAGCGCTGCTCGATGCGTTGAAGGAGATGACGATCGTGCTTGCCGATGACGAAGGTACCGAGATCGCGCGCGGCCGCGGCAGCGACATCCTGGAGCATCCGTTGAATGCCGTTGTCTGGCTCGTCAAGGAGGTGGCGGCGGAAGGCATTTCACTCAAGCCGGGGGATGTCATTAGTCTGGGTTCATTCTCGCCGTTGTTGCCGCCGAAGCCCGGCCTCGCAGTCACTGCAACGTACCAGGGTTTGACCGGTGCAAGTCCCGTCAAGGTTAGCTTCAAGTAAGCGCTGCATTAACGCCTTGCGCATTCGGAAGAAGCCGAAGCCGGATTTCCGACTGGATCCGGGCTGCAGCATTGCGGCTTGTAGACCCGAACGTGCGACGCAGGAAAGCGTGCGAGTTCGGCTGCGGGACGGCGGGGTCGCTGCAGCAGTTCGCCACCGCAGTTCGGGCACTTGCCATTGACCCGAGGCAGTCAGACAGCGGAGTTCGCGGTGCTGCCTGGCGAGGCGACTGCATCGAGCAGGGGTGGCGAGGTGACAATCGACCGGAGCGCCGGCGCGACGTCGGCGGCGCGTAAAGCGGTCAGGTCCGGGCGAGGGCGACGCAGTTCGGGGATGGCGGAGAACGCCTTCTCCATGGCATTCGCGGCGGCCAGGACCTCGTGGTCCGCCCGAAAGCCGCCGACCACCTGCAGCCCGAAAGGCATACCGCAATGATCGACGCCGCAGGGTAGAGCCATCGCGGGATGCGTGACCAGCGTCACCACGTAAGTCAAACCGAGCCAACGGTAGTAGTTTTCCTGCTTCTCACCGTTGATGGTATCGGCGTACAGCTGCGTCCACGGAAAGGGCGACACCGGGGTCGTGGGCGACAGGATCAGGTCGTAGTCGGCGAAGGTCGATTGGAAGCGCTTGAGGAGGCGCGTCTGCTCGGCCTGAGCCCAGGCACTGTCGAGCAGGCTCATCCGCGCTCCCATCTCGTAGTTGGCGCGCGGGTTGGGGCCGAGGCTGGCCGGGTCACGCTGATAGGCGTCGTGCATGCCCGCAACGAACGCCTCCGCTCGCAGAACGTCGAAGCAGCGATGGGCCTCGCCGAGGTCCAGAGATACCTCGTCGCAACGACGGAAGAGGTGCCGCATCGCGGCAATCTTGCCGAGAAAGGTGCTGCGGATGCCGTCGTCGACGGCGCAGATGCCGAAGTCTTCGGTGAAGGCCACGCGGAGCCGGCTCAGGTCCAGATCCGCCGGCTTCAGGAAAGACAACGGGTCGAGGGGATAGCTCAACGGATCACCTGCATGCATGCCGGCCGAGGCGGCCATCTGCAGGCAGGCGTCGGCCACCGTGCGGCCCATCGGGCCGACCACCGAGATCGGCGTCCAGCCCAGCAGCTTGCGTACGCTCGGCACGATCCCGGGAGAAGGACGAAAGCCGACCACGCCGCACTTGGCGGCGGGGATGCGCAACGAGCCGCCGGTGTCCGACCCCGTGCAGACCGGCAGCATGTCGCAGGCCAGGGCTGCTGCCGAGCCGCCCGAGGAGCCGCCGGCATTGAGGCTGGGATTGAAGGGATTACCGGTTGCACCCCATACGTCGTTGCGCGAATTGCCTCCCGCGCCCATCTCCGGCACATTGGTCTTGCCGGTTACGATTGCGCCCGCCTTGCGCAGTCGCGCCACGAGGGTGATGTCCTCCTGCGGCACGTGGTCCCGGTAGATCGCAGATCCCCAGGTCGTGAGCAGGCCTTCGGTCGGCTCCAGGTCCTTGACACCTATCGGCAGGCCGTGCAGAAGGCCGAGCGGTTCGCCGGACATTACCGCTTGCTCCGCCGCCTTGGCCTCGCCGCGAGCCCGCGCGAAGCAGGTGGCGGTCACCGCATTCACATGCGGGTTGAGGTCCTCGATGCGCGCGATGCAGGCCTCGAGCAGTTCGACCGGAGAAACGGACTTGGCGCCGATCAGGCGACGCAATTCGACGGCGGATGTCTCGACGAGCTTTGACATGGGTGCCTCAATCGGCGGTGATGTTCGCGCGCCGCGCCACTTCGCGCATGATCGGAAGCTCGCGCCTGATGAGTTCGCTGGCCTCATCGGCGTTGCTGTAGGACGGTTCGAAGCCCGCCGCGATCAGTCTCTCACGTACCTCGGGATCAGCCATGGTGGCCACAAGAGCCCTTTCAAGCTTGGCCTTCACGTCGGCTGGCAATCCCCTGGGCGCAGCGATTATGAGCCAGGTGTCGATGTCGATTTCGGGGTAACCGCTCTCCGCCATCGTCGGCACCTCGGGCAGCAGAGAGGAGCGCCTGGCCGCAGTCACTGCGATCGCCTTGATCTTGCCGCTCTTGAGTTGCTGGATGGCAGCCGCGACGGTGTCGATGCTGAAGGGGATCTGTCCCCCCATCAGGTCCGTCATGGCCGGCGCGCTCCCCTTGTACGGCACGTGAGTCATCTTCAGTCCTGCTGCGCTCAGGATGCTTTCGCCGGCAAACTGCGCGGTGGTGCCGCTGCCGTAGGAACCGTAGGCGTACTTGTCCGGCGCCGCTTTCACGTAGTCGACGAACTCCTTGACCGTTGCGACGGGTACCGCGCCGTTGGCCAGCAGGATCAGGCCCGTGCGACCGGAGATGCCGATCGGCTCGAAGTCCTTCACCGGATCGTAGGGCAGGTTGCTGCGGATGGCCGGGTTGACCGTGAACGTCGTGCCCGAACTCACCAGCAGCGTGTATCCGTCGGGTCGTGCCTTCGATACGTGGGCCGCGCCGATGATGGTGCCGGCGCCGGCACGATTCTCCACGATCAGGTTCTGGCCCAGTTCCACACCCATCTTGTGGCCGATGACGCGACCGAGCACATCGGTTGCGCCGCCCGGCGGGAACGGGATGACGAGCGACACAGGGCGCGTCGGGTAGTCCGACTGGGCGACGGCAGCGGAAGGAAAAAAGGTTGCGGCAGCAACCATTCCTGCGGCAGAAAGGCAGCAGATAACGGCGCGACGAGTGGTGAACACAGCGGCTGGTTTCATGGATGAGAATCCCTGGAGCAAGGGGAGGGCGCGGTACAACCGGCGCTCGAACCTGGAGGATGGGACGATGATAAAGAGGCCGCAAGAGTGCGACAAGCACCTGGAATCGCGGCGGCATCTCCGTGCACCGCATCGCCTTGAGCACAGCACCAGCAGAAGGCGGGATGGTCATTTTCCGTATGAATGACGGTTTGCTGGAAGTGGCGCAAGGCGGTGAATACCAGGCCGCAACAACTGAGTGACACCTTGGTTCTCCGCAGTAGCACAATAGGGTTCGACAAACACCGGTAGTGCGCCATTCCATGCCGTTCCGCCTTGCAGCCTGGATAACGCTTCTGGCGACGCTTTTCAGCGCCGCCTCGCCCACCCTCGCGGCTGTTCTGCTCCAGAATCCCGCGGCGCTTGGACAGATGCTCGGTGTGCCGGTCACTACGACGCTTCGGCCGGATACCGATGAGCTCGCGCATCACGCGGCGCATCACACCGAGCGTCATGCCTTGCCCGCCGATGAAGACAGGGACACTGAGACGGAGCCGGTTCATGCGGCTCACGGCATTTATTGCTCCTTTTGCCTTAATCCCACGTCCGTGGCGACGATTGCGGCGTCGTCGGTCACGGTCGCAGCGGCGCTGTATCTGGTATCAAGCGTCAAGCTGCCAGAACTCTCCGCGCAACCCTCTGCCGCGTCTCATCCGCCCTACCGCTCACGCGCGCCGCCAAGCCTCTGATAGCTGTGCCCCGTCAGGAAACTTCGCCGCCTCTTCAGAGCGCGCGGCGCGCTTCCGTCTGTGAACAGCCCATCGGAGAGCAGAAGAATGAAAAGCGATCGTTGGCGGCTGAACGTACGCGTGTGGCCGCTATGCGCGGTTGCGGCCGTACTACCCGCGCATGCACGTGCGGCTGAACAACCTGCAGTCCTGCCCGAAATCATCGTCACCCCCGGCGAAGGGGCGCTGACCGTTCCGACTGCGGGACAAGCCACGAAGGACATCCAGCGCACGCCCGGTGCGGTTGAAGTCGTGCCCGATACCGCTTTCAAGAGCGGGCCGGCACAGACGATCAAGGATGTCCTCGGATGGGTTCCCGGAGTCGTAACGCAGTCCCGATGGGGTCCGGACGCCCGGTTGTCGATCCGCGGCTCCGGCCTGTCGCGCAGCTTCGGCAATCGCGGCTTGAATCTGTACATGGACGCCATCCCGATCAACACCTCGGACGGCCTTTTCGATCTCTTCGAGGAGGATCCGACCGCCTACCGCTATGTCGAAGTGTTCAAGGGCGCCAACGCGCTGCGCCTGGGCGCGAACTCGTTGGGCGGTGCGATCAACTTCGTCACGCCTACCGGTCGCGATGCCGCGCCGCTCGAGGCGCGTGTCGACGCAGGGTCGTACGGCTACGTGCGCAGTCAGGCAAGCACCGGCGGCTGGCATGGGCCCGCCGACTGGTTCGTCACCGGGTCAGGGGATCGCTGGGACGGATACCGCGACCACAGTGCGGGTCATCAGGGGCGGTTCAGCGGCAACTACGGCTATCGGTTATCGCAAGATGTCGAGACCCGCTTCTACCTGAACGCGAACACATGGCGATCGCGCCTTCCCGGCGAGGTGACCAAGACGGCGGCGGTGAGTTCGCCGAAGACTGCCGACGAATTCTTCGCGCTGGTCGACCAACAGCGAAACATCGACTCTGCCCGTCTGGCCAACAAGACCACACTGCGCCTCGGGTCGACAACGGTGGACCTCGGCCTCTTCAGCGTCTATCGCCACGTCGACCATCCGATCTTCCAGTACCTCGATTACCACGTCGATGACTTCGGTGGTTTCACCCGCGTGACAGACGATCGTCATGTCGGACGCTTCCGCAACCGCTTCATCGCTGGCGTCAACTTGCATAACGGCAAGATCGACACCGAGCAGTTCGTTAACCTGCCTGGCGCCGTTAAGGGCGCGCTCGTCGCGTCCACGGTCGACAGGTCCAGGAACGTGTCGCTCTATGCCGAGAACTCCTTATTCTTCCGACCGAGCGTCGCTTTCGTCGCGGGCATGCAGTTCCTGAGTGCGGTTCGCGACCGGCGGGATCGTTTTCTGGCGAACGGCGACCAGTCGGGTCGCCGTACCTACGACATCTGGAGCCCGAAGTTCGGACTGCTATGGGACGTCGATTCCACGTGGCAGGTGTTCGCCAACGTCTCGCGCAGCGCGGAGGTGCCGACCTATGACGTCACCACGTTTGCGACGCCTGCCAGTACGACGGTCAACGCCCAGACTGCGACCACTTATGAACTCGGCACACGCGGCCGGCGCACGGACATCGCATGGGACGCGGCGATCTACCGCGCGAGTATCAAGGATGAATTGCAGTGCCTGACAAGCCCGGCCACGCCAGGTGCATGCAGCGTCAGCAATGCCGACCGCACCGTGCATCAAGGGGTCGAACTCGGCTTCGGCGGCGCGTTCTTCAAGTCGATCTTGGCCAGGAAGGACCGGTTGTGGTTCAACGTGGCCTACACCTATAACGACTTTTCTTTCGACGGGGACCCGACCTATCGCAACAACCGCCTCCCTGGTGTGCCGTCGCACCTTATCCGCGCAGAGATGCTCTATAAGCGCTCCAACGGCTTCTCCGCCGGCCCGAATGTCGAGTGGTCGCCTCGACACTATTTTGCCGACAACGCGAATCAGGTGACGGTCGACCAGTACGTGCTCTGGAACTTCAGAATCGGCTACGACAATCCACGTGCGGGCTGGGGCGGCTACGTCGAAGCCCGCAACCTGTTCGATAAACGATATATCGCCAGCACAATCGTCGTGGAAACAGCAAACGCCGAGTCGGCCTTGTTCAACCCCGGCACCGGCCGCGCGATCTACGGCGGCTTCAGGTATACGTGGTGAATGGGGACCACATGAAGGCGAACGTGGCACTTGCGTCGACGCCGGACTCCGGCCTGTACCGCCGCGTCTGGCGCTGGCACTTCTACGCCGGGCTCGTCTGCCTTCCTTTCCTTGCCTTGATGGCGCTCACCGGTGCCTTGTACCTGTTCAACGAGCAGATCGAGTCGCTGGTGTACTCACGAGTCCGCTTCGCCGAAGCAGCGCCGGGACAGGTACTGGACGCCGAGTCGCTCGTGGCCAGGGCAGAGGCAGCCGAAGCCGGCGAGGCAATCCGCTTCGTCGCGCCCGAGGCGGGACGAACTGCCGAGGTGGGCATCCGCACCGGCGAAGGCATGGTTTCGGTCTACCTCCATCCGGTCGGCGGTCAGGTCCTCGGCCGGCTGCGTGACGACTTCAAGCTGATGGAAGTCGTCAAGCGTATTCATTCCCTGGAAATCGTTGGGACATTGGGCAACCACTGGATCGAGGTAGTCGCCGGCTGGGCGATCGTGCTCGTCTTCTCGGGACTCTTCCTGTGGTGGCCGCGAGGGCGGTCCGGCGGCATCTGCAGCGTGCGCGGCCGACCCCGGCAGCGCATCTGGTGGCGCGACCTCCATGCCGTCACCGGCATGGTCGCCGCTGCCGCAATCCTTTTTCTCGCAGTCACTGGTCTGCCGTGGTCGGCATTCTGGGGCACGCAATTCGGCCGCCTCACCGCAGAATGGGGCATCGGACTGCCGAAGTACCTTTTCGGACCGGCGCCTCGATCATCGCCCCCACTGGAAAGCCTGGGTCATGTGCCGTGGACGCTCTTGCAGGTGCCGATGCCGCAGTCGGCCCCGCAGTCGGCCCCGCAGTCGGCACATCACGCAGGCCATGCTGCGGACGCTCCCTCAGTGCCGGCAGCGGGTACCGCGGCACCGTCCATCGGGCTGAACAAGGCTCTGGACAAGTTCGTGTCGCTGGGTTTGCCGGCTGGAACGCCGGTCAACCTGCCCGCCGGTCCGCGCGGGGTCTATACGGCGATGCTGTTTCCTGACGACGTTCGGGCGCAGCGCGTGGTGCACCTCGACCGGTATTCCGGCGTCGTTCTCGCCGACGTGGGCTACCCGGACTACGGCGTCGCGGGGCGCACGATTGAATGGGGTATCAATCTCCACACGGGCCGACAATTCGGGTGGGCCAACCAGCTCGTGATGCTGGCCGGCTGCCTCGCCATTCTTGCATTGGCCATATCCGCTGCGGTGATGTGGTGGAAGCGTCGCCCGCGAGGTCGCCTGGCCGCACCACCACGCCTTGCCGGCGATCGTGCAGCCGTCGGCGCCATCTCGGTCGCGGTGCTCTTCGGCCTGATCTACCCGCTGCTGGGTGCGTCCATGCTTGTGGCACTGCTCGTCGACGCTCTCGTACCGCAACGCTGGCATGAACGCTTCGGCCTTTGAACTCACCTCGCTGTTCCGCGGTGTCATCGCCAACGTCGGCGTTGCGGCAACCCTGTCTGGTCGATGCCCGTTACGCCTCACCGAAGCTGGCAAACGTCAAATCGGTTCTTGCGGCCGCGCCCGGAGCGAGGTTCTGGACCACCACGTCCGCCTTTTCGAGATCGTTCAAGCACCGCCGCAGCCTTTGGATTCTTCACGTCGAGCGTCAGGCTTTCCTTCGAGCGGTTGGTCCAGACGAAGTGCGACGCCAGTCCCCCTCCGCGCTCGTCGTAAGCGCGGGCAAAGT
>Ga0190273_10000672_pt1 | contig 12453 bp, 8 predicted proteins | sample Popmic504IS_FD_134513 | JGI IMG/M metagenome (GOLD analysis project Ga0190273, IMG submission 134513) | Populus adjacent soil microbial communities from riparian zone of Shoshone River, Wyoming, USA - 504 IS | ecosystem: Environmental > Terrestrial > Soil > Riparian zone > Trees stand | place...
AATCGTGCACATACTGAAAAGTTTCAACCGCCTCTGCTGTGGTTATATTACGGGACTCAGTGCCTAACAACTTTTTTGAAAGGAAATCATAGATCAGGAGAAACACCGCGGCGCCTTTACTATTAGTAACAGCCTTGTGATCCCAGGTTTGAAGATTCTGTATAACCGCAGTCAACTTTGGATAGTTACCCGACTTAAGGTAAACGAGGCTATCCAATCCATAAGGAAACTCAAACTGAGCAGGTAGCTCCTGGTCATACTTGATTCGCTTGAGCATTTCATAATCAACCTTTCCCACACCCTTCATTAACTCCCCTACCCGGATGCTCCTGTTGTTGTTGAAGGTTTCAAAACCGTCCTTCGGGTCAAAGTTCTGGCCGTTAAGATTAAAGAGGCTGTCTGTAGCAAGAAACGGCGAATGATTAGTATTAAACAACCAACCTGATCCAGGATTAATGTACTGGGGCAGCTCGTTAACCGTTTTGAATTCTGTCCAAAGAGTTTTGGAAGTGTTGCCTGCTACTGTTGATTTCCAGTTATAAGCCTTGTCAGGATTGCGAACCGGCATCTTTCCGTTTGAAATATAAAAGATTGTGTCGAACCGGTCCGCATACATGATATTAAACATGGGAAGACTGGTCATGCTTAGTGCCTTATGGAATTCTGAAAAGTTTTTCGCCTTATTCATCCGGAACCACTGTTCCAGGCCCTTACAATCCATGTTTGCCGGCAGTCGCATCGAGAACACCCCTTTTTTTGTTTTTAGGGTTGCACCATACTTGCTCCAGTAAACCTTCCGGCCAATTGCAACAGGTACACCCTTAACTTCCAGCTTTATTTTTTTCTCTTCAAGATCTACCCATTGATCATCAAACTTGTATTGATTATTATTTGCGGGATTCATCTGCAATTGGAACACGTCAATCTTGTCCTGGTAATTTACAGTATGGGCCCAACCGAGGTTTTCGTTCGTTCCATGAAAAATAAGACAACCACCAGGAAAAAGACCGCCAAGCATATTCCAGCCTTCTTCGCTTTGTAGATGCGCTTCATAAAATGCTGTTGGTCCCTCAATTGGTTGATGTGCATTGATGGTTAAAAATGCTTCGCCTGTGGTAGTTCTGTTTGGGTGAAACACGAAAGCATTAGAACCTTCTCCATTGAAGCCTGCCAGCGTCTTCACCTTACCCCCCAGAATCTGTGGTAACATCTTATCGACACCACAAAAAATGCTGGTTGAAAAAACAACTGCAGTCAGGTATTCTTTCTCATTGAATGGAAATGCACGCTTATACTTTATTTCTTTAGGATGGGCCTTTGCATAAGCATTTAATCCATCAACATAACCTTTCATCACAGCTATAAAGTCAGCACCCATTGTATTCCATTGCTCGTCTACAAGTTTACGGCACCTAAGAAGGTTTACTACATAATCGGCTTCCGCGCCTTTTTTTCCTAACGCTGTACCCAGTTTGGCCTTTCCCATCAATACGACCAACTGGAGGGTAGCAAAGTCATCTTCGGCATGCGCCCAGGCTAGTCCATAAGCAACTTCTGCATCCGTTTTTGCGAAAATGTGAGGAATGCCAAAACTATCACGGGCAATCTGTATGTTTTGAGGATTTATCTGTGCCTGTGTTTCCAGGCTAAGGAAAATAGCGACTAAAACTAGGAATTTCATTCGTGTAAAATAGCCCAAAATGTGCTACTGCCATTTATTCAAAAAATGATTCCCCGGGTTGGCATGCTTTTTAACTAAATATTGTTAATTCCAGACTAACCTCTCACGTTATAAATCCATCTAATTAACATTAATACTCGTAATTAATAGTGGTGTGATCCACTTGAATAAGTGAACATACACGACGAAACAAACACAGAAGTCATGGAAGAACAAACTACACAACAAGAAGTATTGTTACTTACCGGAACGAATTTTTCGGCAAGGCAACATATAGAAAATCAGGACTTAAATAACAACCGCCATCTTAATGAAAATGAGCAGCTGGAAGAAGCCTGCTGGAATGGACTGTTGCCAGCAATGTTACCGGAAATATGTGCCGGCATAATCAAGGATCAGCCGGTTTACATCTGGAAGATCAGGGAAGGAAATGCGTTTCTTGAGGTCGAAATCGGGAATGTACCGGCCGAATTGGAAGCTTATTATTCACTGGATCCATATGCTTATGCACTCAGCCGCAACTATAATTAATTTTATCTTTTCAAACACTTATTATTGCTTGGTATGAATGCGTGATAATCCGTTTTAGATGTTTATGACATCGCCGGAAAAATCAAATCTACTGTTCCGGATAGTTCATTAATTACTGAAAACTCTTCACCAAAGCTCCTGATGGAGCTTTTTTTATGCCGGTAGCCGAAAAGGCGGTGCATCCGGCCGGGTAAAGTCTAATCCGCCCTTGTGCTCACTGGCAATGCATTCCAGAGTTTTATAGAGCATTTTTAATTTCAAAAACCCACGCGTCATTTGAGAGATTCGCAGCCGGTGCTACTGCGGGCATTGTAATCGTCAGCTTTGTACCGGAATGATTAAACTTAATTTCTCCATTATAACCGAGTAGCTTAACGGACGCAGGTTTTTTTACGCCATCGATTATTATTGGCCCCGATCCTGCCGAAACAATCATCGCGTATAGGTCTTTACCTTTTGTGGAGAAGAATAGATTTGTCTCTTTTTTGATTGCAGGGGATTTATCCCAGGCCCTGCTTCCATAAACAGCCTGTCCGTTTACCCTTAGCCATTTGCCGATATCAAGCAACCGTTGTTGCATAATGACAGGGATGCGTCCATCAGCAGTGGGACCAATATTCAGAAGCAGATTTCCACCCCTGGCCACTTTGTCAATCAGTATCCGGATCACTTCTTTTGTACTTGAATAATCTTCAAGGTTTTCATTCCGGTTGTATCCAAAGGAACCGCCAATGCCGCGACATTCTTCCCAAGGATGCGGAATAATTTTACCCGAAGCATTGTCGTTATGTACCAGGTCGTATTCTGTAGTATAAAAGCTGCCGTGCTTACTTCGTGTTTCCTTGCCCCATCTGTCGTTGATCACAACATCCTTTTTAACGGGACTTTCATTGAAGAGCCAACTGAGAAACTGTGTACTTTTCCATACCTCGCTGGGATGATCCCATTCGCCATCTGTCCAAACCAGGTCAGGATGATAACGATTTACCAGGTCCTTCATCTGTGGAATCATGTGTTCATCAACATACCTGTTAACATCTTCTTTGTAAAGTGGATTGTACCACTCATATAATGAATAATAAAACCCCATTTTAAGTCCTTTCTTTTTAACAGCGGCTGACAGATCACCAGCCAGATCGCGATGCGGTCCGACATCCATACTGTTCCAGTTCCACGACTGGGCGCTGGGCCACATTGCAAAACCTTCATGGTGCTTGGAAGTGAGAACAACATACCTGGCACCAGACTGTGCAATCAACTCGGCCCATTGATCAGGATTAAAAAGTTCGGCTTTAAAATCTTTTACGAAATCATTGTATTTAAACCCGGTCCCGTAGGTCTTGGTATGATAAGCCTGGAACAACTTTCCGACGGCATCATTATCGGTAAGGCGCTTGCCATACCATTCAGCGTACTTTGAATAGGTAGGTATTTCAGGTCCGGTCGGTGCCCAGGCCGGCACGGAAAACAATCCCCAATGAATAAAAATTCCAAATTTGCTGTCTTCAAACCATGATGGTATCGGCCGGCTGTCAATCGACTGCCAGTTAGGCTCGTACCTCGTCTGCGCATATACATTACTGTTAGCAAGAAAAAATGCGCAGGTGACTAGTATCAGGAATGCGGTTCGCAATTTGTTATTCATTTGGCAAGTTCCGTTAGTTGATGAATGAAACTAAGGAATAATTCAGAAAGTTGTATTTTAAGTCTTTAAAATCATCCAATGTCAGCAAGCACGAAAACGGTCAGACAGTTCATTGATGAAACCGGGGCAGATAAGCTGATCAGTGATATCGAAAACAAGCTGAAGTTGCAAAATAAGGGCGAAAGACCGGTGTATTCAGATCTGATTACGAATGATGGAAACGTCGTTTATGAATACGTAAATTATGTGCAGGAAGGTGGTGGTGTACTGGGTATTGCTTTGATTGGATATACTTATGTGCTCGAAAAGCTTGGATTTCGATTCCTGAGACTTGCCGGCACAAGTGCAGGTTCCATCACGACCATGATGCTTGCTGCGGTCGATAAGAAGAACTATCCGGAAGAGGATTTTAAGTTGCAGTCGGAGATCATGTTGCATGAGTTGCTCAGCTATGATCTGTGGCAATTAGTCGATGGCCACTGGCTTGCCAAAAGGCTTATCAAAATTTTTATTAACTATCGTTTTGGAACCAGGTTTTTGAAGTTCCTTGTTGGATGTTCACTCGCCTTTCCGGTTCTTTACACGCTTTATGCGATCCTGTTACAACATTATCATCCCAATCTGGAATTGACTGGTCTATTTTCAGCTATACATAAATTATTCAGCGCGGTAGCTTTCTTGTCGGTGATAGCACTGGCGATCCAGGTATGTATCTTTCTCTATTTCAGGCTCCGGTTTTCCCGTGCGGGTTTCGGTATTAACTCAGGCAAGAATTTTCACAAATGGATTACCAGCATTCTTGTCAAAAACCACATTCATACACTCGCAGACCTTGAAAGGACCATGACCAGTCGCTATGGGCAGATCCGGATGCGGCCAGAGCGCGAATCAAAAAAGATCCCCGGCGATGACGTGTCCGTTCCCTACCCTTATCTTACTTTAGTCGCCAGCGATATTACCGCTCAAACAAAAGTGGAGTTCCCTCTGATGGCACGTGATTATTGGCTGAACCCGGCTTTAATAAACCCGGCGGATTTCGTGCGTGCATCGATGTCTATCCCGATATTTTTCGAACCTTTCCGGGTTGCCGTGCCACAAGAAGTTCAGAACAAGAGCCGCCTGCAGCAAATGAAGGCGACATTAAGAGACAAACGCAGCGACGCTCCGAAAATTTCGCTTTTTGTGGATGGCGGGATACTATCAAATTTCCCTATTAATGTATTCCATAATCCGGCCGTTCAGGTTGCCCGGCTGCCCACGTTTGGCGTGAAACTGGAAGATGAGGCGCATATCAGTCCAGGGAAAGAACAGCCTGAATCACAGAGTCTTTTCAACTACCTGATGACCGTGTTTAGTACCGTAAGGTTCTATTATGACCGTGATTTTTTGAAGCGGAACGCAGTCTATGAGCAGTGTATCGGCTATATTGACGCCGCCGGCTATAACTGGTTAAATTTTGGAATGGACGAGAAAGCGAAAAAGGAACTGTTCATTAAAGGTGTTGAGGCCGCGGGGAAGTTTTTTCTGGGAGGCAAGGTTTGGGTTGATGGTAAAGAGAAAGAAATAAGTGGTTTTAATTGGGAAGCGTTTAAGCATGACCGTGAGCATATGGATATCTGATCCAAAAAAAGAGCTGCCCGTTTTACCGCGACAGCCCTTTGCAATTTCTACCAACTAAAAATTACTATTTTACCAAAAACCCTGTAACGAGTGCTGTCACCTCTTCTTTAGATAATGGTTCATCAAAAGATTCTGTCGCGTCGTCAAAAGAGATTTGTTTGCCATTTATATTAACGATTTCCACGCCCGCCTGATTTGTAAGATCTTCGCCTTTGTAATTTGCCTCAACCAGTGCGCCTATACCGCCGGTATCTTTCCCGGTGATCCATGGCTTTAATTTTTCGAAGGCAGCGAAGTTGTTGTTAACACGCATCTGCCGGATATGTGAAGCATGGCGCGCTTCAACCGAATGGATGTTCAAGGCAGCTGTGAGAATGCCACCCGTACCTTTTAAATTTCCGGCCTGGCCCTTATACGCACGAACCCCGGTGTCTTCCAGTGTTTGAGCCACCGCAAGAAATAGTCCGTAGTTGGTAAAGGCATCCTTAAATGGACCCATGCCACTGCCACCTCCGCCTGAGAGATCAAATTTAGGTTCCATAATCGGGGTGCCACCTGCGGAGCTAATAGCCGTTTGCAGGAACTTCACGTGTTGCTTTTCGTGCAATGCGATGTTCGCGATTGCCAGCTGATCCCGGTATCCACCGATCAACGAAGGACCGGCAGCAACAGCCGTTTCATAGAATTTGGATTCCAGGTATTCCAGCAATAATGCAAAATTTAAAACAGACACCACTGATGGAGGCGGTGTTTGTCCGTATGATTTTTTCAGCAAGCCACCGAAAGCGATCGGAACGGCGGTCAGTGCGAGTTTCGTTCCCATACCGGCAAACGATTTAAATATCTGGCGGCGGGAATTAAGCCGGCCCGGTAATTCTGCATCCACCGTTTCAATATGATTAATGATATTTTCGAGATTCATACAAAATGTGTTAAGAGTTAAGAAGGAAGGTTGGAAGCGTTGATCTTGTTTTTGATGTATTTACCTGCAATTGCAAGTACCTCTGCGGGTTTACGGCTGGTATCAAGACCATTTCCGTCAATAACGCTGTTGTCTGCAAATGAACCATACATGATGAGGTCACGGATATAAGCAGCATGTCGTGCTTCAACCGAAACTATTTTGCCCGCAATAAGCAGGTAGCCTGTATCACTGATCAGGCTGCCGGCGCCGTTGTAGGCAGATACACCCAGGTCCTCGAACGCTTTAGCTGTAGCCAGCACACTGTCTCTTTTTGTAAAATCGATAGAACTAAAATCGAAATCAAGGTCGATGATCGCATCCTTTGCCAATGCTTTCTTGAAAAACTCCCGATGCGCAACCTCATGTTGCCTGATGTCTGTAAGTCTTGACATTTCCATTGAATTCATACCTGAGTATGCTTCCATTACAAGTTTGGTGTAGAAGGCCGCTTCGAGTTGTTCGAGGGCATAGGCATAATTGAGGATGCCAGTGTCACCACTGCCAAGATTTACTGCTTTGCTGTTGCCGCCACCACCTGGAACAGGAAGGTAATCCCTGATCTTGTTACAACTGTCGAGGCCGGTGACCAATAGACCGGCGGATGCAGTAAGGGTTAGAAATCTTCTCCGGGACGCGCGTAAGTTTCCGGTACCATCTGCCGCAGCGAATGGACCAGGTTGTTTGTTTTTTGACATACCTGAACGGTTTTAATGATTAAAATGAAGGTTACTGTGGCAGTACCGGAACGCAAGGACCGTATTCATTGGGCGGGTATATATGATACGTAACGCAAATGCGGCCGGATTTACCGCCTTAACATTTGTTTTACTTTATTCCGCTTTGCGTCGAAAAAAAATTATCAACACTGGGATTGAACAAGATTATCATCCCGTCAATGCACTCGCTATCCCGAGCCTTTTTCGGTATGTTGCTGCCCGCCATGGACCTCACATTTTGGCTGGCTTAAAACGGACCTTTACAACCTGTTAATAGAGGGGCGGCGCGCCATTTTCAATATTTTTGATTGGCATCTAAGCCGCTCTGGGTAAGGCTTTGCAGAGAAAACATCGGCCGGACCGGATCTTCAACACGTGGAACAGTTATCAACACTCTGTGTATATTCAAATCGGTGCAGGAGCCCCACGTTGCCTATTTTTGAAACGATCGTTTGGTACATGTCTACAGGTACCCCTATTGATTTACTGGCAGGCGAAAACCTGTCTATTTATAAAATATACTTGTGATGGAAGCAGAATTGTTATTGAGAGAAAACAAAGATCGGTTTGTAATACTGCCGATAAATTATCCCAAGATTTGGGAGATGTATAAAAAACATGAAGCCAGCTTTTGGACGGCCGAGGAGATAGACCTGAGTGGCGATATGAAAGACTGGAATTCATTGAACGATGGAGAACGTCATTTCATTTCGCATGTGCTCGCCTTTTTTGCCGCAAGCGACGGCATAGTGAACGAGAATCTCGCGGTGAATTTTATGAGTGAAGTTCAGTTGCCTGAAGCCCGTTGCTTTTACGGTTTCCAGATCATGATGGAGAATATTCACTCCGAGACCTATGCGTTGTTGATTGATACTTATATCAAGGATTCACGGGAAAAAACGCGGCTCTTTCATGCCATAGATACGGTTCCTGCCGTTAAAAAGAAAGCAGAATGGGCATTAAGATGGATTGACCAGGGCAACTTTGCCGAACGATTGGTAGCCTTTGCCGCCGTTGAAGGTATTTTCTTCAGTGGAAGTTTCTGCTCTATTTTTTGGATGAAAAAAAGAGGTCTTATGCCAGGACTTACTTTTAGCAATGAACTCATCAGTCGTGATGAGGGTCTTCACTGCGAGTTTGCCTGTCAGTTATACAGTATGTTAAGCAACAAACTTTCACAGCAGGAAGTCCACACAATTATTTCCGATGCCGTGGTTATTGAAAAAGAATTCATCACTGAAGCCCTGCCGGCAGCACTGATCGGTATGAATGCAAAATTAATGCAGCAGTACATTGAGTTTGTTGCTGATCGCTGGCTCAGTGAACTCGGATATGATAAAATCTTTAATGCAACAAATCCTTTCGACTTTATGGAAATGATATCACTCGAAGGGAAAACAAACTTCTTTGAAAAACGCGTTGGAGATTACCAGAAAGCAGGTGTGATGGCAGGGAACAAAGACTCTCAGACATTTAGCCTTGAAGACGACTTTTGAGCTGTTTAACGGCATACGCCCAATGTGCGGAAATACATGGCGATAAGACAATTAGCAACTAACCACGGATCCATATACAACACCCATTAAATTCTTTATAATGCAGGTAATAAAAAGAAACGGAAAACGAGAGTCTGTAAAATTTGATAAGATCACTGCAAGGATCGAAAAGTTATGCTATGGCTTAGACAGAAGATTTGTCAATTCTATTGATGTAGCTAAAAAAGTAATTGAAGGTCTGTTTGATGGGGTATCAACTACAGAACTGGACAATCTTGCTGCCGAGACCGCTGCCTCATTAACGGTGAAACATCCGGATTTTGCACAACTCGCCAGCCGGATCGCAGTCAGCAACCTGCATAAAAACACGATTAAGAGCTTCTCAAAAACAATGCATCTACTTTATGAATGTGTTGATAAGAAAGCAGGCAAAAAAGCGCCACTGTTATCAGACGATGTGTGGCAAATTATTGAAGAACATGCTGAACTGCTTGACAGCACTATTATTTACGACCGCGACTACGGCTTTGATTACTTCGGATTCAAGACGCTCGAAAAATCTTACCTGCTAAAGGTGGATGGGAAAGTTGTTGAACGCCCCCAGCACATGTATATGCGTGTTGCGATCGGTATACACAAAACAGATATTGAAAGTGTGATCAGCACTTATCATATGATGAGTGAACGTTGGTTTACGCATGCCACTCCTACTCTCTTCAATGCTGGCACTCCTAAACCACAGATGAGCAGTTGTTTCCTGTTGACCATGAAAGAAGATAGTATTGACGGGATTTATGATACATTAAAACAAACCGCAAAGATTTCGCAGAGTGCGGGCGGTATCGGCCTAGCCATTCATGGCATCCGCGCAACCGGAAGTTATATTGGTGGCACCAATGGTACCAGTAATGGTATTATACCCATGTTAAGAGTATATAATGATACCGCGAGATATGTTGACCAGGGAGGCGGAAAACGTAAAGGCGCTTTTGCTGTATATCTCGAACCATGGCATGCCGATGTCTTCGCATTCCTTGATCTTCGGAAAAACCATGGCAAGGAAGAGATGCGCGCCCGTGATCTGTTCTATGCATTGTGGATCTGCGATCTGTTTATGAAAAGAGTTGAGGCTGACGGACAGTGGAGCCTCTTTTGCCCTCATGAAGCACCGGGATTACAGGATTGCTGGGGTGAAGAGTTTGAAGCATTGTATGAGCGCTATGAAAAAGAGGGACGTGCAAGAAAAACAATAAAGGCACAGGATCTTTGGTTTGCCATCCTGGATGCCCAGATCGAGACGGGCACTCCTTATATGTTATATAAAGATGCAGCGAACCGGAAAAGCAACCAGCAAAACCTTGGTACCATTAAAAGTTCAAACCTTTGTACCGAGATCATGGAATATACTTCGCCCGATGAAGTTGCTGTCTGCAATCTAGCTTCCCTCGCTTTGCCCCGTTTTGTGATTGACGGAAAGTTTGACCATGATAAACTATACGAAGTGACCTACCAGGTCACAAAGAATCTGAACAAGATAATCGATAATAACTTCTATCCAGTTGAGGAAGCAAGAAATTCAAACGTCAGGCACCGGCCCATCGGTGTCGGTGTACAGGGCCTTGCCGATGTTTTCATATTGCTTCGTTTACCCTTTGAAAGCGATGAAGCTAAATCGCTTAACAAGGAGATCTTTGAAACAATCTATTTTGCAGCAATGACTGCCTCCAAAGACCTTGCAAAACTGGAGGGATATTATGAATCATTCCCCGGATCACCGGTTTCAAAAGGAATTTTCCAATTTGATATGTGGAACGTTGAACCAACCCTTCGCTGGGACTGGTACACGTTAAAAGCGGAAGTGATAAAACATGGGGTTCGCAACTCCTTGCTGATCGCGCCCATGCCTACTGCTTCAACCTCACAGATCCTTGGGAACAATGAATGTTTCGAACCTTATACTTCTAATATTTACGTGCGCAGGGTGTTAAGCGGAGAGTTTGTAGTTGTAAACAAACATCTTTTAAAAGATCTCGTTGAGTTGAACATGTGGAACGACGATATGAAAAATCGAATTCTTACAAACAATGGTTCCGTGCAGGGGATCGATGGGATCCCTCAAAGTATCAAGGAAATTTATAAAACGGTCTGGGAGATCAAGCAACGTAATATCATTGACATGGCCGCAGATCGCGGAGCTTATATCTGCCAGTCACAATCGCTGAATCTCTTTGTTGATTCCCCTACCAGCAGTAAATTGACTTCGATGCATTTTTATGCCTGGAAAAGTGGTTTAAAGACAGGTATGTATTATCTCCGCTCAAAAGCAGCTTCCCAGGCGGTACAGTTTACCGTTGAGAAACAAGGAGGTAAAATGGTTGAACCGATGATAAACCAGCAATCCCTTCACCAGGCACCTGAGGCCGAGGTTGTTGGAGCTGTTTGCACTATGGAAGAGGGATGCGTAACGTGTAGCGCATAATCTTAAAAACCCTATCAACTATACAAACCAGGTCTCAGTATTTAAGGCCTGGTTTTTTTGTTCTCATGAAGTTCCTAAGTGTTAAAACTTGTTTGTCAATCTCCGGAATTTATGATATTTGATGTAGAATTTGGTCTACAACGACCCGGGAACCCGGTGCGGTCCAATGGTTCGAAAATTGATTCCTTGCTCAGATGAAACCAGGGATCCTGCTAATCATTTTTTGGTGAGGGTTGATCACGCAATCACTCTTGGATCCCAGGGGTATTGAAGTAAAAAAAATATATGAAGAATCAGAAAAATATAATTTTCATAGTTGATGATGATCCGGACGACAGGCAGATCATATTGGATGCGTTTATCGAAAATGATTTCAATATTGATTATGTTTTTATAGAAAACGGTGACCAGCTTATTGAGTCATTGAATACGCTTCCAAAGGAACAATATCCGTCGCTTATTCTTCTTGACCTGAACATGCCGGGAATGATGGGTCTCCAGGTACTTAAAGAATTAAAAGCTAACCGGAACTGGAAGGGTATTCCTGTAATAGTGCTTACCACTTCAACACTTGAAAAAGATCGTGAAGCATCTTATGATATGGGTGCAAGTTGCTTTCTCCGTAAGCCTGTTGCATTCGAAGAGCTTGCAACCATGACTTCATCCATTGTTAATCTATGGTTCAACGATAAAAAGATTCATCAGAGTGCTGGCTTGCGCAGCGACCTTTAAGGTTTGTAATTACGAGCCACTGCTACCCGGACATTAAGCAGGTGGATTCCACAAACAGACTTCATCAAAATCCAGTAAATTTGCGGTCTTTAGTTTTCTAAATCAACCGCCTGATGTATGATAAATTGCGGGCACTCGCGCGCGACCTGGATGGAGAGTTATATGATGATGATACGATGCGCATTCTTTATTCAACTGACGCATCTGCCTATCGCGAAAAACCCCTTGCTGTTGCGATTCCAGAATCTATAGATGACTTAAAAAAGTTGATAGCTTTTGCCACAACTGAGCGAACCTCGCTGGTTCCGCGAACTGCCGGAACATCGCTCGCCGGACAGGTAGTTGGGAAAGGAATAGTTGTGGATGTATCAAAAAATTTTACCAACATACTTGAATTAAATACTGATGAAAAGTGGGTCCGGGTACAACCAGGCGTTATACGGGACGAACTGAACCTTTTCCTCAAGCCGCATGGACTATTCTTCGGGCCTGAAACTTCCACGGCTAACCGTGCAATGATTGGCGGCATGGTGGGAAACAATTCTTGTGGGTCAAACTCTGTTGTGTATGGAAGCACACGGGAACACCT
>Ga0190273_10000673_pt1 | contig 12446 bp, 11 predicted proteins | sample Popmic504IS_FD_134513 | JGI IMG/M metagenome (GOLD analysis project Ga0190273, IMG submission 134513) | Populus adjacent soil microbial communities from riparian zone of Shoshone River, Wyoming, USA - 504 IS | ecosystem: Environmental > Terrestrial > Soil > Riparian zone > Trees stand | place...
CACCCCGGCCTGCCTTGCCTCGTCGAAAAGGGGCACGAAGCGATCGATCGACTCCGCGATCGAGCAATTGATGTTCTTTCGGGAGAAGGCTTCCGAGGCCGCGGCGAACACCGCCACCTCGGTCGCTCCAGCCGCCACCGCCGCCTCGAACCCCTTGAGATTGGGCGTCAATACCGGGTAGTTGACGCCCCGCCCATGCTTGAGGCCGCGCATGACCTCCACGTGGTCGCTCATCTGCGGCACCCACTTTGGCGAAACGAACGCAGTCGCCTCGATGTCGCGCAAGCCGCTGGCAACCAGTCGCTCGATCAACTCGAGCTTTGTCTCGGTGGATATGCTCGCTTTCTCGTTCTGCAGGCCGTCGCGCGGCCCCACTTCCACGATGCGCACCGTTTCCATCCCTGCCTCCCTCAGGTTGCCTGCGCCCACCCGGGCCGGCGCTTCTCGATGAAAGCGCTGAGACCTTCGGCTGCCTCCGGTGTTGCACGCAGTTCGGCGATGCGGCGTGCCGTGTCCTCGATCACCGCTTCATCGACCGGCCGGTTCGCTATGGCCCGGATCAGGTCCTTGGCGGCTGCCTGGGCCAGGGGTCCGCCGGCCACCAGTGCGTCGACTATGCCTTGCACGCAGGCATCCAGGTCGTCCGGCGCAGCAACCTCGTGTACCAGGCCGATTTCCCGGGCACGTTCTGCTGTGATGCGCTCCGCCGTCTGGAAGTAGCGGTAGGCCTGCCTCTCCCCGATTGCGCGAATCACGTACGGGCCGATCGTCGCCGGGATGAGGCCGAGGCGAGCTTCCGAGGTGGCGAACTGCGCCTTCGTCGAAGCAACGCAGATGTCGCAGGCGGAGGCAAGGCCCATTCCGCCCCCGAGCGCGGCACCATGAACCCGCGCGATGGTGGGCGTGGCGCAACCCGAAATGACACGAAACAGCGCCGCCAGCCGGCGCGCGTCCGCCAGGTTCTCATCCAGCGGGGCGGTGCCCTGGCGCTTCATCCAGTTCAGGTCAGCTCCCGCCGAGAAGCTATTGCCGACACCCGCCAGCACGATGGTCCTGACGCCCTCCTCGTCATCCAGGGCGCCGACGGCGTCGGTGAGCTCTGCGATCAACGTCTCGTCGAACGCGTTGTGAACTTCAGGCCGGTTCATCCAGACCCAGGCGCTCGCCCCGCGGCGCTCGATGTTCAGGGTCTTGCAGGTCGTGCTTTGGTAGGTCATCTTCAAGCCTCACATTGCCCCAGGTATCGTACCCCTTCCAAGAGTTCGATCAGCATCGGGCCGCCACCCTTGCAAGGCACGTGCAGCAGGTCGGCTCCGGTCATCTCATCGCGTCGATGAGCTGCGCGGCAGCCGCGCGCGCCGGCGTTCAGGAGCGGGACGAGAAAGGGTCATTTCAATGCTCCTGTTGCAGCAGGTCACGGCCGCGCAACTCGCCGAGCAGGGCGTCGGGCACCTCGATCTCGAAGCCGAGGATGGCAGCGGACAACGCCTTGCCGTAGTTGTCCAGGCAAAGGCTCCGCGATACGCCGCCGCCCAACGCGCCGTGGGCCACGAAGTTGAGCGCGTCGAGGTTGTCGACCTCGTAGCGCAGGACCTCGCCCTTGATCGCACCGCCATAGTGAGCCTTGAACCGTTCCTCGGTGAGCTGCGACTTGAGGAGCGGATACAGCGCGGGCGTATAGGCGAACACCGCGATGTTGCAGATGTTTCCCTTGTCGCCCGAGCGTGCATGGGCGACGTGCTGGAGAAGGACTTTCATGCTCAGCTCTCGAAGTAGTTGACGGTGGCCGGCACCTTCTCGCGCGGCACCAGCGAAGACCAGACGCCGATGACTTCGCGTGTCCGATCCTGGTGCGGCACGCGCTTGCCGGTGTGGGCGACGCCGGACACCGCCATGCCGTCGACCTCCCGTCCGACCTTGACCGCTTCTTCGCGGGTGCGGGTCCGGGCCGCGACCCGCACCGCGATTTCATACGGTTCGGGGGCGTCGGCAGGAGTCGCTTCGCCGTGGATGGCATTGATCCCGAGGAAGTCGATGCGGATCTCTTCGGCCTCCAGCCCGACGATCCTGAAGCGCTCCTCCAGGATCCGCCTGGCGAGCTGCGCCCGGCGCAGCGCGCCCGGGCCGGCATAGAAGAACATGTCTTCACCGATGAATCCCTCGGTGCAGCCGATGGACACCTTGAGGGTGGCTGTTCGCGGCTTGCCGCCGATGTTCGTGACGCGGACCCGGTCGGGCCCGATCTCCTCCAGGCGGGCGGTGGTGAAGTCGACGACGACATCGGGCGTGATGTAGTTGGCCGGATCGTGGACCTCGTAGAGCATCTGCTCGCGCACGGTCTGCAAGGTCACGGCGCCGCCGGTGCCGGCGACCTTGGTGATGACGGCGCTGCCGTCGGCCTCGACTTCGGCGATCGGGAAGCCGAAGTTCCAGGGATCGGGAACATCCTTGAAGCCGGGGTCGGAGAAGTAGCCGCCGGTGACCTGAGCACCGCATTCGAGCAGGTGGCCGATGCCGTTGCCGGCACCGACCCGGGCATGATCCAGCGGATCCCAGCCGAATTCGTGCATCATCGGCGCCATGAAGATCGACGGGTCGGCGACTCTTCCGGTGACGACGATCTGCGCGCCTTGTCGAAGGGCCTCGGCGATCTGCTCGGCGCCCAGGTAGGCCTCGGCCGAAATCAGGGTGGCGGCGAGGGTGTGGGTCGGTTCGCCGTTCTCCAGGATGCGGTCGGTGAGCTGCAGCACCCGCTCGGTGATCAGGCTGCCGTTGACGGCCGCGATCTTGACGCCGCGAAAGCCCAGTTCCCGCAGCCAGTGGACGATGCGTTGGGCGGCGCCGTCGGGATTGATCCACCCCTGGTTGGAGACGATCCGCGTTCCCTGCCGCATGCACGCGGGCAGCACCGCCCGCATGCGGTCGTCCAGGTAGGTGTCGTAGCCGGGAAACGCCGGATCGCGGCGCGCCCTCACCTGGGCTGCAGAAACGGTGGCTTCAGCCATCGTCTCGAAGCAAAGGTAGTCGAGTTGGCCGCGCTCCGCGTTCAACGCAGCCGGCTCGACGCGGTCGCCCCACCAGGCGGCTCCCGAACCGATGCGGATGGTCTTGCTCATCATTTCTCCCTTCGAAGTCATTCATTTCGGCAGCAAGGTGCTGCCTCGAATCGCCAGCCCATCGCGCACCCGCGCGCACTGTCAGCGCGGCAGCAACTGCTCCTGCTGCATTCGCTCGAGCCAGTAATGGATGGAGTCTTCGGTGTCGAAGCAGTCGGCAAGACCATGCCGGCGCAGCTTCAGCCCGCTCAGGACGGAGTCCGGCGGGTTCTCGAGGCCGTGGGCGAAAGCCCGGTCGGTGAACTGCCAGGAGCTGCCGATGAGTCCTTGCAGACTCACGTTACTCAGCCCGTGCCGCTTCACCACCCGCGACCAGGCCTCCTCGTGCGCCGGCATCTCGTCGGCGAGGTTCATCGGTCGGGGCTCGCCGGCCTTCAAGCCGAAGCGCAACGCGATCGACTCCCAGATGTCGTGCCACACCAGCATGTCGCCATTGACGACGTTGTAGGTTTCGTTGGCTGCGATCTCGTGAGTGGCCGTGAACTCGGCGGCGCGCGCGATCAGACGGCTGTCGGTGGCGGCGTTGATGTAACGGCCGCCGCCCGGGAAGGCCATCGGACGGCCGAGTTCGCGCATCACCGCGGCATAGGCGCCGATGGCGGCGATGATGTTCATCGGACTCGACACCGCATGACCGAGCACGATCTGCGGTCGCAGGATCGAAAACGTCCAGGCACTTCGCGGCTGACGCTCGCGCAGCAGGTCCTCCTGCAGCCAGTAGAAGTTTGCGTGGCCATGGCGGGGCCAGCGCTCCTTGCAGGGCACGGGCGCCGGTTCGACGTGGCCGCCGTAGGCCTTGGTGCCTTGCAGGATGGTGACGTGGCGCAGGCCCGGCGCCGTGGCCTGCAGCGCGTCCAGAATGTTGCGCAGCATCGCCTCGTTGACGGCCATCTGTTCCGGGTCGCGCCAACCGGCGATCAGGTCCGGCTTCTCGTAGAGCGCCGCGTAGAGCAGGTGCGTCGTGTCGGCGAGCCCGGTGGTCGCGTGACGGCAGGCTGCGGCGTCGGTGAGGTCCGCTGCGATGTGGCGAACGCCTTCCGGCAGCGACAGGCGGCGCCGCGACAGGGCCGATACCTGCCAATCCGGCAGCGCTGCGAAATGCGCCACCGCGGCGGCCCCGACCACCCCGCCGGCGCCTGCTACGAGAATCCTGTGCTTGCTGCTCATGTGCGCGATCTCCTTCAGTTCATTACCGCGCCCGAGCTCTTGACCGCTTTCGCCCATTTCTCGAGCTCGACCTGAATGAACGATTCGAAGTCTCCCGCAGAGCCGGTGCCTGGGTCGGCGCCGTCGGCCGACAGCCGCTGCAGGACGTCCGGTTGGGCGAGGATCAAGTTGATCGCGCGGTTCAACTCGTCGACGATCTCCCGCGGCGTGCCGGCGGGCGCAAGCAGCCCGTTCCAGGCCGTCGCCTCGTAGCCTGCCACACCGGATTCGGCGATCGTCGGCAGTTCCGGCGCGGCGCTGGAGCGGCGGTCACTGGTGACGGCCAGCGCCCGCAGGCGCCCTGCCTTGACCTGCGGCATCGCAGACAGCATGGTGTCGAACATGGCAGCCACTTGCCCGCCGGCCACGTCCACCAGCGCGGGCGCACTGCCTTTGTAGGGGACGTGGACCATCGCCACGCCGGTCATCGACTTGAAGAGTTCGGCGGCCAGGTGGGTCGACTGGCCGTTGCCGGAAGAGGCGTAGGAAAGATTGACGCCGGGCTTGCGGGCGTGGGCGATGAACTCGGCCACGTTGCTCGCCGGCAGCTCAGGGTGTACCACCAGCACCAGCGGCATTCGCGTCAGCAGCGCCACCGGCGCGAAGTCACGCACCAGGTCGTAGTTCATCTGCTTGAACAGGCTCGGATTGATGGCATGGGCGGTGGTGCCGACCACCAGCGAGTAGCCATCGGCGGGCGAGCGGGCCACGGCTTCGGCGCCGAGGTTGCCGCCGGCGCCGGGCCTGTTGTCGATCACGAAGGCCTGCTTGTAGCGCTCGGACAGCTTGTGGCCCACCAGCCTGGCCACTATGTCGGTGGGGCCGCCCGGCGGATAAGGAACGATGATGCGAACCGGTTTCGAGGGGTAGTCCTGGGCAACTGCCGGACCTTGCGCGACGGGCAATGCGAACGGGAGCACGGCGCCCGCTGTCATCACGGCGCTGCGAATCAGGATCCTGCGTCTGTCGTTCATGCGGGTGCTCCCTCGTGATGTCATGAGCGGCCGGCCGTCGTGACCGGTTGCGCGCCGCGGTCCGGCCCGGCCGCCTGGTTCGGCCCCGCCGCCTGCCCGGGCGCAACGAAGACCACTGCGTCGACCGCCGTGCACCCCTCGCCGCGGGCGCCGACGATCACCGGGTTGATGTCGAGGCTCACCACGGCGGCTTCATGGTCGAGCATCAGTTCGCCGACATGCCACGCCGCATCGCAGAACGCGGCCACGTCCAGAGCCGGGTCGCCCCGCACCCCGTCGAGCAGCGGCGCGATCCGCAGGCGGCGCAAGGCTGTTTCGATCGCCGCGCGGTCAAAGGGCGGCAGCAGCACCTGCGAATCCGGCATGACCTCGACGTACTTGCCGCCGTCGCCGACCAGCAGCACCGGGCCGAAGACCGGATCGAAGCGGGCGCCGATCATCAGTTCGCGCCGGCCCCTGGCGAGCCTCGCCACGATCACGGCCGACAGTTCCACGCCAACTGCTGCCGCCGCGTCGACGATCGCACGGTAGGCGGCAGCCACCGACTCGTGGTCCGTGGGCCCCACCTTCACCAGTCCCAGCTCCGACTTGTGAGAGACGGCGGCCGAGCAGCCCTTGACGACGACGGGAACGCGCCCCAGCGCGTCGAATGCCGCCATCGCCTCGGCCTCGCTGCGGCACGCCGCATGGTCGATCACCGGCACGCCGCGCGATGCGAGCAGTCGCAGGCTGGCCACTTCGTCGAGCATCGCGGCACCGGCCTCGGGGCGAGGCGGCAGTCGAAGCGCGGCAGCCGGTCGGGCACGGGCCGCCTCGCGCAGCTCCGCGTGCAACAGGAACCGTGAGAGCGCGCGGATGGCCTCGTCCTCGGTCGGGAAGACGGCCAGCCCTTGTGCCTTGAAGCGGTTCGCCACGCTCTCCTGGGGCGCTGCCACCACCAGCGGCTTGCCGGTCAGCTCGGCAAAGCCGGCGGAGTCTCGCGCGAAGGATTCGACGTCGTAGCCGGCGCCCGCCACTGGGATGCCGACGAGGAACGCATCGGCGGCGGGATCGCGCGCGATCGCCGGGAGGATCGCCCCGAGCAGCTTGCTGTTGCTGAGGAGCGCAGCGGTGATGTCGACCGGATTGGTGGTGGTGGCGAAGCCGGGCAGGATGCCCTGCAGTTCCGCCTGCGTCGTCGCCGACAGCGGCAGCATCGGCATGCCGGCTGCGCTCGCGGCATCGGCCGTCAACACGCAGACGGCGCCCGAATTGCTGATCGCGACCAGGCGGCGGCCCTTCGGCCGCCAACCTTTCAGGTAGAGTTCGGCCGCGCCGATCATGTCTCCCATGTTGTCGACCCGGAGGATTCCGTGGTCGCGCAGGAACGCGTCGACGAGACGGTCTTCGCTCGCCAGGGACCCGGTGTGCGAGCGCGCGGCTTCCTGTCCGGCGGGCGAGCGGCCCGACTTCAGCACCACGACCGGCAGGTCGCGGTCACGCGCGACCCGAGCAGCCTCGGCCAGGTTCCAGGGATCCGGGATGCCCTCCAGGTACAGCAGGAGCAGTTTCAACCCCGGGTCCTCGGCCACGACCGCGGCGAGTTCGCAGACGGTGACGTCGCAGTCGTTGCCGGTCGCATGGGAATGCCTCACGCCGATTCCTCTGGCGCGGAGCAGGCCATAGGGGATGACGCTCATCGCGCCACTCTGGCTGATGATGCCCACCGGACCGTCGGCGGGCGGTGCCTCGATGAACATCGTCGAGAAGCTCGCGATCGCGCCGGTGCCGAAGTTCGCGAGGCCCTGGGAATTGGGCCCGACGATTCTCATTCCCCTCGCCCGGGCGCGGGCCGTCATCTCGACCTCGCGGCGCTTGCCGGCGGCATCCGACTCGCCGAACCCGGAACTCATCACGACGGCCACCTTCACACCGGCGTCGGCGCATTGGTCGACCGCGGTCACGGCCAGGTCGCCGGCCACCGCAACGATGGCCATCTCGGGCGTCTCGGGCAGCGCAGCCAGGCTCGGGTAGCAGCGCACGCCTTGAACCTCGGTGCGCGTCGGGTTGATCGGGTAGATCGCGCCCTGGAAGCCGAAACGCGACAGGTAGGCAAGCGGGCGGCCGCCGATCTTGTTGGAATTCTCCGAGGCGCCGATCAGCGCAATCGACTTCGGTGCCAGGGCGACGCGCAGCGCATCGGTGGGGTTTACTGAGGCACCCTGGGCGCTTCGCGCCGTCCCGCCAAGCGGGGGCGAGCCCTCCTTCGGGCGGCCGGGCGGAGGGCTCATCCCTTCTCCTTCTCGAAATGCGGCAGCAGGCCGTCCCCCAGGGACCGAAAGCGGCATCGGACACGATCGCCGATGGCGAGGCCGAGGTCGCCGTGCGCCATCATCCTGAAGCCTTCGTCGAGGTCGACGAGCAGGATGCGGTAAGGCGCCAGCGCGCGGAACTCGTCGGTCGGCGCACGGTGCACGACCGTACCGGCGTGGACCGAGCCGAGGCCTGCCGATTTCAGGTCCCGCGGTGGGGACACGCCGCAGGCGGGGCAGAAGGCGCGACGGAAGTACCAGACATGGTCGCAGGCACCGCATTGCTGGTACAGGACGGCGTCGCCGCCGCGGGTCCAGTCCGCCTGCGCTGGACCGGCCGGCGGCAAAGACACTGCGTCGGTGGCGTTCATTGGACTGCCTCCAGGAAAAGACTCACGTGCGACGACAGCACCCCGCCGTCGCCGTGCAGCAGCGCGGTGCCGGCGCGACGTGCCTGCCGCTCGCCGGCCCGACCGGTCATCTGCAGGTGTGTCTCTGCCAGGTGGGCCATGGCCCCGGCCACGCCGCAGTGACCGTACGACAGGAGCCCGCCGTGCAGGTTCAGCGGCATGGCGCCGTCGCGATTGAAATGGCCGTTCGCGGCGAGCCTGCCGGCAGCGCCGCGTGCCGCCAGACCGATCTCCTCGAGCAGGATCGTCAGCGTGATGGTGAAGCTGTCGTAGATGGCTGCGAGTTCGACGTCCGCGAGCTTGCGCCCGGCGGCTTCGAGGACTCGACGAGCGCAGCCGCCCGCACCGTACTCGGTCAGCGACGGCGTGGCACTGACGTGCTGGGCGGTGTGGAACTGGGTGGCGGAGGCGAGCCTGACGCATTGATCGCCGGCCGGGTCGCGCGACACGACGACGGCACAGCCGCCGTCGGACACGGGACAGCAGTCGAGGATCTTCAACGGCGAGGCGATGGGTCGAGAAGCGAGCACGTCGTGGACGGTGATCGGGTCGCGAAACTGGGCCCCCGGGTGGCCGCCGGCGTGCCGCCGCATCAGCACGGCAAGCTCCGCCAGGTCCTCTTCGCGGGTGCCGAATTCATGCATGTAGCGCGACGCGACCAGGCCGTAGTAGGCAGGGATGGTCGGACCCAGCGGCACCTCGTAGACCGGGTGCCCGGTCTGCGCCAGGACCTGGATCGCCGAGTCGCGGCTCTGCCCCGTCATACGGTTTTCGCCGCCGACGACCAGGATACGGCGTGCGACTCCGGATTCGGCCAGCAGGTGCGCCAGCATCACCAGGCCGAAGCCGGTCGCGCCGCCGAGCTGGATGGCATGCGCATAGGTGGGGCGCAGCCCGAAGTGCTCGGCGAAGACGGTCGCCAGCATGATGTGCGGCATCGTCGTGGAGTAGCCGCAGACGAGCCCGTCGATGTCACTCCTCTCGAGGCCGGCATCGTCCAAAGCGCGGCTCGCAGCCATGCTCATCAGGTCGAGCGTGCTGCGGCCGTCGTGGCGACCGTAGCGCGTCAGGCCCGTGCCGATCAGGTAGCTCATGAGCCTGCGCCTTTCAGACGGTGGCGACGGGCGTCACCGGTGAACCGACGGCGCCGGGCAGCCGCAGCGGCGGAGCGGTCAGCAGAAATCGAAAACGCCCCTGTGAACGCAGCCAGGAGGCGAGCGGCGTCAGGTGCCAGATCTCTCCCAGGTGTACGCCCAGCTTGAACAGGCAGTGTTCGTGCAGCGGCAGTGCCGCGCAGCAGCCGAGGTGGGAGGTCGCGGGATGCGCCTCCACTGCGTAGTTGTCGGCAGCGAGCACCGACAGCTTCGAGTCCGTGATCCACTGCAGCAGCCTGCGGTCACGGCCGTCCAGCACCGCGCACAGGTTTTCCATCGCGTCGGGCTCGGGTTTGCGGCCCATCTCCAGAAGACGGTCGGCGAATCCCGTGTGCAGGCAGACCATGTCACCGGGCTCGACCACCACGCGATCGGCCGCCAGCACGCCCGTCAGCTCGTCGAAGCCGACATTCACGCGCGCGTCGCCGAAATGCGCGCGCAGGTCGATCATCACCGCACGGCCCTGGACGCAGCGCTCGGCCATGTTCTCGATCCCCAAGGCCCGCGCAGCCGACGTGGAGCGCAGGTTGCCGCCCGTTCCTCCCGTTCCGCCCGGGCCGATGCCGGCGTCGTCCGCCGAATCCGGCCCGACGACGTCCTGACCGGCGCGGTAGCCGTTGTAGTAGACGGCTTCGGGAATGCCGTCGCCGTCGGCATCGAACAACTGACCGACGTGGGCCAGGCTGTCCCACTGCGTCGAATACTGCAGGTGCAGGATGGCGAGGTCGTCGCTGACCACATCCGTCTGGGATTCGTTGTCGACGAATAGCCGGTAGTTCATGTTGGGCCGGCCGTTGCGCAGCGTCGGCCGCAGCACCGGCGGGTGGCGGCGCGGGTTGAGGACGTTGCCCCCGGGGTAATCGAGCGGGAGGCTCAGGCAGAAGCTGCGTCCGTCCCGGACCTCGGCCACGCCCTCGCGGATTTTGTCCGCGGTGATCAGATTGAGACGCCCCGCCTGGTCGTCGGGCCCGAAATCACCCCAGTTCGATCCCTGTGGCCGATGCTTCCAGCGGCGCTTCGGGACTGGGTCAGTGACTTGGTCATCGACTCGGCCGGCGCCCTGGTCGGTGGCTCGGCCGCTGTCCTGGTCCGCGCTCTCGATGCTCCTTGCGGTCGTGTTCGTGCCCATCATGGTTGCCTTGTTCCCGTCGTGGGTGGATCAGGCCGGCGGGTGAGCGCCATGGCCGAGGTAGACGCGTTCGATGAGGTCGCCATGGCGCAACTCCTCCACGCTCGCGGAGGCCGCGATGCGCCCGGTCTCGACCAGGTAGCCATGGTGTGCGTGACGAAGGGCTTTTTCCACCAGTTGCTCCACCAGCAGGATCGCCAGCCCATCGGTGCAGAGTCGCGCGGCGACGTCGAGGATGCGGTCGATGACGATCGGCGCGAGACCGCCGGAGGGCTCATCGAGGATGAGCAACGTCGGTTCACCGATGACGCCCTGGCCTACGGCGAGGATCTGCTGCTGGCCACCGGAGAGGCGCGCCGCCGGCTGCTGGCGCCGGTCCGCAAGTTCCGGAAACAGGGTGTAGATCCGTTCGAGCCGGCTGCGGTCGCCGCGGGGTGTGCGCGCATAGGTTCCGATCAGGAGATTGTCCTCGACCGACAGCGTGTGGAAGACACGATGGCCCTCGAGCACCTGCACGATTCCCGCCTGGACGATCGTGCGCGGCGAGGCGCTGCTCAGGTCGGAACCGTCGAAGCGCACCCGCCCGGCGCGCTTGGGGATCAGCCCCGAGATGGCGTGCAGGATCGTGCTCTTGCCGGCGCCGTTTCGACCGAGCAGCACCACGAATTCACCTGCGTGGACATCGAAGGACACGCCGTGGACCACCTCGGCCTTGCCGTAGGCGACGTGAAGGTCTTCGACCTCGAGCAGCACCTTCTGTCCACGTGCCTGACCTCCGGCGCGATGACCGGGTTGATGATCGAGGTCGGCGCCCATCCTCATGCTCCCAGGTAGGTGCGGATGACTTCGGGATCGGTGCGCACCTCCGTCGGCGTCCCGTGCTTGATCATCCGGCCGAGGTCCAGCGTGGTGACGCGATCGCAAACCCGGAAGACGAAGTCGGTGTGGTGCTCGACGAGCAGGACGCCGATGCCGGCGTCGCGGATGGTGCGAAGGAGCCCGCCCAGGTGTTCGATCTCCGCAGCGGTGAGGCCTCCGGCCGGTTCGTCCAGCAGGATGAACCGCGGCCTCAAGGCCAGCCCCCTCGCGATCTCCAGGAAACGTTGCTCCGCATGCTCGAGAAGATTGGCGCGGCGATGGATCGCATGGCCGAGGCCGACACCATGCAGCAGTTCCGCCGCCTGCGCGCGCAGGACCCTGTCGCCGGCTCCCACCGAAGGCAGGCCCAGCAGCGTGGCGACGAAACCGACGCGGCTGTGCGTCCAGCCGCCGAGTGTGGCGTTGTCGAGCACCGACAAGGCACCCAGCAGGCGTGGCTGCTGGAAGGTGCGCGCGACGCCGATGGCCGCGCGTCGCTGCACCGTCGCTCTGCCGAGATGCTCACCGCGACATCGGATGGCACCGGACGTGGGCTCGTAGTAACCCGACAGCAGGTTCAGCATCGTGGTCTTGCCGCTGCCGTTGGGGCCGATCAGGCCGTGCACTTCACCGGGCCGCAGGCTCATGGAGACGTCGTCCAGCGCCGTCAGCCCGCCGAAGCGCTTGGTGATGCGAACGGCGACCAGCGCATCGTCCCCGTCCAGCCCTGACTGGTCCTGGGCGAGCAACGCATCGTCGACCAGGCCGCTCATAGTGGCTTCCGAAGGGCCCGTGCCAACCGGTCCAGCTCGGGCCGGACCGGGATGCTCTCGATCCGCCGCGGCCGCAGCCGTTCCGCAATTACTTCGAACACCCGTCCGATGCCTTCCGGCACCAGCAGCACCACGACGAGAAGCAGCAGTCCATAGAAGAAGTTGCCCAGCTTGGCCAAAGGGGCAACCAGTTCCGGGAGTGCAGTCAGGATCACCGTGCCCATCAGCGGACCGACGATGCTGCCGCGTCCGCCGATGATGATGCAGACGAAGAAAAACAGGCTCAGTTCGAAGACGAACGTGTCGGGCGTGATGTAACTCTGCAGGGAGGCGAACACCGCGCCCGCGACGCCGGCGGTGATGCCGCTGAAGACGAAGACCTTGAGTTTGGCCCGGAAGACCGGCACGCCGACGGCCTGAGCCGTAACCGGGTTGTCCCGGATCGCGATCAGGCCCCGACCCCACATCCGCCGAGCCACGTTCCAGGTAAACCACGTGACCAGCCCCGCAAGTGCCAGAACCAGGTAATAGAACC
>Ga0190273_10000674_pt1 | contig 12442 bp, 12 predicted proteins | sample Popmic504IS_FD_134513 | JGI IMG/M metagenome (GOLD analysis project Ga0190273, IMG submission 134513) | Populus adjacent soil microbial communities from riparian zone of Shoshone River, Wyoming, USA - 504 IS | ecosystem: Environmental > Terrestrial > Soil > Riparian zone > Trees stand | place...
CAGGTCTGCCTGCCGCTCGGCCTGGGCCGCCTTCAGTTCCAGCCAGCCGGCCTTTGCTTCCTTGCGGGCGGCGCTGACCGCGCGCTCCTTGGCGGCGATCGCGTCGCGCACTTCTTCGATTTCGGCCCGCTGCTCGTCGAGCTTTTCGACCGCGGAGCGGACTTCGTCGCGCAGCGCCTTGACGCGGTCGACGACGGCGTCGTCGTAGTCCTGGATCTGGCGAACGTATTCGGTCTGCGCCGCCATCTCCGACCAGTCTTCGGATTCGAGGATCGCGTTCAGCATGTCCGGCGAGCCCGCCTCGTAGATCGCGACTACGCGACCGCTGAGCACGCCGAGCGCCTGCTTCAGCTTCACCCGCACCCGCTCGAGATGCTCTTCTTCGGCTTCCAGGGCGGCGGTGGCGCGATCGAGCTGCGCCTGCTTCTCGACCAGTTCGGCCTCGATCGCTTCCTGTTCTGAGCGCAGCCGCGAGACTTCGCCCAGCTTCGCGTCGATCGCCTGGTTCTGTTCGGCGATCGTTTCCGCCAGGGCGCTCGACTCTTCCCGCACGCCCTCGAGCTTGTCGCGCGTCGCTTCCAGCTTTTCCCGCGGCGTCTCCGCCGGCGCGCTACCGGCCCAGGAGCCGGCCAGCAGGCAGAGACCGGCGAGGAGCAGGGCGGCGAATATCAGGGCGCGACGCCTAATCGCGCTCGTAGAGGGGCTGAACAGCACGGCGGCGCAGGCTAGCGAAGCACCTGCGCCGCCTCAGAGGTGGTCGATAATCCGCAAGTTTCCTTGCACTTGCAGGACTTTTCAGGCGTGCGTCAAGCCAGCAGCTTCTGCTTCGCCTTGTCGAACTCCTCCTGCGAGAGCGCGCCTTTGTCTTTCAGCTCGGCGAGCTTGTGCAGTTCCTCGGCGGGCGAGAGGGAAGTGGCCTGCTCGCGGACGTATTCGTCGAAGTGCTTTTTCGCGTCGGCCTGGGCTTTGATCGTGCGGTCGCGCATTCCCTCGCCGCGGGCGATCAGGTAGATCAGCGCCGTCAGGAAGGGAATGAAGACGAGGAAGAGCACCCATGCCGCCTTTGCCCACCCCGATAGCTCGTGGTCGCGGAAGAGGTCGCTGAGGATCGTGATCAGGATCCAGATCCAGATGACGAAGAAGAAGACCTCCAGCGCTACGAGGAGGATTTCCCCGAAGCTGATGTCGGCGAGCGGCATATCGGTCCTTTCGGATAACGAAACTGGGTACGCGAGGGTTCGCGCTTAAGGGACCTTATGTGGTTGTCCGGATGCGGGTCAGGAAGCTATGAGCCTCTCCTGCCCGCGGCATCCGTGGTCAGCCTCATGAAGAAGAGGACGATCGCGACCGAGGTGGCGAGGTTGAGGCTGGAAACCCCCTCCCGCATCGGAATCGCGATCCGCGCCTCGGCGCGCTCGAAGACCTCGCCGCTGAGGCCGTGGCGCTCGGTGCCGAAGGCGAGGATGGCGCGTGGTGGCACCAGGCCCGGCGTCAGCTCCTCCCCCTCCGGGTCGATTGCCAGCAGGGGACGGTCGCTCGGAGGCAGCGCCTCGACCTGGGCGACGGGCAGCGCGAACTGCAGGCCGGCGGCGCCGCGGACGGCGTCGGGGTGCCAGGGGTCGTTCTCGCCGGTCGTGATCACCGCCGCCGCCCCACCGCCGGCAGAGACCCTGATGCAGGCGCCGATGTTGCCCATGTTGCGCGGCTGCTCGAGCAGGATCGCCGGCGCCGGCGCCGGGTCGCCGAGGGCGGCCTCGAGGTCGACCCGCGGCCGCCGCGCGATCGCCGCGACGCCGGTGTGCGGAACCAGGGGTACCAGGCCGGCCAGCGTCTCCTTGTCGATCCGCTCGACCCGCCCGCTCAGCTGCCCCGCCAGATCCGGCGCCAGGTCAGACGCCATCGCATCCAGCGAGGCGGGATCGGTCGCCACCGCCTCGACCAGCTCGGCGCCGAAGCGCAGCGCGTGCTTGAGCGCGTGGAAGCCCTCGACGACGGTCAGCTCGGGATCGCGGCGGGCGGTGCGAAAGCGGACCGCCCGCTCGTGCTCTGCGCGGCCCATCGCCGAATCATTACGGCCCGGCGGGGATCAGGCGGGCGCGCCGGCCTGCGCCAGCTGGTTGCGGCCGCCGGCCTTGGCCAGGTAGAGGGCCGCGTCGGCGCGGCCGATCAGGTCGTCGTCGTTCTCGACGAAGTCCCAGCTCGCCAGGCCGGCGGAGCAGGTTTGACCCATTGGCGTCCGCTCTCGCAGCCGCTCGACCACCTCCGCCGCCTCCTCGGCGCCGGTGTCCGGCAACAGCACCAGGAACTCCTCGCCGCCGAAGCGGACGATCGTGTCTTCGGCGCGCAGAGCTCCGTCCCAGGCGCGAGCGCATTGGCGCAGGACCTCGTCGCCGGCGAGATGGCCGTGGGTGTCGTTGTAGGACTTGAAGTTGTCGATGTCGATGATCGCCACGCAGAGCGGCGATTGCGAGCGACGGGCGCGGGCCAGTTCGCGCGGCAGCTGCTCCTCCAGCGCGCGGCGGTTGGGCAGTCCGGTGAGCTGATCGTGGGTGGCCATGTCCCGCACCCTGCCGAGCAGCTCCTCGCGTTCTCCCTCGATCCGCTTCAGCTCGGTGACGTCGGTGGCGCGGGCGTAGATCAGCGACTCGTCCGGGGACAGCTGCGAGCTCCAACGCAGCCAGTGCCAGGTTCCGTCCTTGGCCCGGTAACGGTTCTCGAACTGCAGCGTCTCCCCGCCTTCGAAGAGCCCCGCCGCCTCGGCTTCGGTGCGCCCGCGGTCCTCCGGATGGACCCGCTCGACGAACGGGACCGCCCGCAGTTCCTCTCTGTTGTAGCCGAGCGAGCGCGTCCAGGCGTCGTTCAGCTCGACGAAGTAGCCGTCCATGTTGGCGGTGCAGAGCATGTCCCGCGAGAGATCGAAGAAGCGGCGAGCGCGGGCGTCGGCGCGGGTGCGGCGGGCGACAATCGCCGTGGTCAAGAACATCACGACGCCGAGCGAGACGAGGGTAAAGATCCAACGGGTCAGCGGCGAGTAGCCGGCCGTGCTTTCGACCTCGAGCAGGACGATCCCGTAAACCAGCAGCAGCCAGGCGAGGTGGAAGGCGGCGATGCGCCGCGGGAAGTAATAGGACGAGATCAGGGTCGCCCAGACGAAGATCGTCCCGTACTGACCGACGGCGATCCCGCTCTCGAAGATCAGCAGCGCGGTGGTGGCAACGATCCCGCCGAGGAGCAGGTGGACGCCGCCGCGGGGAATCCGCCCGACCATGAACGAGCAGAGCACGCCGGCGGCGGCCATCGCCGCGGCGGTCAGTGTCAGAGCGGTGGTGTCGCCGCCGCTCGGGTGCGGCAGCAGCAGCGAGAGGGCGACGAGACCGGCGCCGGCGATCAGCAGCGCCGCCGCGGCCCGGACCTCGGAACCGCCGGCTGGATTGAGACTTACCCGATTTTGGGGAGACGCCATGCGGGATGCATCGGCAAACGCCAATGTTTCCTTTAGAGGCTGCCGGATATTCCTCAGCCGCGAACCACTTGGAACTGACTCATCAGGCCGTGGTCCTCGTGGTCGAGCATGTGACAGTGGACGACGAATTTCCCGATGTAGTCGGAGAAACGTCCAGCCACGAGGATCTTTTCGTTGGGGAAGAGGAAGAACGTCTCCTTGAGGCAGTCTTCCCACGGCGGCGGCTTATGACCGTTGCGCTCGAGCAGGTACCAGTCGGTGTGGTGCAGGTGCATGACATGGGCGACGTTGGTCTTGTTGACGAACTCCCAGGTCTCGATGGTGCCGAGGCGGGGCTTGGTCTCCACGTAGCCGGGATTGAAGGTGCGGCCGTTGAGCCGCCAGGTGGTTTTGAAGAAGCCGCCGATCGTGATCTCCCAGCGATGGTCGGGCTTGCGCTTGGCTTTACGGGTCCACTCCGGCAGCGGGCGCAGGTGGCGAGGGACGCGGGACCGGTCGGCGACGCGGTCATCGCCGACGCGGAACTGCATCAGGGCGCCGCTGTAGGTACGGGCGCCGCGCGGGATGCGATCTGAGTGCTGCCGGGTGCTGCGCAGCTCGACGCTCTCTCCCCCGTGCCCGGCGAAGTCGACGATCACCTCCGCCCGCTCGGCCGGGCCGAGGAGGATCTCGCGGCGGCGGATCGGCTTCGGCATCAGCCCGCTCTCCGTCGCGATCTGGATCATGTGCGCGCCGCCCGTGAGGTGCAGGTTGTAGCTGCGGAAGGAGGAGACGTTGAGGATCCGCAGCCGGTAGCGGCAGGGGCTGACCGCGTGGTGGGGCATGTAGGCGCCGTTGACGAGGACGCTCTCGCCGAGGATCCCGTCGCTGGGCGGGCGGCGGTTGGTGAACGGGTCGGTGAGCTGGTTGTGGCGGTCGAAGCTGCGGTCGGCGACCATCAGCGGCAGGTCGCGCCCGCCCCGGGGCAGCGGCAGCGAGTCGTCGAACTCGTCGTCGACGATCCACATCCCGGCGAGGCCCTTCCAGCTGTGCGGAGCGGTGCGGTCGAGGCGGTGGTCGTGGTACCACTGGAAGGAGGCGCGTTCGGGCTCCCCTCCCTCCATCAGGTCGTAGACGTAGGTTTTGCGCCTGCCCGGCTCGAGCAGGAACTCGTTGCCGGAGGCGCGTGCCGAGAGGCCGCGGGGGATCTGGCAGTAGTAGGAGGTCGGCTGGCTCTTGGTCAGGCCGCCGGGATAGCCGTCGAACTGGCTGCGGTTGTGGCCGCCGTGGAGGTGGATCGAGAGCTCTCCCACCGCCGCCGGCAGTTCGTGCTCGAAGGTGACCCGGGTGCGCTGACCGGACCGGCGGCGGATCGTCGGACCGGGGAAGCTGCCGTCGAAGGTCCAGAGCCGGGTCTTTTGGCCAGGGAGGATCTGCTGTTCGGCCGCGCGGATCGGGATCCGGATGTGGTCGCCGTCGAGGACCGGCGGGATCGGCAGCGGCTCGCGGAACGGGACCGCGGCGAGCGCCGCCGGCGGCTCGCTGGAAACCGGCAGCAGCCCGCCGCCCCTGCCCCTGAGGGGCAGGAGGACGGCGAGGGCGCCGCCGCCGAGGGCGCCGAGGAAAGCTCGGCGCCCGAGGCGGTGCGGGGCTGAGGACTGTCCAGCCGTTTCGGTTCTCTAAGCGGTCGGAACCGGCGGAACGACCGGCGCGACGACCTTGACCTGGCCGTGCATGAACGGGTGGACGGCGCAGATGAAGTGGAGCGTGGTGCCAGCTTCAGCCGTCACTTCCTGGGTGACGCTGGTGCCGGCCTTCTTTTCGCCGGTGAACCAGGAGTCGCCCTTCTTGCCGGTGGCATCGCCCATCGTGCTCCAGCCGGCGGGACCGGCCTTGACGAGTGGCGTGCTGATCTTTTCCGTTTTCGGGTTGAACCCGTGCCATTTGGCGATCGCGAGGCAGATGTGTTTCGGCGTGAAGCAGCCTTTTTGGGCCTTCGGGGTCTTCGGGACCGAGCCCGGAGTGACCAGCGAGAAGGTGTGCGGGCCGACCTGCCTCGGGTTGGTCTTGTTGAGGACCTGCAGCTGGTCGCCGACGGTGACCGTTTCCGGCGCGACGAACTTGAGCTTGCCCTTGACGATCGACATCGTGATCACGTCGGTGTTCCCGGTCGGCGCGATCGTCGTGTCGGCGGCGCCGGCCAGGCTCGAGCTGCCGAAGACGACGGTGAGCGCGGCTGCCGGGACCGCGAGTGCCAGGGCCCGGAGACGGGCGCGGCGTGAAAGCTTGCTGTGCAAAGCGTGCCTTTCTACTTAGGGGTACAAACGATTCTCTGAGAGCGTCAAGGGTACCCTCTCCAACGGTGGCCACGTTCCTCCACACCTGCTACCGGATCGGAAGCATCGATCGCTCGGTCGCTTTCTACGAGAAGCTCGGCTTCGAGGAGGTGCGGCGGATGCCGATCGGCGACGAGGCGATCAACGTCTTCATGGCCCTGCCGGGCGAAGACCCCCGCCTCGAGCTCACCTACAACCACGGCGTCACCGAATACGAGCACGGCACCGGCTACAACCACATCGCCCTCCTCGTCGACGGCAACCTCGACGACACCCTGGCGCGGCTGGCGGAGCTGGGCATCGAGTCCGAAAAGCCCCCCTACCGCCCCGGCGGCCGCACCGAAGGCCACCGCATCTGCTTCGTCCGCGACCCCGACGGCTACCGGATCGAGCTGATCGGGGAGTAGGGCGCCAGCCTAGACCGGGAATTTCAGCTGGTCCAGATCATCCAAGCCAACGATCGATACCTGGGTGAGGTCGTCGTTCCAGTCTCCTTCAGCGATCGGTTTCGGGTCCTCGACTTTCGCAGCAGCAACCACGATCAACCAACCGTTGGAGCGCCGCCCGTAGCGAGCGAGGAAATGGAGAAGTTGCTGCTTTCCTTCCCTGACTCTTCTTCCGGCGTCGGCGATTTTGCGAGGTAGATACTTGATCTCGACAACGATGTCCGGCAGTTGATCGATTTCACTCATGAGAAGGGCGTCGAGAAACAGGGTCCCCTCTCCATCGCTTACTGCGACTTTTGGCTGTAGGTCGTAGTGCGGAGGCGTAATCTCCGCTATCCGGGCGAGGACAGCGTCCTCTGCGTCCGCCGCCGCGTGGAGCCTCTCCGCCATACGACGTTGAGGACTCTCCTGCGAAGGCGGCTCCAGCATCGGCTCGGGAGGCACAAGCTCGCCCTCCTCCCCTTCAACGACATCCTCCTGCAATCGCTCCCTTCGCTCCTCTGCGCTCTGCGGTCGCGTTTCCAAGCGAAGTTTGTCTCGCTCCATTTCTCGCCGTTCCTCATCCCCCTGCTCCTGATGTCTCAGCCGCGGGATACCGAGGATGAGCAAGAACGTTCCGACGACGAAGAGGGCAATGCCAATACCCGGAGCAGCCTCGCCGACATCGCGAGCAATTTTCTGCCGACGTTCGATCTCTTCCTTGGCTACAGGAGTGAGCCCCCCGAGATCCCTCTCCGAAATCGTCAACAAGCCGGCATCACGAAGGACCAACGTCGGAACCGCGAACGAAGCTACCACCAGGAACGCTCCCGCCCAGACGAGAAACCTCGTCAAGCTCTGAGAGTCCGGATTGGGTGACATTTCCCGAGCTTCTCAGGTTCACCTGACGCCTAATAGGACGTAGATCGCCACCCCGAGATCGTCCCCGCTATAGCGGGGAGAAGTTCGGAGGGGTGATCAGCCGGGGCTGATGCCGCCACCGGCGGGGGGCGCCGATTCGGGTTCGGGCGTCGGAGTGGGTTCCGGGGTCGGTTCGGGCTCGAGGGTGTTTTCTTCGCCGCCTTCGTCACCGCCATTCCCCTCGTCATCGCCCTCGTCTTCGGATTCTTCTTCGTATTCGCCTTCGTAGCTTTCTTCTTCTTCGTAGCCGCTGTAGCCGGAAGAAGAAGTGTGTTCGCTGTCGAGGCCTTCGAGGTCGGGTTCGGCCGCCGCTTCGAATTCGGGGCAGTCGCCTTCGACGGCTTCCGACATGTAGTTGGCCCAGATCGGGCCGGCGGTGGGACCGCCGAAGCCGGTGTATTCGCGGGTGGTCGGGTGACCGACCCAGACGGCGGTCGAGAAGAGCGGGGTGAAGCCGACGAACCAGGCGTCGGAGAGCTCCTCCGAGGTGCCGGTCTTGCCGGCGGCGCTTGAGCAGCCCATCGAGGTGTAGCCGGCGCCGGTGCCCTGGGTGATGACCCCCTCGAGGATCCGGGTCACTTCGTAGGCCTGGCCCTCGGTGAGGACGCGCTTGCCGGAGTCCTTCTCGAAGTCCTCGACCTTGCCGCCCGGGAACTCGACCTTGCTCACCGCGGTCGGATCGTGGTGGATGCCGCCGCTGGCCAGGGTCGCGTAGGCATCGGCCATTTCCAGCGGCGTGACGCCGCTCCCGAGACCGCCGATCCCCTCTGCCGGGACGGACTGCAGCGGCGATTCGATTCCCATTTCCTGCGCCGTCTCGGTCACGGATTCCGGCCCGACGTCGAGGTCGAGCTGGGCGTAGACGACGTTGACCGAGTCCCAGGTGGCGCTTTCGAGGTTGTAGGTCCCACCCCCCTCGCCCTCGGAGTTGTTCACCGTCCAGGTGCCGCCGCCGGGGATCTCCAGGGTCTTCGGTGAGGTGCCGTCGTAGTAGGTGCTGCCGGGGTCGATTCCCTGCTTCACAGCAGTGGTGAGGACGAAGGTCTTGAACGAGGACCCCGGCTGGCGACGTGCCTGCCAAGCGTAGTTGAACTGGTTTTCGTCGGCGAAGCCTTCGGTGTTGGCGAGGGCGACGATCGCGCCGTTCTTCGGGTTGACCGAGGCGAGGCCGGCAACCGGGCCGCCTTCGGGATAGCAGACGGAGCAGTAGTTTTCGACCGCGTATTCGGCCTTCGCCTGCAGGTCGGGGTCGATCGTCGTGTACGCCTTCAGGCCGCCTTTGCGAACGGTGTTGATCCCGTACTTGTCGATCAGTTCGTTCTGGACGAGGTCGAAGAGGAACGGGTCCTTGATCACCTGGTACTTGTTGCCGGGATCGAGGCCGAGGCCGCGGGTGCGGGCGTCCTTGTACTCGTTGCCGGTGATGTAGCCCTGTTCCTGCATCACGTGCAGCACCTCGTTGCGCCGCTTCAGCGCCGCCTTCGGGTCGAGGAAGGGGTTGTATTCGGAGGGCGCCTGCGGCAGCCCGGCGAGCAGCGCCGCCTGGACCAGGTTGAGCTGTTTCGCCGGCTTGCTGAAGTAGGTCTGCGAGGCCGCCTCGGCGCCCACCGCGGTCTGCCCTTCGACCGTCCCGTACGGCGCGCTGTTGAGGTACTGGGTGAGGATCCAGTCCTTGCCGTGGGCTTCCTCGAGCTCGACCGCCAGCGAGGCTTCGATCAGCTTTCGCTTCAGGGTGTTTTCCGGGTTGTGGATGTAGAGGTTGCGGACCAGCTGCTGGGTGATCGTCGAGGCGCCCTGAACGGCGGCGCCGGCCTGGATGTCCTTCCAGGCGGCGCGGGCGATCCCCTCGTAATCGAGGGCGCCGTGGTGGTAGAAGTTCTTGTCCTCGATCGCGATCGTCGCGTCGCGCAACACCTGCGGCTGCGACTTTTCCGGCAGCGGCTGCCGCACGTTTTCGGAGCGGATGAAGCCGATCAGGCTGCCGTCGGCGGCGTAGATCGCCGAGGAGCGGCCCTTCTGCACCGGCTTCAGGCTCGAAAGCGGCGGCGCCGAGTTGTAGATGTTGAGCGCCCAGGCGGCCGCGATGCCACCGGCAATCGCCACAAGCGCAGCGAGAATCCCCAGCGGGATCGCGATCTTGTGCCAGATGGGATGGTGCGGCTTGCGACGCCGCCTGCGGACCCGCGTGGCCATGCGCTGCGGATTGTAGGGACGCGCGCGTTTCGGCACTCGCGGCGGCTTGAGCGCGCAATGCCAGTTGCCGTCCCGATAGGCTCGCGCCCGCAGGCGGCACTACGTAGCGGCATCAAGGGAGAGGAACAGACGTGAAACTAGTAATCGGGATCGTTCGTCCCGAGCAGGCGAACCAGGTCCTCGAGGCGCTTCACCGGGCAGAGGTCCGCGGCTTCTCGATGAGCCGGGTCCAAGGACACGGCGGCGAGGTCGAGCGAGTCGAGACCTACCGCGGGACCACGGTTCAGATGGGTCTGTCGGAGAAGGTCAGGTTCGAGGTCGCCGTGTCGGACTCGTTCGTCGACAGAGCGGTGGCGGCGATCTGCGAAGGCGGGCGCACCGGCGAAGTCGGCGACGGCAAGATCTTCGTCGTCCCGCTCGACCACGCGGTGCGGATTCGCACCGGCGACACCGACGAAGGCGCCGTGACGCCGGTGAGCCGATGAACCCCGGGGTCGACACGGGCGATACCGCCTGGATGCTGATCGCGACGGCGCTGGTGCTGATGATGACGCCGGCGCTGGGTCTCTTCTACGCCGGGCTCGTGCGCTCGAAGAACACGCTCAACACCTTCATGATGAGCGTCGCCGCGATCGCCGTGGCGACGGTCACCTGGGCGGCGGTCGGCTACTCGCTCGCCTTCGACGGCGACGGCGCGATAATCGGCGGGCTCGGCAACGCCTTCATGAGCGGCGTCGACTTCGCCCCCCGCGAAGGGACGACGATCCCCGAGCTCGTCTTCTTCGCCTTCCAGGCGACCTTCTGCATCATCACCGTGGCGCTGATCTCCGGCGCCGTGGTCGAGCGGATGCGCTTCGGCGCCTTCCTCGTCTTCGCGGCCCTGTGGTCGGTGCTCGTCTACGCCGTGCTCGCTCACTGGGCCTTCGGCGGCGGCTGGCTGATCTCCGGCGGCACCCTCGACTTCGCCGGCGGCGTCCCGGTCGAGATGGCCTCGGGCTTCTCGGCGCTGGCGGCGGCGCTGGTCGTCGGGGCGCGCAAAGAGTGGGGGCGGCAGGCGCTCCTCCCCCACAACGCGGTCTACGTCCTGCTCGGGGCGGGGCTGCTGTGGTTCGGCTGGTTCGGGTTCAACGGCGGCAGCGGCTTCTCGACCGGGGACCCGAGCGTGCTCGCCTTCACCAACACGCTGCTCTGCCCGGCCTGCACGCTGATCGTCTGGTTCGCGCTCGACCTGATCCGCGGCCGCAAGGTGACCGCGATCGGCGCCGCCACGGCGATCATCGTCGGCTGCGTCGCGATCACCCCGGCGGGCGGCTACGTCAGCCCCGGCTGGGCGATGCTGCTGGGGGCGCTGGCGGCGCTGCCGAGCTACGCGATCATCGTCTGGCGCACGCGGACCCGGGTCGACGAGACCCTCGACGTCCTCGCCGCCCACGGCACCGCCGGGTTCTTCGGGATCCTCTTCATCGGCTTCTTCGCCCAAGCCGACTGGAACGGCGTCTCCGACGGGCTCTTCTACGGCAACGCCGCCCAGCTCGGTGATCAGGCGCTGGCGGCGCTGGCGGCTCCCGTCTACGCCTTCGTCGTCACCTTCGTCCTACTGAAGCTGATCGGCGCGGTGATGCCGCTGCGGGCGAGCGACCGCGAGGAGGCGATGGGCATGGACGTCGTCCAGCACGGCGAGGAGGCCTACGTGACCGGCGAGGGCGCGATCCTGCTGCTGCCCGACGACGTCGGCAAAGTCGGCGTCCCGGTCGCCGACCCGGGGTGAGCGACCACGTCCAGGTGCTGACCACGGCCGGCTCCGAGGAGGAAGCCGGCCGTATCGCCTCGCTGCTGGTCGAGCGCCGGCTGGCTGCCTGCGTGCAGGTCGTCGGCCCGATCACCAGCCGCTACCGCTGGCAGGGCACGATCGAGGAGGAGCGGGAGTGGCAATGCCTGGCGAAGACGACCGCTGCCGCTTACGAGGCGGTCGAAGCGGCGATCCGCGAGGTCCACTCCTATGACGAGCCGGAGGTCATCGCCACGCCGATCGTCGCCGGCTCCGCCGGCTACCTCGCCTGGATCGAAGAGAACGTCAACTAGCTAGGCGCGGAGGCGGTAGCCGCGGCTGAAGAGGCGGAGGTTGAAGAGGAAGAGCGCCGCCGTCGCCGCGGTGAGGGCGAGGAGCGAGAGGGCGATGCTGACTTCGGTGAAGCCGACGAAGCCGTAGCGCACCAGGTTGATCATGTAGAAGATCGGGTCGAAGCGGGTCAGGGTCTCGAACGGCTGCGGCAGCAGGGCGGCGCTGTAAAAAACGCCGCCGAGAAAGATCAGCGGCTGCAGGACGAAGGTCTGGGCGAAGGCGACGTCGTCGAACTGCTCGGCGCGGACGCCGATCAGCACCCCGAGCTGGCTGAAGAAGAAGCCGACCAGGAAGAGCGAGGGGATGAGGACGAGGACGTGCTCCACGGGCAGGCCGACGAGGATCACCGAGACGAGGAAGGTGAGAAACGCCACCGCCAGCCCGCGCATGAAGCCGCCGAGGGAGAAGGCGAGCAACAGCTCGACGGGAGAGGCGGGCGAGGAGAGCTGGTCCTGGATCGCGCCCTGGAACTTCTGCTGGAGGATTGAGGAGCTGTTGTTGGAGAAGGCGTTGGTCGAGAAGGCCATCATGATCAGGCCGGGGATGACGAAGAGGATGTAGTCGATCCCGTGCAGGTGCTTGATCCGCGAGCCGAGGGCGGCGCCGAAGACGGTGATGTAGAGGAACGTTTCCAGCATCGGCGCGCCGATCGTCTGCTTCTTGATCTTCAGGAAGCGGTTGCACTCGCGGCGCCAGAGCGTCGCGAAGCGGATCTGCGCGGCGCTCATGCCTCCACCTCCGGGGTCAGCTCGATGTGCGATCGCGAGAGCTCCTTGCGGCCGACCAGCGCCAGGTAGGCGTCCTCGAGGTTAGGGACGTCGAAGCGCTCGGCCAGCTCCGGGCTGGTCCCCTCGGCGACGATCTGGCCGTCGGCGATGAAGGCGATCCGGTCGCAGAGCTGCTCGGCCTCCTCGAGGTAATGCGTGGTGAGGAGGATCGTCGTCCCTTCCTGGTTGATTTTCTGGACGTAGTGCCAGAGCTCGAGGCGCAGCTCGACGTCGAC
>Ga0190273_10000675_pt1 | contig 12431 bp, 13 predicted proteins | sample Popmic504IS_FD_134513 | JGI IMG/M metagenome (GOLD analysis project Ga0190273, IMG submission 134513) | Populus adjacent soil microbial communities from riparian zone of Shoshone River, Wyoming, USA - 504 IS | ecosystem: Environmental > Terrestrial > Soil > Riparian zone > Trees stand | place...
GCTCACCGGCACCTCCTATGCACTCGGATACATCACGGTTCAGCCGAGCATCACCGTGTCGCGAGCGTCGTGTCCAAGCCGCAGCCGCGCAAGACGTGTCGCTGCTCATCCTGTCTGCTTTTTGGCGGCCGTGCAGCTGTCACAGGCGCTCGACCGCCAGCGCGAGGCCCATGCCGACGCCGATGCACAGCGTCGCCAGACCGCGCTTGCCGCCGGTCTTTTCCAGCTGGTGGACCAGTGTCATCGCCAGGCGCGCGCCGCTCATGCCCAGTGGATGGCCCAGGGCGATGGCGCCGCCGTTGGCGTTCACCTGCGGCGCGTCGTCGGGCAGGCCGAGCTGGCGTAGCACCGCCAGCGACTGGCTGGCGAAGGCCTCGTTGAGTTCGATGGCGTCGAAGTTGCCGATCGACAGTCCCAGCCGTGCCATCAGCTTGCGCGTCGCCGGCACTGGGCCGATGCCCATGATGCGCGGCTCGACGCCGGCGCTGGCCATGCCCAGGATGCGCGCGCGCGGCGTCAGTCCGTGCAGCTTCACCGCCGCCTCGCTGGCGACGATCATCGCCGCGGCGCCGTCGTTGATGCCCGAGGCGTTACCCGCGGTGACGGTGGATTGCGGGCCAAACAGGGCTTTGAGCTTCGCCAGCCCTTCCAGCGTGGTGTCGGCTCGCGGGTGCTCGTCTTGGGCTGCCTCCAGTACCTCGCCTTTCCTTTTCCCCGGCACGGTCACGGCAACGATCTCCTCGCCATGGAAGCCGCTGGCCTGCGCCGCCACCGCGCGCTGCTGGCTGCGCAGCGCGAAGGCGTCCTGGTCGGCGCGCGTGATGCCGAAATCCTGGGCGACGTTCTCGCCCGTCTGCGGCATCGTCTCGGTGCCATAGAGCTCCTTCAGCCGCGGATTGACGAAGCGCCAGCCCATGGTCGTGTCTTCCATGATCTGGCTGCGGCCGAATGCAGCCTCCGGCTTGCCGATGACGAAAGGTGCGCGGCTCATCGACTCGACGCCGCCGGCGAGCGCAAGCTGCATCTCGCCGTTGCCGATCGCACGCGCCGCGGCGCCGACCGCCTCCAGGCCCGAGGCGCACAGGCGGTTGAGCGTCACGCCGGGCACCGTGTGCGGCAGCCCGGCCAGCAGCAGGCTCATGCGGGCAACATTGCGGTTGTCCTCGCCCGACTGGTTGGCGCAGCCGTAGAACACTTCCTCGATCGCGGAAGGATCGAGATTGGTGGCGCGCGCCAGCAGCGCACGTAGCGGCAGCGCACCCAGGTCGTCGGCGCGTACGCCGGACAAAATGCCGCCGTAGCGGCCGATGGGCGTGCGGACTGCGTCGCAGATGAAAGCGGAGATCATGATGTTGCTCCTCAGGCTGTGAGCGCGGCGCGCAGCGGCAGGCCGGTGAGATGCTGCAGTTCTTCGAGTGACAGGCCGTCGACCCTTTCAATTACCGTGGCGCCGTCGGCATCGAGGTCGAACACCGCCAGATCGGTGTAGACGCGCGACACGCATGCCAGGCCCGTCACCGGGTAGCTGCACTGCCGCACGAGCTTGCTCTGCCCGTCCTTGGTCAACAGGTCCATCATTACGAACGTCTTCTTCGCGCCGATGGCCAGGTCCATCGCACCGCCCACCGCGGGGATCGCGTCGGGCGCGCCGGTGTGCCAGTTCGCCAGATCGCCGGTCACCGAGACCTGGAACGCACCCAGCACGCAGATGTCGAGATGGCCGCCCCGCATCATCGCGAACGAATCCGCGTGGTGAAAGAAGCAGCCGCCGGTGAGCAGCGTCACCGGCTGCTTGCCGGCGTTGATCAGCTCAGGGTCCTCCTCGCCTTTCGCGGGTGCGGGCCCCATGCCGAGCAGGCCGTTCTCGCTTTGCAGGAAGATTTCCTTGTCCGCCGGCAGAAAGTTGGCGACCAGGGTTGGCAAGCCGATGCCGAGGTTCACGTAGGCGCCTTCCGGAATGTCGCGCGCTACGCGAGCAGCCATCTGGTCACGATCGAGCTTCTTCATTGTGGATTCCTCAGGCAGTTCTGGCCGTGGCCGCTGTCGCTATAGACGTCGCGACCACGCGCTGCACGAAGATGCCCGGCGTAACGATGTGTTCCGGGTCGAGTTCGCCCAGGGGCACGATCTCGCCCACCTGCGCGATGGTGGTCTTGGCCGCCATTGCCATGATCGGTCCGAAGTTTCGCGCGGTCTTGCGATACACCAGGTTGCCCCAGCGATCGCCGCGATGCGCCTTGATCAGCGCGAAGTCCGCATGGATCGGCAGCTCGAACACGTAGTCGCGGCCGTCGATGCGGCGCGTTTCCTTGCCTTCGGCGAGTGTCGTGCCGTAGCCGGTGGGCGTGAAGATGCCACCCAAACCGGAGCCCCCCGCCTGGATGCGCGCAGCGAGATTGCCCTGCGGCACCAACTCCAGTTCGATCTCCCCGGCGCGATACAGCGCATCGAAGTGATGCGAGTCGCTCTGGCGCGGAAACGAGCAGACGATCTTGCGCACGCGCTTGGCTTTCAGCAGTGCTGCGAGACCGGTCTCACCGTTCCCGGCATTGTTGTTGACGATGGTGAGGTCGCGCGCACCGTGGGCGATCAATGCCTCGATGAGCTGGTCGGGCATGCCGGCCGTGCCAAAGCCGCCGATCATCACGCGTGCGCCGTCGAAAACGTCTGCCACGGCGGCCTCCAGCGTGGCCATGCATTTGTCGATCATGGGTTGTTCTCCGCGTTCTTCGCAATGCGCTGGCGCTCGATGCGGGCCATGCGGCTTCTGCTGCCGTGCGTGATTCGCACTGAAGATTCGTTGCCGGCGATTGCGAACCGGCACGTATCAAATTACTGGTGGGAACCCACGAGATCAATGCGCATATCGACATTGTGTTCTATTATCGAACAGGTTCGGCACTTCTCCTTGAGCCGCACTGACGCCACTGAACCACCATCGACATGCCTACGCGCTCTCGCTCTTTGTCCGCCGCCTCGTCCGGCCGGCCCGCGCCAACCACGACAGCAAACCCCGCGCACAAGGCGACCTCCTCCGAAGAGATCGACGCCCTGGGAGGAGATCCCGACTTCATGACCTCGCTCGCGCGCGGCCTCGCCGTGCTGAGCTGCTTCGCCGAGCACCGGAAGCCGATGACCATCAGCCAGGCGGCGCAGCGCACCGGCATCACGCGCGCGTCGGTACGGCGCTGCCTGCACACGCTGGTGAAGCTTGGGTATGCCGCGCGCACGGAGCAGAGCTTCTCGCTACGCCCCAAAGCGCTTGCGCTGGGCTATGCGTTTCTCTCGTCGAGCTCGTTGTCGGTGCTGGCGCAGCCACTGCTGGATCAGGTGCGAGACACCCTGCGCGAGTCATGTTCGCTGGGCGTGATGGAGGGTGACGAGGTCTGCTACATCGCACGCTCCGAAATTGCCCGAATCATGTCGGTCGCCCTGCGCGTCGGCAGCCGTGTGCCGCTGTACTGCACGTCGATGGGCCGCGTACTCCTTGCGCAGCTGAGCATTGAAGAGCAGAAGGCGTATCTGGCGCGCGTGCCGCTGCTTCAGCGCACTTCGCGCACACAGGTTGCCGTGCCCGAGCTGCTGAAGACGCTGGCGAAGGTGCGCGACCAGGGCTACGCCATCATCGACCAGGAGTTGGAGATCGGCCTGCGCTCGATCGCCGTTCCGGTGTTCGGACTGGACGGACGCGTGGTCGCCTCGGCGAATATCGGAACGCATTCCGCACGCGTGCCGCTTGCCGAACTGCAGTCACGCCATCTGCCAGAGCTGCAACGCATTGCGCGTGAGCTGAGCTCTCAGGTCGGCGCCCCGCCGCGCGGTTTCACAACTGCAGCATCCGACAGGACCTGACGGGCCGCATGCGGAATCGGTCCGGGCGGCTTTTTCAACGGGCTGAGGCGGACGTCTCGCCGTCCGGTCGGTTGCAGTAGCTGATTTCTGCAGCGCACGCGCTGCGGCGGCAGTGGCACCGCGAGCTTGCTATCTCGGCCATACAGGGCCACGGCAGGCCCGCCAGCTGTGCAGCGCGGTCGCGCTGGCGCATCAGGGGGAATGCAGCCGATTCAGTGCCGGATTCAACCAGGGCGGGTTCTCCGCGTACATCTGGCGGATGATCTGCCTGGTCAGCTCGATAAGCTCCGAATCGTCATTGCGCCGGTAGCTCATGATGATCGGCGACGTGGCGTGTTCGTCGTCTATCAGGCGGTAGTGCAGGTCGGCGCGCAGCGCCATGGCGGAGGCCGGGACGATGCAGATGCCGGCATCGGCGGCAACCAGGCCCAATGCGGTCTGCAGTTCGCGCACCTCCTGCAGCGAGCGCGGATGCACGCCGTGGTCCTGCAGCAGCGACAGCACCTGATCGGCAAAGCTGGGGCGCGGCGCGTTGGGGTAGACGATGAGGTTCTGCCCGGCGAGCAGAGCGATGCTCAAGGGTGCTTCCGACTGCGCCAGCGGGTTGCTGAGCGGTATGGCGGCCACCAGCCGCTCCTCGCGCAGCACCAGGCGTTCCACCGCTGCGTCGGCGGCCCGTACGCGGCCGAAGCCGATGTCGATACGGCCGGCCTTCAGCGCCTCTATCTGCTGGCCTGACATCATCTCCACGAGGCGCACATCCAGCTCGGGCCGTGCTTCGCGCAGGCGCCGCACCACCATCGGCAGGCCGCCATAAAGGGTGGAAGCGACGAAACCGATCGATATCACGCGCTGCTCGCTGCGCCCAACTCGCCGCGCCGAGTCTTTCATCTGCTCGACGCGGCCGAGCACCTGCAAGGCTTCCTCGTAGAACAGGCGGCCCGCGTCGGTGAGGCGTATGGGCCGGCTGCGGGTCAGCAGCGTCACGCCCAGTTCTTGCTCCAGCAGCTGTATCTGCCGGCTGAGCGGCGGCTGGGCGATGTGCAGCAGTTCAGCCGCCCGCGTGAAGTTGCGCTCGCGTGCCACGGTGATGAAGTAGCGGAGTTGGCGCAGATCCACGGGGGTCTCCAAGCAGGGATGGCTTATGCAGCCAAACAATATTGCAGTGCAAAAAAACGAGCGGGTTAGCGGTACCGCGGGCTTTCCATACCTTAATGGTATTGAAGAAGACGGCGATAGTGTTGGACCGCCGGTGACATGAGGCGAACAATCGGCCCATGGAACGCACCCTCTCCCCCGCCCAAACCTCAAGCTCGGTCACGGTACCGATGCCCGCCGGCCATGCTGCGCCGACCGTCCTGCGCGTCGAAACCCTGCTGCTGGACCTGCCCACCATCCGCCCGCATCGCCTATCGGTGGCGACCATGAGCGGCCAGACGCTGATGGTCGTGCGCCTGCATTGCTCCGACGGCGTCACCGGATTCGGCGAAGGCACCACCATCGCCGGCCTCGCCTATGGCCCGGAAAGCCCGGAAGGCATGCAGCTGGCCATCGACACCTACTTTGCGCCGGTGCTGATCGGCGCCGATGCCACGCGCATCCAGGCGCTGATGAGCAAGATCGGCAAGCTGGTGAAGGGCAACCACTTCGCCAAGTGCGCCATCGAGACCGCACTGATGGACGCCCAGGGCAAGCGCGTCGGCCTGCCGTTGTCCGAACTGCTCGGCGGCCGTGTGCGTGAGCGTCTCGGCGTGGCCTGGACCCTGGCCTCCGGTGATACCGCGCGCGACATCGCCGAAGCCGAGCAGATGCTAGACGCACGCCGTCACAACATCTTCAAGCTCAAGATCGGCCGCAACAGCGTGGCCCAGGACGTGGCGCATGTGGCCGCGATCAAGCGCGCCCTCGGCGACCGTGCGCAGGTGCGTGTGGATGTGAACATGGCCTGGTCCGAAACCGAGGCGGTGCGCGGTCTTCCCGCGCTCGCCGATGCAGGCTGCGAACTGGCCGAGCAGCCGGTGGCTTCCGTCGCGGCCATGGGCCGGCTGATGCGCCGCTTCGCCATTCCGCTGATGGCCGACGAAGTGCTGCAGGGCCCCGAGTCCGCTTTCGAGATTGCTCGCAGTGCCTCGGCCGATGTGTTCGCGGTGAAAATCGAACAATCCGGCGGCCTGCTCGCGGCGCAGCGTGTGGGCGCCATAGCCGATGCGGCCGGGATCGAGCTGTATGGCGGCACCATGCTCGAGGGCGCGGTCGCGACCATCGCCGCCGCGCACCTGTTCGCCACCTTCCCCAAACTACAGTGGGGCACGGAGCTGTTCGGCCCGCTGCTGCTCACCGAAGAAATCCTCAAGACGCCGCTGGTGTATCGCGATTTCCACCTCGAAGTGCCAAACAGGCCGGGCCTGGGCATCGAACTCGACGACGATCGCATCGCCGCGTTTCGCCGCGACAGCGCGCGTACCACGATCGCCATGACGTCGGCCATCGGCCGCGCAGGAGCCTGAAATGCTTTTTCACGTACGCATGGATGTAAAGCTGCCGTTGGACATGCCGCCGCAACAGGCCGCCGAGCTCAAAGCCGAAGAAAAGGCCTTGTCGCACGAGCTGCAGCGCAGCGGGGTCTGGCGCCATATCTGGCGAGTGGCCGGACAGTACGCCAACGTCAGTATTTTCGATGTGGCGAGCACGGCGCAGTTGCACGAGCTGCTGCTGTCGCTGCCGCTGTTTCCCTACATGCAGATCGAGGTCATGCCGCTGTGCCGGCATCCCTCCTCCATTCACGACGATGACCGATAGCCCAAGGCCTACAACGGCGTCACCGCAATAGCGGGACCGTTGCCCGGCAGCCAATACGCAACCAGCGAGGAGAAACATAAATGAGCAAGCTTCATATCGCCGAAAGTCGTGAAGTTCAGGACTTCCTGCGCACCGTCAGCGGCCTGAATAATACGGATGGCAACCCGCGTACGAAGCAGATCGTTCACCGGCTGATGTCCGATCTGTTCAAGGCCATCGACGATCTGAATATCACGCCTGACGAATATTGGGCGGGTATTGCCTGGATCAACGCGCTGGGCGCCAGCGGACAAGCCGGCCTGATCTCTCCGGGCCTGGGCCTGGACCACTTCCTCGACCTGCGCATGGACGCCCAGGACGCCGAACTCGGCATCGAAAACCGGACGCCGCGCACCATTGAAGGCCCGCTGTACGTGGCCGGCGCGCCGGTGGAGCACGGCTTCGCCCGCCTGGACGACGGGCGCGATACCGACGGCAAGCTGCTGGTCATGCACGGCACCGTGTACGGCGACAACGGCAAGCCCATCCCTGGCGCCAGTGTCGAGGTGTGGCACTGCGATACGCGCGGCTTCTACTCGCACTTCGACCCCACCGGGCTACAGGCGCCGTTCAACATGCGTCGCACCCTCATTACCGACGACATGGGCCGCTATCGCTTTCGCAGCATCGTGCCCAAAGGCTACGGCGTGCCGCCCGGCAGCCCTACCGAGCAACTGCTGTTCGCGCTCGGGCGTCATGGCCAGCGGCCGGCGCACATCCACTTCTTCGTGGCCGCCGATGCGCATCGCAAGCTGACCACCCAGGTCAACATCGCCGGCGACCCGCTGGTCAACGACGATTTTGCCTACGCCACGCGCGACGGTCTGGTACCCGAGATCGTCGAGCGCAGCGATGCCGATGCGATCCAGTCCATGGGCCTGGAAGATGCGTTCGCGGAAATCCGCTTCGACTTCCACCTGACCTCGCTGATCAACGGGCAGGACAACCAGCTCGTCGAACGGGCACGCGTCGCCGCCTGATCTGCCTGGAGCGGCAGCCTTCGCGCTGTCGCCTTTCACATTCTCCCCTGGCGCCCACGCCGCATATTGCGGCGCTAGGGCTCGTGTTGCCGCAACTCCGAGGTAATGCCATGTCCACGACATCCGCTAAGCAAGCCACTGTCCGCAAGCTGCTCGATTCCGCCCTGGTGGAAGACGAACAGGCCGGCGTGTTCCGCTGCCGCCGCGACATCTTCACCGACGAAGCGCTGTTCGAGCTGGAGATGAAGCACATCTTCGAAGGCAACTGGGTGTTTCTGGCCCATGAAAGCCAGATTCCGGAGATCAACGACTACTTCACCACGTACATCGGCCGTCAGCCGGTGGTGGTCACGCGCGACAAGAGCGGCGAACTCAACGCCATCATCAACGCCTGCGCGCATCGCGGCGCCATGCTGTGCCGCCGCAAGCACGGCAACAAGGGCAGCTTCACCTGCCCCTTCCATGGCTGGACGTTCAACAACACCGGCAAGCTGCTGAAGGTGAAGGACGGCAAGACGGGCGACTACCCCGCCTCGTTCAACACCGAAGGCTCGCACGATCTGAAGAGAGTACCGCGCTTTTCGTCGTATCGCGGCTTCCTGTTCGGCAGCCTCAATGCCGATGTGCTCGACCTCGAGACGCATCTGGGCGAAACCAAAGCCGTTATCGATCAGATCGTCGATCAGGCGCCGGAAGGCATTGAAGTCCTTCGTGGCAATTCCTCCTACATCTACGACGGCAACTGGAAGTTGCAGATGGAGAACGGCGCCGATGGTTATCACGTGAGCTCCGTGCACTGGAACTACAGCGCGACCATGGGCCGCCGCAATTACGAGGAAGGTGAAGGCACGCGCACCGTCGATGCCAATGGCTGGTCCAAGAGCGTAGGCGGCGTCTATGCCTTCGAGCACGGCCACATTCTGCTGTGGACCAACATGCTCAACCCCGAAGTGCGGCCCACCTGGGAGAACCGCGAGCGTCTCATGGCGCAGTACGGCCAGCAGCGCGGCGACGCCATCGCACGGCAGACGCGCAACCTTTGCCTGTATCCCAACGTGTATCTCATGGACCAGTTCTCCACGCAGATACGCGTGACGCGCCCCATCTCGGTGGACCAGACTGAAGTCACCATCTATTGCTTCGCGCCCAAGGGTGAAAGCGCCGCAGCACGCACCACGCGCATTCGCCAGTACGAGGATTTCTTCAACGTCAGCGGCATGGGCACGCCGGATGACCTCGAAGAATTCCGCGCCTGCCAGACCGGTTATGCCGGCCTCTCCTCGGCCTGGAACGACCTCAGCCGCGGCGCCGTGCGCTGGATACCCGGCCCGGACCAGAACGCCGCTACGCTCGGCTTCAAGCCGCTGCTGAGCGGCGGGCGCAGCGAGGACGAAGGCCTGTTCGTGCGCCAGCATGCCTATTGGGCCCAAGCGCTGCGCAACGGCCTGGATGCAAGCCCGTCCGCTGATGAAGCCACTGGCGCGAGTACCGCAGGCAGCAGGCCGCAGGAGCTCGCATGAAATTCTCGCGCGAGCAGATCGCCGATTTTCTCTACCGCGAAGCGCGTCTGCTGGATGACCGGCAGTGGGAAGCCTGGCTGGCCTGCTACGCGAAGAAGGCCGTTTTCTGGATGCCGGCCTGGGACGACAACGACACGCTCACCGAAGACCCGATGAGCGAAATCTCGCTGATCTACTACCCCAACCGGGATGGCCTGGAAGACCGCGTGTTCCGCATCCAGACCGAACGCTCCAGCGCCAGCATGCCGGAGCCGCGCACCAGCCATTTCGTTTCCAACATCGAGCTGCTGGCGGTGCGTGAGACGCAAGTGGATCTGCGTTTCAACTGGCACACCATGAGCCACCGCTACAAGACCACCGACAACCACTTCGGCACCTCGTTCTACACGCTCGATACTCAGGGCGATGCGCCGCTGATCATCAGCAAGAAAGTGGTGCTGAAGAACGACTACATCCATCAGGTCATCGACATTTATCACATCTGATGCGAACCGCATCGGCGCGGCCGACAGCGCACCACGGAGCACCCGCATGACGTACCGCATCGCACTGAATTTCGAGGACGGCGTAACCCGCTTCATCGACTGTGGCCCCAGCGAAAAAGTGCTGGACGCCGCGTACCGCAACAAGGTCAATCTGCCCATGGATTGCTCCGATGGCGTTTGCGGCACCTGCAAGTGCCGCAGCGAAGCCGGCAGCTACGACCTCGGCGAAGACTACGTGGAAGAAGCGCTCACGCAGGACGAAGCGGATGCCGGCCTGGTACTGACCTGCCAGATGGTGCCGCGCTCTGACTGCACCATCGCCGTGCCGGTGTCGTCCTCGGCCTGCAAGACCACCAGCGGCCAGTTTCAGGCGACTGTCACCGAGGTGGTCGCGCATGAGGACTCTGCGCTGGAGCTGTTGCTGGAGGCCGGGTCGGTACCGGTGTTTCTGCCCGGCCAGTACGTGAACATCGCCGTGCCCGGCAGCCGTCAAACGCGCTCTTACTCTTTCAGCTCGGTACCCGGCAGCACGCGGCTGTCGTTTCTCATCAAGCGCGTTCCCGAAGGTTTGATGAGCAGCTATCTGGATAACGCCAGGCCAGGCGAAACGCTGTCGCTCACCGGGCCGCTCGGTAGTTTTTACCTGCGTGAGGTCAAGCGCCCGCTGTTGCTGCTCGCCGGCGGGACGGGCCTGGCGCCGCTCCTGTCGATGTTGCAGGTGCTGGCTGTCAGCGGCACCTCGCAGCCCGTGCACCTGATCTACGGCGCCACGCGCACGCAGGACCTGGTATTGGAGCAACGCCTGGAAGCACTGGCGGAGCGCATGCCCAACTTCAGTTTCAGCACTTGCGTGTCGGACCAAACCTCCGCGCATCCACGCAAGGGCTATGTCACCGACCATCTGCCGGCCGAAGCGCTGAATGACGGCGATGTGGACGTCTACCTCTGCGGTCCGCCGCCGATGGTCGATGCGGTGCGCAGGCACTTCGAGACCCTCGGCATCACGCCAGCGGGCTTCTACTACGAGAAGTTCACGCCCAACGTGACGAGCGTGCGTAAGGAGCTGGCCGCGTGAGCGCGCGCTTCGCAGGCAAGGTGATGGTGATCACGGGTGCCGCGCAGGGCATCGGTCTGCGCGTGGCCGAGCGTGCCGCCAGCGAAGGCGCACGCCTGGTGCTGGTGGACCGTGCCACGCATGTGCAGGAGTTGCCCGCGCAACTGGCACCGGCGCCGGCCATTGCCGTGACCGCAGACCTCGAGCGTCACGACGAATGCGCACGCGTCATGGCCGCTGCGCAGGCGCAGTACGGTCGCATCGACATTCTGGTCAACAACGTCGGCGGCACCATCTGGGCCAAGCCTTTCGAGCATTACCAGGTAGACGAGATCGAAGCGGAGATACGCCGCTCGCTGTTCCCCACCTTGTGGAGCTGCCACGCGGTGCTGCCGTACATGATCGAGCAGCGTGCGGGCGTGATCGTGAACCTGTCGTCCATCGCAACGCGCAGCATCAACCGTGTGCCTTACGGCGCGGCCAAGGGCGGTGTGAACGCGCTCACGGCCTGCCTTGCGTTCGAGAACGCGCATCGCGGTATTCGCATCAACGCCGTCGCACCCGGCGGCACCGAAGCGCCGCCACGCCGCGTGCCGCGCAATGCAACGGCGCAGAGCGAACAGGAAAAGCACTGGTACCAGCAGATCGTCGACCAGACCGTCGACAGCAGCCAGATGAAACGCTACGGCACGCTGGACGAGCAGGCCGGCGCCATTCTTTTTCTCGCCTCGGATGACGCGTCTTATATAACCGGCACCGTGTTGCCGGTGGGCGGGGGCGACCAGGGCTGAGCCCCGTTCCTGAGCATCGGTTAGCACTTGCTTGAACGATCGCACGCTAAGGGTATGGATCGGTGTTTCCATATCGAAGGCCGTGCAAAATACCCACGATCCGCTGCGGACGTAGAGAAACATACGGTTGCTGACGAGCGGGAGAAAAACTGGTGAAGCCGTCTGCTAGAGCTTGCCCGCTGGCTCGTCCTTATCCGCAGGATCCATGTTCAGGCGCGAGCGTATGCCGTCAATGGCCTCCTTGCCGCCGGTAAGATCGAAATCGACGCCTTCCGGTCGTGGCGGGAAGACCAGGTGTAGTCGCGTTGATTCCATCACGATGTCATTGATGGTCCCGAATTCCGACAACACGTAACGATACAGCCCGTTCGCCAGTTTGCCGCCGCAATGCATCGTCAAGGCTTGAGCATCGGCCTTCGAAGTGGTGGCACGTGCTGCAAATGCGGACTGCGGCTCACAGGGCGTGTTGCTGCCCAGTATCCATACGCAATTTGCCGAATCGACATCGCAATACAGCCCGAGCACTTCACCGTCGGCATTGAAAGTCGATGCGAATGGTGTGCCGTCGTCGACCGAGCCGAGCAACCAGGAGCCGCCTTCAGCGGATACTGCGCCCGATGCAATCAACAACAAAGCGCCCGCGCTCCCTCTGCAGATCCTCATCAAGCGACTCCTGAGTGCTTGTGCCAGCGATACGAAAGAGGGATCGAAAAGTCTGCCGTGGTTGCTGGAATGGCCGGAGCCATCCCAACACCCTTCCCGCTTACTTCAGCAGCGACAGCATCGCCGCGCCGAGGTCGGCCGGTGAGCGCGCGGTCTTGACGCCCGCGGCTTCCAGCGCCGCGAACTTCTCGTCGGCGGTGCCCTTGCCGCCGGCGATGATCGCGCCGGCATGGCCCATGCGCTTGCCC
>Ga0190273_10000676_pt1 | contig 12428 bp, 8 predicted proteins | sample Popmic504IS_FD_134513 | JGI IMG/M metagenome (GOLD analysis project Ga0190273, IMG submission 134513) | Populus adjacent soil microbial communities from riparian zone of Shoshone River, Wyoming, USA - 504 IS | ecosystem: Environmental > Terrestrial > Soil > Riparian zone > Trees stand | place...
CAGAGCAGGTTGATAGTTACCCCCCAACGCACGGCTGACAATCTTTTGGTGGCCCCCACGCCCATAATTGCACCAGTGATCGTGTGGGTGGTACTGACGGGTATTGCGAGATGTTCAGTGAGAAATAATGTGAAAGCACCTGCAGTTTCTGCGGCCACTCCTTCCAGCGGGGTAACCTTCGTGATCCGGCTCCCCATTGTTTTAACGATCTTCCACCCGCCGCTCATGGTTCCAAGTGCGATGGAAGTAAAACAGGCCAGCGGCACCCAGTCAGGTACGTTTTTAATATCATCAAGGTTACCGTTTGCAACCATTGCCGCACCAATCAGGCCCAGCACTTTCTGCGCGTCGTTACTTCCATGGCCCAGGCTAAACAAAGCCGAAGAAACGAGCTGCAAGCGCCTGAACCAACTATCGGCCTTGTATGGATTAGCATTCCGGCAAACATTCACAATGATCACCGTAATGATCAGTGAGATAACCATCCCTATAAGCGGGGCTCCAAAAATGAAAAGAAATATGGGAACTACCACCTGGTAATTCACCACATTAACGCCACCTTCCTGCCAGTGTCCAACTGAAGCAAGGGCGGCTCCCATAAAGCCACCTAATAATGTATGTGATGATGAAGAAGGAATTCCAAACCACCAGGTAAGAAGGTTCCAGGCGATGGCGGCGATGAGGGCGGAAAATATAACTTCGAGCGTAATAAAGTTTCCGTTGATCGATTTTGCGAAGGAGGTGCCGATCTTGAATTCGCCGATCCAGTATTTGGCAATAAAAAAAGCCGCAAAGTTGAACAGTGCGGCCCAGAGTACAGCCTGAAATGGTGTCAGCACCTTCGTCGAAACAACGGTTGCGATGGAATTTGCAGCATCATGGAACCCGTTGATAAAATCAAATATCAGGGACATTATTATGATGATAACCAGGAAAGTCATAAATGATGATTAAGCGATTCGCAAGCCTTAGGCGTACTTGATAATGATTGATTCAATCACATTCCCTGCATCCTCGCATTTGTCGGTTACAATCTCCATAACCTGGTATATTTCCCGTTTTTTGATAACCTCCTTGGCGTCGGGTTCCGTTTCAAAAAGTCGCTCAATGCTCATATCAAAAATGTCATCGGCCTGGTTCTCGATGCTGTTTACTTTAACCAGCGCATCAGTTATCTGCCGCATATTCCGCATATTCCGTAGTTCGAGAACGGCATTTTTTATCTGTTCACATCCCTGCTCGATCAGGTCCGCCATCTTCTGGATGCCCTGGTCATTTGGGTTTACCTTGTAAAAATTTATCTTCTTGGCCGAAGCAAATATGTAATCACATATATCGTCAAGGGCAGAGGCGAGGTAATGGATATCTTCACGGTCGAAAGGGGTTATAAAGTTCCTGCCAAGCTCTGTAAAGATCTTATGGGTCAGATCATCATTAACGTGTTCGAGGTCTTCGATCTGTGAAATGAGTGCCGCCCTCTTATCATAATCCGGTTCAGTGACTACCTGCTTCATCACCTGGCCCATCTTGGCAACCGTTTCTGCCACCTGCTCAAAAAGGGAATAGAAGATCCTGTCCTTTGGCATAAAAATCTTCATGATCGAATTAAACCCCATACTTAAGTATTTGGGGCAAAAATAGACTTTAAAGGCTATTCTTCGAATATGGGTTTATTGGTAATGATTTCTTAACATGGCCTTTTCCGCCGGACTAAATAATTTGAGTATATATAGGAAAAGCCAATTTCAGCGTCCGTAAAATACTTTTTGGGGTAATGTGCTAATGCTCAGTCTCCATGGGGTTTCAGCGAGGTCGGTAATGATTCCATAACACTCGCTTAACATTGCGGTAACATTGCCCGGCTAGTTTTGCGCAACATAAAATCAACTGTTGTGAGCTGCAAAAGCCTTTTCTTAATTCCATTCTTAGTACTAAGCCTGTACGTGACCGCGCAGAACGTAACATTGAACGGTAAAGTAATAAATACCAAAAATGAACCTGTTGCCAAAGCCACTATTGAAATAGCCTCTCTTGGAAAGTCTATAGCCGCTGACGTGGAAGGTCGTTTTTCTTTTAGCCTTGAAGCTGGCAAAAAATTCACCCTCAATGTTTCAAGTGCAGGATACAATTCAAAGGTGATCGATGATGTTGAAGTGACGGCCGGAGAAGACAACAATTTGAATATTGTACTCGAGAATAAAACGCTTGATGAAGTTGTAGTAAGGTCATCGGTTCGAAAAGAAACCACGAGCGCCCTTATCAATTTCCAGAGAAATAATACTGCATTATCAAGCGGGCTTGCGGCAGACTTTATCAGGAGAACACCCGACAAGAACACCGGTGAGATCCTAAAAAGGGTAAGCGGAACAAGTATCCAGGATAATAAGTTTGTAATCGTAAGGGGCCTTGGTGATCGTTATAATACGGCGTTTTTGAATGGTGCTCAACTGCCAAGTTCAGAGCCAGATAAAAAGGCTTTTGCATTTGATGTGATACCTTCAGTTGTAGTAGACAACATCGTTATAAATAAAACTGCAACTCCCGATTTAACGGGTGAATTCGCCGGCGGGTTGATACAGGTTACTACAAAAGATGTTCCTACCAAAGACTTTCTTTCAATTGGCTTTTCGCTGGGTTATAATACAAGATCAACTTTTAAAGACTTCATCAGTAACGAACGCAGCAGTACCGACTGGCTGGGATTTGATGATGGCAGAAGACAATTACCTTCAGCATTTCCATCGTCACGCCAGGTTTACGCCAGCCTTGGAAATAAATCGGATGGCCTCGCGCAACGCCTGGCACTTACCAGGCTGTTCCGCTCAGACGTTTACAAAACCACTACAACAAATGCTGCACCTATCCAGAGCTATAATATCGCATGGGGTGTTGGACGGAAATTAAAGAATGGCGGATCTTTTGGAACTGTTGTATCAGCGATTTACCGCAAAAGCATGTTAACGTTTGATGTTGACAGAGCATTGTACATCACTGATGGTTCTGCTATCCAAAGCTTCAGGGATGCACAAAACAAGTATAATGTAAGCATTGGGGCGATGGCGAATTTCACCTATGTTAAAGGACGCAACAAAATCTCTTTTAAAAATCTATTTAATCAATATTACGAGGATAACTTTTATACAAGGACCGGTCCGAATCTTGAGCGCGGAACCGATGTCAGGCTTACTTCGTCAGTTGCCAATCAACGCGGCTTTTATACCGGTATCCTGGAAGGAAATCATCAGTTGAATTTAAATAACATCAGGGTTTACTGGAACGCAGGTTATTCTCTCAACCAAAAATCACAACCGGATCTTCGAACTGCTGCTTATGTTAATGGTGGTATAGGTTCAGCAAGTCCATATGAGTGGGACCAGGATGATTCAAGAAGATTTTATTCAAAATTGCAGGATCATGGAGTAAGCGCGAATCTGGCCATTACCGTTCCTTTTAACCTGCTGGGTCAAAAACAAAACCTGAAGTTTGGCGGATCTACGCTTGTGCGTTTCCGTGATTTCAAGTCCCGCATCTTCCGTTATATCGAAGCATCAGGAACTTTCAAGGACAGCCTTCGCTTTTTAGCTGAGGACCAGATTTTCAGCCAGGCAAACATCAATCAAAATGGCTTCGTGATGGATGAGTTTACGCAAAACAATGATAAATATTTTGCGATATCGACGCTGAATGCAGGTTATGCAATGTTTGATAATAAATTATCTGATAAGCTTCGCCTTATCTGGGGTGCACGACTTGAGTTCTTTGAGCAGTTCCTGCATACAAAAGACCTTTCTGCGGAAAGAGTAATTATTAATACGGAAGACTGGAGAGTACTTCCTTCTGTGAATCTTACATACCAGTTAAATGATAAGAATATTCTCAGGTTATCTGGTTCACAAACTGTTTCAAGACCGGAGTTCCGCGAGATTGCGCCGTTCCAGTTTTTTGATTACGAATCCACGTTTGGTGTTCGTGGTAATCCAGAGCTTAAAAGGACTGACATTTATAATCTTGACCTGCGTTACGAATTATATCCGGCACCAGGCGAAGCAATCACACTTGGTGGTTTCTATAAGCGTTTTGTAAATCCGATTGAATTTCGTCTTGGGCCGGAAAGTGTACCAACCAGAAGAAATTATTTCTACCAGAATGCAAAGGATGCAAATACTTATGGTCTTGAACTCGAAGTGAGAAAGAACCTTCGTTTCCTGGGTGGCTCGAGTGAAATACTTAGCAACTTTTCGATTTTTGCAAATGTCACCTATATTTTCTCCCAGGTCAGGTTTAGTGATGAACAGTCTGGTAAGGTGGTGTCGGCAGACCGGCCTGTACAGGGGCAATCTCCATACCTGATAAATGGTGGTCTTCAATATAGCTCAAAATCTTCTGGCTGGAATGCAACGGCCTTGTATAACCGCGTTGGTAATCGCCTCGCGCTGGTAGGTTACCAGGTAACTGGCTTTCCTGATATTTATGAAAACGCCCGTGACGTTGTTGATCTGCAGGTTTCAAAACGTGTGTTTAATAAAAGAGCAGAGGTTAAGTTGACTATGAGTGATCTCTTCAATCAACCTATTCTTTATTATGAAAATATTGATAAAGCCAGGGTGTATAAAAAAGGAACAGATCGCGTGTTCAGCTCATTTAAATATGGCTCGACGATCACACTTGGTTTTGCATATGATTTCGGTTTATAATTCGCAAAAGAATAATTGGTTTAAACAACAAGGTTAGCTAAAAATTAAACGCTCTGATATGAAATGGATTAAACATGCCTTAGTGATAACAATCTCCGCTATAACGTTAGCGGCCTGCGTTAAGGTTGACATTAATGATGAAACCGGAACCGGCGGAACCGGTGGGGATAGCGATGATCCTAATGTTTCAAAAGTACTTACAGGTACAATTGATAAAAGTGTAACACTCCGCAAAGGAACTTACACCCTACGCGGGTATGTATATGTTAACAATAACGCTACGCTTACTATTGAAGCCGGAAGCGTTATCAAAAGCGACATTACAGAAAAAGGTGCTTTGATTGTTGAGCGTGGTTCAAAACTTATCGCCGATGGCAAAGCTGATCAACCAATCATATTTACATCAGGTAAAGCAAGCGGCGAAAGAGCACAGGGCGACTGGGGCGGAATTATATTGTTGGGCAAAGCACCGACGAATCGTCCAACTTCACCGGCACCTATCATTGAAGGTGGTGTAAACAGGCCTTATGGTGGCACGGACGCAGCTGATAATTCAGGTACTTTGCGTTATGTAAGGATTGAATTTTCTGGTATTGCTGCGGAACCGAATTCTGAGATCAACGGTCTTACCTGTGGCGGCGTTGGTTCTGGAACAGTTCTGGAAAACATCCAGGTTTCTTACGGTGCTGATGATGCTTATGAGTTTTTTGGTGGAACCGTGAACGCGAAAAACCTCGTCGCTTTCGGTTGTTATGACGATGATTTTGACTTTGATTTTGGATATACCGGTAAGATCCAATTCGGTGTTTCTCTTCGTGATAAACCATCAGACACTGACCAGGCAAACGGTATAGAGTGTGATAACGATGGTACGGGTACAACTGCTACACCTTTCACAAAGCCATATCTGTCAAATTTCACATTCATCGGACCTTACGATACTACGGGTTCAAGCGCTTTACACGGGGTATCAAACCGCTGGAGACGTTCAACCCGTTTTATACTGCGCAACTCACTACTGATCGGTCACCGCAAAGGTGGATTCTCGATCGAATCTGCGGGAACTGCAACCGACTACAAAAGCGGTGAATCACAGTTCAAAAACAATATCGTTGCTGTATACGGCAAATCGTATGTATCAGGAGATGCCGGCGCCCTCACCGTGTTGTCAGATGCTGATATTAAAACCAAAGCCGAAAGCGAAGGCAATCTTACATTGTCATCGCGTGATGCCGTTTTGCTAACTGATCCGTTTAATCTTAATGCACCAAACTTCCTGCCCAAAGCTGGCTCACCGGCTTTGACCGGGTTTGATTTTACCGGCATCGACGCATTTTTTACAGCTACAGCATATCGCGGCGCGTTTGGTACAAACAACTGGCTGCAGGGATGGACAAGCTTCACTCCAAAAACAAATACCTACTAATAAATTACCGGACCGGAAATCTGGAGAAACTGCAATCAATGTTAGCGTATTTGAGTAACAGGTCCTGTTTGGCGGGACCTGTTTTCGTCTGTTGAATGTAGCGGCATAGGAACCCGATGAGCACCGATAAGCTGTGATCTACAGGTTTATTCTTAGCTGGTATCAGGACAATTGGAAATCACAGGGGGATTTTTAAAAATTCAGTTGTGAACGAGCATATTTTGCTGTATTTTGCCGCCCTTCTCTAAGAATTAAGTAGTAGTTTGGTGGAGAAACATAAATAAATTAATACAAGAATTGTTATGGTTTCAGGGAAAGCAAGGTTGATTGCAAATGAGATAATTGAATTGTATCAGAATCATACTGATTCCGCACAGGAAGGTGGACAGGCTTCGCAGTTCGACCACATGATGCAATTGGCACAGACCGCCGAAATTTTGGGTTACGATGAAGATGTTGTGCTTGCTGCTCTGTTACAAAATATCGGGCAGGTTGCAGTGGCTGCAAATGGCGCTGCAGAGTCAGAAGAAGACTACGCAGAAGCAGGTGCCGATTACCTTCGCGAAAAAGGATTTGCAAAAAAGCTGGTGCGGATAGTTGAGTCTTCTCTTGAATCAAAAAGATACCTGGCTTTTAAAGACGAATCATATTACAACCAGCTTTCTGAAAGCGGTAAAGCCCTCCTTGAAAAACAAGGGGGGAAAATGTACGCCGAAGAAGCTGAGGCGTTTGAAAAGTACCCTTTGTTCGATACTATCATTTCCGTGCGCAAACTGGATCAGGAAGTTAATAACCAGCAATTACTTCCTTCCGACGTTGAACATTACCGCAACATAATCATCCGCCACCTGGTAAAGGGTAGCTTCTGATCGCTGCCGACAATAGCGGCGTGTCGGCCAGGCAATGGAAGGTTGCTGTTTATGCAGCCGTTGTGAGTTTCCTTGCTTATGCTACTATTTTTGGCTTTCGTAAAACGTATTCTGTTGCCACCTTTGAAGGCATGTCTGTTGGAGGCATCGGTTACAAAGAACTACTTGTAATCGTACAGGCGCTCGGATATCTGTCCAGTAAATTTTATGGTATTGCGTTTATCGGGGGCATGCACCGATCCGGCAGATGGAAAACCATTTTTTTCCTTGTAGGCATCTCATGGATCTCCTGGCTCCTGTTTGCACTTGTACCGGCACCTTTCAATATTATATTTCTCTTTACAAACGGCTTTCCCCTTGGGCTTTTATGGGGAGTGATCTTCTCCTATATTGAGGGTAGGAGGGCAACCGACTTTATCGGAGCGGCACTTGCCGTCAGCTTCATCTTTTCTTCAGGCTTTGTTAAATCTGTAGGTAATTACCTGGTGGTTGTTCAGGATGTTGCAGAGAAGTGGATGCCTTTTGTAGCAGGCGCCATCTTTGTGCCTTTCCTTTTATTGTTTGTATATCTGCTTGAAAAGATACCTCCACCAATGGTCGCAGATATCGCAGTCCGGACTGTCCGTGTACCTATGTCAAAAGAACAAAGGGCAGCGTTTGTCCGAAGGTTTTTACCAGGTATTCTGTTGCTTGTATTGTTGTATGCATTTCTTACCATCTTTCGCGAGATCCGTGACAATTTTATAGCCAACATGTGGCAGGAGATGGGATACCATAATCAACCGGAACTTTTTCTGCAAACGGAAGTGCCGATAACACTATGTATCCTCATACTTATAGGAAGTATGATTGTAATCCGGAACAACTATCGCGCCTTTAAGGTCTCATTGATCTTTGTCATGACCGGCTTTGCGGTTGCAGGCGTTTCAACCTATTTATATGTGTTTGCGTCATTGTCTCCTGTGACCTGGGTTACCATGGTAGGCATGGGACTATACATGGGCTATATACCTTATAATTGTGTATTATTTGAAAGATTGATTGCAACTTTTCGCATACCCGCAAACGTTGGTTTCCTCATTTACCTGGCAGATTCAGTTGGATATATTGGAAGCGTTGGCGTCATCATCACAAAAGGAGTATTTAAATTGAATCTGAGATGGACTGTTTTTTATAGCAACAGTGTGATGTTACTTTCCATAATCGGTATTGTCGGGACCGGACTGGCATTGATTTATTTCATCCGCAAATTCCGGAGCGAAGTGCAGCCGGAAGTACAGGCAGACACACCGTCGGTTGGGTCAATTACATAATACCGAATCATTGGGTTAGTGTAAAAAAAAACCAGCCCTGGGGGCTGGTCGTGGTAAGCAGAGGTAAGCAGAAATATCTTGAATGACTCGACAGAGTCCCCTTATTGTATTACAATTTTTTGTGTAATTAACTCGTGTGTTGAATTGTTTATCGCACGAACAATATAGACACCTTTTTGCAACTTTTGTTTCATTGCCAGTGGAGCGTTAACGGCCGCCTTGTGATTATATTTATCAATCAACTGGCCGCTTGTTGCGTACAGGTCGATTTTCCAGGAAGTGCCGCCAGCGGTTGGCAGATTCGTGGTTATAAAGTTACCCGAAGGGTCAGGAATAAAAGTCATTCCCCTTGACTGACCTTGCCAGCTAACCGGTTTGATTGCCGTTACTTCGATTTTATTGTTTTTGGTCAGTTGCTTAATACGGAAATACAGTTGCTTTACCGGTGAACTGAACTCGTATTTGAACTGGTATGATCCCAGATCATTTGTGAACCTTGCATCAGCAGGTATGATAGTAGCGGTCGTAAAGTTTTTTCCATCGTCGCTCACCATAACCTCGTATGATTTAGCTTGTTTTTCGTTTGACGTGGTCCATTTTATACTTGCAGATAACGGGCCAGCATTTTCAACGCTGAGGTTCATCGAATTTGATGCAAGTGCCGCAGCCGAACAATAAACGTATGTAATATTAAATTTGATAACGTCTGTGATAGATGGTGAGTGATTTACACTTGCACCATAAGTGGTAGAGCCAGGTATGGTAGTGTAATTAAAATTCAATGTGCCGGGTCCCATAAAATTAGCAGTACTGAATAAGGTCCGGTTCACCATGGTATCATTATTAAGAACCGGTGATGAAGTAACCTTTACATAGTCTGCTCCTGATCCTGGAACTCCGTCATTGGCCGACAGGTTATAGGGTCCGAAAGGATCGCTGGTAAAAGAGTTGTTTATGGTGCTGAACGCGGGACTTGATATTCTGTCAAGGCGGTTTAGATAGTGCTCAACTTCACGGGTATCTGCTTCACTGTTTTCGAGTGAGAAGGTGTATAGCAAAGTAACTACTGACTGGATCCGCACACTGGTTAAAGTGCCAAGCGAAGGATTGAATTTTGGAAACGTGAAGATATATGGTGCACTACCAACACCGGTAACCGTGGAATCGTATGAAAGCAAGGTCGGGGTAATGCCACCGGTACACTGCGCTTCAGTTTTTGCCGCCGCAAGCGTGCCAATTAACAGGCATGCAAGCAGGCGTCTGCTTGTTTTCATGAGTTTAGGATTTGTACTTCTCAATAACTGATTTTGACCCATTTTTAGTATGTCACAAGGGAAAGTTTCTTCAGTTTTGATGAGGGAAACCCGAGATCTTGACCGTAATAATACTGAGTAAATGATAAAAAAACGGTAGGAGATTTACGTAAGTGCCGGGGTGTTGGTGATTTAGATATCAATAAAATTAATATGCCCGTATCAGGGCAGTATTAAATATTTTTTTCACAAATAGTAGGAAGTTATACTCTTAGCGTGGAAAAACCCTTATCGGCAATTAATAATAATATGTGCCGTCATAGAAATAATTTGAGGTTAATGTGGCCGATTAAGAAAATAAGCTCATGGCGGATGCCAGAAAGATGCAGAATATAGACTTATGAGCGTCCTGAAAATAGGTAAAACTACAGACGTGGAATGTGTTCCGACCTCTGGCTCGCGAGCGTCGGTTCTGTTCGCTTTCCTGCAAGTGTAAAGCCTATAGTTGTGCCGATGTCCAGGCGGCTTCTGACATGTATATGCTGACCATGCGCTTCGATAATATGTTTGCAGATCGCAAGGCCAAGTCCGGTGCCACCCTTGTCGCGGCTGCGGGCCGCGTCTGTCCGGTAAAAGCGTTCAAAGATTCTCGGTAAATGGTCTTCTTCAATGCCGCTTCCATCATCACTGATTTCGATCAACACATGTTCGTCATCCGTTTTATCTACACTCGCAATAATGTTACCGTTCATTTTTCCATACTTGGTCGCATTCTCTACGAGATTGGTAAGAACCTGTTTTATCTTCTCTTTATCAGCATAGACGGTGACTGGAGTTTCGCATCCTTTTTTAATTATTGGTTTGATGCTCTTCTGTGAGATCTTAATGGAAAGCGATTCATACGTTTCGCGGATGAGATCCTGGATCACAAAGTTCCTGGGGTATATGGATTGTTCACCGGTTTCTAGTTGTGATATTTCATCAAGGTCATTAATCAGGTTTACAAGTCGTTCTGCGTTCCGGGCAGTATTCTCAAGAAACTTCTTCCGTATTTCAACTTCATCCATTGCACCATCAAGCAGCGTTTCAACATAACCCTGGATCGCAAAAACAGGCGTTTTGATTTCGTGGGCCAGGTTTTGTAGAAAGTCGCGGCGGAATGCTTCATTCTTTTTCAGCAATTCAATTTCCTGGCTTTGGGTTTTCGCCCAATGTTCAACATCCATTCGAACTTCATCGATGCTTTTCTGGGGGAGAATATATTTAAAGTAAGTTTCTTCTTTGCGTGTCGCTTTCTTCTGGTGAATTAATTTGTAAATGAGTTTAATCTTGCGGTAGATAAACTTTTCGAGCGTAAATAAGATGAGCGCATAGCTGCCTGAGAAAATGACGATCAGCGATACAGCACCGATTTCCCAGTTCTGTGTAAGCAACAAGATGCCGATGGCTATCGGGAATGAAAGCGATGCAGCGGTCAATGCCGCCAGCTGTCTGGGAGAAAGATTCCTCGTCGTCATCTTAAGCTGATTTAGCCAGGCATTAATCAGACATCAAATTTGTAACCCACTCCTTTCACGGTAGTAATACATTCGATGCCTAGTTTCTGGCGCACCTTGCGGATATGCACGTCTATTGTTCTATCACCAACAATAACATCGTTACCCCAGATCTGGTTGAGTATTTCGTTCCGGAGAAACACGCGGCCCGGCCTTGAAGCCAAAAGGTACAGCAATTCGAACTCTTTTTTAGCGAGTACTACCGGTCTCTCATCTATAGTTGCCTCGAAGCGCACCGGATCTATTTTTATATTGCCAACCTTTATGGCCTTTTCTTCAGTTTCAGTGGTCAGCCGACGAAATATCGCATTCACGCGGCTGTTCAAAACTTTTGGACTTATTGGCTTGCTTATGTAATCGTCGGCGCCTGATTCGAGTCCACGGATCTGTGATCCTTCATCATTGAGAGCAGTAAGAAATATGATCAGGGTATCGCGGTAAGCAGGTTGAGCGCGCAAAATTTCACAAACCTGGATGCCTGTTTTTTTTGGCATCATGATATCCAGGATGATCAGGTCGGGCTTATAGGATTTAATTTTTGTGAGTGCGTCATCACCGTCTTTTGCAGTGATGATTTCATATCCTTCTTTGCGCAGGTTGTATTGAATTATCTCGAGAATGTCCGGCTCGTCGTCGGCAACCAGGATTTTTTTGCCTTTTGGCTCCATTAACACAAAGTTTACGCAAACCTAATCCAAATGAGGGCTTTTATTGAATAAACGACCTGAGTTTACAATTTGATAATACGCGCAGATGATAATTGGTATGAAAAATTCCGCATGAATCAATCGCTAAACAATTTCCGAAGTGCTATCCCAAAATTTAGGTGCATAGTTTTATATAAAAAAGTACCTGAACAATGCCCTGATCAACCTCCCCGGGTTGTTAAAAACAACGGTTCAATCTGCTGCACATGGGATTAGGTACGGGATTTGACTAACAAATAACCGCACTTTGATACAACTAATTGAACGTAAATTTGGTCTATTATCAGAGCGTTGACAATATGTATAAAGTTTTTCTTACTGTAAGCTTGCTGGTCGTTTTTGGAAATAAAGGCATTACACAGACTTCCTACCCTTTCAAGGTCTCATTTGACCGGATGCTGTGGCATGAGAACATTGATAAACAACAAAAAAGACTCCTGAATCCGGAAGGAAGCGTAAAATTCGCCATCTCTGAATCCAATAAATCATTGATTTCCGATGCTCTTATAAAAGGCATCGACAAAACACAACAAAAAATTGAATTTGATTCAACCTTAACCGGCCAGGCTAAAACCAAATATCTCCGCACACTTGAACTACTCGTTAAAGG
>Ga0190273_10000677_pt1 | contig 12408 bp, 10 predicted proteins | sample Popmic504IS_FD_134513 | JGI IMG/M metagenome (GOLD analysis project Ga0190273, IMG submission 134513) | Populus adjacent soil microbial communities from riparian zone of Shoshone River, Wyoming, USA - 504 IS | ecosystem: Environmental > Terrestrial > Soil > Riparian zone > Trees stand | place...
CCGCCAGCGCCGCCAGGATCCCGGTCCGCTGCGCCACCTGCAGGCAGCGCGCCACCGGCATCGCGAACATCGCCTCGCCGATCGGCGTCGGCAGTTTGTTGAGGAGCAGCCCGAGGCGCTCAACGGGTCCGTCTGGCACGGCGGCAATCCGCATCGACGCCAGCCTATCCGCGATCATCGGCGAATGGGAGAGGCGCCAACCTCACGACTGCTCTTGGCCTGTCCGGACCAGCCGGGCCTGATCGCCCGCGTCAGCGGCTTCCTCGCCGAGTCGGGACTGAACATCGTCGACGTCGATCAGCACTCCAGCGCCGAGGGGCGCTTCTTCATGCGGATGGTCTTCGACCGGATCGCGGACGCCGAGCGCGAGGGGCTGGAGATGCGCTTCGCCCGCGAGATCGGCGAGCCGTTCGCGATGGACTACGAGTTCAACGAGACCGGCCGCACCAAGCGGGTGGCGGTGATGGTCTCGCGCGAGGACCACTGCCTCTCCGACCTGCTCTGGCGCTGGCGCAACGGGGACCTCGGCGGCGAGATCGTCAGCGTCATCTCCAACCACCCCGACCACCGCGGCCAGGTCGAGGCGGTCGGGCTCCCCTTCCACCAGGTTTCGGTCGAGCCGGCAACCAAGGCGGAGGCCGAGCGCCGGATCCTCGACCTGATCGACGGCGTCGACCTGCTCGTCCTCGCCCGCTACATGCAGATCCTCTCCGAGGACTTCCTCCGCAACATCGGCGCCCCGGCGATCAACATCCACCACAGCTTCCTGCCCGCCTTCGTCGGCGCCGACCCCTACCACCGTGCATACGAGCGCGGCGTCAAGCTGATCGGCGCCACCGCCCACTACGTCACCGCCGAGCTGGACGCCGGCCCGATCATCGCCCAGGACGTCGAGCCGGTCGACCACCGCGACGAGGTCGCCGACATGATCCGGATCGGCCGCGACATCGAGCGGCTCGTCCTCGCCCGCGCGGTGATGGCCCACCTCGACGACCGGGTATTACTGGACGGAGACCGTACGATCGTCTTCTAGCGATGACCGCGCAGCCCCCAGGCTCGAAGGCCCCGGCGCCCCTCCAGGCCGCCCGCTACGTGCGCGATCCCCTCGGCTTCCTGACGCACTACCGCAAGCGTTACGGCGACATCTTCACCGTCCGCTTCCCGTTCTTCGGCCGGATCGTCTACGTCGCCTCGCCCGCGCTGGTCAAGGCCGTCTTCACCGGTTCGCCCGCCGTCTTCCACGCCGGCGAGGCGAACGCGACGATGCTGGAGCCGGCGCTCGGGCCGAACTCGGTCCTCACGCTCGACGACGAGCCGCACCTGCGCCAGCGCAAGCTGCTGCTGCCGCCCTTCCACGGCGAGCGCATCCGCCGCTACGGCGAGCTGATCGAAGAGGTGACCCGGCGCGACATGGAGACATGGCCGGTCGGCGAGACCTTCACCCTGCGTCCCCATGCCCAGCGGATAACCCTGACGGTGATCCTGCGTGCGGCCTTCGGCATCCGTGACGAGGCGCGGATCGACCGGGCCACGGGCCTGATCGACAGGTTCTCCGACCGGGTGACGACGATCATCCGGTTCCCGTTCCTCCGCCGCGACCTCGGCCGCAGGAGCCCCTGGCGCCGCTTCCTCCGCGCCCGCGAGGAGCTGGACGCCTTCATCTACGAGGAGATCGCCTTGCGCCGGGCGGAAACCGGGAGTGAGGAGCGCAACGACGTCCTCTCCCTGCTGCTGCAGGCCAGGCACGAGGACAGCTCGCCGATGTCGGATGCCGAACTGCGCGACGAGCTGGTCACCATCGTCGGCGCCGGGCACGAGACCACCGCCACCGGCCTCGCCTGGGCGATGGAGCGGCTGCTGCGCAACCCGCGAGCCCTCGGCCTCCTGCGGGAGTCCCTGGCCGCCGGCCGCGGCGATTACCTGGAGGCGACGGTGAAAGAGACGCTACGGGCGCGGCCGGTGATCATCGACGTCGCCCGCAAGCTGACCGCCCCGGCGACGGTCGGCGGCTATGAGCTGCCGGCGGGCAGCTTCGTAGTGCCGGCGATCGCCGCCCTTCACCTCCGCGAGGACCTCTACCCGGAGCCGGACGAGTTCCGGCCCGAGCGCTTCCTCGACGGCAAGGCCGACACCTACGCCTGGATCCCGTTCGGCGGCGGCGTCCGGCGTTGCGCCGGCGCCGCCTTCGCCGAGTTCGAGATGCGGATGGTCCTGCGCGAGTTCGTCACCCGGGCGGCGCTGCGGGCGGCCGATCCCACGCCGGAAAAGGTGAAGATCCGCAACATCACCCTGGCGCCGCAGCATGGGGCCGAGGTCACACTCGAGCGGCCGCTCACCCATCCCGACGCGGAGTACAGCGCCTTCAACAAGGTCCCGGCCTGACCGCGCCCCCGGCTTGACCTACGTCGCGGCGCCCTCGGCTTCGGACTGGGTCGCCTCCCACTCGGCGTAGAGCTCCTCGACCGCCGCCTTCGCCTCCGCGTGGCGTTTCGTCGCCCGCTCGACCCGGCCGGGGCTCGACCAGGCGGTGGGATCGGCTAATTCGTCCTCGAGCTCGCGCAGCTTCGCCTCCGCCCGCTCGATCCGCTGCTCCAGCTTTGCCGCCTTGCGGGCCGCTTTCTGCGCCGGCTTCGTGGCGCTGTACTTCTTGCCACCGTCGGCCCCTTTCGCGGCGGCTTTCGCCGCGGCGGCGGTCTCTCCCTCGCGTTCGTCGCGCCGCCGCTGGTACTCGGCCCAGCCGCTCGGGTAGCTCTTCAGCTCGCCGTCCTCACAGACGAGCGTGCGGCTGCCGACCGCCTCCAGCAGCGCCCGGTCGTGGGAGACCAGCAGCACCGAGCCCTCGAACTCGGTCAGCGCGTCCTCGAGTGCCTCGCGGCTCTCGATGTCGAGGTGGTTCGTCGGCTCGTCGAGGACGAGGACGTTGGCGCCGGAGGCGACGAGGATCGCCAGCGAGAGCCGCCGCTGCTCGCCGCCGGAGATGTCGGAGAGCTGCTTGTCGACGTCGGCACCGGAGAAGAGGAAGCCGCCGAGGAGCGAGCGCGCCCCGTTCTCGTTGAGGCCGGTCTCGCGCTTGGCGGCGTCGAGTATCGTGCCCGAGCCCGCGGCGGTCTCGGCGTGCTGGGAGAGGAAGCCGATCTTGACGTTGTGGCCGGTGCGGACGCTGCCGGTGGCCGGCTCGCGCTGCCCCGCCAGGGTCTCGATCAGGGTCGTCTTACCGGCGCCGTTGGGACCGACGAGGACGACGTGTTCCTCGCGCTCGATTTCGAGGTTGGCGCCGGCAAGCAGCGTCCGCCCCGGCACCTCGAGCGTGCCGTTGACCATTTTCAGGACGATCCGGCCGGGCCGCTCCGGCGGTTTGAAGTGGAAGCGCAGGTTGCGGGTGTCGCGGCGTTCGGCCCGCGGGCCGTCGCGCTTCTTTTTCTCGATCTGTTTGACCCGCGACTGCGCCTGACGCGCCTTCGTCGCCTTGTAGCGGAAGCGCTCGACGAAGCGCTCCATCCGCTCGATCTCCGCCTGCTGGCGCTCGATCGCCTTGCCGAGGGCGATCTGGCGCGCCGCCTGCTCCTGGCGCCAGGCGTGCCAGGGGCCGGCGAAGAAGCGGGCGCGCTGCGCCTCCAGCTCCAGCACCGAGGTGCCGACCGCCTCGAGGAACCAGCGGTCGTGGGCGACGAGGACGACGGCCGCGTCGAGCTCGACCAGGTAGCCCTCGAGCCACTCCAGCGAGGGGATGTCGAGATGGTTCGTCGGCTCGTCGAGGAGCAGCAGGTCGGGGCGGGTGGCGAGGGCGCGGGCAAGCGAGGCGCGGGTCAGCTCGCCGCCGGAGAAGGTCGAGAGCGAGCGCCCGGCCTGCTCCTCGTCGAAGCCGAGGCCGCGGAGAACTTCGAGGACGCCGTCGCGCCAGCGGTAGCCGCCGCCGGCTTCGAGCCGCTGCTGGGCGGCGGCGTAGGCGCTCATCGTCTCCTCCTCGCCGTCACCCATCGCCGGCTCCAGCCGGGCCAGCTCGGCCTCGGTCTCGAGCATGTCGGTGCGGCCGGAGAAGACGTAGTCGCTGAGCGTCGCCTGCGAGTTCCGCGGCGGCCGCTGGTCGTGGAGGGCGACCCGCGCGCCCCGCTGCACGCTGAGCGAGCCCGTGTCAGGCGCCAGCTCCCCGGCCAGCACCCGCAGCAGCGTCGACTTGCCGGCGCCGTTTCGCCCGGACAGCGTCATCCGTTCGCGCGGCTCGAGCTTGAAGGAGACGTCCTCGAAGAGCAGCTTGCCGCCGACGTAGACGTCGAGGCTGGTTGCGGTCGCGATCGCCATGAAGGTCTCCACGGTAGGCGAGAGGGCCAGGGGAGGGGGTCCCGCGGACAACAGCGGGGAGGGTCCGCAGGACCCCCTCCCCTGGCTCCACCCGCGACGGCGGCTTAAGCTGCGCCCATGGAGCGGGAGGAGCTGCGGGCGATTCAGGCGCCGCTGAAGGAGCGTTACGCGGATGCACCCGAGAGCGCAGTGGTGACGCTGGAGGCCGAGGGGAGCCTGGGCGAGGGGATCTCCTGCTCGGTCCAGACCGGCCGGGCGTTGGCCGAGGCCGGCCTCCACCCCGCCACCGGCGGCGACGGCACCCGGCTTTGCTCCGGCGACATGCTGCTGGAGGCGCTCGTCGCCTGCGCCGGCGTGACGCTGCGAGCGGTTGCCACCTCGCAGGGAATCTCCGTCGAGTCGGGAAGCGTCCACGCAGAAGGCGAGCTCGATTTCCGCGGCACCCTCGCCGTCGACCGCGAGGCCCCGGTCGGCTTCGAATCGATCCGCCTCCGCTTCGAGCTGGACACCGATGCCGACGAGGAGGAACTGGCGACGCTGTTGAAGCTGACCGAGCGCTACTGCGTCGTCTTCCAGACGCTGGCTAGTCCGCCCGAGCTCTCGGCGACGGTCGCCTAGGCGTACTTCGAGGCGATCTGCTCGATCGTGCCCATCGTGCGGCGGGTGTCGGTGCCGAGGAGCGCCTCGATTGCCTTCAGGTCGAGGTCTGACTCGAGCAGGCCGCCGCTGGGGAGCCAGTAGAGCTCTCGCCCTTCGATCGCCAGCAGGTCCTCGGGGCCCGCCAGCGCCAGGACTTTCTTCTTCGCCGCCGCGCTCGGCTTCTTCTTCAGCAGCGAGACCTGCAGCTTCCCCTTCGACTTCTCGACCTGCTTGGAGTCGAACGGCTGCTGCGCCGCGATCGCCGCCGCCTCCTCGATGCTGCGCAGGAACACCGGTACGTCGTAGCCGAGCCGTTCGTCGAGCTCGACTTCGACCCGCTCAGCCAGCTTTCCCTCCGACTCCCGTCCGGAGGTCGAGAAGATCACGTTGCCGCTGGCCCGAAAGGTCGCCACCTCCTCGAAGCCGATCTCCTCGAAGTGGCGCCGCAGCTCCTCGTTCTTGATCCGGCGGCCGCCGAGGTTCATCCCCCGCAGGAAGGCGACGTAGCGGCTCATGTCGCGACCCTAGTGGCTGGCGCCGGTCAAGACCGGCGCCGATGCCTGCGAACCGCTCGCGCGCGGGCGGCGTTGGCGATCAGCCTAGACAGAGCCTGGTCCCGCCGCCACTCCCCCGGCGTGCGGATGCCCTTGGCCTTGTTGCAGCGACGACAGGCGGCGACCAGGTTGCTCGGCGCGGTTGCGCCACCCCGGGCTCGCGGAGCGACGTGATCGACCTCGGTTGCCTCCCCGCCGCAGTACCGGCAGGTCCAGCCATCGCGGTGCAGGACAGCACCGCGCAGCAGCGGATGGATTCGCCGCTGAGCGGGATCCCGGGCAGCAGGGTCCCAGTGGAGAAGGGGGTTGGAGAGCTTGGGAATCATTCGCCGAGCAGCAGGCGCCGCGTCTGCTCTGCGTTCAGGAAACCCTCCCAAAGAAAAGGTTTCTGTCTTAAATCAATTTTTATCTGATCCGTCGCTTCTCAAATCCTCGGCGACGACCGGCCAGCTCGGCCCCCTTAGGACGGGGACTGGCCCTTGGCACGAGAAGCCCAGAGCATCGCCCAGCGACGGCGGTGCAGACCATGGTCCGCCAGCGCTGGTAGACGGCGGCCTCGGGAACGGACAGGGTGCGAGAGAAACTGCGAGGCCTTCGTCTCGTAGACGAACGTGCCCCCCGGCGCGAGAACGCGCGCGATCTCGTCGAGGGCCGATTGAGACCTAGCGATGTGGTAGAGCGTGCCGAAGTCGACGATCACGTCGAATGCCTCGTCGGCGAACGGCATCCGGCGTACGTCGCCACCGTGCAACTCCGCCTCGGTCCCCTGCTCCCGGAGATTGTCGGCGGCCTCCATCAGCAACTCCTCGTCGATATCGAGGCCCGCAAGCCGTTGAGGGGTGCACAACCGATCGAGGACGGGCAAGGCGATCCCGCGTCCACAGCCGACCTCGAGGATCCGCACGTCGCGGGGCAGCCTCAGGGCCTTGACCAGTGCCGGGATCTCCCACTGAACCTGGCGGCTATTCCGTCCCTCCTCGTTCGGGAATGGGCGGTACTCGACCTCCTCGAGCATGCTCCTAGACATGATCGGCTCCCTTCTGAACCCGCTGTTGACTGTCGGTCAGTAACTGTATCGCACTTGTCGACCGATGGTCAGCAGCAGCCCGGGAGGCCGATTTTGCATGCAGAGCATCTGGCTCTGAGAGCCAGATGCTTGCTGATGGAGGCGCCGAGATTCGAACTCGGATCCGCGGACGCGGTGCGAGGGTGTCTACAGGTTTAGCTGGCGCTTGATTCTCGTCTCCCGGGGTCCGCGCCAGCGGGCACTACGGGAGATAAAGCCCCTTCGATGTTCCCTGGCGGGCGAGGCGGTCCGCCTGGGTGAGCCCACTTCTGAAGCCGGTGCCCCTCCCCGTGGGCGAGGGAGGACCGACTCTCACAGCGCTTAGCTTCTAACTAAGCGGCGAGGGCGAACTCATGGTCCGCACGTATTGGTTTGTGACGGGGTTTAACGAGGCCTCCGTCAACCTCGACCTGCAACCGTTCACACGAGTCGACCACGTCGAAGCCTGTCGCCCCCGTGCTTGCGCTGCCTGATGATTGTAAATGACCTGGGCTACCGAGCCAGGCTCGGAGGACCTGAAAGGATTCGTCCGTGAGCGACCGCCGCTACGACGCGATCGTCCTCGGGGCCGGCCCCGCCGGCGAGGTCTGCGCCGGGCGCCTGGCCGAAGGCGGGATGCGGGTGGCGATCGTCGAGCGGGACCTGATCGGCGGCGAATGCTCCTACTACGCCTGCATGCCTTCGAAGGCGTTGCTGCGGCCGGCGGACGTCCTCAGCGAGGCGAAGCGGGTCCCTGGCGTCCCAACCGGGGACGGTGAGCTGGGGCCGCAGGCGGTCCTCTCCCGCCGCGACGAGGTGATCCACGACCTCGATGACTCGGTTCAGCTGCCCTGGCTGGAAGAACGTGAGATCGACCTCTTCCGCGGCAGCGCCCGCTTCGACGGCGAGCGCCGGGTCGTTGTCGGCGACGAGGCGCTGGTGGCGGAGAAAGCGGTCGTCGTCGCCACCGGCAGCAGGGCGGCGATGCCGCCGATCGACGGGCTCGACCGGGTCCGAGCCTGGAACAACCGCACGGCGACCAGCGCCAAACACGTCCCGGAGAGCATGATCGTCCTCGGCGGCGGCCCGGTCGGCAGCGAGCTGGCGCAAGCGTGGGCCAGCCTCGGCACCCGCGTGACCCTGATCGAGGGCGGCGACCACCTGCTCTCGCGCGAGGAAAGGTTCGCCGGCGAGGAAGTCGCCGAGTCGCTGCGCGACAACTTCGGCGTCGACGTCCGCACCGGAACGAAAGTCGAAGCGGTCCGAGCCGAGGGCGAGGGCGTAGCGGCGACGCTGAGCGACGGCGGTACCGCGGAGGCGGCGGAGATCCTCGTCGCCGTCGGGCGTGTTCCCAACACTGACGATCTCGACCTCGAAGCCGCCGGGACGAAGCCGAACGATCACGACTTCCTCGACACCGACGCGCGGATGCGGGTCGGCGGCAGCGCCTGGCTCTACGCGATCGGCGACGCCAACGGTCGTTCGCTTTTCACCCACATGGGCAAGTACCACGCCTGGGTCGCCGCCGAGAACCTGCTCGGACGCCCGGTCGAGGCGATCGCCGAAGACCTCGGCTCGCCCCGCGTCACCTTCACCGACCCCCAGGTCGCCGCCGCCGGCAAGACCCTGGCGCAGGCAGAAGAAGCCCGCATCGACGCCCGCGCGATCGACGTCCCCACCGACGGCACCCCCGGCGCCAGCTTCCAGGGCAAGGACACCGGCGGCACCTCCCGCCTCGTCGTCGACCGGGACAAAGGCACGATCGTCGGCGCCACCTTCACCGGCTTCGAGACCGCCGACTTCCTGCAGGCGGCCACCATCGCCATCGTCACCGAAGCCCCGATCCCTCAACTAAGGCACGCAGTCGCGCCCTATCCGTCCCGCAGCGAGATCTGGCTGAAGCTGCTGGAGAAGTACGAAGAAGACGACCGCTAGACGGTCGACCGCTGCTTCAGCTCTTCGAGCAGCTCCTGCGGGAACCCGGCGATCTGATCAAGGTCCTCAGTTGACTGGAAGCCGCCGAGGCGCTCGCGATGGGCCAGCAGGCGGGTCGCCTGGGTGACCGAGAGGTTCTGCTCGCGCAGCTGCTCGAAGGTGACCGTATTGAGGTTGATCCGCTCGCCGGAGCCTCCACCGGCTTCGACCGGGCGGGCCGCCGGATCGGGAACCGGGTAGCTCGGCGGGGCAGGCGGCGGGGCTGACTGCTCCGGGGGCGGAGTCGGCGGGCTGAAGGACTCCGCCGGAGGCGCCGGGGTGGCCGGAAACGGCTCAGCCGGAGCAGGCGGGGGCGTCGGCGGGGCAAACGACTGCGGCGGAGCGGGCGTCGGCTCCGGGGTCGCCTGGAACGGCTGCGTCTCGGCCGCTGCTGGTGGCGGGGTCGGCGGCGCGAACGTCTGCCGCGGATCGGGGGCCGGCGGCGGAGGCGTCGGGGCGACCCCTCCCTGCACCGACCGGACCGCGGCCTGCTCGGCTTCAACCGCGCGGCGCTCGGCCTCGCGCGCCCGCTCTTCGGCTTCGGCGACGCTGCGCCGCATCTCCTCGAGGCGCTGGTCTTTGGCGGCCTCTTCGGCGCGACGTTCCTCCAGCCGTTTGGCTTCGGCCGCGCGGTCTTCGGCGGCTTTGGTGCGCTCTTCGATCTGACGCAGGCGCTCCTCGGCTTCTTTCATCTCGCGATCGCGGGCGGCGCGTTCTTCCTCGAGTTTCTGCTCAGCCGTGCGCAGGTCGACCGGCGGCGCCGGAACCGCTTGCGGCGGCTGCGGCTGCGCGTCCTGGATCGGCTGCGGCGGTTGCCCACCCGCGGGCATGCCGCCGTGCTGCTGCAACTGGTCGGCCGCCTGCAGGCGGCGATCCGCCTCAGCGCCGATCCGCTGCTGCTCGGCCCGCACTTCGGCGACCTTCTCGCGCACGCGCTGCTCCGCCGCGGCCGGGTCGTATTCGCCGGGCGCGGGAGTGCCGCCGGGGATCGGGGGCGGTGGAACGGAGGGCACGGCAGCCAGCTCGCCGGTCGGAGGCTGGATGGTGGTCGCCTCCTCCCATGGCTGGAGCTGACCAGAAGGCGGAACCGGGCCGCCGGCCTGCGCTTCGGCCAGAGCGCGTTCGTTGGCGGCACGCGCCTCTGCCAGCCGCTGCTCGGCCAGCGCCGCGTCGCGCTTGCCCTTGCGGCCGAGCTTGAGCCCGAACAGGCTCATCTCGGTAAAACCTTTCTTCCCCTGTTCGGGGCCCTGCGACCCGGGGGCGGGTGCGCTTCCGGGCACAGGCGGCGCCGCCGGCGCGGCGGCCGGCGGGAGTGGCTGTCCCTTCTTCTGCGCCTTGCGGCGGGCCTTCTCTTCCTTGCGCCGTTCCAGCTCGGCTTTGCGAGCCTCGCGCATCTGCGTCCGTTTGGCGCGCTGTTCCTCGCGCTGGCGGCGCTTGCGGTCCTTCGAAGACTCGTTGGCGGGGGCGGCACCGACGCCTGGAACCGGCGGCGGGGCCGAGCCCCCGGGCGGGGGAACCGACTGGCCGGGCGGCGGCGCCGCCTGACCCGGGGCGGCGGTGGGAGGCGCCGAAGGCGGCGGCCCACCCGCGGGCACGGCGGCGAGCTCGGCGGTTTGGGCGGGGGCTCCGGGTTGAGCGGCGGCGGGCTGCGTGCCGGGAACCGGAGCTCCGGTCGGGGGCGCAGCGCCCGGCGGCGGCGCCTGCGGGCCAGCGGCCTGCGTCGCTCGCTTCTGTTCCTTGGCTTTCGCTCGCCGCTGGGTGATCCGCACGATCAACAGCAGGACCAGGATTGCCACCAGGAGGGCGGCAACGAAATAACCGGTGTGGTCGCTCACGTAATCACTCGCCTTGTCGGGAAAAGATTCTGCGTTGGCCTCCGCCGGAGCGGCCATCACGAGCGCGATGATCCCAGCAGCGGCGGCGGGCAATTTCTTCATCGGCCGCATCGTCGTGAATCCTCCCATTTGGTTACGCAGTTTCAACCTCAACGCATCCTTCCCTTGAACTCGCGCTCAACCTCGCGGCGGACGTCGCGGTCGGCGATCTCCCGGCGCCGGTCGCGACCCTCCTTATTTCGCGCCAGAGCCAGCTCCACCTTCGCCCGCGGTCCTTTGAAATAGATCCTGGTCGGGATCAGGGTCAGACCTTTCTGGGCGGTTTTCCCGACCAGCCGCTCGATCTCCTCCTTATGCAACAGCAGCTTCCGCGGCCGCTCAGCCGCGTGGGCGTCGACCGCGGCGTACTCGTAAGGCGGGATATGCAGCTTGCGAAGCCAAACCTCGCCGTCTTCGACGACCGCGTAGGCATCGGTCATCTGCGCTTTGCCGGAGCGCAGCGCCTTCACCTCCGAGCCCTTGAGGACGATCCCGGCCTCCATCCTCTCGTCCCACTGGAACTTGTGGCGCGCGCGGCGATTCGTGACGACGTCACCTGAAGCGGGATCGCGTTTCTTCTTGGTCTTCTTGCTCATCAGTCGTCTTCTTTCGGCACGTCCGCCGGCTCCACCTCAGCCCGGCCGCGCGGCGCGTCGACCCCCGCCACCCGGACGGATATCGGATCGCCGAGACGTACCCGCGCCCCGGACTCGCGCCCGACCAGCGCCACCTCGGCCTCGTCGAGCTTGTAGTACTCGCCCGGCAGCCGCCGCGCCGGCAGCATCCCCTCGTAGACGTCGCCGAGCTCGCCACGGAAGGCGACGAAGGCGGCGGAGCGGATCACCCCGGAGACCTCGCCCTCGAAGACCGCGTCGAGCCCGCGCTCTCCCAGCTCGCGTTCGAGCAGGTACGCGCCGCAGACGTCGTCGGCGTGGCGCTCGATCTGGGCGGACTCGCGCTCGCGCGCCGAGCAGTCGGCGGCGGCGTCGCGAGCCTGCGCCAGCGTAGGCGCCTCCTCCCCCTCCCCGAGCAGCGCCAGCAGCGCCCGGTGGCAGACGAGGTCGGGGTAACGGCGGATCGGCGAGGTGAAGTGGCAGTAGGCGGACGAGCCGAGGCCGGCGTGGCCGACGTTTCGCTCGCTGTAGGAGGCCTGCTTGAGGGACCGGAGCACGAGCGAGGTATACGCCTCGCGGCCGTGTCCGCGTCGAGCGGCCTCCTGCCGCGCCAGCCGGCTCGCTTCCGCCGCCACCTGCCCGGCCTCGCTCGGCGCCAGGCCGCGGCGCAGCGGCGGCGTCGGCACGCCGAGCGCCGCCAGCTGCTCGAGTAGGCGCTCGATCCGCGCCGCGTCGGGCTGGGCGTGGACGCGGTAGATCGCCGGCACTCGCTCGCGCTCGAGCAGCTCGGCGACCTGCTCGTTGTTGAGGATCATCAGCCGCTCGATCAGGCGGTGTGCCTCGGTCTGGGCGACGCCATGAGCCCGCACCACGTTGCCCTCGGTGTCGAACTCGAACTCGGGCTCGAAGGATTCGACGTCGAGGCTGCTGGCACTGCGGTGCTCGCCGAGGCCGGCGGCGACCGCGCGGGCCGCGGCGAGCGGTTCGGCGACCTCAGCCGGTGGCTGGCGTCGCCCGGCGAAGATCTCGTCGAGCTGGTCGTAGTTCAGACGCACGTCGGAACGGATCCGGCTCCGGTAGAAGCGTGCGCGCCGCGGCTCCATCCCCGGCCCCAGCTCTACCTCCGTCGTCACCGCCAGCCGCTCGACCCCGGGGGCGAGACTGCACGCTCCCGAGGAGAGCGCGTGCGGCAACATCGGCTCGACCGCGCCGGGGACGTAGGTGCTGTTGCCGCGCCGACGCGCCTCCTGGTCGAGCAACGAACCCGGTTTGACGTGGGCGGCGACGTCGGCGATGTGAATCCAGACGCGGGCACCGTCGCCCTCGCGCTGGGCGGAGACGGCGTCGTCGAAGTCGCGGGCGGTGGCGGGGTCGACGGTGAAGGTGGCGAGCGCGGTGAGGTCGCGCCG
>Ga0190273_10000678_pt1 | contig 12393 bp, 10 predicted proteins | sample Popmic504IS_FD_134513 | JGI IMG/M metagenome (GOLD analysis project Ga0190273, IMG submission 134513) | Populus adjacent soil microbial communities from riparian zone of Shoshone River, Wyoming, USA - 504 IS | ecosystem: Environmental > Terrestrial > Soil > Riparian zone > Trees stand | place...
CGTCTGCCATAATACTCCTGAGAATGCCCACCAGCATTTCTGCCATCTCTATCATGGTTGTAGTATTGCCTTTCTCTTTCTCGATCAGGTATCCTGTCTCTTATGGGACTTCGAGACCTTCTTCGCTCATAGCTGCCTGCCGATGGAGGGCCGCGTCGATTCATGTATGGGTCGCCATTCATCTGGTCGTCGTACGGCAAGCGATCATCATACTCTGCCGAGAGACCTCGGTCACTTCTTGTCGGTGGTCGGTCGGAGCCATCCCGAGATGGCATTGTTGGTCGGCGGGTGGTGCTAGGCCCACCCGTCGGATCACGCAATACACCCCGTGGTGGCCTGGCATGAGGATCCGCACTTGAATACGACGGTATATAAGTATCGACTTCTGGGACAGGGCGTGGTGGGGGGACTCTCGATCCAGATTCGGTGCCGGGTGGTACCCTCCGTGGGGGAAGTCGGTCGTCGCGATCTCGATGTGGTGGAGGCACACCACTGTGGTAAGGGTCCACATCAGGCAACGGTGGTCGCGGAGGTAGGCTTGTGTCTGGCGGAGGTGGCCGCCTCGCATACGGGTCGTCGTAGTGCTGAGGGGGTGGTGGCCTTCTTTCCCTATATGGATCGTCATCGTAATTGCGCGGCGGTCGATGAGGATGATCGTAGTTATCGTCGTTTCGGGGCGGTCTGGGTCCTCGATTCTCGTAGTCGCCATTCTGCCCACGAGGCGGCGGTCGTCGACCTTGCCCATTTGCATGCGGTGGTCGTCCTCCACGTGTACCATATCGATCGACGGGCCTCGATCTGTCTTGGAAGCCGTACTCGTTTTGTGGGCCGACCCCTACTTGGCCTCCAGCGGGTGCTGGTGGAGCCTTTCGCTCTTCACGCTGTTTCTGCTTGTCGAATTCATGCGAATCTTCCATCTGCGGCAGATCCTCTGGTCGCGCTGGCAGCGGATGAGTCTTGAAGAAAGGGTGTTCCAAAGCGTCGATTGCATTGATGCGTGTTCGCCAGTCGAGTCTGAGCAGCTCCTCAAGGAGACTGAGACCTGTCTGGCTGAGCTGGTGACCAAAGCTCTGTCGGAGAGTGCTCTTACGATCACCCCAGTCCTTGATACCATCGCAGCCTGGCAAAGTCTCCCAACCCGGCATGGTCTCAGAGTTCGGTGCTCCTACTAGGGAGAAGATGAGTTGTGCTTGAGCCAGATCGGAGTCTCCTTGTAAGATGGGCCTTCTCTTGTACATCTCGCCAAATACACACCCAACGCCCCACATATCCACAGCTGTCGTGTAATTTCGGAGCTGGAGCAGGAGTTCGGGAGGCCGGTACCATCTGGTAACCACAAGCGTTGTGTATCCTCTTGTTGCCTCGCCACCACCTTTTCCAGGCTGAGGCGGCGCATCCTCATATGGACGGGCGAGGCCAAAATCAGCAATCTGGAGGATGCCTTTATTGCTAATAAGCAAGTTTGCTGCCTTCATGTCTCTGTGTAGTATCCTGGTTTCGTGGAGGTATCTGCAACCTTCCAACAACTGCTTCATGTAGCACTTGATCTGAGGCTCTGTGAAATGAATGTTGGGGTTCTTCAACATTCCTGACAGATCGTGGTCCATGTAGGGAGTGACCATGAACATGTTGGACTTCTTGGTCACGTCCTTTGGCCGCTCTACGGCCATTTCGACCAGACTGAGGATGTTCGGGTGACTGAGAGCCTTGAGGAGCTTGATCTCTCGTAGCGCAGTGATAGGAAAGCCATCCTTCTCATTGTGCACCAATATCTTCTTCAGCGCTACGACCTGGCCTGTCTTTTTCGATCGGGCTTTGGAGACTTCACCGAATGTGCCCTCTCCCAGTTTACACATCCATTCATATTCCTGGACTTTCGAGCATCCTCGAAATCGTGGTTTGCCATCAGAATTCAGTTCGAGAGGGTACCGTCCGGCCGGCTTCGTAGCCATCGAGATCGGTTGAGGCGCTTGCGTCGGTCGCTTTGATAGGCGCAATTACTTAGATAAAGAACATCAAGATAGGCCAACTGCTCGTTTTCGTTGCTGTTGACATGAGGGTGAGGCTGTTGTTATCATCGTCGCATTAGTCGTGGAGCCAAAGCCATGAGGTAAGCGAGGTCGTCGCGGTCGTTTATTCAAGATCAGGCAGCGATGGTGTTGAGGTGAGAATAGAGTGAATGAAACGGATTGAGAGGCTTCTTCACAAACGCGATCAGAACAGGATGCGTGTTATCGAAAGGCAGACTTGGAGATCACAAAGGTAAACTCGGGCCGCATGAGAAGTGTGGAGGATTCCTTCCATGACGCAGGGTCTGCCATGGGCTTTTGTGCACCCGAAAGGCAGCACCACGATCGTTACCGAACACCAAGACTCGGGGGTCCAGAATTGGCCAAGCGAGCCCCTAAACGATGCTAGCTCGAACTGGCCTTTGGGATTATCCGAATCATCATCTGCCAGCTGCTGTACATCTATCCTGTTTCGTATATGATACATAGCAGTGTCTTTATTAACTTTTGTCTCTAGCAAAATACTCGAATTGTGAGAGCTTATCCTCGATATCATCTCACGATGTAGCTGCGAATTCGACCAGATGCGCCACCAGCTTTTCCGCGCTCGCCAGGCTCACAGCGTTGTAGTTGCTGGCTCTCATCCCTCCAACACTCCTATGTCCCTTCAAACCCATCAAATTCTTCTTCTCAGCACTAGCCAGGAACTCCTTCTCTCTTGCGTCGTCCCACTTGCTTGGCTCGGCGTTGTTGTCTGGCTTTGGCTTGATTCTGAAGCAGATATTCATCCTCGATCTGATGCTCTTGTCGGGTACAACATGGTAGGTGTCTGAATACTTGTCGAGGGCGTCATAGATGAGATCTGCCTTTCGGTTCGCGAGTTCTTCCTGACCACCTACCTTCTTTTCCTCGAATGTGCTAACCAGCGACTGAAGCACAAGTGTTGCAACATACAGGTTAAAAATAGGAAGAGTGTTGTACAGCGAGTTGTTCTTTGCAATCGTGGCAAAGTCAAAAACGACCGGCGGGATCGCTGACGGTAGCACGTCCGAAAGCTGCTGCAAGAATGTCGGAGTCGGAGTCAAAGTCAGCAAAGACTTGCGGACGATGATGACTGTGATGCCAGCAATTCCCAGATTCTTCTGCGCACCACCAAAGATCATACCGTAGTCCCGTACGTTGATCCTTCGACTAACAAAGTTGGAGCTCATATCGGCAACAACGACACCTTCGTCTTCGGTCCTTCCTTTCAGATTCTCTGGAAACCTGGGGAACTCGACACCGTCCACCGTTTCGTTGTCGCACCAGTACACCATGGCACTCTTCTTGTTGTCGCTCAATTTCCACTCACTTTCGGGTGGAATGACACCAAACTTGCCATTGTTGCTTTTCCTGGCATCAGTCGCAATGTTCACGTATTTCGAGCTAATCAATCTCGCAGCCTCCTGACTAGCTTTCAAACTCCAGCTGCCAGTAACAAGATAATCGACCTTCAACTCCTCCTTGATCTCTTTCCGAACTCGTTCAAGCACTTCGGCGTCTTTTCCCTCACCAAGCTCAGCCACAGCGTTTCTTCTGCGTCGCTCGACCCACCAGCCCACGCATGCCTGCACCGACGCACTGAACTCGCCTGTGCCACCACCTTGCATGAACAAAATGTCGTAAGCATCGTCGCCTTCCAGCGGGATGTCGTAGAGTGTGGAGAGTGCAGATTTCGCATCGGCAAGGACTTTGTTGGCCGTTGGAGAGCGATGGGAAATCTCTGAGAGGCCAAGTCCGGTATTTTCGAAGTTCACCAACGCTTTGGCTGACTGCTCTATGACGGGCGTTGGCAGTGGTGCTGGTCCAGCACCGAAGTACGAGATCTCCTCTCTGGATGGCATGGTTTTGTTCCTGGAGCTTGATCGAAAGGTAGTCTTACCAAGGTTAGCCTAACACAGGCCAAATACAAATCACGCTGTTGGACGAAAACTGGGGGATGCTCAACCACGAAAGTGTGGGGGATATTGCCGCAAGCGATTCTGCTGGTGATGGCTTCGAGCAGTCGAGAAGAGTATTGTGTATGGTCGTATATTCAGATCTGTGTCTACTAATGCTTGAGAAGTCGCAAATATCAAAATGCCAAATTCTGTAAAGAAGATCTTGAGCATGAGTCAATCATGCATTTGTCTCGATCCCGCCACCATAAATTTTGTGGGGCTCCAGAATGATGCGAGCACATGCCCGAACTCAGTTTGGACTTCGATGTCGGAGCAAGAACTGCCCTTCACTTTTTCGTTCTCCAACTACCACCATCCATTCGTGGTTGATTCAGATTGTTCTATGGCAGTCCTACCAATGTCCGCGACATGATCACGTTCGGTTTCCTTGGCCTTCAAGTGACACTGGCTGTTATGTCTGGGTCCAGGTTGAGCCATGCCACTGAGCATTTTCTTTCTGTTCTGCCACCACCGCGCTAGCTGTTTCAGAAATTCAGAGCTCACTGCAGTCATAGCTATTTAGAAGGTGAACTGAGTTTCCTGCTGCTCGAGCGGGTGCCAAGGTCCGCCAGGCCATTGCTGTTCCCGATCGTGCTCTTGACCAAAATTCTGCAAAGCTCACCGCACTGCGGATAGTGAAGAATGCTATATCCCAAACCCCGGCCATTGGCCCTATAATCCCAATCGATGAGTTTTGAAGATGTGCCTCTTGCTGCTTTGCCAGGTGCAACTATTCACATCTAGGATTTCCTTCTACCGCTTCAGTTCTGTTGGCTCCATCCACAGAGAATACAAGGTACAATTCGGACTGCTCTCTCATGGGGTTGTGAATCAATTACGCCATACATTACATGCCATACGGGACAAGCTGATGTGAAGTTCTAGTGAGCAAGGTTCCCACTGCATCTGCTGAACGAAGGTTTGGAGGTAGACCTAAATTTACGAAAACTCCGATCGTCCTCCTCAATTCCTTAATCCAGGTCACTTCCTTAAATCTTAGTATACGTTCCAATACCGTAATGCGACCGGATCATATGATCTCTCTGTTCACCTCGAATCACGACGTATGCGACAGAATGGCGGCCAAGATATCCGCTGACAGTGCCAGTCATCTCTCCATACTCGCACAAGCGCAATAAGAAGAAGAGTGATGTCTTAAAACAGCCGAAAAAACCATGAATGGCTTCACGGAGTTGTTCAAGTCGGTGAAGAATCGAGAAGACATGCGCAATTCAACCTCCGATTTCAGCAATCCGATCACTATCGATTGCAAAACGAGGCAGTCGAAGCAAACAGAGATGTTTGGTACTGGCGCTATCTTTATATGAGAAAACCTCAAAATCATGCATCCGAGTAACTTGTGCTCAGGCGCCGTTGCGTCGATATACGCTGCACAGTCCACGAGGAACGCTCCTACGATTCCTAGGCCTAAAGAAGAGCGAGTTTCATCTACAACAGCTTCGCTGTTCCAGTCAACGCGCAAGTCAGCATGTTCGCTGAGAAATTTGCCGGCCGCGTTCACTTGAATGCCTTCAGGAACACATATGGTGACAATTGGGTGAAACAGATCAACAGCTTGGCCAGGGAAGAATACGATGTGGTTGATGAAGGAAATATCAATGAGAGTGGGAGTATCTACGAGTACAAAGGACAGTCGAGACAGCATTAGAGCATTATAAGGATCGAGTAAATAAATGCTCACCACATCAAGCTCTGCTATTGTATCTCAGCGGGAGGACGCGGCTAACCACTTCTCCAGAAGACGGAGACCGACCGCAACTGATCTACTCATCCACCTGCAGGCCAAGTGCTTCGTTGCTCGTTTTGACCCAGTTCTCAGTAAGCCACCCCATCTTCATCATAATGCGATCATAGCAGTCCTGACCAAGAGGCAGTCTAAGCTTCTCCACCTTACCAAGGTCGTCCTTCTCTAGTCCCTTCTCGACATTACTGATGATCCTCTCGCAAGCTTTAGCAGGATCCCCAGCTTGCTTACCACCCGAACCTTCGAACCTCTGGACCATAGTGTCTACCGGACCACCTCTGTAATCCTCAGAGACTGGGACAGCCTGCATGGCATTTGCACCCAAGAAGTTCGTCCTGAATGCACCCGGCTCAACAACCAAAGTTCGAATGCCAAGTGGGGCAACTTCTTGTGCGAGAGCCTCGGACCAACCTTCGAGCGCGAACTTACTGGCAGCGTAGACAGCGCAGGACGGAGCAGCCTGGATACCAGCGATAGAGCTGAGCATGACAATTGTGCCAGATCGTTGGGCTCGCATAATGGGCAGTGTAGCTTGGGTAACCCGGATGGCACCCCATAGATTCACCTCAAACTGTGCCTTTGCCTGGTCTTCGGGTATGTCCTCAGCTGCACCTAATACTGAGTATCCTGCATTGTTGATCAGCACATCGATCCTGCCGAACAGCTTGTGGGCTTCCTGGATGGTAGTCTTGATTGTAGCGGCGTCAGCAGTGACGTCTAGGGTTAACCACTTTCCTCTTGCGGTGGACTCGACCTCTTTGACGTATTCGGGTGTTCGGGAGGGGTTTCGAGAGGTGGCTATGACATTATGGCCTCTGGCGAGTATCGTGCGAGCGAGAAGGAGGCCGAAGCCGGAGGAACTGCCGGTGATGAGCCATGTTTGAGGTTCCGTCGACGGAGACATTTTTAAAGCCTGTTACACGTAACTGTCCTGATGCTGTGATGTGGAATTCAGTGATATTTGAAGCTCGAGTGACTCTATAGCAGGGAAGCACGCGTTTTTGTATTCTATTCCGAATATTGAACTGTTCATAAGAACTCCGTTACTGCCGCTCGATAAGCCCCACCATTGTACGAGATCAGGTTGGCCTCTGAGGACAATGCATCCTTCGAAGACGCACCGCGACCATGGCCAGGAAACTTTATTCCACGAACTGAAAGAGTAAAGAAAGTTCGCTATGGTCTTTATCATGCAATCTCCGCAAGGGTTGTATATGTTATTATGGAGAGTACGTCAGCAAGGGACAGAAGCGGCCGCTTCTTGATGCTTGGCACGGCTTTAATTCTATTATATCCGTTGATAAGGACGTACCGATCGCCTGAGGTGTTCCAGCTTCTACCTCGAGACTACCCCGTTTCAGTATCTTTATCAAGAACGGTAGCTCCTGCACTGCAAGGCATCCAGCTATATATCTATCTGGCTTGATGGTTGCAAGAAGATGTATTGCAACATAAGATATAGAAAAAGCTGGTTTCGAAGACTATGGTGTGTCTAGACCCACCGCAAGAAGGATGACATTTGTCGCTACATTATCTTTGCAGTGTGTTTCTCATGAGACATCGTAAGATTGCCTACCAGCCACGGGTAGCGGTAAGAGGAAATGAGGGCAACAATGCTTGCCTGACATGATCACACGTGGTAGTTGTCTGCTCCAGACCTCCAAAGATACTTCAGATCACTCCTTCCACCCCTCTTCACCTGCCGCAACTCTCCGTCGATCTATTGGCCTGAGCAACTCATGAATTCAACAAGCGGTACTACAGACTATCGCATCCACAACGTTGCACCGATCTCAAGAGGGTGTATACATATGACAAGCATGAAATACGAGCTTGCTTGACCAGGAACTACTTCAGTTTCCGCAGAACTAGGAAAGGTGGAAGGCCAACGCCAGTCACTCCTCCAACTCACTTTGAAGCGACTGAAGACGCAAATTCGCAAGACATCCTATTCGCGAGGAAACCGTTCATGGAAATGCCATGTCCGTATAGTACGTTATCTGCTGAGTATCCTTGCTGGATTAGCACTGGCAAAAATCCAACCTTAGATTTCGGACCATTTGCTCTTCTCATCTAGGTGCGTCTGCCTTGGTACCGCCCTTGGACATACTGGTTCTAGAAGCAATCGCATTCCTTAGCGGAATGGCACTTTCCTCCCCCTGCACATTTTCGGCTAGCAACCGAAGCCTCTTGGCTTTTCACCACACTGTTTATTGGTAGCTTATCCCGTGACTTGGTGCTATTTACCGAAAAAGCGAATACGTCCAGTACATATGTCGATATAATGCACAACCCTCCTGTTGTGAGACAAGACGCTACGGTCCGAGTAATGCCAGGGTTGCGACTGTCATATCATCCAATGTGAAGTACTTACCCAAGCAGTCGAAGCCCAAGACCTTAGATGCCGTTACTTCGAAATGGTAGCATCCAGAGTCCAAGATGGCAGGTCATTAAAGATGCCCAATCTACCAAACATATAAAGGTTCACAACAGCTTGCGCCTCGATATGATGACCACGCACTTTTTTCTGAGACTTCTTAGCTCTCAAATAGCTGGCGCCCTTATCATCAATCATGAGATTGCAGTTCAATATTCTGTCACTATTCCTGCTTTGTGATCCTTCTCTCGCAATTCCTTCAGGTCCAAATGTGGCTCGACAAGATGAGTCAGCATATGGACCCACAGTCACAATCGATTCTGGTGTCGTGATCGGTGTTCAGACCAGCGTGCCCAATTCGCCAAACAGGGTTTACCAATACCTCGGTGTCCCCTTCGCGGCATCGCCAACCAGATTCACACCTCCTCAAACAGCAACACCATGGTCTGAACCTTACCAAGCCAGTGGAAATGGACCGGCTTGTGTCCAGGTAAGGATACCACACAGCTAACAAGAACTTTGCTTGCTCATGGTGCTCATTCCATCCCAAGTTATGTTCCAAATGTCTGAGATGATCATGAAGCTCGATCGTTGACTAAGATGTGTCTAGCAATTCAATTATCCAGAATTTGTCCGAAACTTCACCATGTCAGCCTTCAATACACCCGCTCCACCAGAGTCGGAAGATTGCCTCTTCATCAACATCTTTACGCCAGCAAGTGCCCAACCAGACGGTCCACTAAAGCCAGTACTGTTCTGGATCTTTGGCGGTAACCTTCAATTTGGATGGAATGGCCAAGCAGCATTCGGTGGAAGCAGTTTTGCTGCTAACCAGGATGTCATCATCGTTTCTCCGAACTACCGCACGAACAGTAAGTGCAGAACCCAGAAATACCTATCCTGGAATACATCTCAACATTTTATTGGACCCATATTCCGGACTGTAACTCTGGCTTAGACTCATTAACATCTCTTAGTTTTCGGTTTCCCGTCTTCTCCATCCCTGCCCTTAACAGCTCGAAACCTGGGCTACCTCGACCAACGCTTCGCTCTCGACTGGGTCCAACGTAACATAGCCTCCTTCGGCGGCGATCCTTCTCGCGTGACAATCTTCGGGGAGTCCGCGGGCAGCTTCTCAGTCGACAGTCTCATCACTTCGTTCAATCCCGGCACCGGGCCCCCGCCCTTCCATGCCGCGATAATGCAATCAGGCCAATCGTCCGTCAACGTCGCCTTCGGCGCCGATAATACCAGCTGGCCCGCTCTCATCACCGCTCTAAATTGCACCACCGACGACGATATAGCGTGTGCCCGAGCCGTTCCAGCCACAACCCTAAAGGACATCATCGAGCAGAACGCCCTTAGCTTCCAGCCCACTCGCGACAACTACACCCAACTCGAGTACCCCGAGGCCGCACGTCGATCAGGCCAAATTGCCAATGTCCCTGTGATAACAGGGACAAATGCAAACGAAGGCACTCTCTTCACATTCACCCAGAACGACACCCAATCCTGGCTTCAATCCTTCGGCCTCTCAGACACCGAGATCCAAGCAGTCCTCGCCCTCTACCCCCTTAGCCAGACTCTGACCTCCCCCACAGCTCAAGTCGCCGCAATAGACACAGAACTCCGCTTCCAATGCCCCTCCGCCATTGTCGCAAACGACAGCAGCCTCAACGTGCCAACCTGGCGCTATTACTATAATGCAAGCTTCCCAGTCGTCCAGCCCTTCCCTGGCGTAGATTTTGGTGCTTTTCATGGCAGTGAGATTCCGATCGTGTTCGGGACGTACGAGACGTACAGGGATCTGCCAGAGAGCGGGAAGCGGCTGAGTGAGCTGGTGCAGAATATGTGGGCGACTTTTGCAAGGAATCCCGAGGGTGGGCCAGCGCCTGGGTGGGAAGGGGTTGAGGGGGGTTTCGTACAGGTTATTGGAGGGCCGGATGGAGTGAATGGGGAGGGAGAATTGCGAAGGGGTGCGACTGTGGCGGAGATTGATGGAGGACGGTGTGAGATTTGGTCAGGGGCTTATGGAGCGATTTAAGCGGTTCTCATAGGATTTATGCCTAACGTCAGGATTTTAGCCTCAAGACTACACCCACTGTTGGTCAAGTTCCTGGATACAGCATATTGTGATGCATTGTGGAATCAGTAGCTATCACGTGTGCATGGAAGGCCAGGGTCATGCTGCATGGTACATGATTGCCCAAGACGTGACAAGTACAATAAGTGCCAATGTCGAGGATGAATAGTGAAAATGAAGTAGAAATTCAATGTTTCGCCGACCTAGGTAATACAACTCCAAATGCCCCCTCCAAAACCACTACTTGTTCGCTTCTCAAGTCTTCATGTATCTACCTTTGGAGCACTGAACTACCCTTCCTTGAACTTTCTGTGGTCGAGCCAGACATTTCTGAGACCTCAGGAGGCGGCGCAGAGCCAGACTTTGACCTGTGCCTCGTTTCTATCTTACCATCAATGTGCAGACCAGCAATATCGAGCTCAAATTTACGGCCATCGACAGCATCCGATACCTTATCTATGAATATCTTCCCATTCTTCTCGATGGTTTCCACGATTCCACCGAAGCTCATTTTGGATCTTTTCTTTTTCGGCACTGTATTTGTCCCCGTCCGTTCCTGGTCATGGGTTCCGGAGGAGTTTGTACAAGACTCAGGTAAATTCAAAATTGGGAGCAGAGAATATTGGGAGGAAGTTGGCGTTTGAGGTTCTGCGTTACGATAGTTCGTGGACATTCCATCAACCACAGAGTCACTGGAGTTTGTCGCTGATAGAGGTGGAGGAGTGTCGGGCAATGATGGTGTCCGGCAGGCGACTGTTTCCGGTTCTCCTTGCCTTGGCGTAGAGGATAGTGGAGTTTGCGAATAGTCAATGCTTGACTCGTTCCCCTCGACTTCGGATTCCACCGAGCAAGCCCGATCGGTTCTTTCCTTAGTCTTCCTCGTCCTCGCTGGGCTCGCGGTAGTAGACGATGTCCAAAGACCAGTGTACGACTCTGGAACGTGGTGCCGAGCTCCCGCCCTCGCTACCTCCACATGAGCGTCAAAGACGGCACATAGATTTGTGACCAAAGCATCTTTCGCAGCAACGAGATGGTCGGGCAGCTCCAGAAGCTTGATTTGATTTTGATGTGTCAGGCAAAGTTGGTTTCTGATACACCCATCAAGAACGGCCAAGAATTCCGAATCATACGGGCTCATAAAAGATATCGTTATACGATGCTGCTCCCTTGCCACCTCATGCTTGCGATTTCTGGAAAGGCAGCGCTCGTTGTCGTTGGTCAAAGATTGACATTGGACTGATCCTTTTTTCGCAGGCTTCAAAAGCAGGATGTCGAGCGGATCGTCAATTTGAGGAAATTTGACGGGCGTTGCGGATTCGCCGATAGTGCAGACGATGCTGGATTTGGTCTGCATCTTGATATATGGGTCTCAGCTTTGACTCCTTACAGAGACACCTCGTGATCGTTCTGAGTAAAGTAAGGTGCTTTACAAAGTTGAGGTGAAGAGTAAAGAAGAATACGCAGTGATTGGGTATGTGCATGTAGCTTTATGCTCTACTGGGGGGGTAAGTTGATATTCTGCGTTCGAACAAGACCACCGAAGAGGTGGGTCAGGAGGACATTGATACTACTCTTGACAGCTATCAAGCTCAGCCCCCATATTGAAACCTGAGTTAGAACCATGGCGAGTGGATACGATGCATTTGACCAGGGTGTTTTTCGATTTCCCAAAGGACATGTCTTTGCACTGGCCCCGTCTGCATCCAGGAAGCTTTTTTGCAGCTATCTCGCAATTGAGGCGTTCGTTGCCTGACTAATGCGACGCCAGTAAGGATTGTGTACGACGAACTTTGTGCAGCCTGCGCAAGGCAACACGGATCAGCAAGGGAGGCTGCGCCATGTTCCTTGTGGATGGGGTAGCTATTTTGGAGCTGAGAGCAATCGAGTGGAGCGATCCAGGAGTGGAGAGTGATGTTGACCAATGAAATAGGGAACAATAGGCGCCTAGTGAATCAGATCGAAGTTGGAAATGAAAGGACAAAGACCTGCAGGTAATCGTACGAGCCGGATGTTTCAGATGTCTTGGAACACTAGTGGCGGCGTTATTAGCAGTAAGCCGGCGTGGAGAGCTTGAGCAGGACAAGATACGAAGAGGTTGGAAAAGGCCGGAACTGCACCATCCTATTGCGGGGTCTCGGGAAAAGACAGGACTTCAGTGATCAGAAAAATACATCCACTTA
>Ga0190273_10000679_pt1 | contig 12379 bp, 10 predicted proteins | sample Popmic504IS_FD_134513 | JGI IMG/M metagenome (GOLD analysis project Ga0190273, IMG submission 134513) | Populus adjacent soil microbial communities from riparian zone of Shoshone River, Wyoming, USA - 504 IS | ecosystem: Environmental > Terrestrial > Soil > Riparian zone > Trees stand | place...
ATGTTACTATTGCCCTGGCTGCTGGACGATGTAATGTTTTTGATACCCGCTATACCGTTGATTGCTTTTTCGAGCGGTTCGGTAATCTGTGATTCAATGATATCGGCATTTGCGCCTGAATAGGATGTCCGCACATTTACATTTGGCGGGTCGATAGCGGGGTAGTCACGAACCCCGAGGAAGGTGAATCCAATAATGCCAAACAATACAATCGCGACATTCAACACAGTGGCGAGCACAGGTCGCCTCAAACTCAGCTCAGATATATTCATGGTCAGTTATTGAACTTTTGATAAGATGATTTTGCTATTTGGTCTTATTGCAAGGAGGCCTGTCGTAATAACAGTGTCGCCCACTTTAAGTCCATCAAGGATCTGGACATAGCTTGAATCACGGATACCTGTAACAACGGGTACAAACTTAGCGGTGCCCCCGTTAAAGAGGATAGCATTTTTGTTCCTTGCCTGGGGAATAATAGACTGGGTAGGAATGATAAGGGCACGTTCGTTCTGACCCATCTGCAATGAGATTTTTGCAAAATTGCCCGGCACCAGGCTGGGGTTGTTGCCTTTAACAAGAGCACGGACACGCAGTGTGCGGGTTGTAGCTTCTATGCTTGTTTCAGTGGCAATCACCGTGGATGAAAACTTTTGATTGGCACCGGAAACAGTGAAATTTACAACCTGGCCTTTGCGCATATTAGCAGAATATTTTTCCGGTATAGTGAATTCAAGTTTAAGTTCTGCAACCTGCCTGATGCTTGTGATAATGTCAGTGGGAGTGATATATGCACCGAGGCTGATATTTTTTAAACCGATCCTTCCATCATAGGGCGCACGTATTTCTGTTTTTCCTATACTGACCCTTATCAGTTCGATATCGGCCTTCAGATTATTTACCCCCAGCTGGCTGAGATCATATTCCTGTTGACTAATCCCGTTTATTGTCAGCAGTTCCTTTTGCCGTTCAGCGGTTTTGGTACTGATTTCGAGCTGAACCTGGAGCTTCCGCAACTGCGCCTGCAAATCACCGTCAAATAATTTAGCGAGCAGGTATCCCCTTTTAACAGAGCTTCCTTCGGGAATGTTCAGTTGAACCAATCTTCCTGAGATTTCGGACCGGATGTCAGTTTCTTCAAAAGGGAGCAAACTTCCGGGTACTTCTATATTTTCACTGAGTGATCGTTCTTTAACGATAAAGCCCTGGGCCTGTATAGCTACATTACCTCTTGGTGCAGCCGGGCTTTCAGCAGCGGATTTCGATTTTTCGTCTTTACAGGAGAAAAGAATAATACATAGAAACAGAGCACAGAAACCAGGAATCGTCTTATATAACATTGGGAAAATTTGATCGGTAGTAAATGTAATATATATGACGCTTAGTTATAAAAAACCCAGCACGAGGGTGCCCCTTAATTTGGCCGCGTTACTATTTTTAATGCCGTTTTAATTCGATTCGCTTTGTGAATAAGCTCTTGTTTTTCACGGCTCAGGATGGTTACATGACCCATCTTTCGGCCAGGCCTTGTTTCGGGTTTGCCATAAATATGCACAAAAACATTGTCCATTTGCAGAACTTCATCGAGACCTTCATAAACCGCGGGGCCGCTCTGACCTTCTTCACCAAGCAGGTTTACAATGGCAGCCGGCAGGATTGCCGCTGTGTTACCCAGAGGGTAGCCCAGGATTACACGCCATAACATGTCAAATTGAGAGCTATAATTTCCTTCGATGGTGTGGTGTCCGCTATTGTGAACGCGGGGAGCTGTTTCATTGACAAATACATCACCGGCTTTGTCGATGAAAAGTTCAACCGCAAAAATACCGGGGCTATTAAGGCCCTTGACAACGGCAAGCGCTATTGCCTCGATGCGCCACAGTGTTTGTTTTGGTATATCTGCCGGGCTTATCTGGTAATCGAGTAGGTTCAGTCTTTGATTAAACACCATGTCCACGGCGGGGAATAGTGCGGTTTGTCCCTTTTCATTGATGGCGATGATCTGGGCAATTTCCTGTTGGATATTTACCATTTTCTCAAGCACACCCGGCTCGTTAAAGCCGAGTTCCACTTCATTGTTTCCCTTTATTACCTGCACACCGCGACCATCATAGCCGCCGACACCAATCTTGTGCACGGCCGGGAAAAGGTGTTGGTGTTGCCGGATGTCCTCGCGGTTGCTGGTGACCACAAAAGCTGCAGTTGGAATCTGGCTGTTACGATAATATTCTTTTTGCAGAATCTTATTGTTAATGATCTTCAGAGCAGCTGGTTTCGGGAATATCTTCAAACCTTCGGATTCGAGTTTTTCAAGTGCTTCGATATTCACCGATTCAATTTCGATGGTAAGCGCATCCAACTGTTTGCCGAAGGCGTAAACATCATCAAAGTTCCGTATATCGCCTTTTATGAAATGGTGACAAAGATGTGCTGCGGGCGCACCTGCGTCATTTTCCATGAGGTAAGTTTCAACCGGGTAATTTGCCGCCGCCTGTAACAACATTCTTCCAAGCTGGCCACCACCTAATATTCCTACCTTTTGCATACCGCAAATATAGATTGCCCGACTTTGATAATCAACCCTATTTCAGGGTATGTTGATTGATTACGAGCGATGTAGAAAGCGATGTGTGCCGGGTACATATGGCAGAAAAAATGCCCGGACCCATCAACTCGGATGAAATTAACATTTCTGCAAGGATGTTAATAAGTCCACGAGCCATCCGCCGCAGAGATTCACTTAATTTTGCCAGCTAAGATTTTCTTCCCTGCCGCTCAAGAATTTACAATTATCAACACACTATAACGTTCTAATTCGTGCTAAACAAACCAATGCGACTTTTATTGATTTTGCTAATGATCGCCGGTTCCTTTGAAGTGGTTGTGGCCCAGACTTCCGTGGCCAGTTTCGCATTTATCGATTATCAGAAATCTTTCCCCCGGATAAGCGATGCGCTGAAGCGTAAACAAGACACACTTATGAAACAATTCAGGGAGAAAGGTCTTGAATGACCGGCTAAATATGTATACATCAGGTCCATTAAATACGATAGCCAGCTTGAAGTGTGGGTGAAATCTGAAAAGAATGAAAAATATAAGCTATTTAAGAACTACCGGGTATGCGCACTGGCAGGCACACTTGGTCCTAAGCGAATGAAGGGTGACTACCAGGTTCCTGAAGGGTTTTATTATATCAATGAGTTTAAGCCGAACAGTAATTATCACCTGGCCCTTGGTCTAAATTATCCCAATTTTTCTGACAAAGTATTAAGTGATTCCATTGAACCGGGAGGTGATATTTATATTCATGGTAGCTGTGTCACAACCGGCTGTATCCCGGTAACAAATCCGCAGATCGAAGAATTATATATCCTGGCTGCCTGGGCAAAGAGCCAGGGTCAGGATTTTATACCGGTACATGTATTTCCGATCAACTTCAACAATCAGCGCAGTGGAACTTATCTGGCTAAATACCTTAAAGACTACCCAGAGTACGCACCGATGGTGGAGGAAATGCGCCATGCTTTTGAATACTTCGATGCCACAAAGCAATTACCCCTGATTATGGTGGATGAAAAAGGTAGCTACGTGGTTGATGGGGAAATGCCAAAGGTGGAGAAAGCAGAACCAAAGAAAAAGATCATCAAAGAAAGAAAGGTTTTTAATGAAGAGCTATTACCGAAACTGGTTGATCGCTTACCTGTTTACCCTGGTGGTAACGAAAAGTTTCAGCTTTTCATAGAGAAGGTGAGTAAGGATATGTCACCGTTATTACTGCATGATCAGCAGCGCGCATATATTATGATCGAATTTGTTATTGATGAATCGGGTAAGCCCGGCTACTCCAGGGTTATAAAAGGCGGTAACGATGATCTTAATGAGAAGCTTGAAGCATTATTTGACAAAATGCCTGATTGGGATCCTGCAGTGAGACTGGAGAAAAATGTTCCGGTAAAACTTAAACAATCGATCGTTGTTGAAAAGAGTGGTGCAAAATAAAATCAGTCGCACCAACGAATCTCTGATCTTCGCCTCCTTATTGCAACACTGTTCTAGATAATATCCATAGCCTTAACAAAAAAGGTAAGCATAAAAGGCAATATCATCGTAAGATATGGCCATCCTGTGGCGATCGCAACAAACAACGCTGCAACTGCTATAAAGAAACCTATCCAGTATATTCCCTTTGATTTATTGATGGTTGTCATTCAAAAATTCGTTTGAACAAAAGTAAAGCGAAAGATTTAGAATTCACAAAAATCACCAGGATTTATAGCGCTTAATGATAAAGCATCCTTCTGTGCTTCGGTAAATAGAATTGTGATAATTTCGCGGCAATCAAAGTAGGTATTGGGCATGAAGATTCACTTTTATCTAAGATTTTATACTAAGCCAGGACAGGTTCTTTCAGTTTGCGGTGATATTCCTGCACTGGGCAATGACGATGCTGCATATGCCTTGCAATTAGCATATTTAAACGATCAATTCTGGTATGCGTCAATTGATGTTGATCCGGCTGCAACTTCCAGAATTCATTACAAATACATTCTGACCAATGAAGATGGCTTCCAGGTAATCGAGTGGAGCGACGATAAAAAAGCAGATACCGGTAAGTCAGGAATCGATGAAATCGATTTATATGACACCTGGAACCATGCGGGTGAATATGAAAATGTTTTTTTTACGGATCCGTTTCAGGAGGTACTTCTGAAAAAATCTGATACTCGGGGGAAAGCAAAGTCAGTCAAACATTTCACTCATATCTTTAAGATAAAGGCCCCATTACTTAATAAAAATGAAGTTCCCTGTATTCTTGGCAGTGATGAGTCAATGGCTAACTGGAACACTTCAGCGCCCGTTTTACTAAGTGCAGAAAAGCTGTGGTGGAGTGTAAAACTTAATCTTGCAAAGGAACCTTTTGCTATTACTTATAAGTATGGCGTATATAATGTAAAGGATAAATATTTTGTGAGATTCGAAGATGGGAACGGCCGTCATCTTGCGGGTGACGGCAACGAAAGAAAATTAACGATTTGCCATGATGGATTTATATTTCTTCCGAATACCACGTGGAAGGGCGCAGGAGTTTCAATTCCGGTATTTAGTCTCCGCAGCAAAGATTCGTTTGGCGTGGGCGAGTTCAATGATTTGAAGCTATTGGCCGATTGGGCAAAAAAAACAAATCTCAGGCTGATTCAGATACTGCCCATAAATGATACAACAGCAACACATAGCTGGCTGGATACTTATCCCTATGCTGCCATCTCAGCTTTTGCCTTACACCCTATGTATATAAGTCTTGCTGATGTAGCAGGCAAGGAACATGCTGAATTGCTTAAGGCGTTGAAGAAAAAGCAGAAACATCTTAATGATTTGCTGGAGTTGGATTATGATGAAGTGGGCAAAATAAAAACTGCGATGCTGAAGGTCCTTTATGAGGCGCGCAAAACCGAGCTTGAATCAGATCACGGATATCATAAATTCTTCGAAGAAAATAAACATTGGCTCATTCCATATGCCGCTTTTTGTTATTTGCGCGACCGTAACGGCACTTCAGATTTCAATAAATGGAAGCTATACAGCAGGTATGATAAGGATGCAATCGAAAAATACGTGTCACGGAAGGCGAGACATTATGATAAGATAGCTGTACATTATTTTATCCAATATCACCTCCATCTTCAACTTAAAGCCGCCGCGGAATACGTGCACCGGCAGGGCGTGATACTCAAAGGAGATATTGCAATTGGCGTTTACCGTTATGGTTGTGATGCCTGGGTTGACCCGGAGCAGTATCATGTGGAGATGCAGGCTGGTGCTCCACCGGATCCCTTTGCAGTGAAAGGTCAGAACTGGGGGTTCCCCACATACAACTGGGCGAAGATGGCTTCCAACAATTTCGACTGGTGGCGTAAGCGCTTTGTGCAGATGAGTGAATACTTCGATGCGTTTCGTATCGATCATATTCTTGGCTTCTTCCGTATCTGGAGTATCCCGATGGATTCGGTTGAAGGTATCATGGGACGGTTTGTTCCGGCAATTCCGGTATTCAAAATCGAATTCGCTGAGAGAAATATCTGGTTCGATTACGATCGCTATGCCCGGCCATATATTACGGATGGTGTGCTTTGGGATATGTTCGGACCAAACTCAGACAAGTTTAAAAAGTTTTTTCATCCTTCTTCCAACGGCACATATCAACTACTGAACGAGTTTAGTACACAAAGACAGGTTGAGAATTATTTTGCTGACCGGAGCCTTACAGATGATGACGTAAATATCAGGCAGGGATTGTATGATCTCATTTCCAATGTGATTCTTTTTGAAGAGCCGGGTTCAAATGGAGAGCAGTTTCATTTTCGGTTCAGTATGGAAAATACTCATTCATTCAGGCATCTCGAATGGGGCACACAACAGCAACTAAAGGCGCTATATATTAATTACTTTTTTGAGCGGCAGGATGAGTTCTGGATGAAGGAGGCTATGAATAAGCTTCCCGCGCTGAAACGTGCTACCAATATGCTGATTTGCGGTGAAGATCTTGGCCTGGTGCCGCACTCCGTTGCAAGCGTGATGAAACAACTCGGCATACTCAGCCTCGAAATTCAGCGGATGCCAAAAGATATCAAACGCGAATTTTTTCATCCTTCGGATGCACCTTACTTATCTGTAGTTACTCCATCGACTCATGATATGAGCACGATCAGGGGTTGGTGGGAGGAAGACAGGGCAAGAACGCAGCGATTTTATAACAATGAGCTCGGCCAATGGGGAGATGCACCCTATTTTTGTGAGCCGTGGATCAATAAGAACATCGTAATCCAACATTTATATTCGCCGGCAATCTGGGCCATATTTCAACTTCAGGACATCCTGGGTATAAGCGAAACGTTGCGCCGTGAGGATCCACATGCTGAAAGAATAAATATTCCGGCCGTAGCAAAACATTACTGGAATTACAGGATGCATATTAACTTGGAACAATTGGTAAAAGAAAAGGACTTTAATGACGAGCTTGCCGGCTATGTTGATGCAAGTGGTCGTTAATCTATAACCGGTTCGGTGGCCAATCAAGCAACCTTTGACTAATTATGAAAGCTCACCATCATACATTTAACCTCCCGTTTCAATATCCGTTTACAATTTCAAGCGGAACCAAAACACATCAGCCAACATTTATTGCCAGCCTTGAACATATGGGCAAGATTGGTTATGGTGAAGCGCCGGCTATCACGTATTATAATATACCAATTGAAAAGATGGTTGCGGACTTCGAGACGAGGAAGGCAATGGTTGAAAAATTTGCTTATACAACCCCCGAACGTTATTGGCACTATCTGCATCATTTATTTCCAAAGAACAATTTTCTTGTTTGTGCCCTCGACATCGCTTCCTGGGATATGTATGGAAAGATTTCAGGAAAGCCTTTATACCAACTCTGGGAGCTTGATCCGGAAAAATCGCCGGTGACTGATTATACAATTGGTATCGATACAATTGAACGGATGGTTGAAAAGATGTCTGCCAGGCCATGGCCGGTTTACAAAATAAAACTTGGCACCAGCGATGATATCGGGATTGTGAAAGCCTTACGTAAACACACAGACGCAATATTGCGGGTCGATGCTAATTCAGGTTGGACACTAGAGGAAGCGCTCCTTAAGATTCCGCAGTTAAAAGAACTTGGCGTTGAGTTCGTGGAGCAGCCTTTACACAAAGAAGATTGGGAAGGCATGAAAAAACTCTATAAAGAATCAGGCTTGCCACTTATTGCTGACGAGGCATGTGTTGTTGAGGCGGATGTTGATAAATGTCGGGGGTATTTTCATGGCATCAATATCAAACTAACAAAATGCAGTGGCATCACACCGGCTATACGGATGATCGAAGAAGCGAGATCTTATGATATGAAGGTAATGATTGGTTGTATGAACGAAAGTAGCATCGGGTCTGCCGCCATCGCGCATCTTGCTTCTTTAGCCGATTATATTGATATGGACGGACCATTACTTTTATCGGAGGACATAGCAGAGGGCCTGAAAATAGTGAACGGTAAGATTGTGTTGTCGGGATATCCCGGCCTTGGGATCAACTTCATCGGCCTGCCTTCCATAACTTCGCCGTCCCAAAAAATTTGAATATGCGGGAGGAAGCATTGAAGACTTTGAAGCTGGCTTTTCCAATCATTATTGGCGAATTAGCACAGATGGCACTGCATATCATAGATGCAGCAATGGTTGGAGCAATAAGCTACAAACAGCTCGCTGCTGCTGCCCTGGTCGTAAACGCAATGAATATTCCATTTGTATTAGGCATTGGAATGACCATTTCCGTATCACAAATGGTGTCACTGGCACATGGACGTCACGATAACAGGCAGGTTTCGCATTATTTTTTTAATGGATTCTGGCTTTGTGCGTTCACTGCCTTACTGATTTCATTGACGCTTGTATTCGGAAAAAATATTTTGTACCACCTGGGGCAGGACCCCGAAGTAGTAAAACTTGCCATTCCATTTCTTCAGTTAATGGGTGTCTCCATAATCCCGATGTTGCTTTTTATGACACTCAAGCAGTTTACAGATGGCTTGCAATTTACCCGTACCGCGATGATACTTTCCCTTGCGGGTATGCCAGTAAACATCCTGCTTAACTGGCTGTTCATTTATGGTAACTGGGGTTTTCCACGACTCGAATTGCAGGGAGCCGGATTGGCGACGCTGATAACCCGTTCATTGATTTTTATAGTACTAGGCATCGTTGTGCTCAGGCATCATACATTCCGGCCTTATATCAGTGATCGTGCGGCACAATGGAAATTCCGATTAAAAACGTTGCGCGAACTCTTGTATATAGGAGTTCCAAGCAGCCTTCAGATTGGAATGGAGGCGGGCGCCTTTGCGGTCTCCGGGATCATCATCGGAACAATCGGCGCGGTGGCCCAGGCTTCCCACCAGATCGCATTAAGTTGCGCATCTTTTACCTTTATGGTTTCGATGGGGCTTGCTCAGGCTTCGTCAATCAGAGTGAGCAATGCATTTGGCTCTTCGAACTGGTCAAAGATTTCAGTCATTGGCAAAAGCACCTTATGGACCGCTTTGATCTATGGCGTGCTTTGCGCAATCGGTTTTACTTTGTTGCGATACCAGCTACCAAAGTTATTCAATGATAACCTCATGGTTTTGCGTATGGCGGCATTGTTGCTATTATTCGCGGCCATTTTCCAGATCTCCGATAGTACCCAGGCCATAGGGGCGGGGCTTCTTCGTGGGATCAAAGACGTTAGAGTACCAACACTGCTGATCGGGATTGCTTATTGGGTTGTGGGGTTGCCTGTTGGATATGTGCTTGCTTTCAATTTCGATATGGGACCCAGCGGGATCTGGCTTGGATTGATCACCGGCTTAACACTCACATCCCTTTTCCTGCTTCTCCGCTTTCTGCGAATCACCAAAGCCAGGATGCAATAAATAATACAAACACAAAAGCATAACCTTATAGTTATGCTTTTGTTCCGAAAGAGGACTTGTTCTTCCAATACGATTACAATCCGGGAATCTTCGAGAAATGGAGACCGATTATTTTTTATTCCGCATATGCATCTTCATTTTCTCATGGTCAGGACTCATCATCAGTCCGATGTTGAAGCCGAGACCCCGATGATGCATTTTTTGTGACGAGAGATCATTTGCATTCGTTAAGCCGTGGTAATATGCGCCTTCTGCACTTAGCCATACCGATTCCTTAAGGCGAATATTTACACCTGCCGCACCCGTCAGACCAAAATCCCAAGTTTTAAAAACATTCTTTGATTTCATTTCAGGCATATTCTCCGTACCTGCATCTTTCAATTTTGTTTTTCCACCTGCAAAGATGGCAACCGATGGACCGACACTTAGTTTTGGTCTGACTCGGTTTCCTCTTTCACCAAAGAAGTAAACGCCCTGTAATGCATGACGGAGATAGTTTGCCCGGTAGACCATCCTGGCATCGGAAGCTTCACGTCCAAAAGTTCCACCTTCCGAAGAAAATTTGATGTCTGAACTAATTCCCCAGTTTGGATGAATGCTTGCCAGCATTCTCATCCCAATGCCGTATGAAACATGCAGTTGCTGGTCATCATATCCTGGCGTAAAACCATCGCCATTGCTCAACCAGCTATTGCCAATCGAGGCCGTGTGCCCGATCGTCACAATCTTCTGAGCCCTTACCGCCATACTTATACAAATTGACAGTAATAACAAACCTAAGTTTTTCATTTTCTCACTATTATTTACAACCCCGCCTTAAAATATCGTGCCAGTAAACGATCAGGTACTAATCGCAAGCTTAACATCACTTACCGCATACCCCACACAAGTCAAAACCAATCCATTCGCCACTTCCTCATCGGTAAGCACATCATTATATTTCATCCTTATTTCGCCTGAAATGCATTTCACAACGCAGGAACCGCAAATACCGGCCTTGCAACTGTATGCGATATCAATGTTGTTTGCAAGCGCTGCATCTAGGATGGTCTGCGGAAAATGCACCTGGAAACTTTTGCCTGTTGAATCGACCAGGACCTGCCTGGCACCCGGGTCAACACTAAATGGAGCCGGCGGCAGCTTTGGTATTTCGAATATCTCTTTCTTCACTTGTGCAGACGTAAATCCCATTTGTCTGATGGTGAATTCGGCCATGCGCATGAACGACAGCGGGCCACAGATGAAAAACAAGGCGTCAGTGCGGCCGTAAATCATTTCAGCCGTAATGAAGTGTTCGAGTATCTCGTTATTAAGTCTTCGCGATGGTTTGTTAGCATCAAGGGGGCTACTGAGGTAATTATAAAACCTGAAGTTCCCTCCGTATTGTTGTTCGAGGTTGTACAATGGGTCATGAAAGATCACGGAATGTTCATTCCGGTTTTGATATATCAGCTTGATCGAGACTTCTGTTGTTGCCGGTAGTATTTGTTTTAGCAGTGAGAAGACCGGCGTGATGCCACTGCCGGCAGTGATAAAGTAGATATCACGGGCAATTGAAGTTTCGGCTTCATAAGTAAAGCGGCCGGAGGGTTCAATTGCATTTATGGTTGAGCCTGTTACCAGGTAGCGAAACAGGTATCGGGAGATTTCGCCATTTGTTACGCGTTTAACTGTAAACGCGTTGTAACCGTCGTAGCCAGGGGCAGTGCTTAGGGAATATGCGCGGCGGAGTTCTTTGCCGTGGCGGTTGATGACCAAAGTAATGAACTGTCCTGCTTTGTAAACAAGTGGCTCTGCATTGGATGTTGTAAAGATATAAGTCCTGGTATCGATGGTTTCTTCAATAACCCTGGTGATGGTAAGTACTAACATGTAATCATTTTCTGCGCATCTGTATGTTTGGCCTGGTGTTATTACATCTTCACCAGGATTCTTCCCATGTTATTACCATCAAGCATAGTCTCGATATAATTTGTAGCAAGATCTTCAAGTTTTATTTCTTTCACTATCGCCGGAAATTTATCCTTTATGTTCCAGTCTTCTTCAAGCAACTTCCAGATCTTTTGGCGCTGCACCATGCTCATACCCGCGGACCCTACGCCTGCTAGGCTTACACCGTTTAAGATAAAGGGATAAACTGTGGTGGTGAGTGAATGAGACTGAACCATTCCGGTACTTACTATGATCCCTTCCGGCAGACAGGCCTTTAGTAATACGTTGAGCGTGGCGCCGCCCACAGTATCGATTGCGCCAGCCCATTTTGGTTTAAGTAAAGCTTTACCGGATTGATCATGCACAAATTCCCGGTTTACGATTTGGCTTGCTCCAAGATGTTTCAGGTACTCATCAGCGTTAGCTTTGCCGGTCACAGCAATCACTTCGAAACCTGCTTTCGTTAGTATGGCCACAGCACAGCTGCCAACGCCACCGGTTGCTCCGGTAACAACAACCGGACCCATTGCCGGTTCAAGATTAAGTGCCTGCATTTTAAACAACGCGACCGCGGCAGTGAAACCAGCGGTCCCAAAACTCATACACTCTTTCAGAGTCAATCCACGAGGTTTGTTAACTACCCATTCAGCCGGAACACGGACATACTCTGCAAAACCACCTGACGTGTTCATGCCGAGATCATAACCCGTTACTATGACTTCGTCGTCTGCTGCGAATACCGGGTTCTTGCTCATCTCAATCACGCCGGCAGCGTCAATACCGGGGGTATGCGGATATTTTTTTGTGATACCCTTATGACCACTTGCAGACATCGCGTCTTTATAATTCAGCGATGAATACTGCACCCTGATAAGCACGTCACCGGGGGGTAGATCATCAAGCTCGCGTTGTATGATTGACCTGTCGATTTTACCATCCTGTTTTTCAGTGATCCAAAGTGCCTTGAATGACATGAGTTGA
>Ga0190273_10000680_pt1 | contig 12378 bp, 9 predicted proteins | sample Popmic504IS_FD_134513 | JGI IMG/M metagenome (GOLD analysis project Ga0190273, IMG submission 134513) | Populus adjacent soil microbial communities from riparian zone of Shoshone River, Wyoming, USA - 504 IS | ecosystem: Environmental > Terrestrial > Soil > Riparian zone > Trees stand | place...
GGACCTCGGCCGGGCAGATATGCTGGGTCATGCCTTCGGTATATTTGGCGTCGTAATCGTAGAAGCCGGACTTGGGCTGGAGCTCGGTCAAGGCCAGCGCCTCGTCGGCCAGAACCGCAACCGTCAGCTCGCGGCCGCGGATGAAGGGCTCGGCGAGCAGGCGCTCGAAATGCCGCCACGGCCCCTCGCTCTCGCGCCCGATCGGATCGCCGTAATTGCCGCCCTCGGCGACGATGGCGACTCCGACCGACGAGCCTTCGTTGACCGGCTTGAGAACGTAGGGGCGAGCCATCGGGTCGGCCTCGTAAAGGCTCTCGCTCTCGACCATCGTGCCCGCCGGCATCCGGATTCCGCGCGGGACGAGCACCATCTTGGTCAGCTCCTTGTCGATCGCGATGACCGAGGTCTCGACCCCGCTATGGGTATATTTGAGGCCCATCAGATCCATCAGCCCTGCACCGTTCCGTCCTCGCCGGGCGTGCCGTGGAGCGCGTTGAAGACGACGTCGGGCGCGGCCTCGCGAAGCCGCTCGGCGACGTCCCGGCCCATGTCGATGCGGGTGACCCGGTGGCCGAGGCTTTCCAGCGCGCTCGCAATGTCCCTGCCGCTCATCAGCGAGACTTCCCGCTCGGCGGACCAGCCGCCCATGAGAACGGCGACGTGGAGGGGGGCAGTCATGGTCGCGTCGCCCCAGCGAAGGCTGGGGCCCCGGGGGGTGAAAGGCGCGGGCGGTTTTCAGCCGCTGGGATGCCAGCCTTCGCTGGCATGACGATCATTCGCACGCTCACGCTTCAACTCCTACGCGCTGGATTTCCCACTCCAGCATCACGCCGCTGTTCGCCTTCACCCGCCGCCGAACTTCCTCGCCGAGCGCCTCGATGTCCGAGCTTTTCGCCTTGCCGAGATTCAACAGGAAGTTGCAATGCTTTTCAGAGACTTGGGCATCGCCGATGGTGAGGCCCCGGCAGCCCGCCTCGTCGATCAGCTGCCACGCCTTGGTCCCCGGCGGATTCTTGAAGGTCGAGCCGCCGGTGCGGCTCCTGAGCGGCTGGCTCGCCTCGCGCTCGGCGGCGATCCGGTCCATCTCCGCGCCGATCACCGAGCGCTCGCCCGGAACGCCCTGGAACAGGGCTTCGACGACCACGGCACCCTCGGGCACCTCGCTGTGGCGATAGGTGTAGCCGAGGCGCCCGGCCGGCCAGGTCTCGACCCGCCCGTCGCGAAGCACCAGGGTCGCCTCGACCAGGATGTCGGCGACCTCGCGGCCATAGGCGCCGGCGTTCATCCGCACCGCTCCGCCCGCCGTGCCGGGAATTCCGCGAAGGAATTCGAGGCCCGCGATATGGGCGTCGCGCGCCTTTGACGCGACGGTGATCCCCATCGCCCCGCCGCCGGCGCGCACCCGGTGCCCGGGCTCGACATGGACATGGCTCATCGCCTTGGGCAGTCGGACCACCACTCCGGGCACGCCGCCGTCGCGGACGATCAGGTTGGAGCCGACGCCGACGGGAAGCACCGGCAGCGAAGGATCGAGCTCGCCCAGGAAGCGGGCGAGGTCCTCCACGTCATTCGGCCGGACCAACCATTGGGCCGGCCCGCCGGTCCGGAACCAGATGAAGTCGGCCAGCGACCCATCGATCTCGATCGAGCCGCGCAGGCCGGGGACAGTCACTCGCCCCGCAGGCTTTACCGGTAGCTCGCCGGCCGTCGCGGCGAGTGACTGTCCCCTCTCGCCAACGCCGCTCATTTCGCCGCCCTCGCGCAGGCGATGCCGTCGGCGAGGCCGGCCGCCCATCTGGTGATGTCGCCGGCGCCGAGGCAGATGACCATGTCGCCGCTCGCGGCGAGGTCGCGAAGGCTGAGGCACAGGTCGTCGAGGTCGGCGACCGCCTTGACGGCGCGGTGGCCGCGCTGCTTGAGGCCCTCGGCCAGGGCCTCGGAATCGACTCCCTCGATCGGCTCCTCGCCGGCCGGATAGACCGGGGTCACATAGACCACGTCGGCGTCGTTGAAGGCGCCCTGGAACTCTTCCATCAGGTCGCGGAGCCTTGTGTAGCGGTGGGGCTGGACGACCGCGATCACCCGGCCTTGGGCGCCTTCGCGGGCGGCGGAGAGCACGGCCCTGATCTCGGTCGGATGGTGGCCGTAATCGTCGATGATGGTCGCGCCCTCGATCTCGCCGACCTTGGTGAAGCGCCGCTTGACTCCGCCGAACTTCTCGAAGCCCCTGGCGATGGTCGAGTGCGGGATCCCGAGCTCGGCGGCGATCCCGATCGCCGCCAGGGCGTTCTGGACGTTGTGGCGGCCCGGCATGGGCAGCTCGATGTCGGCAATGACGGCGACCTCGCCGGAGCGGTCGCGGAGCGAGACGTCGAACAGATTGCCGCCCGGCACCGGCCGGACATTCTCGCCGCGGACGTCGGCGAGGGCGGCGAAGCCGTAGGTCACCACCCGCCGGTCGCGAAGCCTCGGGATGATCGTCTGGACCTCGGGATGGTCGACGCAGAGCAAGGCGGCGCCATAGAAAGGGACGTTCTCGACGAACTCGACGAAGGCGTCCTTGACCTTCTCGAACGAGCCGTAATGGTCGAGATGCTCGGGATCGATGTTGGTGACGACGGCCAGGGTCCCGTCGAGCCGAAGGAAGCTTCCGTCGCTCTCGTCGGCCTCGACCACCATCCAGTCCGAGCTTCCGAGCCGGGCGTTCGAGCCATAGGCGTTGATGATGCCGCCGTTGATCACCGTCGGGTCGATCCCGCCCGCGTCGAGCATCGCCGCGATCATCGAGGTCGTCGTCGTCTTGCCGTGCGTCCCCGCCACCGCCACCGTAGATTTCAGCCGCATCAGCTCGGCGAGCATCTCCGCCCGTCGCACCACCGGGATCCGCCGTTCGTAGGCGCAGACCAATTCGGGATTGTCCTTCCGGATCGCGGTCGAGATCACGACCACCGCGGCGTCGCCGAGATTGTCGGGATGATGGCCGACCTTGACCGGTATGCCCGACTTGCGAAGCCCCTCGACGACATAGCCTTCGGCGACGTCGGAGCCCTGCACCTTGTAGCCGAGGATGTGCATCACCTCGGCGATTCCCGACATGCCGATTCCGCCGATGCCGACGAAATGGATGGTGCCGATGTCCTTGGCGACGCCTTTCATCCCCCGCTTCGGCATCAGGCGAAGGCCCCGTTGGGAATTGGGGTGAGGATCATCTCCTCGGCCGGCAGCGGGTCGGCGCCGAGGTCGCGGCCGGTCAGCTCGACCAGGTCGGCGAGGTCGCTCGCCGCTTTAGGCCGGCCCACCGCCCAAGCGCGCGACGCCGCATTGGCGAGCGCCGCGGGCTCGAGCCCGAGCTTCTGCATCTGCTTGGCGAGCTCGACCGGGGTGAAGTTCCTCTGGGCGATGGTCCGCGCCCCGCCGGCTTTCGCCATCTCGCGGGCGTTGAAGGTCTGGTGGTCGTCGGTGGCGATGGGCAGCGGGATGAGGATCGCCGGCCGCCCGGCCACGGTCAGCTCGGCGATGGTCGAGGCGCCGGCGCGACCGATGAAGAGATGAGTCCAGGCGAGCTTGTCGGGCATGTCGGGAATGTAGGTGGCGAGCTCGGCGGCGATCCCGAGCGCGCCGTAGCGGGCTCGGACTCCCTCGATATCCTCGGCGCGGCATTGCTGGGTGACCTGAAGCCGGCGGCGGAAATGCTCGGGAAGGAGGCCGAGCGCTTCGGGCACGACCTCGGAGAGGATGGTCGCGCCCTGGCTTCCGCCGGTGACGAGGAGACGGAAGACGCCTTCGTCGGTCAGCTCGGGATAGGGCTGGTCGCGAAGCGCAAGCACCTCGTCCCGCACCGGATTGCCAACGAGATGGGTCTTGCCCTCGCGGCTTTTGGCGAGGCGCTGGACGTTGGGATAAGCGGTGGCGATCGCATCTACCCGGCCCGAGACGATCCGGTTGACCCGGCCGAGCACCGCATTCTGCTCGTGGATCAGGGTCGGTATGCGGTCGCGCTGGGCCGCCATCAGCGCCGGGAGCGCCGGATAGCCGCCGAAGCCGATCACCGCCGAAGGCTCGAACGTCTCGTAGAGCCGCGACGCCATCGCCCGGCCGGTGAAGATCTTGCTTATCGCCTTGACCCAGCCGACCGGCCCGCCGCCCAGCCGTCCGGCGGGAAGGATATGGACCGGCACCCCCTCGAACAGGCCGGGAATGCGCGCGCCGCGATCGTCGGTGACGAGCGCGACCCGATGCCCGCGCCGCATCAGCTCCTCGGCCAGGGCATGGGCCGGGATCATATGGCCCCCAGTGCCGCCCGCGGCGAGGACGTAGTGACGGCTCAGCATGGTTCGGAAACCCTCATCGCCCGCTCCATTTCACCACGTAAGGCGACCGGTGCAGATACGGGTTGCGCCGCGTGAAGGCGAGCAGAAGCCCCATTCCGATCGACAGCGCCACCATCGACGAGCCGCCATAGCTGATGAACGGCAGGGTCATCCCCTTGGACGGAGCGATCTGGACGTTGACCGCCATGTTGATCAGGGCCTGGAGCCCGAACTGGCAGACGAGGCCGGCGGCGGCGAGGACGACGAACTTGTCCTCCTCGTGGAGCAGGCGGATCAGGACCCGGGCGACGATGACGAGGTAGATCGCCGCGATGGCGAGGCAGGCGATGATCCCGAACTCCTCGCCGATCACCGAGAAGATGTAGTCGGTATGAGGCTCCGGCAGGTGGAACTTGTGCGATCCGGCGCCTGGACCGGCGCCGAACAGCCCCCCGGCGGTGAGCGTTCGAAGCGCCGACTCGGTCTGGTAATTGTCGTGCCCGCCGGCGCCGCTGAACAGGAAGGCGTCGATCCGGATCGTCGCCACCGGATAGAAGAAATAAGCCAGAATGATCGCGGCGATCCCGCCGAAGGCGAGAAGCCCCAGGGTCCGCAGCGAGACTCCCGACAGGGTGAGGAGCATCACCCAGGCGGCGGCGAAGATGATCGTCTCGCCGAAATTGGGCTGCTGCATCAGCAGCAGGGCGATGAGGCCGGTGCAGATTCCGGACAAGGGCACGACCGGCAGGCTCGCGTCCTGCTCCTTCAGTGAAAGCATCCAGGCGATGCTGACGATGTAGAGCGGCTTCAGGAATTCGGACGGCTGGAACTGGGTGAAGCCGACTCCCAGCCAGCGCCGGGCGCCGTTCACCTCGACTCCGATGATGGGCACGAGGAACAGCAGGCCGGTGAAGACGAGGGTGCCGATCAGGCACCAGCGCTTCGCCTTGGTCCTCGGCAGCATCGAGACGGCGATCATCACCGGCAGGGCGAGGACGATCCACATCAGCTGGCGGTAGAAATAATGGAGCGGCGCATAGCTCACCCCGCCGCCCGACAGGCGCTGGCCGGCGGCGGGCGAGGCGGCGGCGACCGCGATCAGGCCGATCGCGATCAGCACCGCGACGAAGAAGAGGAGGACCCGGTCGATCTCCCAGAACCAGCGCCCCGCGGCGCTTCGGTCCGACCGCCCAAGCCGGTTCGCGCTCTTGCTCCTGATGTCCGCCACTACACCCATTACAACGCCTCCACCGCGGCCCGGAACGCATCGCCCCGCGCCTCGTAATCCCGGAACTGATCGAACGAGGCGCAGGCCGGGGAGAGCAATACCACCTCCCCGGGCCGAGCCGCCCCGGCCGCCTCGTTCACCGCCGCGAACAGCATCTCGCACTCGCTGACCGGAACCTTCGAGCGGAGCAGCCGGGCGAACATCGGACCCGCCTCGCCGATCGTATAGGCGGCCCGGACATGGTCGAGGAACGGCTCGCAGGCTTCGAGATCGTCGGACTTGGGAAGCCCGCCCAGGATCCAGTGCACCGCCGGATAGGCGGCCAGGGCCGGCGCCGCCGAGGTCGGGTTGGTCGCCTTGCTGTCGTTGACGAAGAGCACTCCGTTCTTCTCGGCCACCCGCTCCATCCGGTGGGGGAGGCCGGGATAGGTGGCGAGACCGCGGGCGATGGCGTCGCCCGGCACCCCGAGCAGCCTGGCGGCGGCCGCCGCGGCGGCGATGTTCTGGGCGTTGTGCGGACCCTGCAGCGCCGGCCAGAGCGACTGGTCCTCCACCTGATCCGACGACACCAGCACCTTGCGGCCTTTTATCTGCCCGGCAATGGCCCGGGTGTAATCGTCCTCGGCCGCGACCACCGCGACATGCTCGGGCGACTGCATCGCGAACAGCCGCGCCTTCGAGGCCGCATAATCGTCCACACCGTCGTAACGGTCGAGATGGTCGGGGCTGATGTTGAGCAGCACCGAGACGTCGCAGTCGAGGCTGCGGGTCAGGTCGATCTGGTAGGAGGAGAGCTCGAGCACATAGACGCCGTCTTCCTCGAGCGGGGCCTGGCCGAGGATCGGGAAGCCGATATTGCCGGCCATGGTCGAGGGGCGGCCGGCGCTGCGCATGATGTGGTGGATTAGCGCCGTCGTCGTAGATTTGCCGTTGGTGCCGGTGATCCCGACCACCTGGTGCGGCGGCAGCGTCGGCCGCGCCTGCGCGAAGAGCTCGATGTCGCCGATCAGCGGCACGCCCGCCTCCCGCGCCCGGGCGGCGATCGGGTGGCGGTTGAGCGGGACTCCCGGCGAGACGACGATCCCGTCGCAGCCATGGAGGGAGGTCGTCAGTGGGTCCGCCATCCGCAGGCCGAGACCCTTCACCTGTTCCCGCGCCGCCTCGTTCTGGTCCCATGCCGTCACCTCGGCGCCGCTCGCGACCAGCGCCTCAACCGTCGCCAGCCCCGAGCGGGCGAGGCCGTAGACGGCATATTTGCGGCCGGCAAAGGCGGGGCTCGCGATCATCTCACCTTCAGCGTCGAAAGGCCGGCGAGCGCCAGCACGAAGGCGATGATCCAGAAGCGGATGACGATGGTCGCCTCGGACCAGCCGATCTGCTCGAAATGGTGGTGGATGGGCGCCATCTTGAAGATCCGCCGTCCGGTCCTTTTGTAGAAGAAGACCTGGATGATGACGCTCATCGCCTCGACCACGAACAGCCCGCCGATGATCCCGAGCACGATCTCATGCTGGGTGGCGACGGCGATCGCGCCCAGCGCCCCGCCCAGCGCGAGGCTCCCGGTATCGCCCATGAAGACCGCCGCCGGCGGCGCGTTGAACCACAGGAAGGCGAGCCCGGCGCCGACGATCGCCGAGCACAGGATCGGCAGATTGCCCGCGGCGGGGACGAACGGAATCCCGAGATAGGCCGAAAAGACGGCGTTGCCGGCGACGTAGGAGATGACGAGGAAGGCGAGGCTGGCGATGATCACCGGCATGGTGGCGAGGCCGTCCAGACCGTCGGTGAGGTTCACCGCATTGCCGAAGGCGACCACGACGAAGGCCCCGAAGAAGGGATAGGCGAAGCCGAGATCGACCACCGGCCCGTTGTAGAAGGGGATGTAGAGCTCGGTCCCCGCCCCCCAGGTGATGATCGTGCAGCCGATCCCCGCCACCACGAACTCGGCGAGCAGCCGGGTGCGGCCGGAAATGCCGGCATGGTGGCGCTTGGTGACCTTGTCGTAATCGTCGAGGAAGCCGATCAGGCCGAAGCCGACGGTGATGAACAGGCAGGCCCACAGGAAGGTGTTGCGGAAGTCCATCCACAGCAGCATCGAGACGGTCAGCGAAGTGAGGATCATCAGCCCGCCCATGGTCGGCGTGCCGCGCTTGGCGAGGTGCGATTCCGGGCCGTCGAGGCGGATCGGCTGGCCGTGCCCCTGGCGCACCCGAAGCCAGCCGATGAACTTGGGGCCGATGATCAGTCCGATCAGCAGGGCCGTCGCCGTCGCCGCGCCCGCCCGGAAGGTGATGTAGCGGAAGAGGTTGAACACCCCCGGGAAGCCAAGCTGTTCGGATATCCACAAAATCATCAGCTTTTCCCGCCCGCCAGCGCCTCGACGAGGGCGGCCAGTCCGATCGAGTTGGATCCCTTGACGAGTATCGCGTCGCCCGGCCGGGCCTCGCGCCGGGCAAGCTCGATCGCCGTCGCCGTGTCCGGCACATGCGCCATTTTAACCTTTGCGCCAAGGGCTTTCGCCAGCGCTTCCATCTCCTCGCCGACGAGGACCGCAAGCTCGACCCCGGCGGCCTCGACCGGCCCGGCCAGGCCCGCGTGGAAGTCGTCCGAGCTCTCGCCCAGCTCCCTCATCCCGCCCAGCACGGCGATGCGCCGGCCGGTCACCGCGAGACCTCCGAACGTCTTCAGGGTCGCCGCCATCGAGGCGGGATTGGCGTTGTAGCTTTCGTCGATCAGAAGCGCCTCGCCGCCGCCGCCGACGCGGATCCGGTGCCGCTCGCCCCGGCCCTTCAGGCCGGGCAGATCGGCCAGCGCCAGCCCCGCCAAAGCGAGGTCGCCGCCCAGCGCCTCGACCGCTCCGAGCACGGCGAGCGCGTTCGACACCCAATGGTCGCCCGGCTGCGAGACGGTGAAGGTGAGCTCGGCCTCGGGGAGGACGGCGGTGACCAGCGAGCCGCCGCCCGGCGAGGCCACCACGTCGCGGGCGCGGATATCGGCGCCCTCCCCGAGGCCGAAGCTGAGCACTCTCGCCGCATAGGGGCGGGCGGCGGCGGCGAGCCGGCCGCGATAGGGGCTGTCGTGCGGAACGAGGGCGATTCCGTCTTCCTCGAGGCCCTGGAAGATCTCTCCCTTGGCGTCGGCAATCTCCTCCTCGCTTGCGAAGAAGGCGCGGTGGGCCGAAGCGATCGCGGTGACGATGGCGACGTGCGGGCGCACCAGCCGGGTCAGGACGGCCAGCTCGCCGGCGTGGTTCATCCCCATCTCGAACACGCCGAAGCGGGTCTCGCGGGGCATGCGGGCGAGCGAGAGCGGAACGCCGACATGGTTGTTGTAGCTCTTCACCGAGCGGTGCGCCTCGCCCGGAGCGGCGCGGTCGAGCGCGGCGAAGAGCGCCTCCTTGGTCCCGGTCTTGCCGGCCGAGCCGGTGACCCCGCAGATCCGGGCGCGGGTGCGGGCGCGGGCGGCCCGGCCGAGGGCGTTGAGCGCGGCGGCCGTGTCGGCGACATGGACGTGCGGCTGGTCAATCTCAGTCGAGACGATCGCCCCCGCCGCACCCGCTGCGAAAGCCTTGTCCAGGAAGCGATGGCCGTCGGTTGCCTCCCCCTTCATCGCGACGAACAGATGCCCGGCCTCCACCTCGCGCGAATCGAACGCGACCCCGCTCGCTTCGAAATCGCCATGCACGGCGCCGCCGACCGCCGCCGCAATCTCCCCGGAGGTCCACAATGCGCTCATACCGGTTCCCCGGCGAAGGCCGGGGCCCGGCGGCACCGGCGGCACCGGCGGCACCGGCGGCACCGGCGGCACCGGCGGCAGGGCTGCCCCAATTGGTGCCAGGCACCAATTTCCAAATGCCCCAATTGGTGCCAGGCACCAATTTCCAAATGCTTGGTTTGTTTGGAGGTCCGCGGCGCCAGCGCGGAAATTGGTGCCTGGCACCAATTTCCAGGCGGTTGGTTCGAGCCGGGGGTCATGCCGCGCACTCCCTCGCGACGGCGACGTCGTCGAAGGGGAGCACCTTGTCGCCGACGATCTGCCCCTGCTCGTGGCCCTTGCCGGCGAGGAGGACGATGTCGTCGGGGCCGGCGTCGTCAATCGCCGCGTCAATCGCCTCGCGCCGGCCCGGCACCTCGCGCGCCTCCGGTGCGCCGGCAAGAATTGCCCGGCGGATCGCGGCCGGATTCTCGCTCCTGGGATTGTCGTCGGTGACGATGACGGAGTCGGCGAGCCGCTCCGCCACCGCGCCCATCTCGGCCCGCTTGCCGACGTCGCGGTCGCCGCCGGCGCCGAAAACGATGATCAGCCGTCCCCTGGCGTGCGGCCTCAGCGCCGCGATCGCCGCTTCGATCGCGTCGGGGGTATGGGCATAATCGACATAGACCGGTGCGCCCTCGCGGGTGATCACCGCCCGCTCGAGCCGCCCGCGCACGCCCTGCACCCGGGAGAGGCTGGCAAGGGTCTGGGCCAAATCCCCGCCGGTGGCGAGGACGAGCCCGGCGGCGGTCAGGACATTGGCGGCCTGGTAGGCGCCGATCAGCGGCAGCTCGACCTTGTGAGGCCGCCCTTCGGCCTCGATCGTCAGCCGCTGGCCTAGTTGGGTCGGGGCGCGGTCGACGAGACGCAGAGTCTCGCCGCGCGCGCCGACGGTCAGAATCCGAAGGCCCCGCGCGCCGGCCCGCCTCACGACTTCGTCCGAGGTCCGGTCGTCGGTCCAGATCACCGCGGCCCCGTCGGGCTCGACCACTTCCGAGAAAAGCCTCATCTTGGCCTCGAAATAGGCCGCCATCGTCTCGTGATAGTCGAGATGGTCGCGGGTGAGGTTGGTGAAGGCCGCGGCCCGCACCGGCAGCCCCTCGGTCCGGTATTGCGACAGGCCGTGGCTCGAAGCCTCGAACGCGGCGTGGGTGACGCCCTCGCGGGCAAGCCCGGCCATGTTCGACAGGAAGGTGACGATGTCGGGCGTGGTGAGGCCGGTCGTGGTGCGGTCGTCGGCGGTGGTCACTCCCAGAGTCCCGATCGAAGCGGCATGGTGCCCGGCCATGCGCCACAATTGCCGGGTCAGCTCGACGCTCGACGTCTTGCCGTTGGTGCCGGTGACGGCAACGACGGTTTCGGGAAAAGGCCGGAAGAATTTCGCGGCCAGCCGGGCGAACTCGCGCCTCGGCTCCTCGGCGGCGACATGGACGGCGCCCTCGACCGGCACTCCGGGCCGGGCGACCACCGCCACCGCTCCGGCGCCGATCGCCAAAGGAATGAAATCCTCGCCGTTGAAGACGGTGCCGCGGAAGGCGCCGAAGACGGTTCCCGGGGCGACCTTGCGGTGATCGATCGCGAAGCCCGTCACCCGGGAATCGCCGCCGATTCCCGCGAGGTCGGCGAGGCGCATCGATCAGTCTTCCTTTTTGACGTATTGGAGAACCTCGGCCATGTTGACGTCGCGATGCTCGTCCGGCTGGACTCCGAGCAGGGCGCCGATCCGGCTCACCACCCGCGAGACGACCGGAGCGACGTTCCAGCCGGCGGTGTGCCAGCCTCCGGTTTCGGCGGTGGCCTTGGGGTCGTCGAGCATGGCGACGACCACATAGCGGGGCTCGTCCATCGGGAAAACGCCCGCGAAGGTGGTGACCACGGCGGCGCCGGTATAGCGTCCGCCGACGATCTTCTCGGCGGTTCCGGTCTTGCCGCCGACCCGGTAGCCCGGAGCGTCGGCCCGGCCGCCGGTGCCGTCGGTGACGACCAGCCGGAGCAGGGCGCGCATCCGGTAGGACGTCTCCTCGGTGAACACGCGGCGGCCCTGCGGAAGCGGATGGCGGCCGTCGATCTTGAGCAGGGTGGCCGGCCTCCAGACGCCGCCGTTGAACAAAGTGGCGTAGCCGGTGGCGAGATGGAGCGGAGTGACCGCGATGCCGTGGCCGTAGCCGACCGTCATCGTCGCCACCTCGCCCCAGTTCGAGCCCGGAGTCAGGGTGCGGCCGCGCTCGTTCAATTCGATCGACACCGGCTCGAGGAAGCCCATCTTGCGGAGGAACTCCTGCTGCCGCGCCGAGCCGACCTGGGCCGCGATCTGGGCGGTGCCGATGTTCGAGGATTCCTTCATGATCTCGGCGACGCTGCAGGCCCGGCCGAACGGATGGGTGTCCGTGATGGTGAAGCCGCCGGCGGCGAGGCCGCGCGGGCAATTGTACATCTGGCCGAAGCTTTTGACGATTCCGGCGTCCATCGCCATCGCCACCGTGAACGGCTTGAAGGTCGAGCCGAGCTCGTAGACGCCCATCGTCGCCCGGTTGAAGCCGGCGGCTTCCGCGTTGCGGCCCGGCTTGTTCGGGTTGAGCTGCGGAAGCGAGGTCATGGCGATGACCTCGCCGGTCTTGACGTCGAGCACGATCCCGGCCGCGCCGATCGCGCTGAACTTGGTCATGGCCGCGTAGAGCTCGGTCTCGAGCACGCCCTGGACCCGGGCGTCGATCGACAGAGCGACCGGCGTTCCGCGCTGGGCCGGGTCGCTCAGCCGGTCCTGGAGGACCCGCTCCATCCCCGCGACCCCGTTGCCGTCGAAATCCGTCCAGCCGAGGACGTGGCCGGCCATCGCCGTCTGCGGGTACATGCGCTGGGGCTCGCGGCTGAACTCGATCGCCGGCTCGCCGAGCGCGTTCACCGCCGCGACCAGCTCCGGAACGGCGCGGCGGCTGAGATAGAGGAAGGTTTTGCCCGAGGTGAGCATCGCCTTGTAATCGTCCGCGCTTCGCTCGGGCATCAGCTGGGCGAGCTTGACCGCGAGCTCGGCGGGATTGCCCAGCAGGCGGTCGGGATGGATCGCGATCGACCAGGCGTCGATCGTCC
>Ga0190273_10000681_pt1 | contig 12370 bp, 7 predicted proteins | sample Popmic504IS_FD_134513 | JGI IMG/M metagenome (GOLD analysis project Ga0190273, IMG submission 134513) | Populus adjacent soil microbial communities from riparian zone of Shoshone River, Wyoming, USA - 504 IS | ecosystem: Environmental > Terrestrial > Soil > Riparian zone > Trees stand | place...
AGGTGATTCTCCAAACAATGACATTATCCACGATCTGAAACAGTTGAAGCTCGGAGCACGACCAAAGTTGGCAGGGAACAACAGGCTACAAGCAGGATCAATTAACCCGCGTCCGTTCTGGCTGGACGATCAATGTTACAGCTGCCACCCCCAAAACCTCGCGTCTGCCAGTTCCGAGATAGCAATGATGACATCGACTGGTCAAGCCAAGAGGAGCTAACTTAGGCTGTACCTTCTTCCTAGCAGCTTAAACATCACTTTTTAAATTGTGAGAATCATCTTTACTTGCTCTATTTGGATTCCGAACATATGCAAGTCAGTCACACGGAGGAAATATAGAGAGTTGAATCACTTGAGGTCCAGGGAGACAAAACCGTGAATTGCCGAAGATAATGGTTTTCATGCTTGTACCTAGTGAACGGGCATTTCGAAGTCCTTGAACGACCACTTCTCAGTATACTTGACCTTCTTCTTCTTTGGTGCCAGTACCGGCTTCCGGGCCTCGAGCTTACCGTTGACGAGCAGATTCCTGAAGCGATCCTGCAGCAGGTTGCCCTCTGGCTTAAGTCTCCGAAGAGAATCCTGAAGCTCCTCGGGCAGCACGACTTCAAGATTCTTCTCCGGAACTGCTGCATTGCCCCTCTTTCGTCGTCTCAACTTAGCATCATCACCGCTCTCACTGTCCTCTGCCTCTAACTGGGCAAGCGCAGCGTCATGCTCGGCAGGTTGCATATCACCCGACGCAAGGAGTCTTGCGAGCTCGTCACCCATCTTCTTCCTGTCAGCCATTTTGCGTTCGTGCTTGGCCTTCCTCTCTGCCTCTTTCCTCCGTGTGGCCTTGTTCCTTTCTGCGGGCGTCTTCCGGCTCGGCCGCTTCTTCTTCAGAGCCTGGCTATCGTCGTTGTCAGTCTCGAAGCCTTCCCAGGCACTTTCATCATCTGTCCTGCCTGCATTGTCGTCTTCAATGGCAGCCTGTATCCTTGCCTGCTTTTCGGTTTCCTTTTCAGCCTCCTGTATTCTCTTCTTCTCTGCTTCTACCTCCTGGTCACCTGCTTGTATGATAGCTTGGTTCCACTCGTCGAAGTCCGGGTTGTAGCTGCTGCCGGCCTTTGGTTGCTGTACTGGCCGTACTGGTTTGCCATTGGCAGTCAGAGGCAGTGGTGCCTTCCTGATGGTAGGAGGGGCGACCTTCTTTCTCGGCTGGGGCACATATTCAAGGTTGTCGGCTGGCGTGGACACGGGCGTGAGGTCCCATAGATCGAAGTTTTGTTGCTCTTCTGGACCATTATTGTCCTGTAAATGTGAGGTGGTATTGATAGTCTTCTTTAGCCTCTGTACGTCCTGCTTGCTCACCCAGTCACCTTTTCTCCTCTTACTGGCCGACTCGTAGATACCGTTTGGGAGTTCTTGACCCGCTCGTTTTCGCCCGTCAACGGCTGGCACGGCAGACCTATGCGCCAGAATCTGGTCGACTCTCAGAGGCTTGCCCAAGTCATATTTTTTGCTGATCTCCTTCGAACCAACGGTGTCGAGTGCGAAAAGCTCTTCTGCGGCCTTCTCTTTCAACGGACCACCTGCCCTCACCTCTTCCCTGTATTCGTCGAGCCCTTCCTGCACTTCAGTCACGTCAACATTCTTGCGCCAGGCCTTCTTGCCCTTTCGGGATTGCTGTTTGAGCTGCTGAGGTGCTCCAAGAGATGACATGGTAATTGTACCCTGGTTGCGAGGCTCAATTGCGTGGTGGATTGAGCGGGCTGCACCATTATTTGAGGTCAAGCCATTTTTGGCTGCACAAAAATTGTTAGTGATACTGCGCGATAAGATAAGGTTTGTTTAGCGCTATCCTGCGGCCGCTCTTACGGCTCTGCAAAGTCGCCCAGGCTTCAAGATTGACTGCTGGAATCGCATAAAACACTACAAACTACCAGCGACGAGGGCTTTCCACGCAGATATGCCCGTGGTTAAAGGAGGAGTGTGGACCAATATCGAGGATGAGATTCTCAAAGCATCAGTATCGAAGTATGGCCTCAATCAGTGGGCGCGAGTCTCATCGTTACTGGCGCGCAAAACACCAAAACAGTGCAAGGCACGATGGACCGAATGGCTAGACCCAGCGATCCGCAAGATCGAATGGTCCAAGGAAGAAGACGAGAAGTTGTTGCACTTGGCCAAGTTGATGCCAACACAATGGAGGACAATCGCTCCTATCGTTGGAAGGACTGCGAACCAATGCCTGGAACGTTACTCGCGACTACTCGACGAAGCAGAGGCACGAGAGCACGATGAGCTTGCACTGGGCGGGCCTGATGGTGGCGAGGCTTCTGCGCCGACCGGCGATGATGTGCGCAAGCTACGTCCAGGGGAGCTCGATCCTGATCCAGAATCAAAGCCTGCCCGGCCGGACACCATTGACATGGATGAGGATGAGAAGGAGATGCTGTCAGAAGCCAGAGCTCGTCTCGCAAACACCCAAGGCAAAAAAGCAAAGCGGAAGGCACGAGAAAGACAACTTGAAGAGTCGCGACGGTTGGCAGTACTGCAGAAGCGAAGAGAGCTTAAGAATGCTGGCATCAATATCAAGATCACAACCAAGAAGAAGGGCCAGATGGACTATAATGCTGACATTCCGTTCGAAAAGGCCCCAGCGGCCGGCTTCTACGACACAATCGAAGAAGTAGACCAGAATGAGAAAGAGCGAGAAGAATTCGATCCTCGAAAACAACAGCTCGCTCGCAAGCGACAAGGCGATCCCGAGGACAGCCAGGAAAACAAGCGCCAGAAACAAGACAAGGGCTCAGATGACGCAAAGAAGGCCGCAGCAAGAGCGGGCGCTCTCCAGAAGATGCGCGAAGCAGAACAGCAAAACAAGAGAAGAACACTGAATCTGCCGGCACCACAAGTCAGTGAAGCCGAGCTGGAAGACATCGTTAAGATGGGCTTGGCAGGAGATCGAGCCTCAAAGGCAGTGGGCGAGGATGGTGGGCTCAACTCGAGATACACGAATATGGTCGGCCAGACACCCATCCGAACACCGATGGCACCTCCGCAGGAAGACAGGATCGCAAATTCAATCAAAGACATTCAAGCTCTCACCAACACTCAGTCTTCGTTGCTTGGCGGCGAGAACACACCGCTACACCAAGGTGCTGGCTCAACTGGCTTTGAGGGAGCTGCTCCATCTCGTTCTCAATTGCACACACCAAATCCGATGGCTACGCCTTTCCGCCAGCAGGTTCAAGCTGGGCCCGGAGCGACACCTCTCAGGACTCCGAGAGACAATTTCCTCATCAATAATCAAGCACAACTAGATGCTAAATCAGCCCTTCGTGCAAAACTCGCATCTCTGCCAAAACCAAAAGCTACAGAATTTGAGCTGGAACTCCCCGACGAATCAATCGAGCCCGCAGCAGAGACAGTAGTCGACAGAGAAGATCAAGAAGAGATTGACAGACGATTACGAGACGCAGCGGAAGCAGCTGCGGCGGCGGAGTTCGAACGCCAGACGCAAGTCTTACAGCGTAATCTGCCGAGGCCACGTTCTGTGGACCACAAACAGCTCATGGCAGACGCGCAGTCGATACATGATCCCATACGATCACTGATAGCGCAAGAAGCTGCTCTCCTGATGACACACGACGCACACAGTAAACCGTTACCTGGCTTAAAGCCTCAACCTTTACATTCAGTTGAAGCATTACCAGACGATTACCTTGCCGCCGCACGCATCGCAATACAAGCCGAAGTTGCGAGCGATCCAACAGCGAAGACAGCATATGATTCCTACTTCACCGCCTTGTCCACAATGCCCACACGCGGCGAACTACCATCTTCAATCGCTTATCTACAAAGCTCCGCAGAGCTCCGGCCATATCACGACGCGGCAGCGGGCGCCCTGCTGAATCTTGCCCAAGAAAATAACAAACGCGAGAAAAAGCTAGGCACGTTACTGGGCGGATACATGTCCCGCCAACGCGGTCTGAAAAAGAAGCTTGTTGAAGGTCACAAGGCATTCTTGGAAGAGCAGGAGAAATTGAGAGCATTCGAAGACCTCAGAGTAGCCGAGGATGCTGGTCTGCAGAGTCGACTGGAGAAGTTGAGGGGTGAAGTTGGGGCTGTGACAAGACGGGAGAGAGAAGCGCAGGAGGAGTATAGAGCTGTGCGGGATGAGTTGAGTGCATTGCAGGTAAACGGAGTGAATAGGGTTAATGGACACAGGTAGGTGAGCATGAAGCATGTGTGCTTCATCACTTTATCATAGGTATGATGTAAGAATACTGTACACGGAGAGGACTTGATTCCCTTGAAATGACTACTCCAGGCACTACGGCGGCAAAAGGGGGTTCAGCACGAGTATTCGTCGGTCGCTTCTGCGGATGATTGACTTGGAAGGCATTAGGACTGTAAAACGTGGCAGACTCGAACTTGATTTATTATGATTATTCTATCTAGGACATCAGTCGCACCGTCATAGCGTGGGCGATGGCACGGCAAACCCGAAACCGAACTAAGTATAGTAAGAAGAATAGTAAGAGTACTTTAATCGTCTAGTTGCAATCAGCCTGTCTTCCTCGGGCTCTTCCTCGCCTTTATACCTTCCGGCTTTGCTTGGGTTTCAACCGGCTCGCCATTGAGAAGCACAACAGGCTTGTCAGTATTCATGCCCACGTTGTTCTCCAGCGCCTTCTTTGCTTGAGCGTTTATCTTCTTCTGGTCCGGCTTTTCCTCATCGGAGTCCTCATCTTCGCTTCGCTCGTCTGCCAGGTTGGTGTTGAAGACGTAGTTCTTCGCAATTCGTACTATGAGGAAAAGCCAAAATAGGTTGACTGCCTGTAGACTTGCCAGTAGTACGAAGGTAATAACTTGTGATATCCAGCACTTGTACTGCTGCATCTCCCAGTCCAGCTCGTACGGGCCAACGGTCCGAAATTCGGTCAGTGTTGCCCACAGGATGTGCAAGTTGATATAGTGCCGCAGGTAGATCCACACGCAAGCGAAAATGGCGAAATATGGCCCGACGATAAAACTGTCGAGGTAGTTTAGGGTTTTGGACGTTGCGAGGAAGAAGTCGGATATGTCATGGGTAATAAACACTGCTATCCCCATTCTCGCAAAATGGAACCTGTAGCTTAGGCCGATGAGAGCGAGTGTGACGACGTGGTGTAAGACCAACTCTTTGAAATCCTTTCTTGGTTTCTCGAGCTGGAGAAGAAGCACAATTGCCTGTTGTAGCCAATACGCGGCTTGCAGGAGGTAGTATGCCTTGAAGATGCCGTCATGCGATCGATGAGGAAAGCCTTCAAACATCGAGCGTGTAGCAAAGTACCATAGATCTCCTTGTTCAGCGTTGCGCATCACGTAAAGACCGAACGGTCCGAATACGGAAAAGTAGAGTGCTGTGTAGACTTGTTCCATAAACCGGGCTTGTTTCGCGCGTTTAGTGATTCCGCAGTAGATGGCCGCGGGTCTGATGAGCCTTTGCATCAAGAACTCTCTTGTGAACGACAAGACGACGGTGTAGAAAGAGACGAAGGCAATGTCGGCCATTCCCTTGCCGTACTGATTTGGGCCGCCGGAGTATGCTGGTCCTTCATTGTAAGACAGAAATATTGCCTTATGCAAAGGATTCTGCGGTCCCGGGTTGACCAGATATACGCTCAACAGAGCGACGACGATAATGAGTGGATTGACCCAAGTATGCCGTAAGGAGACTGTCTTCCATCGGCGAAAGAACGACTTTGCTTTACGCCTTTTCGAATGTGGTTTGGCTGCCTTCTCTTTCTGGTCTCTTTCGTCGTGGGACGAGGTCGAAGGTGTATCTGGTCGGAGGTGGGAGGTTGAGAGAGCTGGTGCGCCGGTGTCGCCAGGAGGGTCGGCACCCAAGTTGCTTGAACCTCGAGTTCGGCCCATTGATGCAGTCCAGACAGGCGCAGGTAGAGATCAAGGGCTTGAAAGGATTGTGCTAAGAGCAATGTGCTAGGTCTGCTGAGATGTATGGTAACACGCTCGGAAGTGAACGGTTATTGCGGCTCACACTCTGCAGACTGCGTCACAGAAGGACCGACTGGCACGCTTACTGGCACGGAAAGAATTGTTAAGCAGTCCTCTAAGTTAGGCAGACAGCAACATGATAAGTTATGTGATTGTACATGGCACTAGTGAGCGGAAACTACTTGGCAGCACGACCTAAAACAGGGGTGAAAGGGTTCAATATGCAGGACAAAATATGGTCCTCAAGATTCAATTCCATCTTTACACCTTGCTTGTACTCATTTTTCGGTGAAGAAATCGCTGCAAGTGCAAGTGATATTCCTCCACCTTTTCCCTGGTAGCCCCGAGTGTAGTCACCAGATGATCATTCTTTCCCATCACAATTGCCCGCTCGCGAAGTTTAATTTCCTGTTCATAAAGATTTTGGCCAGACCGAGGATGAACCTAGTCTATCTTGCCCGGGTTGGCTTGTGGTCCCCTAAAGAGTAGCAATCAGCGATTGACGACACATTATGAAACAGTTATGAATGGCACGGAAGGATGTGATGCTGAACGACTATGAAAGTCGATACAGTTCTGTGTTTACCTTGATGGGCGACTCGTATCGACGGTCCCGTGAATTTTAGCAGTATCGGTAATGCCCTGGCCCTTTTTGCTCTTTTCTTCCTTGTTCTGGTCAAGGTATGGGTTTTGGGCACCTGAAGAATCGTGGTAGGACTGCTTCTTGTCAGTATCTTGTATCCGTAGGTATGGTTCGCATGCTTACATCCTTGTCGCCCTTACGCTCAGTTGCAGAACGCTCTCCTTTCTGTCCCTCACCAGGGCCCTTACCTGAGCCAGATTTGTAATTGATCTGGCCTGGAGCATTGGGACCTGGTAATTCGTAGCCATCGTCAGAATACTTGCGTTCGGGTTTGCCGTCGCTCCCCTTACTGTCTGAGTCCTTACCCTCATCTTTGCCTTCATCCTTAGACTCCTGCTTGGAGTCATCGCCAGAGTCCTCGGATTTTTCGTCAGAGTTCTCGTCTTTGCTTGAGTCCGAGTCCGAGCTAGAATCATTCTTGTCCTTGCCACCTTCCTTTTCGTCCTCAGCACCATGAGCACTGTCTTTGCTGGAAGTGGCCTCTTCAGATTTAGCTTCTTGAGCTTCCTCTTCCGAATCTTCCTTTTCCGTTGCCTCTTCATCTCCTTGCTCGTCTGCCACCTCCGGAGTATGAGTTGTGCCCTTGGGCCCCTGTCCGAACAACCATACAGCAGCAGGAACTGTGAAACCGACAGATCCGATTATCCTGAAATGCCGTTAGCCAGGGACTACACAATGATTTCGAGTGTTCTGCTCACCATGGAAGCTCACTGCTTTTCTGGCCGCCATGTTCAGAAGCGTACTGTCTTCGGCCTATTTGTCTCCAAGCTTGATTTCGAGTTTGAGTAGCTGCTCGGCGGAAGAGGGTTCGTCCAAGGGCAGCGGGCGCAGCTGAAGCTCGAGGTATTGCCATACTTGCGACCTGTACAATTAAGGCGCAGAAGGAGATAGCAAGGGTTGTAGAAATGTGAAAATAAAGGTAGCCAGTGCAGAGACGACTCGTAAAGTAGTGGTATGATGCGCAGTAGCAGAGAGTCAAAAGCTAGTTCACATCGAGCTTGTCGTGCTTGAGCTCATCGTCATGGGAGATCCACCCACAAAAGGAAGAAACTTCCTAAACATCCCTGTTCGCGCCTTCCCCAGCTTATTCGCCGGACCCCCCTTCACTCTTATGCAGGTACGCACACCTTCACTGTGCTGTTTCATGTAGTCCTGATTGGCCCGAAAGACATGGAGGAGAGAGTCAACTAAGTGAATGGTCAACGGAAGACGTCTACAAGGACCGGTTGACATATCTTTCACCATCTGGACGTGACGCAAATCAGGCATCACAAGCTGTGCCCCACTACTACCACCTCTGCCTTGTATATCACCAGCCGAACAGAGCGTTTGTTTCATGGATACACCTTTCTGCAGTCCCCCTTTCGTCTCTACATAACCGTTTGCTCCTGGTATCGTATCCCAACATGGCACGAGACAGAGCCTCCGCCATGCAGGGCATTGCGAACCTTCTACCCAAGCTAGACGATCCAGATCCAGATATTCGCTTCATGCAATTAAATGACCTTACTGCTATTTTGAACTCTCCAGGATCCGAGTCTCTACGCACTGATAGCCATGCAGCCGGCAGGGTCATCGATAAAGTCATAAACTCGCTTACAGATAGCAATGGCGACTGCGTCAACCAGGCTCTCAAATGGTAAGTCAACACCAAGTTTCCTCATGGTCTCGCCACTGACTGTCTGCACAGCGTCGGTCCTCTTGCATCCCGAACGCCGAACGACTACGTGGCGCCCTACATCGACAAGGTCACGGACCTGACTGCAAGAGACATGGACGTTTCGGTGCCTATGACAGCTCTTAGAATATTGGTAGGATCTTTGCCTCGCCCAGGTGCTGCGAACACAGAAAGAGACATAAGAGAAGTCTTCTCGGCCATCAGCAGAGTACTCATTCCTCGACTTGTCGGTCATGTCCCAATTCCAGCTGGCAAGCAGGCCCCAGACCTTACACCAGGACTATTGCAAGAGCAGAAGAACAAGAATTTCAGCGCTGAGGCCGTGGATGTGGTAATCGAGGCAGTCCGCTCATATGGTTCCTTGCTTCGAAGTGAAGAATTGACTGCTCTGGTATCTACCCTGTTGAACACGATCGCCAGCCCTAAAGCCAATGGCGTCGTTAAGAAGCGCTCGTTGGCTGGCATTAGCGCCATCGTCCCATACTACAAGCCTGCACAGCTTACGGAACTAGTTGATTTCGTGGCCGGCCAATTGCAAGACCCCAATCTTTCAACCAACCACCGACGCTACCTGATATCGACCATTGGGACCTTAGCTCGAGCGATACCTTCTCGAATGGGACCCTATCTGAATGTGTTAGTGCCGCTTGTCTTGGCCGTATTGAGCGAAGATGAGTTGGAAGCGACAACAGCAGGCTCGGACGACGAGTTTGAGACCGATCCCGAAATCGAAGAGCTACGTGAGGCGACGCTAGTGACACTTGAGTCTCTGCTTGCCTCATGCCCAACGGAAATGCAGCCGCACTGGGACAGCACCACCGCGGCGGCACTGCGATATATCAAGTACGATCCTAACATTGTAGATGTCGAAGACGATGAGGAGATGTCCGGGACGCAAGATGCTCAGAGCGACGATGAATTTACCGAAGAGCCTGTGGACGACGACGACGAATATGCTGAGCTCGATGATGACGATACGTTTGGGGATGTCGAAGATCTAAGCTGGAAAGTAAGAAGATATGCCGCTAAAGTGCTTCTCACTATCATCTCCATCAGCTCGCCTATCGATCAGGAGGGTCTGATCAAGACAGTTGCTCCTGCACTACTTTCAAGACTCAATAAAGAAAGGGAAGACAGTGTGCGAATGGAGTCAATCGCAGCCACGACAGCCCTTATCCGCAAAGCATCGGCAATTAACGCATCACAATCAAACCAACTCGCAGACGGTGGTGCTTCGCCTGCAAGCACTCACAAGCGGAAGCGGCAAGATAGCAATGTCAGCATTGGCGATGTTGATCTGCATGGCCTTGTGCATAGTCGTTCCAGTCCTCCTGTGGTTCCGTCATCCCCACCAGTTGGAGCACAGGCGGAGCTTGCATCATACATGCCAAGGATCATCTCAGCTACTGTCAAGCTGTGGAAGAAAGCTAGTGTCGCTCTGAAACAATCCGCAGTCCTTATGCTAAAAGCTATTGCGGAGTCGAGAAATGGTGCATTAGCAGATCACCTACAACAGCTCGAGGACCCGTTCGCAGATGCACTTATGTCCGCGGCCAGCGGTGGCTCGACAAGCTCGGCAGGATCAACAGCCACTGTCGCGAGTCTACAGATCGAGACGCTGGGTCTCATTAGTAACATCACCGAAACTAACGAGAGCACTACCCTGATGCCCTTTGTCATTGCTTTGATACCGTCAGTCACAAGCCTTGTCAACGACAGAAACTACAAGGTATCGACAGCAACTCTTGCAACTATAGAGCAGTTCGCTAAAGCTCTATCGCCACCCCGACTCCCAGCGACCAGTCAGGATCACGCAATCCACATCGAGAAGCTTTATCAAGTGACGCTCGGTCCTGTCAACAACGTCAATGCAGATCTTGAAGTGAGACATCGCGCAATACAAGTCTTTGGCGTGCTGATGTCCAGAACATCGGGCACAACTCTTCTGTCTGCAGAAGCTCGTGCCAAAGCACTTGGTGTTCTCGATGATCGATTGAAGAACGAGACGACAAGATTAGAGAGTGCACAAGCTATTGGCCTCGTTGCCGAGGCTGCCACAGCTCATGATGGTATCGGAATGTCCTGGGTCCAAGATGTGTCCATCGAGCTTTCTAATCAGCTCAGAAAGGCTGATCGGTCTTTGAGAGGTGCATCTCTTGAGGCACTGCAATATCTGGCGCTCAACCCAGTGACTGCAGCACAATATGGCACTGACACGATTTCGACACTACAAGCTCAGCTGGTACCGATCTTGCGTCCAGATGATCTGCACCTGCTCACTCCAGCTCTAGTCATCCTGTCAAAAATCATACCAACCAATGCACAGACTCTTGTCAACCCATCAGTTGTGGAAGCCCTATGTCGACTGGCTCAGGCTCATCTGGAAGGCCCAGCGCTGAAAGCATATTTGCTCGTCATCAAGGTCATCGGAGAGCAAGGCTTGGGACCACCACTCATGACTGGACTGTTGGCTGTAGGCACACAGGGCGATACTACTACTCTAGGTCGTGCCATTGGCACCCTCATGGTTCATGGTGGTAGCAACCTTCCCGTATCTATTGATGCCTTCATCGGAGAGATTGGAAACAAAGACGACAATTCAGCGTGCCTTGCGCTTACAGTCCTCGGCGAGATCGGTCTAAGAATGAGTGCTAAACCACCATTCGACATGAATATCTTCACGCAAAGTCTGCTTGCTAAATCAGACAAGGTTCGTCTATCTGCGGCCGTTGCACTTGGTAGTGCCAGCTCCGGTGACATTCAGCAATACATGCCTGTCATTTTGCAGGGTCTTGGTGGGGATCCACAACAGCAATATCTCTATATGCATTCTCTTAAGGAGATCTTACAGCACACTGAGAATTCTGCAAGCAGCATTGTTCCATACACGCAAGACATGTGGACAAAACTGTTTGCTGTTTCAGCGGCCGAAGACAATCAAGCCGTTGGTGCAGAGTGCATCGGACGTATTCTGCAGATTGACCCCCCGAAATACCTCCAAGCACTGCATGAAGCTCTCGATGACGCCAAAGCAACACAACGAGGCATCGTTGTCTCAGCTTTCCGATTTTCTCTCAGCAACGCAAGCAACACTTACAATCTCGCTCTCTCACGAATGATTATCCCATTGCTCAAGAAGATGCTCATCGATCCAGACCTCAGCAATCGCCGTCTCGCGATCACTACCCTCACAGCGGCAATCCAGAACAAGCCTGGACTTATTCTGCCCAACCTCAATGAGCTTCTCCCCGTTGTGCTTGCAGATACCCATATTAAGAAAGAACTTATCAAAACCGTCCGAATTGGTCCATTCACCCATCAAGAGGACAGCGGCCTTGATTTAAGAAAATCAGCATACGCAACACTCTACACTCTGATGGAGAACCCTCGTGCTCTTCCGTTCCTTAGCTTACCATCGATCTTCGACCGTATAGTCGATGGCGAAAGCGACGATCACGACATACGCACCCTCTGTAACCTCATGCTCGCTCGCCTCTCTACTATTGACCCTGAAGAGACAAAGCGACGCCTTCCCACTCTTGCCGAGCAATTCAAGAAAGTCCTAGAACAGAAGCCCAAAGAAAACGCCGTGAAGCAAGAAATCGAAAAAATCAACGAAGCCAACGCTGCAATTGTACGGGCATCTCTGGATCTTGCTAAGAAGTTCCCTAGTGCTAACGCTACTGGATCTGATACTGATCTGACGGCCTGGAAAACTTACATGGATTTTATGCAGCGGGAGCATGCGGCCCTGGTCAAGCAGATCGCTGCAGGTATTGATGCCTAGGAGGAGTTGCTCCTCGATGTCTAGCTGGGTTAGCAGACAGAAATGACCTGCTAAGATCAAAATTCGACGCCGAGCAAGAGAGCACGGAGCGCTTCGCCTAGCCCTGTGATCACGGTGAGGACGATGCGAATCTTTGGCCTCAAGCATCTACGCCCTTGGGAAAACACAATAAGCCTTTGGACAGTTGCATTCTATGCCATCCTTATTTGGGAGTGTAGTCTGCAACGACGCTTAGTCAATCCCATCAGGTCGCTACCATGCTTCAGATATAGTA
>Ga0190273_10000682_pt1 | contig 12357 bp, 8 predicted proteins | sample Popmic504IS_FD_134513 | JGI IMG/M metagenome (GOLD analysis project Ga0190273, IMG submission 134513) | Populus adjacent soil microbial communities from riparian zone of Shoshone River, Wyoming, USA - 504 IS | ecosystem: Environmental > Terrestrial > Soil > Riparian zone > Trees stand | place...
ACAGGCCGGTAATGTCCTGCGTATGGTCTTGTGGAGCGGATTCAAGCTCGCGCTGGCAGGCGTCGTATTCGGGCTCATCGCGTCGCTTGCCGTGACGCGCGTACTAATCAGCATGCTCTACGGCGTGAGCGCCACAGACCCCAGGATTCTTCTCGGCGGCTCTGTCTTTCTGGCCGTCATTGCACTCCTGGCCTGTTACATTCCGGCGCGCAGGGCGACGAGGATCGATCCAATGACTGCGCTCAGATATGAGTAGCCTCCACCTTTTTCTGCTTAAATTCTGCGACGGTGGCAGCTCACGTTGAGTTGCCACCGCGCCTCTTTGCCCAGAGCGCACCACGCCTTTCAGATAAAGTTGTAAAAACTTGTTCGTTGCTATTGACAACCAATTTTGGCGAGCGTACACTGCCGCCGATTTGGTTGCCAATAGCAACGAACAGAGGGACTAGATGACAAAGACATCGGAGAGCGAGCTTCTGCGAGAGGTGGCCAGGTTGCACTTGCAGCTTCAGCGCGCGTGCGTCGCTTCTTGCGGCGATACGGGCTCGACTCAATGTTTTATTCTTGGAGAGGTTTACCGCAGCGGCCCGATTACGCTGGCGGATTTAGGAAGACGTTTAGCACTGGATAAAGGCTGGGTCAGCCGGGCGGTCGAATCTCTGGTACAGGATGGCCTCTTAGTAAAGGAGTCGCACTCTGAAGACCGTCGCGCGGTAGTTATCTCGCTGTCGAAGGTCGGCAAGAAACGGTACGAAGAACTGGACGAGTCTCTGAATGCTCAGGTTGAGCAGGTCATGAGTCACATACCCTTAAAGCAGCGGCCAGGTATTTATGAGGCGCTGCGATTATTGCGCGATGCCTTACGCACGCAGACGGATAACGAGTCATTCATCAAAGCTCGGAAGGCGAAATGCGCTAGTTAACCCACCGACCCTTCTCTAATACGCTCGCACCTTATGCTACGGCTTCATGCCGAGTGGTTAGAAGTCTGTCCGCAGGGCAGCAGCAGGAGGTCTGTGGTCTTGAAGAGGATCGGAATTTTTTAAGGAGAAGTAAATGGCACGGCAACTTATGTTCTTGAGAACAGCGATCTGCGCAATACTTATGAGCGCCGCTTTTAGCAATATGCTTGCACCTGCGGCGTCCGGTTATTCCACCCCGATTGAACCTGTAGCTGGCGAGTGGAAGACCTGGGTCATCACCTCCGGCGCTCAAATGCAGACGCCCGCGCCGCCTGGAGCGAAAGCGACGAAAGAAGAGATAAACGAATTGTTGTCGCTGCAATCGCAGCGTACGCAAAGCGCTCTCGACACGGTGCGTTACTGGGACTCCGGCTCGCCCTCTTATCGTTGGAACGAGATCGCTTTTAAGGTGGCGACCGATAGTTCCGCGAGCGTTGTCACAGAGCGCATGCTGGCGCTCGTCAACGTCGCCATCTATGACGCGATGGTTGCCGCCTGGCATGCAAAGTACAAGTACAACCGGAAGAGGCCCATAGAGATCGAGACAAAGCTCGTGCCCGTCGTCCCCATGCCTTTGAGCCCCTCTTATCCTTCGGAGCATGCTGTAGCTGCGGGCGCAGCATCGACTGTGCTTTCCCATCTCTTCCCAAACAAGGCCGGTTTTCTTGCAGACAGGGCGGAAGAATGCGGCAGGTCCAGACTCTTCGCTGGTGTTCAGTTCAGGAGCGACGTGACTGCCGGGCTTCAACTTGGTCGCGAAGTGGCGGCGCTCGTCATTGAGCGCGCGAAAAAGGATGGCACTGACGCGAAGTGGATGGGCGCAGTTCCGACCACACCCGGTCTGTGGAACGGCACGAACCCGGCCATGCCGGAGATGGCGAAGTGGAAGACCTGGGTCTTGTCAACGGGCAGCCAACTGCGTCCCGCTGCGCCGCCTTCCTTTGACGCAGCGGCGATGGCGGAAGTCAGAGAGGCTGCGAAAAATCCCAGGGCGAAGCGTGAGGCTTACTACTGGGCGATCACGTCGCTGCCGAAATACTGGAATGAGCTGGCTTCTTTAAAGCTGTTCGAGAATAAGCTCGACCGCAATGCGCCACAGGCGGCGCGTGTCTACGCTATCCTGAGCACGGCCTATTACGATTCGCTGATCGCGTGCTGGGATGCAAAGTACGAGTACTGGGGGGCGCGCCCTTTCCAATTCGACTCGGAGTTTAAGCCACTCCTTACCACGCCTAATTTTCCCGGCTATCCGTCCGGGCACGCGATGCTCTCTGGAACGGCTGCCGCAATCCTTTCTCACCTGTTCCCCACTGACTCTGAATTTTTTAACAAACAGGCGGAAGCGGCGGCGGCCTCAAGGCTGCTGGGCGGTGTACACTTTCGCGTGGATAACGAGGTCGGGCTTGCGCTGGGCCGCGCGGTCGCCTCGCTGGCGATTGAACGCGCACGCAAAGACGGCTCGGAAAAGTCCGGCGCACGGAGCAGCGCAAGGTAAAGATCAACGGCCACACAGGGCTGGCCCAAGATTCTCACGGCTGAAGACCGCACTGGCAGTCGCCGCTCAACGACTGCCAGTGCCGGGAAAATCCTTGACTGTCCAGCTTTTCAGGCATAGAGTCTCGCCTGTTCTTCACGTTGGTCTTCCTCGCGAACTGCTAACGGGGCTTGATCCTCGTTAGCCTCACTTAGCGCTCTAGCTTCACCCGTATTACCAGGCTTCACTGTCATCTTTAAAATCTCAATCATCTATATTCAATGATGTGAAGAGGAGAGTCCACGCCAGACTTCGGCGATTAATTTCTGGCATCTCATAGCCCAGGCTCAAAAAAGGATGAAAGTCTTTATCAGTTGGTCAGGCCGAGCAAGTCGCGGAGTCGCGGAAGCGCTTCGCAACTGGCTGCCGGACGTTCTTCAGGCGGTTGAGCCTTTCGTCTCTTCCTTTGATATTGGTGCGGGCGACCGCTTTCCGGAAACGCTGCAAAAGGAGCTTGCCGAAACTCACTTTGGAATCCTGTGCCTGACGCCTGCGAATCACCAGGCCCCGTGGGTGCTCTTTGAGGCCGGAGCGCTCGCCAAGACATTTGAGGAGGGACGTATTTGCCCTTATCTCATAAATCTCAATCCGCATGATTTGAAGCAGCCGCTTTCGCTCTACCAGGCGAAGACAGCAGACAGAATCGGAACTCTCGCGCTCCTCAAATCCATAAATAAAGCATTGCCCTTGCGCGGCGGTCAAATCCTGGAGACGCGGCTGGAGAAGAGCTTTGAACAATGGTGGCCTGAATTAAATTCGGCTCTTCAAGATGTTGAGATTGAGTTGCCGCCCGCTCAAGCTTTTCAGTATTTCTTTCTTATACAGAAATCTTCCGGCAAGTGCCTGCACGCGGCTGGCCCGCAGGGGAAAGACGGTGCGGAGATAAAACTTGAGCCCTACAGCGACATCGACAGACAAAAATGGTCTCTTCATTACCTGGGGAAAGGGCTGGTCGCGATAGTCTCGAAATACAGCGACCAGTGCCTGGATGTAGAGAAGCATTCGGAGAAGTCCGGCGCGCGCGCCTATCAATGGACATTTCAACATAAGGACAATCAGATGTGGACGGTTGATAAAGGCGCGCAGGGTGAATCAGCTATTCGCCTGAAAGTAGAACATACAGGGTTCTATCTGTCTGCCAAAGATTCCGGTGCGATACAGATCGACGGAGCCGAAGGAGACGACCGCCTCTGGTACTTACAACCAGTCCTCTGAATAAAAGCAAGCGAAGACTTTCCGCTTCAACAAAAGTACACGCCTTCTCATAAAATCAGTCCTCTCTGGTAAGGACACTTCCCGCAAGCAACTTTACGTTACGCCACAGTGTGTTATCTTGCGCTTATCAAGAGCAGGAGCGGCAACTGATCTGGCCGTGTCTTGATGGCCGCCTTCAGCATTTGATCCTGTAGGCTTGACTGCAAGTGATATAGCCATCCTGCTTTATCCAACTCTTTTTTATGAGAGGAGCAATGCGTGAGCAAATCTATAAATAGAAAGTTAATCAAAACAATTTTTCTCTCGTTATTCTTCACGGCGTGCGCGATCTCAGTTGCGGCGCAAAGGCCACAGGAGCAGAGGCAGGAGAGGCAGTCAGCTCGTCGTGAGAGAGCGACTCGCGGCGCTCAAACTCAAACGATTTTCTCTGAACCGCTCACTGATCTGGAAGAGCTGGACATTAAGGCCGGAGCCGTCATCGTCAAGAACTACACGGTTGTCGGAACGGTTTCAGGCTTTGGAGGAACAGCCACAGTGACGGGCTATGAGTTTGTGGATACGCAGTCCGGGCGCAAGGCATACGGCATAGGCGTAGAGCTGGAAGAAAGCGAGCGATCGGAAAGAGCAGCCCTGGAGAGACTATACGTGGATTACGACGAGATGGACACTCTCATCAAAAGCCTGGATTACATCATCAGGATTGAGAAGAGTACCACGATGGAAAACTTCGAGGCTCAGTACAAGACAAGATCAGATTTAACCGTGACCACCTTCAACCGGACGACAGGGACGCTTCGGGCAGCCGTCTCAAGCGGTTTTGTAGGGAGGATCAGGATTGGTATGACGTTGGGCAATCTGGCGGATTTTCGCAAGCTGCTCATCGATGCAAAGACAGTGCTGGACAAAATTAAGTAATCAGACCCCTCAAGCGTGAACTGCTAGGTGCGAAGCTTTATGGCTGGCTGCTCATCGTAGGGTCTGGCTGCTCATTCTCTAATTCCACTGAGCCGTCCGGGTGTGTGATGCTCTTGAGGAATCTGTAGTGCGGCCCCTTCTTGTCCTCAAAATAAGTGAAGGTCGTGACCAGCGCTTTCCCGTCCGGGTCTTCTATGCTCTTGACCAACTCCTGCCCCCACGGAAAGGCCCGAAATGTTTTGATCGTTTTGATGACCTGTCCGTCCTCTTTATCGAGCCGCGTCTCTATGCGCTCGCATGGATTTTCAGGGTTGACGACGGAGCTTTTGATCGTTACCCACGAGCCGTTCCTGAACATGGCCCACTTGTCTTCCGCTTCCTCGTAGGTGAACTCCATCACGTCGTCACGATCATCTTTTGTCCTGATGATCTGAAAGCGTTTGAGAGAGGGAGGCTCCGGGTTCTTGAATTTCCAGACCACATCGGGGCTGCCCGTGAAGGTATACAAGCCGTTCTCTTTCGGCCCAACGTCCTTCGCCCTGTAGAAGCGCAGGTCGTACTCCCAGGAACTCAGCACAGCCACGTCGATCAACACCTCCGGCAGTTTGATCTGGCGCATGGGCTGTTTTGAATATGGTGGGACGGCTGTGCCATCGACCAGCTCATGCAGCTCGCCGAACTGCTTTGGAGGATGAGAAGTATCGTTAATCAACTCGACCTCGTCCCTGTAAACAGAGGGCAGGCCGAAGGCGTAGGGCGTGTAGATGTCCGGGGTGATGAGGCTCTCATAGAGACCCATCGTGACACAATCGCCGTTCGATAGCTTTCCGAGGCATAGCTTGAAGCGTATGTTTGAAACCTTCGACTCAATGGTGTTAAGCGGAATGCCTCCGTTGATCTGGCACGTGCCGCTGCCTCTCCGCACAGGAATCTTTTGAGGCTTCGCGGCCATCTGTTGCTCCGGCATCGGCAGCAGCACTATCTCTGCGCGCGCGTGCGGGGCGATCTTTTGAATGAGCACACCTTTTTTTCCGGGACACGCGCTGAGAGGCGTCTCCTGGACAATCTTATAACCCTGCGGGAGAGGCGCGTCTTTGCAGATCACTTTCGGCTCAACCTGCGCCGAAGTAGAAAATGAGAGGCACGCGATGAGAATCAATGCCCGGATGACGATATGTGTACGGAGCAGCTTAAACTTTTTCATGAAGGGTTAACTCTTCTGCCTGGGATTCCAGAGTCTACGGAGGAAGGGCTCTTTGTGAGGTCTGGAGGGCTACTGAACCTGTGACCCTATAGGTTTTGTACGTTTGCCGACCCCTGCTTGTCAATAGAAAGTTTTTACGCGCTCCGATCAGTTCCGTTCGATACCGGATCGCAGTTCGGCTCAGATTTAAAACTCGTACACACTCGGCCCGAAAGCAGGTCGATAAATTACAGTGAAGGATTAGTACAACGCCGCGCCGGACAAATCGTTCCACGCGCGCTCTCGACGGCTCGCCCTCAAGGGGTTTCGATACGCTTTTTCTCCACAAATTTTAGTTGCTTAAAATTCGTGCCTGTCCATTCGAAATAATAGATTCCGCAACGCGAATTTTCTCTCTCAAGGTCGCCGCCTTTGAATCCGCTCAAGACGAGCAGGCGGCTGTTGGCTTTATAAACTGCCGGCTCGGTGTCGTCCGGCAATTCACAGAAGCCGAAACCAGCGCCTTCAAGCTCGTTCGGGAAAAACACCCTGCCCGTGCGAGCGTCGATTATCGCGCTCTGAGAACAATTCGTCCCGCAGCCCCACGTCGTCAAGATGTAATGCCCGGCAAAATTCACGCCTTCCTTTGCAGCGTTTCGCAGATTAGTGCGGAACATGTTCGCGTTTTTGTGGCTTTTCAAATTGACCTTGACGTTTTTGATCTTCTCGACTCTGGCGGCATACTGCGTAAAAGTCGGCGTCGTTGATTGAGCAAACCCAATCGAGATAAATGTCCAAAAGAGTGCTGTCAGCAGAACGATTTTGATTCCCATGTTTCCTTTCATGAAGCTGACCATGCAATCAGCTTATGCGCCCTCGAACTTTGTGCTTTGAGCCTTTGTCGGCCTCCGCTATAAGAACTCGAAGATTATTATTCCGCTATGTAGAAGTCAAATGGCAGTCTGAAATGCTCAAATGAAAGTCGCGTGGTTCTTAAACTTCAGCTGCGAATTGACTTCCGAACAATAGAATTTATAATTACCGCCAACTGTTAAGTCTTTTTAGCAGGTCGCATCTAATCAGGCGTTCCCCTTTCCGTGTGCGGCTCCCACCGGCGCACGATTCAAGGCCAAAGGTAGAACTTTGCGGGCCGCGAACGGTAAGGAAGTCTCTCTATGAGCCTGACAATCCTTTATGTCGATGATGAAGCGGAGCTGTTGACCATCTTCGAGCTGATGTTCAGGGATGATTATGACATTCGCACCTTTGACGATCCCGTGGAGGCGCTGCGGATGCTCTCCGATTGTCCGGCGGACATCATCATTAGCGATCAGATGATGCCTGTGATGAACGGGACGGAGTTTCTGCGCCGGGCTACAGAGTTATGCCCCACGGCATTTCGAATCATGCTTACGGGCAATGCGGCTGTGGGAGATGTCTTCGCGGAGATCGCCAGCGGGGTCATCAACATTTTCATTCCAAAGCCCTGGATCAAATCCCAGATGAAAGGCTTTCTGATGATGGCAGAAAATACTCTGGCCAAACGATCCGGCTCAAAAAGAATAGCGTAGCCGGCAGCTCAACGGTTTTCTAAATTGCTTTGGCTTCGCTCTGGTTACATAACAGGTAATCCTTGCAGACGGGCGTTAGATTATTTGCGAAAAGAAAAGTTCAAAAACTGCTTTCCTGAAACTTTGAGATAGTTCATATTCCCACCGATCAGTATAATAGCGTGCCTGCCAGTGTCGCTGATCCGGGCAAGAAGTCATATTATTAACAGTCCCGATTTTATGATTTAAAGAGCTGCGGGTAAGATATTTGCTCAGGCTCGATAGACGAAGGAATATCCGGTTTGCAATGGAGGGCTGTATCATCAAACCGGATAAGGATGCCGTGTTTGATGAAAGCAAAATCACGCTTCAGACATCCGGCACTCCCTGGCCCAACAGCCCGGACTTCCCGGCATATCATTAGAGGCAAATCATGAGAATGCTCTTACTCTTGCCGCTTCTTCTTACATCAATTTCGCTCGGCCAGAATGCCTCGGGAATCCAGGACGGTTCTCTGGTGGTGGTACTCAATTTCAAGTATTTCAAGAGCCGTCAGACAATCCTGAACCAGGGTTCCCCGGTTATGCCTCCGGCTCCGGATATGAGCGTAGCGAAAAAAAACGATTTACGAAATCCGCTGCCACAAGCCACGATAGGGGTCATAGATCCGAACACCCAAACGACTGACGGGCGCGCCGCGGCGCTGGAAAAGAATGTGCAGGAAGCCCGCTCTCCCAAATCAACTCCCGTAGATGGCTATGCCTATCTGGCTAAAATCAGGAATGCGCACACACAAAACATAGAGATCGTGTTCTGGGAATATCAATTCAAAGAGGTGTCGAATCCGACGAACGTGATACGCCGACAGTTTCTTTGCGGCGTCAAGATAAAGCCGGGCAAAGAGAGAGAATTGCAGGCCTTCAGTGTACTTGGCCCTGGCGATGTCATTAGCGTAGGCAGCCTGACTGAAAAATACGGAAACCTCTTCGAGGAAAAGGTTGTCATCAATCGAGTGGAGTACGCGGACGGATCAATCATGCAACGCAAGGACTGGAATTTCGCCGAGATGAAGTCAAGCATTGAACGGGCCATCAGAACACCCTGGGGAACAGAGATGTGCCGAAGCCTTTGATTCCAACAGAAATGCCGCTTCATTTACACTCTCGCAAACACGTAGACGACGTAGAGCGCTAAAGCGCCGCAGCAGCATTCTCTTCGTCTTCAAAAAGGAAGAAAGCTTTTGACTGTTCCGTGCTCATACTTTTGATATTGCCACAGGATACTTTGAGCTCGGCGCGCTTCTATCACTTGAAGGGCAATGGCAGAAGATACTCCTGGTAGCCGCATCCGGATTGGCTTGCAGGTTAAAGCATGCCCCAGCTTTCCTTAATCATTGCAATTCTGACAGCTTTAAGCTAATAATGGCTCACGTTGGGAGTTAGCATGTGGTGAGAGAGCCGGGAAAGATTCGCCAGCACTACCGACAAAGGTAATACTGGGAAGAATGAAGAGAAGCGTCCCGACCCGCTTTATCCTCAGTATCCTTATCTACTCATGCGACACCTCAAGGGATTAAAAACCTATCTGACATACTGACTTGCGTTGTGACGCCGTTGTCTCTCTCTGCACTGTCACCTGTCTCAAGCGCAACAATCTGATTCCCAATTATTCATCAGGAGAACTGTAATGCCCCCCACCATCAACGCTTATTTACAGGCGCGCCGTTTCTTTAAGCTTGCCCTTGTCTTAGTCGCTTTGGCTGGTTGCCTTGCTTTACCGGGGCGGCGTTTGAATTGGTTGCTGCCTGCTGTCTCGGCGACTACTACCGAAGAGGACGCTGACAAGACGGGTGATAATAACGTGGGGCTGGCAACTCCGGGCGTGATCTCTTTCGCTTCGCAAAATTATAGCGCTAATGAAAGTGATGGCGCTGCCGGTATTACTCTGACGCGTACAGGCGGCAGCGATGGCGTGCTCTCGGCTAAGATAACCTTAACGGATGGGACGACTTCTCCTTCTGACTATATCTTTAGCCCAGGCTCTCTTGATCCCACGTTTATTACTCCGCCACAGATTACACAAGGATCGGCTGGTTCCTATTCATATCCATCAATGGCCTTACAGCCGGACGGCAAACTGCTCTTAGCGGACATCAGAGGAGTCTGGCGACTCAATACGGACGGCAGCATAGATACTACGTTCAATGCGGGCAACGCGATGAACTGGGGAGTCTCGACGGTGGCTGTGCAGCCCGACGGGAAGATCATCGTCGGGGGACCTTTTACGACCGTCAACAACCAGCGGGCCAATCACCTTGCGCGGCTCAATAGTGACGGAAGCCTCGACCCGACCTTCGATGTGGGAACGGGGCCGGATCAGGACGTGAGTGTGATAGTCATCCAGCCGGACGGCAAAGTGCTCATCTCCGGTTACTTTATGAGCTTTAACGGAGTTTCAGTCGGGTATCAGCAAATTATGCGCCTGAACTCGGATGGAACTATTGACAATTCGTTTACGCGTGACGGAATACCTGGATTGGCCATAGCATTGCAGCCCGATGGCAAGATACTGGGAGTAGGCTCCGGAGGCATCAAGCGGGCCAATACGAACGGGACGCTCGATAACACATTTAATGCTCAGTTCACCGGCACATATCCTTTTATCTTTAACCTCGCCTTACAACCGGATGGCAAAGTGATAATCGTAGGCCACTTTGACCATGTGGGCGGTCAGGTTGCTTACGGGGTCGCGCGGCTCAATACGGATGGAAGTGTGGACCCCACTTTCAACGCTGGCACGGGCCCTGACGTTGCTCCACAGGGGCTGGCATTACAGCCGGATGGCAAGGTGCTTGTCGGAGGCGGCTTCAAATCTTTCAACGGCACGGCTGTTAATGATCTGGTGCGACTCAACACTAATGGCAGTCTTGATCCGACATTTGCTCCCAGTCTTTTAAACGTGTCGGGGAACGCCGTTAATAACATATTATTACAGCCAGATGGAAAGGTATTTATCAGAGGGTATTTGACGGCCACCGGCCCGAATGTCTCTAATAGATACCTTGCACGTTTGCGTAATGATCTGTTCGTCACGTGGGCGGCTGGCGATGCGACTAATAAGACAGTCTCGCTGCTGGTTGTTGATGACTTACTAGATGAACCGGACGAGACGCTCAACCTGACGATTGTTCCCCTTAACGGTGCATCGGTTGGCGCAAACGCAAGCGCCACCTTGACCATCATTGATAGCGACGTGCCGCCAGCAATCACGAGCCCGCTGCCGCCTTCCGTGGTCAACGTCAACGCGTCTTACAACCATCAGTTTACGGCGACAGGTGCGCCCGCTCCGACCTTCAGCGTCACGACAGGCAATCTGCCTGCCGGTCTCTTTCTCCTATCCGGGGGGGTGTTGACCGGTTGGCCATATGTTCCCGGCACGTACAACATCACCGTGACGGCCAGCAATGGCGTCGCGCCCGCCGCCACGCAGAGCTTTACTATCAAAGTCAACGGCGCTCCGGCGGCGCAATCCAATTCCTACAGCACTATCCAGAATACAACGTTGACCGTCGCTGCGCCCGGTGTGCTCGGCAATGATAGCGACCCCAACGGCGACCCGATCACGGCGGCGGTGTCCGTCAATCCGACGCACGGAACTGTCACGCTCAACAGTGACGGCTCGTTCGTCTATGTCCCGGCCACAGGCTATTTCGGGTCGGACAACTTCTCTTATATCGTCAATGACGGAACCCTCAATAGCTTCGCCGCGACAGTGTTCCTTACGATCAATTCGGGCGGCACGCTTGCATTTAGCACGAACGCGTTCAGCCAGGTAGAAGATGCAGGGAGCGCAACCATTACGGTCTCGCGCGCGGGGGGAAGCGCCGGAGAAGTCAAAGTAGATTATGCCACCAGCAATGGCACGGCCACTGCCGGGGTCGACTATACCGCGACCTCCGGTACGTTGATCTTTGCTAACGGTGTGAACACGTTAACCTTCAGCATTCCACTGACCGCCGATCAACTCATCGAGCCTAACGAGACAGTCAACATCGCTTTGAGTAACTTGCAGGGGACAGGCAGCCTGGGCACTCAAAATACAGCCGTGCTGAATATCCTTAACGATGATACGCCTGTACTGCAATTTCAAAGCTCCGGTTATGGTCTGCCGGAAGGCGGCGGCAGTCTTTCGATTCTGGTCGTCCGCACAGGGGGAGGCACTTCTCTTCCTGTGACTGTCAACTATGCGACCACTGATGTGAGTTCTTACTTGCAAAACTGTAACGTCTTTAACGGCGCGGCCACTTCTCGCTGCGACTACGTCGGCGTCCTGGGCACGCTTCACTTTGCAGCGGGCGAGACCTCCAAGACCATCTCCATTCCCATCGTTGACGACACTTATCTGGAAGGTGCTGAGACCTTCTTCATCTCCTTAACGAATCCAACGGGTGGTGCAGCGGTGGGGACTAACCGCAGAGCCATCATCCAGATTGCTGATAACGACACCAGTGTGTTGAGCAGTAATCCTATTGCCGATGTAAATTTCTTTGTCCGCCAGCATTACATAGACTTCCTCGGACGCGAGCCTGATCCTGCGTCGATTGGGTGGAACAATCAGATCAACAACTGTGTGCCTCTGCGCCCGGAATGTGATCGCCTCTCAGTCTCGCAGGGCATCTACAATTCACCGGAGTTCAAAGACCGTGGTTACTTTATCTACAAGTTTTACTCCGTAGCGTTCGGTCGTAAACCCACCTATGACGAGTTCGTCTTAGACAGAGCAAGAGTCAGCGGCTTTCAAACCGAAGCGGAACTCGAACAGAGTAAGCTCGACTTTATCGCAGACTTCATGAGTCGACCTGAGTTTGCTGCTTACGCCGGGCTGACCAACGATCAGTATGTGCAGACGCTCTTTAATATGGTCGGGTTGACGCAGATCACTGTCAATGGAGTTGTGCGAAATGTCTCGGCCATACAGCAACAGATGGCCGTAGGACGC
>Ga0190273_10000683_pt1 | contig 12354 bp, 9 predicted proteins | sample Popmic504IS_FD_134513 | JGI IMG/M metagenome (GOLD analysis project Ga0190273, IMG submission 134513) | Populus adjacent soil microbial communities from riparian zone of Shoshone River, Wyoming, USA - 504 IS | ecosystem: Environmental > Terrestrial > Soil > Riparian zone > Trees stand | place...
AACAGTCAGCAAAAAGGTCAGCACAGTTGCACTAGCAGGAGCCGTAAAGCTAGGGTTGGCTACAGCGGCATTGCTTAAGCTGACAGCCGCACCGGCGGTTTGCGTCCATCCGTAGCTGGCAATGCTGCCGTCAAGGTCGCTGGAGGCACTGCCGTTCAAAGTAACCGTCGCATTAACACTGGCGTTCTGGTCCGAACCGGCGTTGGCCGTAGGCGGCGAGTTAAGCAGCGTGCCCGGTGCCGTACCGATCCAGCCTGTCTGGTCGGCGGCAATTTCATCGATAAAGAACGTTGGTGTTGACACGCTACCTAATAGGGCGCCAATCTGCAAATAGGTTAGTTCAGCCGCAGTATTGCAGGCCGTATTGCTATACGAATAACGAGCTGTCGTCTGATCGGCGGTATAGACTCGTAGTTCCAATGTGCCCGTTGTGCCGGTACCGGCAATTGAGTGGGCTTCAATCCGGTAAAATACGCCGGGCGATAAAATTACGCCCGAAGTCGCTAGGGCAGTACCAGCGCTGTCGCGGATACGCACTTGTCCAGTTGACATTATATCAATACGCCAACACTGCGTGGAAAAACCGGTTGTCAGCGCCCGTATGACCGGCTGGGACGAAGCAGGGAAGCCGGTGAAATAGAAGTACGCCCGCACATACAGCTCCGACAAAGCTGAGAACGTCCACGCCAATGACGTAGAACTACTGGCTGGTGTACATTTATAACCTATTGAACCGCGCACTGGATTCGTAGTACTGTAGCTCCACTCGGCGTTACTATTAGTAATAATATCCCAAGCATTACCAGAAGCGCCACCGCTGTTAGCGACAGTTGGAGCCACCATGTCGGTGCCGCCATCGGCGGTGTTCACCCGCAATAGCGATGACTTGATAGTCATAATAATACTGTCGCTGGCGACAGTGCCCTGGTTGTCGGTGACAGTCAGCTGGAAGGTTAAGACGGCGGGGCCGGCGGGTGCCGTAAATGTGGGCTGGACAGTATTGGCGCCACTCAAAGTTACTGCAGTACCGCCGGTTTGTGTCCAGGCATAACTAACGATGGTACCGTCAGAATCCACCGAATTGCTACCGTCGAGTGTCACTATCGTACCTTGTACAACTGTGCGGTCGGCGCCAGCATTGGCCATGGGCACGGCGTTAACAGTAGTGCCAGGTGCCACGCCAATCCAGCCAGCTGTGCTCAGCGCCAACTCATCCAAATAAAATGTCGGCAACGAGCCTGTACTAATCGAGGGACCAAAAAAGACGTGGCTAGTTTCGGTCTGCATGTTGCAGCCATCGTTACTATACGTGTAGTACGGCGTGGTAGCATCGGCCGAAAATACTTGCAATTCAAATAAGCCATCGTCGGTACCGACGCCAGCTTTGACATGCCATTCAAAGCGATAAAAAGCATTCGGCGACAGAGCTTGTGCCGAAGTCGTTAGTAAGGTATCGGTAGCATCTCGGATCCGCAACAAACCGGCGCTGGTCAAATCAACGCGCCAAGTGCCACTGGTATATCCGGCATTTTGACCTTTCAATAAGACCTGTGACGGGCTCGGCATAGCCGTGAAGTAAAAGTATGCCCGGCCATAAAAATCAGTCAGAGCCGCTACGTCCCAGCTTAGGCTAGTGGAGGTCGATCCTGACTGTACGCCGCGATAGCCCAGGCCGCCGCGCGCCGGATGGACGTTACTGTAAGTCCATTCGTTATTTGCATTAACTACGCCGTTGAAGGCATCGCCCGAACCGGCACCCGAGTTACCGGCAGTTACATTTATGCCATTCGTACCGCCCTGGGCAGTGTTGTACTTAAGTAAGCCGGAACCGACAGTAATAGCTACCGTGTCGGTAGCAGTTGCGCCTTGGTTGTCGGTAACGGTCAGCTGAAAGGTTAGACTAGCTGGTGCGATTGGCGCTGTAAATGTCGGCTGGGCCACAGTAGCGCTCGATAGAATTACCGCGGTGCCGCCGGTTTGGGACCAAGCATAGCTGGCAACCGCACCATCCGAATCAGAAGAAGCAGCCCCGGTAAGCGTTACGACTTGCGCTTGTACTACTGACTGATCCGGACCGGCATTAGCGGTTGGAGCTTGGTTAAGAATGTTTGCCGGGCCAGGATACGCCGCGTTGTCCAAAACGATTTCGTCGTAATACATTGTCGGCACAGTCGGCGTGGTTGCCGATGGCCCATACTGGATATGCTGTGTTTCAACGTCGATGTTGACGGCCGCATTAGTATACGTAAACAATGGCGTGGTTGTGTCACCGCTAAACGCTTTGACTTCTATTTGTCCGGTGGACCCGCTGCCATGCACGACATGCCATTCAAAGCGCCACCAGGCACCAGTTGTAATGGATTGTGTCGTGGTCGTCAGAATTGTATTGGCCGAGTCGCGCACCCGGACTTTGCCGTCGGACAAGACGTCAATCCGCCAGCAAAGCAGCGAAAAGCTAGCTGGCATAGCCTTGACAATCGGATGGCTGGAGGCTGCAAAGGCTGTCATATATACGTACGCCCGACCGTAGTACGAGGTCAGGATTGGCGAGGGGTTCCAAGTCAGGGCGGCGGCGGTGCTGGCGGCTTGGACCACACTATATGACATGCCGCCCTTCACCGAAAGGGCGTTGCTATAGGTCCAAACGCCAGTGCCGCCGCTGGTAGCATCCCAGGCAGTGCCGCTGGCACCACCAGAGTTTGCCAGGGTAACTTCGGTGGCGTGCGTGCCGCCATCGGCTGTATTGGCACGGATTGTGGCCATTAGTTATGTCCTCCAAAAATCGGATCATTGTAGCAGGCGGCTAGCGCTTGGTACGAAGCCGTATCATTTACCGGTATGGTGCCCCAACCAGAGTTAAAATATGACATAAACTTAATGCGCGGTAACTGCGCGATGGCCGCTGGCACCGTAGCTAACCATGCGGGGCGGCGGGCGTCGGTATCGCAACCCCATTCGGCTAGCCAGACAGGCTTGGTGCGGCTGGCTAATGGCAATTCGGATAGCCAATTGTATGATTCGGAAAATACGGCGTCTGCTGTACGCCAACTTGTGTGGTTGTAGGCATTGTATTGGATATAATCTACATCGGCACAGTAGGTACGTAAAAAGGCTGCATGGTCAAAGCCGGCGATACCAGCACTAAAGGTGACATTGGTGACGCCCATCCGAACTTTGAAGAAATTAATAATGTAGGCAATGGCACTTACCGACAGCGCATCGAGTTGCGCCCAGTTATAGGACACACCATTGATAGCACCGCCCAGTTGGTGGTCGGTGTCACGTTCCGAGCAGACCTGGATATTGATGGCGTAGGGCAGAGTCTTAACTTTGTTGGCGATTACCGTCAACAGCCCGTCGAGCTCGCCGCTGGTAATTTGTGTCCAGCCATAGAACTTCTGCACGCCCCAACGTACCATCGTTGCATTGGGCGCCGGATACTGCGAAGAGGGCGAGGCGCCAAAGACTTTTGGTTCCCATGAATAATTCATAACCATGCCATTACGCGAATAGGTGTCTACCCAGCTAGACTGTGGGAAAGCGCTGGCGCCTTGGACCCACGACGTATACAACGTGTGGCCTTTGAGGTTCATAGAATAGGTATTGATGTCGCTGGTAAGATCAGCGTTACCGGCTAAATAATAGCCGGGTATGACCGAGCCGGACAATTGGTCCGCCCGGTCACGACGACTCCAGACCCCGTTACGGGCATAGTAGGTCTGTGTTTTTTGGGTCAGCGCCATACTAACTAACGACGGCCCTTATGGGGTCATCTCCCAGATGTCTAGGCCGTCAACGGCATATGCACCGCCAATAGTCGGCGCTACCGGCCCGCGCCAACGTACCGGACGCAACGTGTCAGCGGTTGCTGTGCTGCGGACTGGATACGAACTAGAGCCGCTATTGTAGATGATGACCGCTTCGGTACTACGTAGCTGGGTGTTTACGTAGCTTGTATCAGCTTTGTTAGCCAAGCCGGGAACAGTTGGCGAAGTTGCTGTGCCACCAAGGTCACCAGCCAACTGCACGATGCCTTTGGCACCAGTAGAGGCATCGTTGACCACGGTGGAGCTAACAGTGCTAGCTGTCCATTTCTGGGTCGTGCCATTATAAGCCAGCACCTGGCCGTTTGCCGGGCCAGAAATGGCCACATCGTTTTGGGTGGCCAGTGATATTGGTGCGCCTACATCGGTAGCAGTCAAATTAATCGTACCGCCGGACTTGCCATTGACAGCCTTTACCACGCTACCGTTCTGAAGGGCCTTCAGGCTGCCGTCAGCATTATGCTCAACACTCAAAAAGTCGTTAAGTAGCTGGCCCCATTGGCCGGGATCGCCGCCTGGACTTGGTAAACGGGACATAGTTAGTGCGCACTTTCTTTATGTCGGTAGTTCTATTGCTTTATGATAACTGAAAGCGCTAGTGGCCGCAATCATCGCAACCGTAAGCTACCTAGAAGCTACCAAAAAAGCTGGACTCTCTGAAAGATAGGAGTCCAGCTTTGGGCACACGAAATAGTTTGCTTAAGAAGATTTACAAAGGTAACGGATTAGCCAATGTCCGGTTGAGGTACACAGTGTAATTACTTTCGTAACCACCGGCAACCGCAATTGTCACGTAGGCATTCGTTTGATGCGGATAGCCATTAAACGGCATGGCAATCAGGCGTGATTCTCCTGGCGCCAGAACCTCGGTCCGGATGTCACCACTGCCAACCCGTGTCAGCACCGTCTGCGGCAATAGCGTACTATTATTTTGCAAATAGCCTGTGACGGCGCTTTGGCTGGTCGCTTCAACGCGGAAACTTACCGGTTCATTGCATAGTAAACGGGGACGCACTGTGGCGTCTGTGTAATTATCGACTACTGCTCTGACTTCTACGGCTGTCTGCACGCCGCTGAAGGCGTGGATGTAGCTAGCCGATTCGCCAGGCTTTAGGGTAGGCGCATACTCAAAGTCGGGCGCTATATTATCGAAGGTCACCCGCGGGGTTACGTCAGTTTCGGTCGTGTTAGCAATCAGTGCCGACAATTGATGCGTATTACAGTCAATTTCAGTTGAAACTGACACAGCCGTTCCGACAGAATGGTCAAGTTTGACGACCGGCTGCTTGACCCGGTTTTCATTGGTTAATGTTAGTTTTTTGGTTGCTTGCCGAGTGTCTTTCCCGACGTTCATTACCGTACTTTTGATAGGTTGTTTGTCTGGCGCCGCCGAAGCGGATACCGTTGGCACCACTGCCGTTATAGCACCTAATACTAACCCTGTTGCCAGGGCCGTAGGTTTGATCTTGACTCGCATATGGACCTCCTTATTGTCCTTGAGGGCAAAGCCTCGTGTTAGCATCTGGAGTCGGCGCGTGCTAGCATCACCTGAATCGTATAATAAGCCACTAACAACGATATGCATGTTAAGTTTTTACTATCACAGTTATGCTTATACCCATTTTACAATTACCTTCTGTGATGTTAGAATTTACTTTTTTACTAATAGCTAAAGATTATAATGCCAACCCGCGAAGCATACCCACAAGAACCTACTATTGAACAGATCGGCTTAGCCGCTACCGACATAGCTACCGCCTGGGATTTGAACACCAGACAGGCCATGCGCCGTGGTAGCCACATTGTCGCCTTGCGCGGCACTGGCGTTACTGGCGGCATCGACCCGCAGGCCGTCGACCATTTAATGGATGATATCCTACTGCCACACATTGAAGCCACCCACCGAGAAAGTGGATCAAGCGTCATTCTCTACGATGGCGATCCCGACGACCCTTCGCATCCAGATATCGGCCACATTGCCGGCCGTCTACGTTCAGAGTTCAACCCTTTGGTTAGCCGTGGAGACATGATGTTTATGGTAGCCCAGTCGAACGATTGGTACTACCCACCGCATCCGGACTCCAACCTTATAAATGCGCAGAACTTACCATATGACACCTTTGTATTTCCTCGCGGCCATTACACCGGTGACCACAGCCGGTTTACCCAATCAGAACAGTTAGCTGCGTATCATAACTACGGCCAAATATACATAGGCGCCTCCGGCATGATCGGCGCGGCTCAGATGGTTGATTACTTGAACAAAGTCCCCGAAAACGGCCGTGCCAATGTAAAGGTAGTCCGCGCGCTCATCAATATGGCGCTCGGCCAGGAAATCGGCGACAAATTAACCAGCGCCGTTGACGATGCTAAGCGTGAAAAATTCCAAGCTATGTTAGAGCAGCGACGACGCGTATACGGACCACACTGGGGCAATGACGGCGTGTTTGACACGTCATTTATGCAAGAGGTACGGCGCCCAGATGAAGACCGGGAACTTGTCGTACTCTGGGATTCCCCCGAAGAAGTCTCCGTCGTTAGCTGCGAGCCAATTGACCTTAATACTCCTGAATATAACCGTGCCTTTGCTGAAGCCGACTATTGGGTAAAGACCGTACCCATCAAAGCCCGGCAAATCGAGCCTGGTAAGACCGAACTTGTGACTGTCAAATCTGGCGCCACATTTGACACCGTCAATCAAGGGGATTGGGTGTGCGCCAGCTATAGCGGCGAAGAATACCGAGGACCTGACGACTTTGATGATATATATGAACCGATACCGGCGAGGCCGGGATGGTTTAAGCCACGTTGGGACCCACGCAAATTAATTGAGGTTGACCGTGACGTGATCTTTATGGCTCCATGGGGCGAAAAGCAAGCCGTAAAGAAAGGGGGCTTCTTGATGGAACGCACTGTAAGGGGCGGCAAGCAGGCCGGTAAAACCGAACGTTATGGCATTGCCCGTAAAGATGCTATTCCCGACATGAAGCCGGTCAGTAGTTTATGAAACGGTACTTACACAATAGAAGGCACTGCTAGCGCGCAGCAAGTGGCTATAAGGCCAATGCCTGCAGCTTGGAAGTTCAGGCTGTAAGCCTTACGTTTGTCGCTTTGCCTTGCTGTTTCATCCACTACAGAAGTAATTTTGCTTTGCGCATCGCTGGCACGTTGGACACCGGCTACAGCAAAGCCAACACAAAATTTGTTTCGCGCCTGCAAAAAGCCGCTGGCTGCCAAAAAGGCAGGCAGGAACAACACTAGCCGGCCAGAAGCAGGAATCGGTACCGTTATCAATAAAGCCAGTAACAGGGTAAAACTTACCACACCTACGTACCCCAACCTTCGTCGCTTGGCTATCTCAGTACGGTTAATGTTGCACACACCTGGAACATACGTCGTATCCACCGAATTCATACTTTCAGTATACACTGCATAAAGCAGCCCCCTCAGCGGTTAAACTATCTATACGCAATTGCAAGTTGCTTATGAAAGTGGTATTATAAAATGTCAGTAGTACGCTGAAAAAGAGTATAAAAACTCGATATTAACAGACATTCCCGGATATTTGTGAAATACCCAACGTATCTTCCGTTACATGCTTTATTATCTGAACAGATATAAGCTAGTTAACGAACTCTTTAATAATTTAACACTGCAAAGGTAGGTTCGAACGTGTCACTCGAAAATATTCTTAAGTCCAACAAAATGTACGAGCTCGGCATGGTTCATATGCTGACATTTCGCAAAATTAACGATTTTTACCAGACTTCTTTAAAACAACATGGTCTTACGCCGGTCGAATGGTTCATGCTTGGCGCTATCCAAGATGCGACCCCCAACGGCGGCATTCGGGTGACCGATTTGGCGATCAGCTTTAATGTCAAAACGACATATGTTACGTCGACCCTCAACAACCTACGCACTAAGAAGTTTGTAAATACCCGCTTTGATCCATCGGATGCCCGCGTCCGCCTGGCGATCTTAACCAGTTCAGGTGCCAAACGGTTGTCAGAAATCGAATTATTCATGCGCAAAGAGATAGCCCAATCATTTGACGGACGACTGTCAGCCGATGAGTTCAGCCAGTTTATGAAGACCATGTACAAGCTGGGTCATGCGCCTCAAAAATAGGCCCGCCGCGTAACATATTTTACATATTGCTCAGGTATTGTTTGTTATAGTTGCCTCCAATAGGGGGAACGTTATGAAACAGTCGATTATCACTCGCGCCAGCCAATTCTTTGTTGTTGTTACGCTTGCCGGAGTTCTTGTATTCAACAGTGTCGGCACCGCGCAGGCCGCACCAAAAACATCTGCCAAGGTCAAAGAAGCTCAGACTATCATGACTAAGTTTGGCATACCTACCGGTACCATAGATGGCCAGTTCGGCCCTAATACCGCCCGTGGCTTATGTGCGTTTCGGCAGATCAGTGGCGCAACATGGACCCGAGACAATGTTAGTAATACGTTACTGAAGAAGATGCGCCAGTACAAAGGCCAATACTCCAAGTTAAGCGCTGTTCCAGCTCCCGATAAAGACGGCCACGATACGTACATACTCATAAACCAAACCTGCCAGACCCTAACTTATGTCGAAAACGGCCACTATTCACGTATCATGCTAACTTCTACCGGCCGAGAAGGACACAGGACCGCGAATAACACTTACACACTGAGTAGTGTTAAAAAGGATTGGAGGGGCTGGCACTGTAGTTCGTTGTATCCCGAAGACTGCACCACACAAACTCAGGGTCAATTAACGCATATCTCTAACTTCGGTAATATGTATAATAAGCGCCACGTGTATGGCGCTGTTTATATCCATGGTTCAACTTCGGTGCCTACATATCCCGCAAGCCATGGCTGCATCCGCGTGACCATCGCCGATTCTGACTGGCTGTACAATCGTAATAACCACACAATACATTTAGTGGTCGCCGGTAAGTACTAGATCCTATGCGACTTTGGTAGCACGCACAAACGAGTCAGCATACAGCGTAGTCGCCGTAGCCGAAGACGTCCCCTGAGCCCAGCGCAATGTTATGCTACCGGCAGACGCACTTGTACGTACCATCCCGCTAGGCCTGGCAATACCCTTGGTACCTGCGCCGATGGCACCCACAATATCAGAACCAGTGCCGGCATCATTCATTTTGACTTGTCCAGTAAAACTCGATGCTTGCGACGATGGGGGCCCGCCCGGCATCCAGTGAATTGTAGCGCCCGCTGGTATTGTCCAGGCCATTTGAAAATCACCCGTCACATCGCCGTCGTAAATCATAAAGCCTTCAAAAGTGTATGTTGAGTTAGCAGCTAAGCTTAGGGTTAACTCCGTATCAGCAACCAAGCTTGTGCTCGAAGTAACCGATTGGTCTGCTGTTTTGCGCGCAAACAAATTAGCAGCCACCACACCACCTGCTACTTGCAATGTGCCAGCGACGGTCAAGTTAGCCCCTACGACCATTGATTGGTCGGTTTTTATAATTGCCGCTGCGCTACGGTATAGGTTTACGTCACGGCCGCCAGTGCCATCGCCCCATTCGTGTTTACCGTCTGCATACACCACCATCCGCCGGTTAGCGTCGCCATTCACATTCGTTTGGTAGGCGCGGTCCGTGGTAGTCGTCATCGAAGCGTCAAAGGCCGAAGCGCCGCCAGGAGAGGCGGTCGGCTGGGCACTAAAACCATGGTGCCCGGTGGTATTCCAGGCGATACCCAGTCGGGCAGGGAAGGCGGACTCAGCCCCCACAAAGACATTGCCGTCGGAGCGGCGGGCACCTAATATCGTACCCTGCTCCAGGCCAACATCGTCACAACGCTTGATCTGGAAATTAGTACCCGTACCGGCGCCGCTTTCCGGGTCAGTATTGGCACGCACAATCCAGCGGCGGCCACTGTTCTGCATATCCGACGAAATCGACAGCAGCAAATCTTTGTTGACGCCATTGCCGCCGCCAACGCGCAGGGCAGTATTCTGGCCGCTATAGGCACCTGTATTGATATATTGGGCCCGCACAGAGAAGTCGGCCAGATTAGTGCGGATATTAGTATAATCAACGCCGATTGTTGCGGAACCAACGGTATTATTTTTGGATTGGTCTATAAAAGGCACTTCCAAACGACCTTGTATGGCACCGCTTGAATCAGGGACTTCCACTTCCCAGTGGCCGTGGATTGAACCATGGTTATTAGCTTCATAGTGTGCGCCAGTCCAGACCCAAGGTTTCCATGAGCCACTCTTAGGGTTACGCGTCGTGGCATCATACAGGTTAGCCGGTCCATACCAGGCAGACATCGCCTTGGCGTCGGAACGCCGGATATAGTTACGAATCGTCTCACCATATGAATAATAGTTGGCTCGTTGGTGTGAGTTGAGGTTGATACGGCCAGTTGAGTCAAAGTGGCCAGCCTGGCCGTCGTCTTCACCACCAGCAAAGCTGGACAGTACCGTAACACTATGGTTAGCCGCACCATCGCCTACGGATAACTGGCCGAGAACCGTGCCGCCACCGGATACCAGCTCAGCCGCATTTTGGGCGCCATCCAAAGAATTGACGACATCGGTCGCCAAGGATGTCCGGGCCACTGGCTTCAGCGACCCATCTTCGTTGTGCGCCTTAAGGAGATATTCATTAAGCATGTCTCCCCAAACGTTGTTATCCGCTCCCGGCTTTGGCAATCTTGTCATACAGTTTGGCCTCTCAAAATATATATCATAGTTAATAACGTGTTACCGCAAATTTAACAGCTTACGCTAATAATTGCAACAATGTACGCTACGTCTGCAGATCAGAAACCACCAAAATCTTCGTAGCCACACAATAACCTACTGAGAGTACATGATTCAGAATAATCAGTAGGACTATCGCAAGGATTAAGCATATCCTAAATGCAGATGGACGCCAAATAAATAGCAATATTATGGTGTGTCGGGGCGGGGAGAGAATAGAGAAATAGTATTCCTCTCCCCGCCAGACACCTGACCAGATGTACGATGGTGCCCTCAGGCCGAAGCAGGAACAGTCGTTGCAGCGGGCGTTGCCATAGGCACGTCATGTCGCTTCCAGCGTTGCGACCAAATAGCCACTAGCACGAGCACGTCTACCGTCATCAGATAGATCGGCGACAGCAGTAGCATGACGCCGCCGCCAGCTAACACGGTGGCGGCAATCGCCGGTGGTCCAGCCAGTATGCTGATAATCCATGCCAGTGGTCGGTCCGCGCCGGGGATGCAGGCTGCATTGCGGATGATTAGAAACATACCCGCGCCGTCTGCGACAAGCGTTAACACAGTCCCCAGACCCGCTTCATCAAAAAGCTGAGCACACGACAGGGCGACAACTGCGATGACTATTGCCACGAAGTCGGTTTTACCGAACTGCCAGCCGCCGTTGCGAATGCTCATCAGCATGATCACGAACGAGCCGAGAGCTTGCGCTGCAACGGTCGATAGGCTCCACCAGGTGGCGCCTATAGCCAGCTGTACCACGCAGTTTGCCGTCAGGACCAGACATGAGACTAGCCACCCAGTTGGATCGGGTTTCATCTTTTGCTTTAGGCTCTTGTCCAGAGCATCCGTACGTAGCTGATATACATACACAGAGTATGACACCAGGATACATAGCACCGACCCTACGCTCAGCGCGAGAAGGAGAGTGTGGTCCGATCCAAGCACGGTACCCCCATCGATAGAGACAACAGTATGTCGTCTAATTGGTCAGGCATCTTTGCCCGCTATACTATAACACTTTTTTTATTTTTGTCAGTTATGTAATTTACAGATACAATTTTACAATAAGCATAAGCTTATCTGATATACTTGCGCTATGTCCAAAGCCAAAAGCGTACAGCTTAACTGCTTTTCTCCACCGATAATGCTTGCCACGCTTATTTTTGAAGCAGTTGCAGCCCTTTATATCGTGTGGCGATACCGAATGTCAGTTTTAGCCCGGTTGATTGTTACCGTGCTAGCAGCGTTGGCCGTTTTTCAGCTTAGCGAATACTACGTCTGTACCGGTTATGGCGGACATGCCATAACCTGGTCTCGGCTAGGTTATGTAGCAATCAGTATGTTACCACCCTTAGGTTTGCATATCCTACATATACTAGGCGAACGTCGACAGCGCACCCTTGTAATGACAGCCTACGCTACGATGGCTGGTTTTATTGCCTATTTCTTACTGTACGAAAACGCTTTCACTGGCTACCAGTGCACCGGCAATTATGTCATTTTCCAAATAGGTCATTGGCCGGCCATTGCATATGGTGTGTACTATTACGGTTGGTTGTTCGCCGCCCTGAGCCTTGGTTTGCAATGGCTCAAAGACTTAAAGAAACTTAGGAATAAAATTGCTGCAAAACGAGTCCAAGCTATGGGAGCATTACTACTCGGATACATGATATTCCTACTGCCAACCGCCATCGCTAACACAGTAGCCCCGTCTACGCGGCAGGGCATTCCGAGTATTATGTGTGGTTTCGCTGTATTGTTCGCGTTCATACTCGTGGCGTACATTGCGCCGCGCCAATT
>Ga0190273_10000684_pt1 | contig 12347 bp, 8 predicted proteins | sample Popmic504IS_FD_134513 | JGI IMG/M metagenome (GOLD analysis project Ga0190273, IMG submission 134513) | Populus adjacent soil microbial communities from riparian zone of Shoshone River, Wyoming, USA - 504 IS | ecosystem: Environmental > Terrestrial > Soil > Riparian zone > Trees stand | place...
AACTGTATGGATAGGCTTTATAAGCTTCTTCACCGCATTGTTCCTTGGACATAAAAATTTGTTTGTTGCAATATTCGGTGCCAGGTATCTCCTCATCCATTTTCCTCTTGTATTTATTATCGGACAAATTCTTGATCGTGCGGATATCATCAGGATTGGTAAGCGGATCCTCCTTATTTCAATACCGATAACCGTCCTCACAATTTTGCAATTTTATTCGCCACAGTCAGCCTGGGTAAATCGTGGCGTTGGTGGTGACCTTGAAGGTGCCGGCTTTAATGGCGGCGCCTTTGGATACTTCAGACCTCCTGGTACGTTTTCGTTCACAAACGGGAATACTATGTTCTATGGTTTGCTTGCTGCCTTTGTGTTTTATTTCTGGTTAAACAGTAAGCACATCAATAAAATCATCCTGCTTGCTGCAACCTTTTGCCTTGTAACAGAGATTCCAATTTCGATCAGCCGGGGGTTATTCTTTCAGATCTTAATTTCAGTTCTTTTTGCGGTGTTTGCATTTGTAAAGAGCCCTAAACATCTTGCATCGATGGTATTTATTGCGGCTCTGAGCTTTTTTGCAATGTCTTTATTACAGAACATAGAATTTATCAGCACAGCGACAGAGGCGTTTATGCAACGATTTGAGAATGCAAGTGCTGATGAGGGGGGATTACAGGGAACCCTTGTTAATAGATTCCTAATGGGGATGTTTGGTTCCGTTTTTAACACGGGTAATCTTCCATTCTGGGGGTATGGCCTTGGTCTCGGCACCAACGTCGGCAGCCAGTTGACTACTGGCGACAGACAATTCCTTATTGCTGAAGATGAATGGCCGCGGCTAATTGGTGAGATAGGTCCGTTACTTGGATTGCTTATGGTAGCAATAAGACTTGCATTTGGTGCGAGTGTAATTGTCTCAGCTTATAAAAAATTAAAAGCCGGTGACGTATTGCCATGGATGCTTGCCAGTTTTGGATTAATACTCATCGTACAGGGTGGATGGGCGCAACCAACGTCTCTCGGATTTTGCACAATCGCCGCGGGCCTGGTGCTGGCTTCATTAAAAGACACTGATACTGCTCCGGTGATCATTGAGGCCGCCGACACGACCGATGGGTCAACTGCCGAACACATCGCAAATAACTAAAACTAAAGATTGAAAATTATATTTTTCGCCCATCCGGATTTTCTTAGTCATCAGAGCATGCCAAGATATGCGAAGATGCTTGCAGCCGGCATGGAACAAAAAGGGCATGAAGTAGAAGTATGGAGCCCGAAGCCGTTCTTTCATGGTATTGCATCAAATCAAAGTTTGAAAAAATGGATGGGGTATATTGATCAATACCTCTTGTTCCCTTTCAATATAAAATCTAAAATAAAAGCTACCCCGGCCAATACACTGTTCGTTTTTACCGATCATGCACTTGGCCCATGGGTACCACTTGTTTCAAACAGGCACCATGTAATTCATTGCCATGACTTCCTTGCTCAACGATCTGCATTGGGCGAGATTCCGGAAAATAAGACCGGCTGGACCGGCAAGAGATATCAGAAGTTTATCCGTGATGGCTTTGGCCGCGGTAAGCATTTCATTTCAATCTCAAAACAAACGGAACAGGAATTACAACGCTTTCTACCGATTGCGCCACTTTCGTCAAATGTTGTTTATAACGGTTTGAACCAGCGGTTTGAAATAATGGATAAATCCAATGCACGGGCAAAACTGGCCAAACAAACTGGCCTCGATTTGACGAATGGTTTTATTCTACACGTTGGCGGAAATCATTTTTACAAAAACCGAAAGGGTGTAATCGAAATTTATAATCAGTGGAGAACACGTTATGACGTAGATACTGAACTGGTAATGATCGGTGAGCAGGCCGATGCGGAACTTACGCATGCATATCAAAGCTCACCTTATGCCGCTTCAATTCATCTCTTAACCGGAGTTGATGATCAAACCCTGCGGACTGCGTATGCAGGTGCAAGTGTTTTGCTCTTCCCGTCCATTGCAGAAGGGTTTGGATGGCCGATTGCAGAGTCGATGGCATCAGGTACACCAGTAATCACCACTGCTGAAGCACCAATGACCGAAGTTGCCGGCGAAGCAGCGATACTAATTTCGAGGCGGCCTCTGAATGCTGGGGATAATGCCAGTTGGGCAATTGAAGGAAGTAAAGCACTGAATCGGGTAATGGCAATGACCCCGGTTGAATATGCGCGGCTTGTGGAACGCGGTCTGGAGAACGCAAAACGCTTTCAGCCGGAAGTGATGATCAATGAAGTAGAAAGCATCTACAAGAGGATTTTGTTGAATCCATCGGCTTCTAATTAAATATTAAATTTTGAAAATACTTCACATAACACATAAGATGGATCCACTCATGGGTGGAGTTTCGGAAGCCGTAAAAACACTTGTACACTCACTGATTCAAAAAAATATATACAACGAAATAGCAAGCGTTGATGAACCAGGGTCACTTCAGCAACAAGAGCTTTACATTATGCATGAACTTGGTCCTGCGAAAGGATCGTGGGCCTATAATAAAGCGCTTGGAACGTGGCTGATCGAAAACATCGGCCGGTTCGATGCAGTAATTGTTCATGGGCTTTGGCTCTATTACGGATATGCAGTGCGAAACGCATTTCAAAAGAATGAAAATAAAAACGTGAAGTTGTTTGTGATGCCACATGGCATGCTGGATCCGTATTTTCAAAAAGCAAAGGGCAGGCGACTGAAGGCGCTGAGAAACACATTTTATTGGAATCTTATAGAACGCCGTCTTATAAATATCGCCGACGGATTGTTATTTACCTGCGAGGAAGAGTTACAATTGGCAAGGCAGACGTTTAATGGCTACTTGCCAAAATCAGAGATTGTAATAGGGTTGGGCGTCGACAGGCCACCGACTTATGATCAATCAATGAAAGAACTACTCAACCGACAATGTGCAGGCATTGCTGATAAAAAATACATTCTTTTTCTAAGCCGGATCCATGAAAAGAAGGGTGTAGACCTTGTAATAAAAGCATTCGTTAACACTTACAAAATAACGGATCCGGGCAAACAGATCTCTGCTCAAAACGAAATTCCTCGCCGCGGTACACCAAAAGAAATTCCGACGCTTTTGATTGCAGGGCCTGGTATCGACACTGCTTACGGTGACTATATCAGATCCCTGGCCCACGGAAGTGGTATGTCAGAATATATTTTATTCAGCGGCATGCTGTCCGGTGCTGCGAAATGGGGTGCCTTTTATCATTGTGATGCATATATTTTACCAAGTCACCAGGAAAATTTTGGCATAGCTATCATCGAGGCACTTGCCTGTGGCAAACCGGTGCTTATCTCAAATCAGGTAAACATCTGGCGCGAGATTGAAAAAGAAGATGTTGGATTTGTTTCAGATGATAACGAAACCGGGGTCCTTAAAATGTTTGCATATTACAACAAACTAACGCAAGACGATAAACAAGCATTGAAGGCAAAAGCCATTGCTGCATACGAGCAGAATTTTTCTACTTCCCGGGCTGCAGATAATTTATTAAACACGATCGCGCCGGCTTCATCAGCATCAACTAGGCTGGTTGCGCATTAATTAAACTTACCGGGATATGAATTACCAGGATTTGAGTTCGTTTAAGGTGCCGGGAAGTTTCAGAGGTGGATCGAAAGTGAAAGTGCAAATCTGGTGGATCATCCAGGACACTTTGTTTCGTTGGTCCCCGCAGGTTCTTTTTGGGTGGCGCAGATTTCTTTTGCGACTATTTGGTGCAAAGATCGGAAGCCATGTCAACATCAGGTCGTCAGTAAAAGTTACATATCCATGGAAGCTTAACATTGGCGATCACGTTTGGATAGGTGATGATTGTGTTTTATACAACCTGGGTGAAATACGCATTGGTAACCATGTGGCCCTTGCGCATAAAGTGTATGTAAACACCGGCGGCCATGAATACGATAAAACGACTTTTGACATCTTTTCAAAACCAGTTAATATCCAGGATCAATGCTGGATAACAAATGATGTGTATATCGCCCCCGGTGTCACTATCGGACGGGGAAGCATCATTGCCGCAAGAAGTACCGTTTTGAAAGATATGCCACCAGGAAAAATCTGCGTTGGCACACCTGCGAAACCTATAAAGGATCGTATACCGCAAATACATAATCAACCCATTCTCAAAATAATTAGTAAATGAAAAAAGTGTTGATTACCGGTGGATCCGGATTTATTGGAACTAACCTTATAGATAGCTTGCTGGATCAGTTTACCATTCTAAATATTGATACCAAAAAGCCGGTCGTAGACGCGCATCTTCCTTATTGGAAAAATATCAGTATCCTGGACTATGAAAACCTTGCTAACGCTATCCACGAATTTTCGCCGGAGATAATCATACACCTGGCGGCAGTCACGGATCTTAACGGCACTGACCTTGAATACTATAAACCAAATATTGAAGGCACCGAAAATATCATAAGAGCGGCTGAAAAACTTACTGGGTTGAAAAGAATCCTGTTTACCTCATCAATGTATGTTTGCCAACCGGGATGGATACCAAAAGATTATGATAGCTATCATCCGCACACCATTTACGGTGAAAGCAAAGTAAAGGGCGAACTGATCGTAAAGGCGATCCGCAATGCTCAGTATGAATGGACCATTATACGTCCGACATCTATCTGGGGGCCATGGTTTGACATACCATATATTGACTTTTTCAAAGTGGTATACAGCCGCCGGTATTTTGATTTTGGAAAAGCCTGTCGTAAAACATATGGGTATATAGGAAATACCGTTGCACAAATTAGGATCTTACTTGATGCTACGGACATCCACGAAAAAACGTTTTATCTTGGTGATGATCCCCCGATTCAAATCTCGGAATGGGCAAACGAAATTTCAGTCCACATGGGTAAAGGTGAAATCAAAAAAACACCTTATTCATTGTTGAAAGTTGCCGCTGTTGTTGGCGATACTTTGAGCCTGTTGAAGATTAAATTCCCCCTCACAAGCTTCAGACTAAAAAACATGACTACTGACAATGTGCTTCCATTAAAGGACCTGTATGAAATAACAGGTAAACCGGTGTATAGCCGGAAGGAAGGCATCAGGCAAACGCTGAAGTGGCTAGCTACACATAAGGGATATGAAATAAATAGTGAGAATTAGAACTATTCTGAACCCTGGTATTAATAAGTAATTAACTGATTTATAAATCATTGATAAATTGATTCTCTTTTTGGGAATTTTTCGCCTTTCATCCACTGAATTATGGCATAATCTTTTCTGCTGCATGGCATTACTTGTTGTTCTCAGGGAGCAACCAATCCATCCTATGAAACCTATGCAGTCTCTTAATAATTTATTATTAATAGTAGTCGTACTACTATTTAATTTTCTGCCGCGCGAATCTTCGGCTAATTCTACATCAAAAGATACAATTCCATTCTCTTTCAATCTGGACACTGCGGCACGTACCAGTGCCGGGGTATATACAACAGACGGAGTTCTTTTGCGTACACTGTGGAACAACAAAAAATATAACGAAGGCACGCACTCATCAATGTGGGATAAAAAAGATGATGATGGCAAACTGGTTAATGACAGCCTTGTCGTAATAAAGGTGGTGAGCAACAATGTTAAGTACACCTGGCAAGGTGTTATCGGAAATAATTCTGACAACATTTCTGGCAATACCAAGTATCACAACTTTGAAAGTATAACTAGCATGGCAGCTAATGGAACCAATATGTTTGCTGCTTGCGGATATAATGAGGCGATGAATGCCCAATTACGTTTCAACATTAATGAACCCAATAAAAGCCTGGGCGCTGTTCCCCGTAAGACTTACGGGCAGGAGACAAATTTTGTTGCAACAGATGGTGTTACTGTTTACTGGGCTGGCTGTGATCCTTTTGAGCCAAAGAAAAATTTAAATTATGTATTTGGTACCTCAGCTACTGACTACACGCACAGAAGTTTTACATCCGGTGAGTCATGGAAAAGTACATGGTTCTCTGTTTATAGTAGCATCATTGATAAAGTCCGCAACGAAAATGGGGCTGCAACAGGATTAGCTGTTCAGCCAAATGGCAAATTCCTTTTTGTGGCACATGGTAAGCTTAACCTTTTGCATGTTTTAAACAAAACAACAGGAGCTTTAATACAAAAATTAAGCATCGCCGATTGTGGGCAAATAGCAACGGATAACGCCGGTAACCTATGGGTGCAGTCAGGAGCAACTGTTACAAAGTATCTTGTTGATGCGGCCGGCAAAATTCTTGCATCAGGTTTAAGGCTAAGAAATCTTGAACAGCCGCTAGCCTTGGCCATTTCAGCCGACAACTCAGTTATTGCGGTTTGCGATGGCGGCAGAAGCCAGCAGGTAAAAGCTTTCAACCCGGTTAACGGTTTACCAGTCTGGACGCTTGGAACTGCAGGTGGTTATGCAAACAGTCCGGCAGTTACCTATAATAAGTTCTTTTTTAGTCGCCCGTTAACTTCAAAAAAATCGTTTATTTCTTTTCAGGCAGATGGATCGTTCTGGGTTGGTGACACTGAAAATTTCCGGGCGCTGCATTTTTCCGCAACGAAACAAATTGCTGGTTCCATCCTGTATCTGCCAAATTCAAGAAGTTGTTCGGTTGATCCGGCAAGACCAGGACGTGTAACATCAGGATATCTTGAATTCCTTGTCGACTATTCAAAGCCATTGGCGCCAAATAATAATTCGTGGACACTTGTAAACAACTGGTCATACGGTGTTGATTCAACAAAAGATGATGAGTTTACAAGATTGATTAATACAACTACACTGAGTAATGGTAAAGTTTACTCGTTTGTTAAAAGTGCTGTTAAAGGTCGAAAAGAATTGGTAGAGCTTCCCGCATCCGGAAATATCCGGTACACCGGTATACTCGTGCAGATGTCAACCTCATTATACCCTGACGGTAATTTGAAATGGGTTGATGACTTTAAACCAGGTGTTCCTACAATCTGGTACATCCGATCTTTAACTGGATTTGACGGAAACAATAACCCGGTATGGGCATTACAAAAACCGCTGGCTATGTCAACACCGGCTACGCTTGATGATCCACTTTACCGGTTTACTGTTGAATGGGGTTCGAATACCGCCCCAGTTACATCATCAGATTTGTTAATCAGTTATGAAGGTGGATCAGCGAACCCGGATTGGGCAAGTAAGAAATGGCACCTGGGTGCGATAAAGCTTGGAACAAACAAATGGATGTGGAAGACAGCGAAAAGCACATCAAAGTCATATAACGGAAATTATCCGGCAGATGGATCTTACGACATGGGCAATGGCGTAGAATATCCCGGTGGCCCGATACTTGTGAAAGACGAAAATATATTCTGGAACTATCACGGTGAGTTTTGGAAACAGAGCCAGACAAACAAATGGCAACATGTAAACGATGATGGGTTGTTACTAGGCGTGTTTGGTGTTACGGGGCGTGATATTGTTAACGGCAAACAAGTCTGGGATCAGGAATCGGTTCCGGAAATGGCGGGTAACGCCCTTACCGCTGGCATAGTTAAAGTGGGCGATGATTATTATATCTATCATTGTGATGAGAGCCATCATGGCGGTATTCATCAATGGAAAGTCAGTAATCTGAGCACTGTTAAAAAGGAGATTATAAAAGTTAATACCCGTTTATCAGTGGTGTTAAGAAGCAACAACATAACTATCAGAGGGCTTGAAAAGAACGGAAAGGCCCAGATATCTTATACAATCGAAAGTGCTGATCTGGCAAGCAATTATCAACTTGAAAGATCCATTGACAATGTTCATTTCAATCCCCTTACAGAACTTAAAGGTGATTTAAGCGGGGTAAAAACTTATGTTGACATGAATGCGGTTAAAGCAAAGAATTTTTACCGCATCAGTTATCGGACAAGTAGTGGTACAACCCGCTTTAGTGATACAGTAATGGTATCATTATTACAAAAAAACGCCATGTTGCAGATTGCTCCAAACCCGGTGTCAGGAAATGATATAGCTATAAAGTTTAACGACACACCCGCGGGTAAGTACCTGGTGACGCTTATTAATAACAACCAACAGGTGACGCTGCAAAAAATGATTATGCATAGTGGCAGCACTGGCAATTATATCATCAGTGGTATGAGTGCGTTACCCAAAGGCATCTATCATATGTTAGTTAAGGGCAGTAGTCTGCTCTTCACTAAAATGCTTATAAATTAATAAAAGAAAAACCGGTTAAATATCAAATTACAGTGTAACCCATTGTATCTTGTGCATACCCTTAAGGAGATCAACTTCCTGATATTTTGATCGTTCTTACCTGCTGTAGAAACTCAAACCCATCCCACGAAAATTCCTTTAACATTCAAATCTGTTTGTGGCACTGCTTTGTCGGATGCCGGGTTTTAATGCTCTGACATTATTACCCTTTTGTAGATGTGTTTGGTTAAAGATTCGATTGCCTGCCATGTTTTAAAAATCGAAATCATTACTGATTATGGCACAACAGAGAGTTTTGTTGTTGGGGGGAAATTATGTTCCCGAACCAACCGGAATAGGGAAGTATAATGGGGAGATGATGAGCTGGCTGGCACAAAATGGTTATGATTGTGCGGTTATTACAAGTTATCCTTACTATCCCTACTGGAAGCGGCAGATCCCTTATGAGAAAAAGGGATACTGGTACAGCAACGAAAATATATCCAGCGGCGATAATCGCATCCGCGTATACCGGTGTCCTCACTATATTCCGGAGAATCCTTCCGGCCTGAAGCGGATCATATCCGATTTTTCATTTTTCTTCAGTGCATTGATACGCATCATCTGCCTTTTCTTTACAAAGAAATATGATGTTGTTATTTCAGTAGTTCCGCCCTTTCAACTTGGTTTATTAGGAGTGTTATATAAATGGGTGAAGGGAGCGAAGTTTGTTTATCATATCCAGGATCTGCAAATCGATGCAGCTAAGGAGCTAAAGATGATCAAGTCGCGGCAACTGCTCAATGTCATGTTTTCAATCGAGAAATTTATTCTTTGTCACGCAGACTATGTGAGCAGCATTTCAGACGGAATGATCAGCAAGATCATGGACCGATGCAACAAACCGATCGTATTTTTTCCGAACTGGGTAGATACCGAAACGTTCTTCCCTGTTTCTACAAAATCCGAACTAAAGACGAAATTTGGAATTGCAGCGGGAACAAAGGTTGTGCTTTATTCAGGGGCAATCGGAGAGAAACAGGGTTTAGAATGTATAATTGTTGCAGCACAGGAGCTCCTTCATAACGATATTCAGTTTATCATCTGCGGGTCGGGACCTTACAAAGAAAAACTTTCAAAGTTAGTAAACCTCCGAAAGCTAAGTAATGTAAAGTTTATGCCCCTTCAGCCGAAAGAAGACTTCAATGATTTTCTGAACATGGCCGATCTGCACCTGGTTCTTCAAAAGGCGAATGCAACAGACCTTGTAATGCCATCAAAGTTATCAACCATTTTATCTGTTGGTGGTCTTGCACTGGTGACGGCGTCCCGAAAAACCAGTCTTTACAATATCGTTTCGCGTCATGATATGGGTCTGTTGGTTGAACCTGAAGATCAGGTTGCCCTAACACAAACTATTCTGAGCGCATTTCGCCATTCTTATGCAGCCGTCCAATCGAATGCGCGCCGGTTTGCAAAAGACTATCTCACCCTTGACAATGTGCTCAGAAAGTTTATGGCTGATATCGATTGTACAGAAACGCTTAGGCCGTTAGTTCCCGCTGCTACAAAGAAAACCGGAACAGACCATGAGATAACTGCCAAAACCGCTGTTGAAGTGGCAACGTCTGAAGTGGTAACGTCCTGATTAGTGACTGTAGATGGTAGTGGCCACCCCAGTAAGTTTTTTAAGCGTTAGTCTGGAAGTCACTGCTGAGTTTTGAAATTTATAAATCCTCCCGCATGAGTCCGAAGTTTGCATTTCTATTACGCGTTGTATTCATGGTGCTTGACATCATGATGCTCAATACTATATATTTCGTAGTAAAATGGTATCTGCTTGATGTAAACCTGCTTAGCAACCAGGGCGAATATGTTACATTCTGGATCGTAATTAACATTACCTGGCTGGTGTGTTCAGCTATTCACAGTTTATATGAAAGTTCATCTACGCAAAGGTTTGAAAGTTTTATGCGTAAAAGCGCGCATACTTATTTTCTCTTCCTGGTTATTACACTTATATATCTTTATTTCACCCACCAGGTTGAGCTTTCGAGGATATTCGTAAGCACTTTCCTTTTACTGTTCCCGATTTGCATTCTTATTAACCGGTTGATGTACTTATTTACATGGCTGCATTTCCGGAAGAAAGAAAATATTATTAAACGGATAATGATCATCGGTTATAATGATATCGCCAAACAGCTCGCGCGTCACTTCGAAAAGAATAATACCCATATGAAGCTGATTGGTTATTGTGAGGAGTATAGTAACGTGAGTGAATTATCAAATTATCCGATAATAGGCACTCCATCAAATGCGGTGATGATGTCTAAAGAACTGGAAGTAACGGAAATCTACTCAACTATTCTTCCCGAACAGGATCATAGAATCTATGACCTGATGCACAAAGCGGATCAGGCTTGCATACGGTTCAAACTTGTACCTGACTTTGCTTTATTTGTGAACAAACCAATGCATGTTCACTACATGAGTGGCATGCCGGTTCTTTCAACCAGGACCGAGCCGTTAGACGACCTGGTCAACAGAATAAAAAAGCGACTGTTTGATATTATCATCGCTTCGTTGGCGATAGTCTTCGTCTTGAGTTGGCTCGTACCTCTGATTGCATTGGCGATCTGGCTGGAATCAAGGGGCCCGGTGTTCTTCATCCAGAAAAGATCCGGGCTTAATAACAAAGCTTTTAACTGCATGAAGTTTCGTAGCATGAAGATGAATACTTTGTCAAACCTGGTACAGGCAAAGCGAAATGACGACCGCTTCACCCGGGTTGGTAAATTTATCCGAAAAACAAATCTTGATGAATTCCCGCAATTTATTAATGTGCTGAAAGGTAATATGAGTATCGTTGGTCCCCGTCCGCATATGCTAAAACATACAGAAGATTATTCAGCGCTGATCAGCAGGTATATGGTTCGACAATTCCTGAAGCCTGGCATTACAGGCTGGGCCCAGGTTAATGGCCTTAGGGGCGAAACAAGAAAGTTGGAAGACATGCAGGCCCGTGTGGATCATGATCTGTGGTATATGGAAAACTTGACAATGTACCTTGATTTAAAGATTATGGCGATGACCGTATATAATGTCTTCAAAGGCGAAAACAACGCTTTTTAAGATGATCTTTGTTAATTTTTCAATACCTGTCACATACAGCGTAAACCAACCTTGACCATAGCTATGAAAAGGAAAACGATTGCAGCCCATATCCCCACATACAATTGCCCCGATCTTTTAATGAAATGCGTGTCCAGATTGTTATGGGTTGATGAAATAATTATTGCTGACAACAGTACTAACAGCGATATTAGAAATCTGATAGCCGATATTGAACACCCCAACGTCAGGTATATTTATAGTGCACAGCCCGATATCCGTATACGGCTAACTGACCTCCGTCATGAGATGAAGTCTGACTATGTGTTATGGGTTTGTACCGATGAATATTACACAAAAGAAGCCGGCGAACAGATTCTCTCTCATCTTACCCGGCTGGAAACTTTAAAGGATGGTTACACAATGCCGTCAAGACTTTATAGGTACGGCAAATTTGATTGCGATACCGCCCCGTTACTCAGGGTTTTCAGAAGAGATCAGTATTTTTTCGACATGAAGTCTATGCACGATGAGGTGCGCATCAATGGCTCAATAGGATGCATTGATATATATTACGATCATTACCAGTTGCAGTCTATAGCCTCCCAAGCGAATAAAATTTTCTTTTACGCAGCCAATGATGCACGCGTATTGCCGGATGATAACATAAGTCAAATCCGTACGGATAAGCTTAGTTCATTCCGAATCAAAATGCATTTTCTCACCCAGATCCTGCGCATGTGCTGGCGAACCCGTGGTTTGCTGCTCAAGAAAAATGCTTCTCATGTTGATCTCTGGAAAAATTATGAAGCATTGATCACAGTGATAGCAAACGACAGCATGCCCACTGAAGAAGCAATCTCGCGCGAGGAAAAAGCTATCCTGCAATCACCGCGCAAATCTTATCCAACATTGCTTCGTTCTTCTTCACAAAGTCTTCAGCAGCCTTTACCAGGGCGTTAATGTTCTTATCTGAAGCATCATCCATTTCACTGATAGCCTCCGGAATTTCGAAA
>Ga0190273_10000685_pt1 | contig 12345 bp, 10 predicted proteins | sample Popmic504IS_FD_134513 | JGI IMG/M metagenome (GOLD analysis project Ga0190273, IMG submission 134513) | Populus adjacent soil microbial communities from riparian zone of Shoshone River, Wyoming, USA - 504 IS | ecosystem: Environmental > Terrestrial > Soil > Riparian zone > Trees stand | place...
ATCCGCGCCGCCCATGGCCGCCAGGTAAGCGCCTATATATTTGCGCGCGCGATAACAGAATATGCGAATCGCCAGCCGCGCCCGGCGATCATCATTTTCATGCGCTTCGTCCAAAAGCTCGCGCATGTCGTTCGTCAAACCGGAGATGCCAAGGAGGCCGGACTGTTTATTGAGCAGCGTCTCGGCATCCTGCGAAGTCAACCCCTCTTTGGCCGAGATGAAATCTATGATCGCCGGATCAATATCGCCTGAGCGTGTGCCCATCACCAGGCCTTCGAGCGGGGTCAGGCCCATCGAAGTATCCTGTGAGTCGCCCGCGCGTATGGCCGCCGCCGAACAGCCATTGCCTAAGTGCAAAGTAATCACGTTGGTACGTTCGCGCGCGATGCCCAGAAGTTGGCGATAGCGGTAGGCGACGTAGCGGTGTGACGTGCCGTGAAAGCCGTAGCGGCGAATGCGATGGCGACGATAAAGCTGGTAGGGGAGCGCGTAAAGGTAAGCGTGATCGGGCAGCGTCTGGTGAAAGGCCGTATCGAAGACGGCTACCTGCGGAAGCCCCACGCCGAACACCTCGCGCGCGGCCATGATGCCCTTGATGTTCGCCGGATTATGCAGCGGCGCAAGCTCTATGCAGTCCTCTATGCCGCGCAGCACCTCATCCGTAATCAGGACGGAATGTGTAAAGCGCTCGCCGCCGTGAACGACGCGATGGCCCACGGCATGAACGTCAGCGACGCTCCTTACTTCGCTGATCCCGGAATCTTCCCGGCAGGCCCAGCGAATAATCAGCTCAACAGCGGTGCGCGTATCCCTGAGCGGCGCGGTCGATCGCTGCGGCTCGCGGCCCTCTGCGCGGAAAGTGATGATCGCCTCGCCGCCGACACGCTCGATATATCCGCGCGCCAGCCGACGATCAGTGTTTTGCGCAATGCTCTCTAAATCTGTCGCGATCAGTTGAAACCTGACGGAAGAGCTGCCGCAGTTAAGTACGAGAACATTCATAAGAGAACAGTGATAAGTGTCGAGTGGTAAGTTTTGAGCACAATCGAAATCTTAACTTGTCACTCGTCACTTGTCACTCATCACTGCTTGACGAATCTCCGACATGCGCGCTCGCAGCTGAGCTTCGTCAATCGTGGTGATGCTTCCTGCGCGGAATACTTCCGTGCCCGCCGCAACCGTCAGCAGCACGTCACGCCCCGTCGATGAGAAGACGAGCGCATGGGCCGGATCATAGACAGGTATCTGGTGCGCGCCGTCGAGAGCGATCACCGTCAGGTCAGCCTCAAGCCCTTCTCTGAGCGCGCCCGTCTGATCGTCAAGGCCCAGAGCGCGAGCCCCGCCCAGCGTCGCGGCAAACAGCGCATCATTCGCATCCAACATGCGCTTTGAACTCGCTTGATCGAGCGTTGTGCGAGACGTGAGGACACTGAAGCGCGCCTCTTCCAGCATGTCGCATGTGTTATTGCTCGCGACCGAATCGCTGCCGAGGCCGACCTTCAGACCATGCTCGATGAAGGCGGCAAACGGCGCGCGTCCGTGACCGAGCTTAGCGTTTGATTTGGGGCAGTGCGCTACGCTTGCGCCAGCCTCTTTGATCGCGTCCATATCCGCATCGTCCACACGGATGCAATGCGCGAGCAAAGGGCGCGTCCTAAGCACGCCCAACCGTTTCAGATATTGAATCGTCGAGACGCCGGGAGCATTCCATTCGATGCCGCGCCGCGCGAGCCCTTCGGCGAACGGCCCGCTTCCCTCTCGCAGGAACTGTTCTTCACTGCGCGATTCGGCGGCGTGCATCATTAAGGGCAAGCGTTCACTGATCGCGAAATCCGCTATCAGCTCAAGCTGCAAAGCGCTGACCGTGTACGGAGAATGCGGAGAGACGCCCAGGCGTACACGTGGGCTTTCGTACTCGCGGAGCTTGAAGATTTTCTCGCGCAGCTTCTCGAAATGCTCCTGGGCCAACTTGGGGTCAGGCCCGAAGCCTTCCTGGTAAACCGTCCCGCGCAGGCCCACACGCTCAAGCGCACGCAGAGGGGCGCTGGCCGTGTCGCTCGCATCGCCCAGGCAGGTAACGCCCGCGCGCGCCGCTTCGACCGCGCCCCACGCGGCGGAAATATAAAGATCGTCGGGCGTCATACGCTCCAGTCGCGCGACGGTCAGTTTTTTGAGCCAGGCGAAGAAATCTCCCTCCACGTCTTCGAGGAATCCGCGCATCGCCGTCAATTCCAGATGCGAATGCGTGTTGACGAAGCCGGGCAAGATCGCCGCTTCGTTAAAGTCTTTAATATCTGCTTCGGGAAATCTTGCAAGGAGCATCTGCCTTGGGCCTACGCCGACGATGCGCGTGCCTTCGACGGCCACCGCGCCATGCTCAATCATTCCGGTGGAGATCGGCAGCACCCACCTTGCGCTATAAAGAGTCGTCATCTTTTTCGATAGGTCGGTTTTCAGTTGAATGTCAGGAAAGTTGATAACTCACCACAGAGGCACAGAGGGCACGGAGGAGGCACAGAGAGTTGAGAGACATTCAAACCTCCGTGATTCCTCCGTGTCCTCTGTGTCTCTGTGGTGAACGCCTCTTTCCATATACTCAATTAAAACTTGCTCTAAAGAATTACTTTCCTTCAAGAGACGCTTGAGCATTACTCATGCGTGGCGGCGTGCAGGTCTTTGCCGAGTTGCGGCAGAATCTCTATCAAGCGTCTGTTTCCGCTCAGCGAAGTTACAACGCTCACCCCTACCTCGTGCTCGCCTGTACCCGTCTCGCGCACGTCGAAATCTTCAAGGCGCAGACCTTCTTTCTCAAGCAGGTCGAGCAGACGGGCCAGCGTCGAGGCCGGATCACTCGTCTTGAACGTATAGCGATACATGCGTCGGCGCAGCAGTATGGCGCGCTCTGCGTGGCGCAGCAGGACGAGCACGAAGATAATCAACACGGTCGCCAGTATCGCCGGGCCGAACATCCCTTCGCCAATCGCAATGCCAACTGCCGTCACGACGAAGATCGTCGCGGCGGTTGTCAATCCAACGACAGAGCCGCGCGATTGCAGAATGACGCCCGCGCCGATAAAGCCTATGCCCGAGACCACCTGTGCGACGAGCCGCGCGGGGTCTGTGTAGGCGACGCCCCCGCTGATCTCTCTTGACGTAATCATAAAAAGCGCCGCGCCCATGCCGATCAGCACGTTTGTCCTCAAGCCAGCGGGCTTGCGGCTCAGCTCGCGCTCTAATCCGATTGCGCCGCTACACAACATCGCGACCAGCAGCTTGATGCCTATCCCGATTAGTGGTGTGTCGTAACTCATAAGAATCTTTTAGACCTCTGCCTTTGCCTCTTCGCCCGGCGCAAGGCGACCGTCTCGTGGTCTTAACCAGAACCACAGTAGACCGGAGAGAGCGATGACAACTCCGCCTGCCGCCGCCACAGGAGTAATACCATAGGTGTCCGCCGCTGCTCCGGAAGCGAGCATCGAGCCGACCATCATCAACGTCGTCGATGTCTCGTAAAGAGCGAAAACGCGACCGCTGTAAAGATCATCCGTGCGCGTCATAATGATCGTTTGCTGCGCCGTCCACCAGATCGCAAAATTTATTTCGCGCGCGACGAGCACCAGCGCCGCGCCCCAGAGCGTCGGCATCAGGCTAAAAAGCACCAGCCCGCAGCCGTCGAAGATCATAGAGCGGCCCATGCGCGAGCCCAGGGTGTCGCCCGTCGCGCTATTAAAGCGACGCGCCAGGGGTGCGCCCGCCAGCCCGCCCAATCCCATCGCCACGAAAAGTATTGAAATACCAAAATCCGTCGGACGCTGTAGAAGAGAGCCAACGGCAGCGACGCCCAGACGCGCGCCGAAGATACTATAAAGGGCGCGCGCCACACCGTTACCCAATCCCCAACCGGCGGAGACGATCAGGATAGCCCACAACACAGGCTGGCCGCGCACGTAAAGCAGCCCCGCGCGAAAATCAAAGAGCGCACGCCGCGCCAGCGCGTAGAGAGAAAGCCGGGAGCGCTTCGCTTCCGTTGAAGAATCAAGCACGATTGCACGCTCGCGCCCGGCTACTCGCTGCTCGCTCTCCGGTTGCTGTAGGAATTCTGGCTGCTCGCTCGCGGCGCTCGCTCTACTCTTTTGTGTCTGCGTGCGGATTCGTCGAATCATTTCAGCGGAGAGCAGAAATGTCGCCGCGTTGATGATAAAAACCGTGTTGCGTCCAACGAAGGTCGCAATCACTCCGCCCAGCGCCGAGCCGACCGCGATGGTCGCCGCAGTGGTCGAAGCCGAGAGCGAGTTGGCCGTGAGCAGTTCGTCAGCGCCCCGGACGATGTTGGGGATCGAAGCGCGCTTGGCGGCATTAAAGAAGGCTGAGACGCAGAAGAGCGATGCGCCGACCATGTAGATCAACGGCAGCGCAGACTTTGCCCCGGCGATGATAAAGCCCAGCGCCAGCAGTGAGCGCGCGACATCTGCCGCGATCATCACGCGGCGTCTGTCAACCCTATCGACGACCACACCCGCCAGCGGGCCAAAGACAAAGAGCGGCAGATGTCGGGCGATGGCATAGACGGCAATCGCAAGGCCTTCGCGCCCTCGCCCGGCCAGTTGAATCGTCAGCGCGAGCACCGCGATGTTATTCAGCCAGTCGCCTATCTCCGAGATAACCTGCCCCGTCCACAGGCGGCGAAAATCCTTGTTCCCCTTGAGCAGTTGCCGATAGGTCAAAGGCTTGTCTCCGAGCAGAAAAACCTCTCGACGCCAACCACAGGCTGCATAAGATGCCCTGTCATCTGAGTCTGTTTCTCTTTTGTTGAGGTTGAGCCGATGTTACTTGCTGCCATCTGCCTTCTGGCCTTTGCTCTCCTTCAGCTTCCGATAGCGTTCAAGGATCGAAGTGACGTAGGCGCGCGTCGAAGGAATGTCTATGCGCGTGACGAACTCGTCCGAGGTGAGCGGTCTTGCATTGTTGGGTGTGCGATTCCAGTCGGCGGCGCGGCTCGGCCCGGCGTTGTAGCCCGCGACCATACGCGCCTCTGCGCCGGGCGTGTCGCGATACTCCTGATAAAGCTTTTCCAGATACCAGCAGCCGATCTGAATGTTGCGCTCGGGGTCGCTCAGGACGCTTTGCGGGTCGCGCCCCATCTGTCGCTCAAGATCACGCATGCCGGTCTCTGCGGCCCACTCGCGCCCGACGGTGGGCGTCACCTGCATCAATCCGATCTCGCCGTCCGCGCCCGTCTTCCACGGACGAAAATAGGTCTCTTCGTAAATCACAGACCACACTAAGTCCGGGTCCAGCCGATAGATGCTGGCCTGGCGCGCGATCAGCGCATCGTAACGATGAATCCAGTATTGATTGAAATAGTACGCCGCAATGGCAGAGAGGCAAAGCAGGATGAGAATGATGACAACGGCGCGTTTCATCTAAAGGCTAAGGATTCCAAAAGCCCATCGTCCGTATGTACCGGACGCAGAGCCTTAAACTCTCCCAGTCAATTCTTACGTTTCAAAGAGACCCAGAACTGTGCGGTCGCAAAGGCGCGGTCAACGCCCTCATAGCGCGAGCGCAGGGCACGTTCGTCGAGCACATGGCCCTGCAACCAGACCTCTGCGGCCAGGGTCGCACCCACACGAAGAGCGCCGCCACGCAGAGCGCGACGGTTGACCAGGACTTCCAGCTTGAGCCGCTCAAGGTCAAGATAAACCCAGTACAACTCGCTGCCAGAGAGCGGGTTGCGCAGCGGCTTGAATGCGATGACGCGCCCCAACAGACTCCAATCGTTTTCATGTGCGGCGCGCGACGGCGCATATTTTTCGAGCGGCTGCCAGCGAGACTTCGCCGGTCGCTCGCAGAGGCGCGCGCGATAGGCCAGCCCGCAAAGACCCACGTGCAACTCCTGCGCGCGGAAACCGGCAGCGCCGACCTCAGTCAAATTCTGTAGCTCGAAGAGGACTTCCGTATCCGTGCCGTCGCAGTAACCGTGTATCACTGCCTCGCCCTCTTCATCGTATTCGGTCAGTGCCCAGGGGCTGATGCGCTGCGTGTAGCGCGCGCGAAAGCCCGGACGACAATCCGCGTAGAAGATGTCGCCCGTCCCCGATTCATAAAGCACAGTCCAGACTTCCAGGCCCTCGCCCAATTTCCAGCAGCGGCCATGCAGGACTGCGCCGCGCCGCGTCAGTTGCGTCGGCTCGCCCTGATCGCCCGCGCGCTCGGCCAGATAATTAAAGGCCTTCTCGCTCGGGACTTCCAGACCGATGGTCTCAAACGTTACATCCATACGAATCAGTTTTCAGTTTTCAGTTTTTAGTTTTCAGCTTTTTGTTTTAACTGAAAAGTAAAAACTTAAAACTGATTACTCTATTACTTGATTACTCGTTTGCGTCGCGGGCGCGCGGGTGTTTCTTCGCTCGCCTCGAAGGCTTTGGGCGCGCGACTTTTAAAGCCGCGTATGTGGCGCTCCGACCCATGCTTTGGGCGCACGCCGGAGCGCACCATCTCCGTGAAGAGATCGACATCGTAGTCCGCTTCACGCGACATCTCTTCGCGAATCGCGTGCAGCACTTCTAGAAATCTGGGCTTCCGATACATAAAATGCAGTGATGAGCGACAAGGGATAAGTGACAAGCAGGAAACCGCTTTTATCCACTCATTTATTACTCGTCACTTGTCACTGTCCTTTCTGTCGCTTCCGATACTAAAAACTCCGGCGTGACGATCATCGGGACGAAAAACCCTGCCGCCGTATTAAAGAGGCGAATGCGCGCCTGCCTGCGAACATTCGCCAGATGGCCGAAGTTCCAGGTCACTAAATAATCTATTTTGTGAAATGAGGCAACGGCAACATGCAGTGCGTCGGCAAGATACTTGCGATGAAAGATGCCGCGCGCGATGTAGCCTTCGGCCAGAATGGCAGCCTCTTCCGTCAACTCCACCTCTTCGAGCGGCGAGACGAGCTTTAGATAACCCGTGCGGTGCGGCTCCGGCACGCGCTCCAATTCGCGCGCCACCAATTTAGAGACGACCGCTCGATACTCCGGCAGCTCATGCTCCCACCAGCGAATCGTCAGGTCACGACGAAAAGGCTCACCGTTATCAAGGTAAGCGCCGACGACAGAAGTTTCCAGATAAAGGCTTTTCTTCATGGCCCGCCGACTCCCACGTCAAAGCGCGTAGGGTTCACATCCTCCGGTGATGAGACTAAAGGTTCCAGACGCAGAATGCCTTTCTGAAAATCGAAGATCAGACGAAAATGGCGCAGAAAATTTCCGCCGACGATTCCCGTCTGCTCGAACCCCGCTGTCTCGTTGATCGAATCCATATCGAGCACAGCCGCAGACAGTTTTTCGCGCGCGTAGGAACCGAACGTGATGCGCGGCAGCATCAGCAGCTTGACGTTGTCGGCCACTCCGGCTGAGCCGTAAATTTGCAGCCGAACGTTCTGCGCAAACCGCGCCAGGTCTTCACGCTCTGCCAGTAGCTGCGAGACGACGGAGACGGTCGCGCCCGTATCGATGATAAAGTTGAGCGGCTTATCGACGCTCTCGATCAAAACTTCGCCGCTTAAGAATCCGGCTGAAGTGGTACGCAGCGGCAACTCTATGCCGGGCGAGGCGGCGGGCGCATTCGCGCTCGTCGAACTGCTGCGCCGTGACAATGTCAGGCGACGTGATCCGTAATCGACCGTCGTCAGATACTTCGAGATCACTGAGAGACCTATGTAACCGTCGACGTGCGTCTTATCATTAAAGAAGCGGCGGATGTAAACGGGCACGTTCTCAATGCGCACGTCGCCGATCTCCAGCGATTGAATAAAACCATAGACGATGTCGAAGCGCCCGCCGCCGCCGATAGCGCGAGCCGTGCCGCCACGCGCCACCGGATGCAGTCCCAACTTCTGCGCCGTCTCCTGAGAGATCACGGACATACCAGAGCCCGTATCAAGCACAAAGCGCAGGGGCTTCTTCTCTCCATTGACGTAGACCAGCACCATCGGGCGATTGTCCGGGACTTCGAAAGATATTTCCGTGCGATTTTCACCGCCGAGGACGTAGAGAGAATTTTGTTGGCCCAGGTAACGTAGAAAATCAATCAGGCCGCGAATGCGCGCGCGCCGATCAGCATCCGTCTTCGGCGCGATCACCAGAAAGCGCTCGTAGGCGTCCGCCGCCTCTTTATAACGCTCCGTGCGCGCAGAGGCCTGCGCCAGATTAAAGATGTAGTCGGGCTCGTTCGGATCGATAAAGACCGCGCGCTTTAATCCTGTGACGGCCACATGAGCGCGATTCTCGTAAAAGTCGACCATCGCGAGCCCGGCAATCGCCAGCGCCTCGTCGTCCTTGAGACTCAAAGCCGTGCGGAACTCTTCGACCGAGAGGCGAAAGTCGCCCGCCGCCAGCACCACCGAGCCGAGCAGCGCATGCGCGCGCGCAGACAACGGATCGGACGCGATGACGCGCGCCGCGTGGTCGTAGGCGTCCTGCAACATACGCTTCTTAAAGAGCGTATAGCTCAGGCCCAGGCGCGCATCCTTGTCCTGCGCATTTTTGGCGAGTATTTCGCGGAACAGTTTCTCCGCGACATCGAACTCGCCTTCACGCAGCGCACGCACGGCTCGGTCGCGTGCCTTGTCCGCCGCCAGGGCTCTGGCGGGCGCGCACGCGACCATGATGCAAACAGCGATGGCGGCCAGACAGCCCGCCGCCAATCCCAAACACGCTCTTTTTACCGACAGACGATTTAACATGGGGGGAACACCTCAACGAAGGGATGAGGGCGGAGGGATGAGGGATGAAAAAGATTGAGCAATTGATTCACTTGAGCAGTGATTCAATCCTTTCATCCCTCATCCCTCATCCTTCATCCCTTATTTCAAAATCTCTCCGGTCTTCATAGACCAGAGCACCAGATCGAGTTCATCAAAATCTATCTCGACATCTTGCGCGAAACGGCGCAGCTCGTCTTCCGTCTTCAGATAACGCGCGCGCGTCGTGGGCGGCTGCGGCGTGTCTATGACGCCAAGCTCACAGAGGCTGCGCAGGATATGCTTATCAAGAATGGCGTAGCCCTTGAGGCCGATGTTGCGCAGGAAGTGGCTCGCCTCTTTGTAGCCGAGCCCTTTGATGCGTCTCTCTTTCGCCAGCCAGTCGCGCCGCGCAATCGGGTCTGTAAAGCTCGCGAGCCTTTCCCGCAGGCGCATCCCGCAATCCTCCTGCAAGTAGTCGCGCGTGACCGTGATGTAGCCGGGGCGTGCCGCCGGATACCTATGCGCGCGCGCCTCTACGAGCGAGCGCGTCATCTCTTCGCGCGAGCCTTCAAACAGCAGCGGGCGGACGGCTTCGACTGCGCGCAGACCCATACGCGCCGATGCTCCGGCAGTGAAGATGCAATAGACCAGCTCCTCCCAGAGCCTTGCATCGCTTCCCTCACTCCACACATCGCGGAACTCTGCGAGCCGCGATTGGATCTCGCGGCGTCGCGCATGGTGCGCCTCACGCACATCGTCGATTGTCACAGGTCGCTTTTCTGGTCGCACGAGGCTCTTGCAATTCAACGCGATGATTTTAGGAGTCCACTCAGAGCATTGTCAACGAAGTCCGGGACGCGCCTGGAAAACCCGGACGCTTCGATATGTATAATGTTCAAGGATAGCGATGCATACATCCCGGCCTGCGCCCTCCGGCATCAAAGCTGGGCAGCGTGCCCGCTCTCCTCTGAAATTTTCGGGTCACTACCGGAGCGAGTTCGTGTTATGATGCGCTCCCTCGTGTAAAAGGTTATCCACGGAGGAAGAAATGTTCAAGCAGGTAATCACCCGACATCTTCGTTTTACTCTCGGTCTGATCCTCACCGCCATGCTCGGCACATCTGCGAGCGTGTTGGCCCAACAGACTTCTAACGAGCCGAAGCCGCCGACATCGCTGACACGTCCGACAAGTATCAGCCGACCGCTGCCTTCGACCACGACGCCGACGGGCACGCCCGTAGGGCCGACGTTGCCCGCGACGAATGAGGCGGCATCCCCCGTTTATCAATCGCCCGTCAGCGGCATGCGCGGAGTGCTGGTCGAGACTCTCGATGGACAGGTCTTGATGTCCGAGTCTGCGAATCAGGCTTTCAACCCGGCATCGGCAGTCAAGCTGGCGACCGCTCTCGTGGCGATTCGCACGTTCGGTATCGACCATCGTTTTACGACCGGAGTCTGGACGAACGGCACGATAGACGAGGCAACCGGCACGCTCAAAGGCGATCTGATTATCTCCGGACGTGATCCTTCTTTTCATTACGAGCATGCCGTGATGCTGGCGCGCGAATTGAATCGTCATGGTATACGCACGGTGACGGGCGATCTCGTCATCGCGCCGCGCTTTACGATGAACTTCGATTGGTCTGCGCAACATTCCGGAGACATGCTTTACGATACGCTGGATGTCGCGCGTCGCCCGGCGGCGGCAACGCGCGCTTGGAATGACGAGCGCGTCGCTCTGGGTGACAGCGCAGGATTACAGAGCGTGCCGAGCGTCTCTGTGATGGGCGCTGTCTATGTCGATTCCGTTCCGTCGAATGCGAAGATGGTGCTCGTGCATCGTTCGAGCAAGCTGGTGGATGTGCTGAAGGTTCTGCTCTGTTACTCGAATAATTTTATGGCCGAGCGTATCGGCGACACGATGGGTGGAGCAGATGGCGTGCGCCGTTTTGTTATACGCGAGTTCGGTTTGAACCCTGCCGAGATACAGCTCGCCTCGACCAGTGGGCTCGGCGTCAATCGCGTGACGCCGCGCGCGATGATTAAAATCTTTCGCTCGCTCAGAGAAGAGCTGGCGAAGTATAAACTTTCTCCATCGGATATTATGCCGGTCGCGGGCGTCGATCCGGGCACGCTGCAAAAGCGTTACACTTCAGGCCCATCGCGCGGCAGCGTGATTGCCAAGACGGGCACGCTCATCCGAACGGACGGCGGCGCAAGCGCCCTCGTCGGACAGATGCACACGCGCACGGGCGACACGCTTCTTTTCGTGATCTTTAACCAGCGCGGCAACGTGCTGCGCTTCCGCGAAAATCAGGATTTGCTCGTCTGGCAGATGCAAGCTTTGCGCGGAGGCCCTTCGCCCTTCAACTATCGCCCGCTCACGCTGTCGATGCGACTGGCAGACACCCAACAGGACTCTGCCATGCCCGCGCGCAAAGATGAGTACGAGCCCGCGCAGTAGTTGTCGGTGTAGTTAAAAGAAAGGCGAGCGAAAAGTAAAAAGCGTTGCAGGCTTGTCTAGCTTTTCGCTTCTCACAGAAAGAAACGCGCCCCGACGGCCTGAGAGTCGCCGGGGCGCTTTTACGTCCAGCTTGCACGCAACGTGCGGCACTGCGCACAAGAGGACGATCCCATGTTTACCTGAGCTTTGAGACCGCTGGCCGGTCGCTTCTGTTGGAAGAGGCGTCACCGCACTTACCTCAAGACACCTCCGTTGAATCCTTAAAGACAATCCTTCCAGCTTCACCGGCTATCGGCTCAAGCCTGTGTCCAAAAGAGGCGCACGAAAACAGCAAGTGCGCCCCTACAGCAGTGCTACAGCAAACCGTGAGCCGTCCCCGGCGCGATCTTTGAAAGAGAAGCTCCCGCTCAATGTTTAGCGTACCTTTCACCCGAACAAGGGCCTTAGAGAATCAAGCTCGGATGCCGCTTGGCTTCCCCGGATTGTTTCCATTGGTGACAGGCATTGTGTAACGCGCGTGTGCCCGTGTGTGCCCATACGGAAGGGCTCTCGCTGTGGAGCGGGCTGCCCAACGTGTCACTTAAGGTGACGACGAGGATGGTGCTATCCGTCATGCGAGCCGTTTTTCTTGGGGTTTTAGGCCGATAAGGAAGTGGTATGTCTCTTGCTCAAGGCTGTATGCGCAAAGTCCCGGCTGGCTCTGGGTCGGCGCTCTTCGGTCAAATGTTTGAGATGGAGGCAGTAGATGAGCAAGCAGCGTATTACGGGCGAGAGGTGGAAAACGGCTGAGCGCACAGGAAGCCAGGGCGGTTTCACCATGTTGCAGTTGGTGATGACGGTCACGGTGATGACCATCCTCGGAACATTTGCCTTTATGGGTATCACCTCTGCTCGTGCGGACATGCGCCTGACGGGCTCTGCGCGCCAGTTCGCGGCTCACGTAGAGAAGGCTCGCATCGATGCCGTTCGTCGCCATGTCTCCTCGGCTTCGCCGACGAAGGTGGAATTCGTCGATGCCAATACCTACCGAGTGACGATGGACTGGGATGGGTCTGGTACGGCCACCGCGCGCGATTTTACGTTCGAGACCGGAGTCAGCCTGTTCAGTCAACCGACCGCTCCGATAACTTTCGAT
>Ga0190273_10000686_pt1 | contig 12338 bp, 11 predicted proteins | sample Popmic504IS_FD_134513 | JGI IMG/M metagenome (GOLD analysis project Ga0190273, IMG submission 134513) | Populus adjacent soil microbial communities from riparian zone of Shoshone River, Wyoming, USA - 504 IS | ecosystem: Environmental > Terrestrial > Soil > Riparian zone > Trees stand | place...
GGTAACCGCTGCACCTACACTGAAACTATTGTTATCACACTGGTATGCTGCAGACTGTTGCAGGGTAGGAAAACCATATTGTTGTAGGGTAAATGTGTCATAGATCTTGTTTGAACATGTTGGCACAGTGTATTCGATCACATAAGTAGCCGGTTCTATGTTACTGAATGTATAGTTACCCGGAGTACCGCTTGAATGTGTCAGACTTGTTACTGCCCCATTTTTACGGATGATTACCGGTACAACGTTTCCAAAACTTGAAGCTGCGCTGATTGTGATATCACCACTACCATTCTGCCAAAGCCCGCTCGGGCACTTAGAGTTTGTCAGGATGCTCTTCGTTAACCAGCTTGCAGTTGGTATGATGCTCATTGAATCCTTTGCACCACAGTTGTCAGTACCAACTACCTTATAACTGAGACCCGCAGGTAAAGCTGGCAGACCATTTACTGTAAGTGTCGCTGTTGAACCGGTTACTGTTCCGATCAACCATCCACCTGGGTTATATACCTGAACTGTGAACGGTGATGTACCGGCAGAGAAATTAACCTGCAATGTGGTAAAGCCGATGTTACAGCTTGCGGTTGTCGATACATTAATGTCGGCAGGAATCAGTTGCGCTGCAAAAGGCCGAACAATTGTTGTGTCATAACAGCTGTTTACAATGCGCATTTCATAATTGCCATACGGCAGAGTGAAGGTACCGTTTGTGTTACAGCCAACCAGGTTATTAAGATTGTCATAAACACAATACTGTGGTAAAGTGAGGTTCGATCCACCAGATGTAGTAACCTGGAAGTCAGTACATGTTCTGTTGCCGATCGAAACTGATCCGCCAACAGGAATAGGTTGTGTTACTGTAAACTGTCTTACGATTGTTGTATCATAACAACCACTGCTGTTCGTAAGGCGCATGGTATAGCTTCCATAAGGAAGGTTATTGAAGTATCCTGAAGCCTGGCAATACATCAGTACATCGTCTTTATCATAAAGACAAAGCGTTGGATTATAAAGATTAGTACCGCTGAATGCTGCAGTAAACGTTGTACATGTCTGGTTAGAAATAGCAGGCGCAGTAACTGTAGTTGGTACAGGTGCAGAAGCACCGATGCAGCGTGAAATCACAGTGTCGTAACAAGCGCTGGTATACCTTACACAATAGTTACCATATCCAAGTCCCGAGAAGTTACCTGTTGTATTACAGGCAATCTGGTTACCCTGATCATCATACAGGCAGTACAAAGGATTACCCAGGTTCGATCCGGTTCCCATAATTATGTTGAACGTATTACATCCCAATCCACCTGTTGAAATTGATCCTACAACCGGAATTGGCGGAACTGCAGTGAATGTGCGTGTTATCGTTAACCCGGTACATCCGTCAACTACATCGATAGAATAAGTACCGTAAACAATGGTATTAAAAACTCCGGTGGTATTGCTCGCGATCACATTTCCGGCACTATCCTTAAGGTAAAAGTTTGGTGAAGTAAGGTTTTGCTGACCACCGACTGTTGCAGTGAAAGTTCCGCAATTGTGATTGCTCAACGTTACATTGGCATTCACGGCAGGTACAGGTTGGGTAGCAGAGAAGTTTCTTACAAATGTTGTATCATAACAATCATCCCTAACCGTAATATAATAAGAACCATAAGCAAGTCCGCTAAAGTCACCGGTAAGGTTACATGCCAGCTGCACATTTGTGGCATCATACAGGCAATATAATGGATTTGTCAGGAACTGCGGGGAGGCTATAGTAGCACGGAACGCACTACATGTTCTGTCAGAAATAGTAACAGAAGCAGACGCGGTCGGCCTGTTTGTGTCGTACCAGGTACCAGTGCGAAATACGCCGCAATTATCTTTTGCAATAAGTTCAAGGAAGCGCAATTTTCCTTTGTTAACGCGGAACGTCCTCGATGCCGACCATACGGTGTCACCGGCTGAACGAACAACGCCATATGTGAAACCGGCGAAAGCTGTCCCGGAAACATTGGTGTTTCCTTTGTTGTCTTTCAGATTAATGACCACATCAGCTTCGTCACAACCTACTTTTGTTACACTTGTGCCATCAAAAAACCAGTTATAATTAAGGATGCTAACTCTTCTTGTTTGAATACCGCCACATGAGTCGGTCAGCTGTACTGAATAATCACCGGGAACAAGGTTAGTAAATGTTCCTGTGCTGTTGCTGAGACCAATATTACTGGCTGAGGGAGCTACAATGGTATAGGAAAACGGATTACGGCCGTTTGCCAGGTTTGATACTGAAATGGTTCCATCATTGCCATTTATACAGGTTACGTCTGTCTGCACAATGTTAAAACGTGGATCGCTATACGAACCCACGATAATCACATTTTCAGCTTCAAACAAACAACCATTTGTTACATCTCTGACAGTAATACGGTATGTACCAGCTGGTAACCCGGATATTATGTCTGAAGACGTAAAAGATGTAGTTATCGGCCCGCTCGCTTTGTAATTATAATTGCCGGAACCGCCGCTGGCTACTACTGTAATTGTACCAGTAGCGATACATCGGGATTCCGTCGTACTATAAGTAGCGGTAAGTGTAGAACAATCCTGCGCCGTGGCAAATGCCAAAACCAGAAGGTTTAGCAGGAAGGCAAGGCAAAAGCCTTTGTTTGGGTAGAGATCAAGTTTCATAAGAGTGTACTTCTAAGGATTACGGATAGAACAAATACTCGATGTAAAATAAAAGTAAAATTACGGTTGATGCAAGGAGATTCCCGGCTTTTCGACCGGTGGACCTTTTTGCCCGTTAAGTGTTTCCTGTTAGTACATATTTGAATTAAAAATGATCCCGAATACCTAAATTCTTGTGTTCCAGCAACCTAAAATACCAGGAAGGAATCCTTTAATTGAGCTAACTCGAAGTTCGGGTGGTTAAAAGAAAACTGCAGGATTTACGGTATTCGAGTAGAAATACCCGGATGAGGAACAAGAAAAAGCTGCCCGGAACCTACAAATCTTCGGAAATTACGCGATTCGGGGGACGTTTGGCGGACCAACTTCAGTGCATCCAGGGTAAATTTGAGCCTGATGTGGAAACTACGAAGGGACTTTACGAAGGGGGGCAAAGAAATAACCGTTGGGTTTGGACCCCGAACGCGTATTAACGCCGGTTACCGCATAAAAAAGCCATCACGAATGATGGCAGTTTTTCTAATACTATATATTAAGGTGTATTGTTCAGTATCTGACAAGCGAGAACGTCAGTAATTGACTTATACCCGGAAGTGTGCAAAAGCTTTATTAGCTTCAGCCATACGGTGCGTATCTTCTTTCTTCTTGAAGGCACCGCCCTCGCCCTTGCTTGCGGCAACAATTTCCTGGGAAAGCTTCTCCGCCATGCTACGGCCGTTCCTGTCACGGCTGTAACGGATCAACCATTTGATACTCAGAGAAATTTTGCGATCAGCACGTACTTCAGAAGGAATCTGGAAGGTAGCGCCCCCAATCCGGCGACTTCTGACTTCTACAGCTGGTGTCACATTCGTTAACGCCTTTTTCCAGATATCATACCCGTTTTCACCGGTTTGTTTGGAAACGCGATCCATTGCATCATAAAATATAGTAAAAGCAGTGTTCTTTTTACCCTGCCACATAAGATTATTAACGAAACGGCTCACAAGTGCATCGCTGTATCTTGCATCAGGTGCAGGAGCGATTTTTTTGGCTTTAGTCTTCCTCATCTATAAATGATTGTAATTGCTTGATTATTTTTTAGCTTTTTCACGCTTAGTACCATACTTCGAGCGGCTTTGTTTGCGGTCCTTAACACCTGCAGTATCAAGACTACCACGAACGATGTGGTAACGTACGCCTGGTAAATCTTTTACCCGACCTCCTCTCACCAGTACAATAGAGTGCTCCTGGAGATTGTGACCTTCACCCGGGATATAGGCAATTACCTCAACCTTATTGGTTAAACGAACCTTGGCCACCTTACGAAGTGCTGAGTTCGGCTTTTTCGGCGTAGTAGTGTAAACCCTGGTGCAGACCCCTCTCCGGAACGGACAGGAATCCAGTGCCCTGGATTTACTTTTCGCTTTAATAATCTCTCTTCCTTTTCGAACCAATTGTTGAATAGTAGGCATTCTGAACCTTTTAAATTTGGGAGGGCAAAGGTAGGGAAGTTTATCTAAAAATGAAAAACAAGCTTAAAAAAATAGAAATAAAGTCGCACAACCTTAACTGCCCTGATTTACGAAGTTGGCACTCCTTCACACTTTTAGCATCCAGCCATATGGATCTTCAACTCTGCCCTCGCGGATGGCATCCAGCTCTTTCTTCAACCCGGGGCCGGCCACCCAGTTTTCCGCATGGAAGTGCATCACGAAATCGCGGTATTTAAGTTCCCGGATCATGGATATCGTGGCCGCCGTGCCGGTACCAAAAACTTCCTTAAGCGTGCCCGCCTTATAGGCATCGCAGATTTCATCAATATTTACAGGCCTTTCCTCTACCTCATAGCCCATACCAGCCAATACCTTTATTGCACTATCCCGGGTAACTCCCGCAAGAATAGTACTGTTCTCGAGATCGGGGGTACATGCCTTATTTCCAATGATGAAGAAAACGTTCATCGTTCCGATCTCCTGAACGTATTTATGCTCAAAAGCGTCGGTCCACAGCACCTGGTCATATCCTTTTTTCCTGGCTTCAGCCGTTGCCATCATACTTCCGCCGTAATTCCCGGCGGTCTTTGCATATCCAACGCCACCCGGTGCCGCGCGAGTGTACTGTTCTTCCACGTATATACGCATTGGGTCAGCATAATATGGTCCGGTTGGACTGAGGAGGATCAGGAATTTATAAGTTTCGGATGGCCTTACTCCAATTACCTCATCAGACGAAAACATAAACGGTCTGATATACAGCGCATGATCCTTCCTGTCGGGAATCCAGTTGCTGTCCAGGGCAATCAACTGGCGCATACCTTCTATAAAAATTTCAGCAGGTATTACCGGCATCTGCATCCGTTCAGCGGAAATGTTGAAACGCTGAAAATTATCCATGGGCCGAAATATGGAAATGTCTCCGTTCTGGAGCCGGTAAGCTTTGATTCCCTCGAAAATTGCCTGTCCATAGTGTAAAGCAGCCAGTGATGGATGGAGCACCAGCGGCTGATAGGGCTTTATCTCTACGTTGGTCCATTCACCGTTTTCATAATCAGCCTCAAGCATATAGTCTGTGAAATACTTTCCAAAGGGAATATTCTCAAGTGGTGTATCCTTTAACTTGCTCCTTTCAATCTTTGTAACAGGAAACCTTTGAGCAGCGATCATAAACGTTGTATTTTGTGTATACAAAGAAACAAACAAAGTTCCGCGTAACAAAAATTCCGGCATCATTTACACTAACAATTGTTAGTTTCTTTGAAACGGGGATTCAAATCATAAGCAGGGACTTTTCTTAATATAACTTTGGGGCCTTTCTTATCGATAGTTTAGGGAACCATTTTACTTACTATCGCCCGAGACCATTCTTATTAATATCTTTCGGAACCATTTCTGAACTAAAAATTACGATGCCTTTTCAAGATACTATACTCCCGGCTTTTGTACTTGCTGATCTCTATGCTAACTCACTGATCAGCGATATTATGATACCGGACGCTAAAGCAACTCAAAAAGAAACCAGTAAGTCCCCCACTATATCAGCTCCGGAAAACCCCTCGCCCACTTACCGCTTTTTAGGCAAGAACGAGAAAAAGGTATCAGTGATCATGCGTTACCCGGGCGATCCTTATATTCCGGAAGACCATCTCCAATTGCTGATAAAGATCTTATCGGCGTGTAAACTGAACCTCGGTGATGTTGCCATATTAAATGATGCAGTCTTGAAAGTTGAGTTTAGCCGGCTTAAAGAGGCATTGGAACCAGCCTTTGTTCTTTTATTTGATATAGAGCCCTCAGAGATTGGCCTGCCCCTGAGTTTTCCTGGTTTAAAGCCACAGGGCTATGATGGATGCAAATTCCTTGTTATCCCCGCAATCGAAACGTTGATGGTTGATACGGAAGCAGCATTGACCACTAAAAAGCTACTCTGGGACGCACTTAAAAAAATGTTTGCTGTCGAACGTTAAATCAAGGTGGATGGAATCGATCATATTCGCAACGAATAATCAACATAAGATAGAAGAATTGCAGTCAGCCATCGGAGATCAGATAACGCTGATCACCCTCAGGCAGGCGGGTATCGATATTGATATTCCGGAGCCCCACCCAACATTAGAACAGAATGCCAGTGAGAAATCGTCCGTGATCAGGGGGATTACTGGTATGGACTGTTTTAGTGAAGATACAGGCCTGGAGGTTAACGCGCTGGGGGGAGAGCCTGGAGTGCTGAGCGCACGTTATGCAGGGGATGAAAAATCGTTTGAAAAAAATATTGACAAACTTCTTGCTAACCTCTCCGGCAAAAGCGACCGGAGCGCGCAATTCAGAACAGTGATTTCTTTGCTTTGGAAGGGAAAAGAATATTTCTTTGAAGGTATTTGTGCAGGATTTATTACAACCTCCCGGCACGGTCGGAACGGTTTTGGATATGATCCTGTGTTTTGTCCTATCGGAAGTAAGCGTACTTTCGCCGAAATGGATCTTGAGGAAAAGAGTCGCGTTAGTCATCGTAAAAAGGCAGCAGATAAGCTAATTCATTTTTTAAAAAACCAACAGTCCTGAAAAAACCAGCAACAAAACAGGTGCAGAAGCACCATTTGGCTGGAATAATTTAAAATTATTTGAGCCAGCAAAGCAACCATATTTTTTCTGAGGCCGACTTGATAAAGGGATCGGTTGAAGGCGATCGGCGCATCCAGGAAGAACTTTACAAAAGGTTCGCTCCCAAGATGTATGCCGTTTGTTTGCGTTATGCGAACAACGCCGACGATGCACAGGATCTTTTACAGGAGGGGTTTATTAAGGTGTACCGCAATCTGCATCGCTTCCGCGCCGAAGGCTCGTTTGAAGGATGGATGCGCCGGGTATTTGTTAATACATCCATTGAACATTTCCGGCGGAAATCTGCGAAGCTTTCAACCGTTAGTGACAAAGAGGAAAGCACGATTGAAGACGGCGACATTACGGCGCTGGATAGCCTGGCTGAAAAGGATATTATAAACCTGATCCAGGAATTATCGCCTGGATATAAAACTGTATTTAATCTTTATGTGATAGAAGGATATTCACATAAGGAAATCGGCGACCTACTTGGAATCAGTGAGGGAACAAGTAAATCGCAGCTCGCAAGAGCGAAAGGTATTTTGCAGAAAAAAGTAGCGCAATACCTGAGTGATACCAATAAATCCTATACCCGATAATATTATGTCTACTGATTTGCAATATCGCCTTCAACACTTCGAAGTAACCCCACCGGGTGATACGTGGAAGGAAGTTTCAGAAAGGTTAGATAAGGAATTTGTGGTAGAAGAAATTTCAATCGCTACAAAATTCAGTGAACACCATGCACCCGTGCCTGCCCAGGCATGGAAGAATATTGCGGCCGCATTAGAGCCGGTTAATATTGGTGCTCCGGATACTGAAGATCATTCATCGGTTCCTGTCATTGACTTTAATGGTTCGGGTCGTTCGCGATCGTTCGCAAAAATGGCTCAAAGAATCGCCGCGGTTGCAATTGTTTGCCTTGCGATTGCAGCCGTCTATTATTACATGAATAACGAACGGTCGGTTCAAACATTCACCTCCACAGGGGTTCCGGCACAAAGCAAAGCGGGAATGTTGCCGTCCCTACGGCCCGCTACAACTATTAAAAGAGCGCCCGTGAACAAGTCTCCCTCTACCCTATTGGCCAGCGTTGGAGGAAATAAGATGCTGTTCCGCAAACGTGCTAATGCGGTGCCATCGCCCCAAAGCCCAGGAAATGTTGCAGCTAATGATAATCCTGATATTAATTATGCGAATATCAATGCGGCAGACAAACTTGTTTCCGCAGAAGAGATCGCAATATCTACTCAACCAATTCTCGATAACGACGGAAATATCATTTTGGATGAAAAACTCATCAGCTCGCCGGATATCAATTATGTAACTGTCACCGGGCCTAACGGCGAACAAACGAAAATCTCAAAGAAGTTTCTCCACGCGCTTAGTTATATGAACGCGGCTGCCACCGATGATGACTTTGTCGGCATCACCATACAGGAAAGTTCATTATGGAAATGGTTGTTCCAGGAGTGGCGCCGTAAGTTGCTGGCACAACCCACTTTCATTCCAAGCGCAACAAATTTTCTCGACATCATTGAATTGAAAGAGATCCTTCATGAGAACTTCTGATCACGGGAAGAGAACTTGCAATCATCGTCAGATCACATTAATGTTTGTTATAAAGCCTGATGCTTGTCCAGGGTGAAGATCCTGATATCCCTTCGTTTTTGATTGTTGCTTGTTGTCTTAATTTCTAATACCACACCTTGCTGATTCCCGTCGTTTCGATGTGACAAAGTTTGCCATCTTCACAGAATCATCCTGCCGCTGTATCTTTGAACCATGTCTAGAATCAAGATTGCACTTCCCGATCAGTTCCAGTTTCGGATAAGCATACCCGTACGCATTACTGATATCAATTATGGCGGCCATGTTGGGAATGATTCAATCCTATCAATCATTCATGAGGCAAGGATGCAGTTTTTGAAACAGTACGGTTATACCGAGCTGGAGTTTGGAGGCACCAGTCTTATAATGAGTGATGTTGGAATCGAATTCAAAAACGAATTATTTTATGGTGATACGATAATTACCAGTGTTGCAGCGACTGATTTTTCAAAAGTATCGTTTGATCTATATTACAAACTGGAAAAGCAACAAGCAGAAAAAACACAATTAATTGCAACTGCAAAAACCGGGATGATCTGTTATGATTATAATTTAAAGAAAATTACTTCGGTGCCGGCGGACGCGCAGATGCGTTTAACTAAGTAATTCTTTACATGGATTATTTACTCCAGATTTTCCAGCTTTCTTCAGCCTGGATCACCAGCATATCGTAACCATTTTTAACGACAGCGCCACGCTCTAATCCTTTTCGCATGAAACTTGTAACCGATGGATTATAAACCAGGTCATACAAGAGGTGTTTTTGATTAATAAATCTGTATGGTATTGGAGCTGATAACTGGATCTCAGGACTGGTACCCAATGGAGTGGTATTAATTATCACAGTATAATCGCTCATGATCTGCACATCAAGTTCTTCATACAAAAAGTCAACACCGATCGACTTCGTCCGGCTAACGACCGCATACTTCAGTCCGAGTCTGTCAAGCGCAAACCGTACAGCGGCGGTTGCACCACCATTGCCCAGGATCAACGCATGGGTATGCTGTACCTGTAATAAAGGCCTTATACTTTCAGAGAACCCTGTCACATCTGTATTATATCCAATCAGATCATCACCCTTTATACGAATACAATTGCAGGCATCCAGTCCCTCGAGATGTATCGTGTTCGTCAGGTAGGGAAGAACATCTTTTTTATAGGGTATCGTAACATTGAGACCCATAATTGCCGGATGATCTTTTAATAGCCCGGGAAGCATAGTGATGCTTTCCAACGGAAAAAGATTGTAGGAAACATCTTTTATATTTTCCGCCGCGAACTTATCAGAAAAATATTTACGGGAAAAAGAATGGCCCAACGGATAGCCTATGAGACCATACTGCTTCATCAGGCATTTTGTTTATGAAGAAACAGGTCGAAGGTATCACCCCGGAGACCAACGCGCATCGCTTCCAGAGGAAGAACTTCGGTAGGGGCAATATTGCCGAGATTTACGTTACATCCAATGAGTTCTATAAAGTATAACTGCTGTGGTTTTTGCGGCGCCTCCCAGATTATTTTCTCTTCGGGAATTTGTGTCAGTATCTCCTGTACCAGTCCTTCTCTTACTTCACCACTGCCACGATATATACCAACATTACCTGCTTCCCTGGCTTCAGCAATTACATATGTAGAGCCTGCTGACAGCTCGGCCCGCATAAGTTCAATCCATTTATAAGGTGGTATAATATGGGCCGCATCCTTACTTCCTACCTCACTTAAAACGGTAAAATGTTTCGTGAGCTTTTCGATGTATCCACATTTCTCTGCATGTGGTATGTTGATCGAACCATCGCTCACTTCCATGAAGCTTACTCCGAACTCGCGACAGATGCTGATATAGTCTTCGAACTGATTCCTGATCAGAAACGCTTCAAATAAAGTTCCGCCAAAATAGATCGGCATATTATTATCGCGGTAAACTTCGAGTTTCTCTTTGAGATTAGGAGTTACATATGAGGTGCCGAAGCCAAGTTTAACAATATCAACATGTGGTGAAGAAACGCTTAAAAAATTGTGAACTTCCTGAATGCTCATCCCCTTATCCATCACCATTGTTAATCCATGAGTACGTGGCCTTTGAGTTCTTTCCGGGATCTGCGTAAGATTAAAATTCATGCCTGGCTTGTTTTCACTTTACAATTTGAAACGCGGCAAAAATAGTCAAGAAATTGATAAGAAGCATTAAAAGAAGTATCGCGTAATAAAGCCAGGAAACAGGCTCGTAACATGATGCATATACGAAATCATATAGCGCGGTTCTTTTTGTAGCGGGCAACGATGTCTATCACCTGTTGATTCTGCAGAATGGAAGGGTTCAGATCCACAAGCTTTTTCAACAGCTTCGGAGCCTTACTCATAGCTTTTTCTAATTGCAACAGCGCCTCTTTGGATTTTCCGGTTTCAAGATAAACTGCCGTGAGGTAATAGTAGAATATAGGCTTGCCATCGGTAAGCTTTAGCGCCGTTCTAATCTGTTCAAGCGCCTCCTCATAATATTCACCTTTATACAGGCAACGGATTAGCGCCTCCCAGCTAAAAACATTCCTTGGTCTTTGTCTTACCACGTTTGAAAAATATTGAATAGCTTCTTTATATTCCTGCAACTGCATTTTACATTCGCCCATTGCGAGATTGTATTCTGGCTGCATTTTCTGCATCTGCATGGCAGTCTCAAGCTGTTTGATCGCCATCACCCATTGGTGTTCATTTATATAAGTACAGGCAATTTTGTAATATAGTTTTGAATCCTCCTGGTTTAAATGAGATGCTTTCCGATAATAGAATCTTGCTTGTGCAAAGTTTTTCATCCGGTCATAACAATGCCCGATCGCTTCATAAATTACATCTTCCGGCCTTGATAATTCCAGTACTCGCTCAAGTGCCTCGACCGCCTCCTTATATTTTCTTAAGCGTATATAAGCATCGCCCATATTGCGGTAAGCATAGTCGAATTTTTCATCGATAGCAACAGCATATTTATAAGCGTCGACAGATTTTTCGTAAAGCTTTAATCCCTGGTAAGCTGCGGCCAGGTTAAACCAGGCTAATTCACTATAGGGGAAATCATCGATTATCTTCTGATGCAGGCGAATACTTTCTTCATTTCTTCCTGTAAAGTCTGTCCAAAAGCAGATTTTGTACAGCGCTTCCTCATTATTTGGATCCTGATCAAGAATTAGCCTGAGGCAGTCAAAGATCTTATCAAATTCCTCATAATCATCATACACATCTGCAAGTTCAAATAACATTTCAATCCGCTCCTGACCCTCAAATAACCTTAAGGCATTTTCCAGCAGAACTACGGCTTTTTCCTGTTGATCGAGGGCGAGATAAGCGTCCGTCTTCAATATATAAAGGTTGATATCATTACTATCCAACAGTTCTGCATGGCCAAGAACAGTCAGCGCCTCCTCGTATTTGCGGGTTGCAATCAGCAGGTCCGCTTTTTTGATAAGCAAACTTGCGGAATAGGGATATTGTTCAATGCCAAGATCAGCCGCCTCGATAGCCTGAGCCAGGTCTTCAACATCATCAAAATGATCAATTATTTTTTCAAACGATTCTTCCTCGAGGAAGGAGTGTCCACGCCCAGCCTTGAGATTCTGGAACAGCTTCACCAACTCTCTTATTTCCTCATTGTCCGGACGAGATGGATTTTCTTTCATCTAATTATTACAGAAGGTTTATGTAAAATACTCTATTCCTACACTTTATCCAATTAATTGTTGTTGACAGTTCCCAATATGATCTACAGCGGGGATTGACTGTTTCTATAGGCACATCGCTTTATAAAAATTACGGTAATGCTATATGTAAGTGTATAATTATCAACATGCTAAATTATATTTTAAATAAATTAGGTGTTTATGCAACGATTATGACTAATAAATGATCAGATATGTGTGGAATTCTGTAACATTTTGGCGACTCACCCGTTAAAACAATACTAATCTTTTTCCGAAAGGGTTAAAA
>Ga0190273_10000687_pt1 | contig 12335 bp, 12 predicted proteins | sample Popmic504IS_FD_134513 | JGI IMG/M metagenome (GOLD analysis project Ga0190273, IMG submission 134513) | Populus adjacent soil microbial communities from riparian zone of Shoshone River, Wyoming, USA - 504 IS | ecosystem: Environmental > Terrestrial > Soil > Riparian zone > Trees stand | place...
CATGAATTCAATACCGCAGCATGAAGTTGCAAAAGGCAAAGGCCAAAGCGAGTTGGCACGTGCAAGCCCTACAACCGTATCCAGTTTTGTGGCAAAAAAGCCGGTCCCTTCAACTCCCAGGGGAGTATCGACCAATTTTATATCAGATGAATTGCTCATTGTAATTAAGTTTTGATTATCAGGTATATAATGCAAAAAGCATACCTAACAACCTGTTTTTATTCCCATTCTAATCCTTTTTTCTTCATCACGTAGAAAAATCCTACGACAAGAAGAAACATAAAGATCCCCATCTTCATCAGTCCCTCAAAGCCCATAGCACGGAAGTTAACCGCCCATGGATACATGAATATCACCTCAACATCAAATAGCACAAATAGTATCGCAACAAGGAAGTATTTAACCGAGAAAGGGATACGTGCGTTTCCAATAGATTCAATACCGCACTCAAAATTCTTGTCTTTGTTGACCGATTTTCTCTTAGGCCCCAGAAAACTTGAGCCAATGATCGTCATCACTACAAAGCCCACAGCGAGTAAAAGCTGCATTAATATAGGGAAGTAATCCGTCTGCGTTGTCTGCATAATACGTCAATTATTAAATCAATTCACAAATATACGTGTCATATCCCAAACAATATCCACGATTTTTCAGCGTGAAAGCGGAATTGGGCTAATTTTTATCAATTCTAAATAGGCTGTTCAGTATAAATTAAAGCCGTATTTGGTGATTTGTAACTGATATAATTAACTCATTACTGATTTCTTAATAAATTTGATAAATAGGTAGCGAAATACTTGAAAATTAGACATAAAAAAGCCGCCCAAATTTGGGCGGCTAAATCTTAAGAGGTAACCGTATACTATATATGTATTAGTCCATACCTACCACCTGGGCAGCTACTTTACCTTTTCTTCCTTCTTCCTCTTCGTAACTTACTTTGTCACCTTCACGAAGATCTTCCGTTTTGATTCCTGTAGCGTGTACGAAAATGTCTTTTCCTGTTTCGTCGTCTGTAATAAATCCATAACCTTTGGACTCATTGAAAAATTTAACTTTGCCTGTTCGCATTCTGTAATAAAAAAATAATTAATAATGCGCCAAAGGTAAACTTTATATTGACACTACAAAGTGGAACATTAAAATTTTTATAAAAAATAATTGATTTACAGGCTGTTCGCTATTTTGGCGTAGGAATTTTACAACGTAAATTGCCAGTTTGCAATCAGGTTAAATGCGTTAGTTTTGAGGGTGCCGTTGCCCACTATGGGAACATTTGAAATATTGGTAAGTCCCAGGTTATCCCGCACCTCAATGCTGATTGCCTGTGTATCGCTAAGCCTGAACTTAGCGCCAATACCCAGATTTACGCCAAGATCGATGGACTTATAAAAGTCATTGTTGTCTTCATCGGCTTTCTCGCCATCAATTTTTAGGTATTCACTCCCAAAAAAGCCAATGAACGGGCCTCCATTTATATATACTATCTTCTTGCTCCCGAAGTAATACCTGATATTTAGCGGGACAGTAATGTACTCCAGGGTCAGGTTAGTTTCAACGTCACCTTGTATGAAAGCAGGATCGCCTCCCGGCGGTATCGCTCCTAAATAGTCAAAATGCAACGTCTGCTTAACACTTTTTCTTTCGTAATTGATCGCGGTCATAAACGACAACTTATCGCTGAGTGGAATCTCTGCAGATACGCCTATTAAGAAATTAAATGCGGGATCATTTGCCTCGGCCAGATCATTTCCCCTTATCGAAGAATAGGTCGCACCGCCATTAATGCCTATTGATACTCCATCTGACGGTGTTTCTTCCTGCGCCAATGCTGCTGAAGATATAAACATTACCAGCAGCGTACAAAATGTAGCTTTCATACTATCCTCTTAATTTAATGTGTAACTCATCAAGTTGTGCATTATCAATCGCCGATGGCGCATCGATCATTACATCGCGGCCCGAGTTGTTTTTAGGGAACGCGATAAAGTCACGGATGGTTTCCTGACCGCCAAGTATCGCTACAAGCCTGTCAAAGCCGAAGGCAAGCCCACCGTGGGGCGGCGCGCCATACTGGAAGGCATCCATCAGGAAGCCAAACTGCGCTTTGGCCTGCTCGTCGGTAAAGCCCAGGTATTTAAACATTAATTGCTGTGTAGCCTTGTCGTGTATCCTTATAGATCCGCCGCCTATCTCGTTGCCGTTAAGCACGAGATCATACGCATTGGCGCGCACCGCACCCGGATCGGTTTCCAATAATTTGATGTCTTCCGGTTTCGGCGACGTGAACGGGTGGTGCATCGCGTGAAAACGCTCTGTAGCCTCATCCCACTCCAAAAGCGGGAAGTCCATCACCCAAAGTGGGGCAAATACATTTGGGTCCCTCAAGCCTAATCTGGTAGCAAGTTCCATACGCAGGGCACTTAATCGTGTGCGGGTCTTGTGCGCATCTCCCGAAAGCACTACTATAAGGTCGCCGGGTTTCGCACCGGTTATTTGTGCCCATTGTTGAAGGTCGGCCTGGTCGTAGAATTTATCTACGGATGATTTGATCGAACCGTCAGCTTCATATTTTGCATACACCATTCCGCTGGCCCCTACCTGTGGGCGTTTTACCCAATCGATAAGGTTGTCTATTTCTTTCCTGGTATATGTGGCTGCGCCCGGGACGGCAATACCCACAACCAATTCGGAGGAATTAAATACCCCAAAATCCTTGTGTTGTGCAACTTCGTTAAGTTCGCCAAACTCCATCCCAAAACGAATATCCGGCTTGTCGTTGCCGTATTTTTTCATGGCCTCGTCATAGGTCATTCTTGGGAATGTACCTGTTACAATGCCTTTAATCTCTTTTAATAAGTGGCTTGCAAGGCCTTCAAAAGTTTGTATAATATCTTCCTGCTCTACAAACGCCATTTCGCAGTCAATCTGTGTAAATTCTGGCTGGCGGTCAGCACGAAGGTCTTCGTCACGGAAGCATTTCACGATCTGGAAATATTTGTCCATTCCGCCCACCATAAGCAGCTGCTTGAAAGTTTGCGGCGATTGCGGCAATGCATAGAACTGCCCTTCATTCATTCGCGAAGGCACAACAAAGTCACGCGCGCCTTCCGGTGTCGACTTAATAAGTACAGGCGTTTCCACTTCAATAAATCCTTGTGCAGAAAGATAGTTGCGGACTTCCATTGCTACCCTGTGACGGAACAGCAAACTGTTCTTTACAGGATTCCTCCTGATGTCCAGATAGCGGTACTTCATACGGATATCCTCGCCGCCGTCGGTCTCATCTTCAATGGTAAAGGGTGGGGTAAGGGCTGCGTTTAGGATGTTCAGTTCGGTTACCAATATTTCTATCTCGCCCGTAGCCATGCCCGGGTTTTTGGATTCACGCTCTATCACAGTGCCTTTCACCTGGATCACGAACTCGCGGCCTAGTGTACCCGCTGCCTGGAAAACTTCTGCTGCGGTACGGTCAGCGTCAAATATAAGCTGCGTCACTCCATAGCGGTCGCGAAGGTCGACCCATATAAGGTGGCCTTTGTTACGGGATTTTTGCACCCATCCGGCAAGTGTTATTTCGGTATTTATGTGCGAGGCGGTTAGTTCACCGCAATTATGGCTTCTGTACATGTCAAAAATTTAGAACGCAAATTTATAACATGTCGGTGACATTACCGCAAGCTGCAATTAAAATCACTTCGCGCTTTTGCTTTTATCGGTTTCCCTGAAGGATCTTATAATTTCCTGCATGTCTTTTTCCCGCTTGTCACGGTTTTCAGCCATGGTCCAAAGCATAATTTGATAGTAGCGGTTCTTCCCTTCTACAAATGCAAACTTCCAGTAGATATGGTAGCCCTGGGAAATACCGGTGAAGGAAATTTCGCGCGACTTCAGGCCGCCTACAGTACCCTCAGTAAAGGGCGGGACGCTGTCTATAGCTACCGATGGGTCAATACCCTCAATAACAAGTTTGGAGTAGCCATTAATGTCAGGCGTGTAAGTGCTTTCAAGGGCATTATCAAAGAGCGCTTTTTCAAGTACGTCTTTGGGCTCATCGATCACGATCACATAGAACTCGTTTCCCAAATCCTGGTATTGCAGGGACGCGGCCTCATTTAGTTCCTTGGCTTCCTTAAAGGAGCCGGGAAGTTCTATAAAGTACCTGCCGCCTACTTTGACGGTTTGTTTTTCTTCGGTGTTACACGCTGCCAAAAACAGAGTAGTAATAATAAGGGTAAAGAGGCGTATATTCATATTATTAGCAATTTAACAGTTTTCTGGCATAGTTTAATGCCAGACAATAAATGTATGAAAACAATTTAGAATCAGTAGTGTGTGACAAAATAATATCACTCATGTTAAGTTTTGTCCAATGTTACCAAATTGTTAAGCCAAAGTATCTTTAGTGTAAATAAATTTTATACATTCGTAAGAGAATTAGAAACTTAAAACACAAATCTGATATGAAGAAGATTATTTTTGCCGGTTTGCTGTTATCAGCATGTGTTGTGTCAGCACAAAAATCAGAACCAAAATTTGAACTTGAGAGCCAGCTTATTAAAGCCACATATTATTACGATAATGGTCAGGTAAAACAGGAGGGCTACTATAAAGACGGTAAATTACATGGTAAATGGGTTGCCTATAACGAAAACGGGACCAAACAGTCTGTGGGAGAATATAACAATGGTGCGAAATCCGGGAAATGGTTTTTCTGGACAGGTGCTGTGTTAAACGAAGTAGACTATGCCGGCAGCAGGATCGCGGATGTTAAAAAGTGGTCTAAAGATGCTGTAGCAGTTAATAAGTAAACCTTACTATTACATGTAATGGAAATGGCTGTAAAGAAATTTACAGCCATTTTTATTTGTCCCCGGTTAATAAAAAGGCTCCCAAACATGGAAGCCATTTTTAACAATCGTTTTTTTTTCCTCTAATGCTTCGTTGTAAACCCGTCATCGCTCAATTCGCGATGTTCATAATCGGCAACGATCAGTTCCTCATAATCCGGTTTATTCTTCTTCGAAAATCTCCTGATGAGGCTGTCAAATATAGAGTACACAACCGGCACAATAACAAGGGTTAGGAATAGGGAGCTTATAAGCCCGCCTATTACAACCCATGCAAGGCCATTGTTCATCTCTGCCGCACCGCCTGAGGCTAATGCAATAGGAAGCATACCGAAAACCATCGCGATCGTCGTCATTAAGATCGGCCTTAACCGTGCATGGTTCGCCTGTATCAGGGCATTGTAAGTAGTTTCGCCCTCTGCTTTCCTGTGGTTGGTAAAGTCTACTAGTAATATCGCATTTTTACATACAAGCCCGATAAGCATGATCATACCCAGGATAGTAAATATGTTTAGCGTATTGTTTGTTAGTGCAAGCGCCCATAGCGCACCTATAAATGATAGTGGAACCGAGAACAGTACTACAAACGGGTATACAAAACTGTCATACAGCGCTACCATTACAAGGTAGACAAGCAGAATAGCGGCAAGCAACGCAAAACCTAAGGTACCAAAACCTTCCTGGCTGTTCTCAATCTCACCACCCCATACATAACTTACCCCTGCCGGCCGGTCCATTTTAGAGAAAACTGCTTCCCACTCTGATGAGATGGTATTTACCGATTTACCCACGGTTTGTGCCTGTATAGTTACCGATGCGCTTTTGTCACGGCGCTCCAATAAGCTCGGCCCTGAGCCTTCAGTTACTGTTGCAAACTGCGAAAGTTTTATCTGTTCGCTATCCTCATTAACAAACACCAGTTCCCGTACATCATTAATATTGGAACGATTGAATTCGTTAAACCTTATATTGATGTCATATTCATATTGCCCTGCCCGGAATTTACCATCGGTATTACCATTAAACGCGGTTTGCATGGTAAGCCCTACTGTTTGGAGATTTAGTCCCAGCGCGGTCATTTTATCGCGGTCTACCTGAACGTTCACTTCGGGGCTTCCGCCTTCCGTCGTAAGCTTAATTTCTGTGGCACCTTTTATTTTTGCAAGCTCGGCAGCTGCTGCCTGCGCAAATTTCATAGCGCTCTCTACATCGTTACCCGTAATTGTAAGTGCCAATGGTGCATCGTCGGCGCCCCCCATAATACTTACAGGCACCGTCTTGATCTGTGCACCTACAATTATCTTTTCAAGTTCGCGCTTGGTGTTGGAAGCATATATAAAAGTATTTACATCACGGTCTTCCCTGTCAACAAGGGTAACGGTAACTTCAGCTTTGTAAGGTGTGGTCTGCACTCCGGAGAATCCACCGCTTATCTGGCCCACGGTAGTAATGAGGCTTTTCACCTCTTTTTCCTTGTTTAAATATTGCTCAACTTTCTGAGTTGCAAAGTTAGTTTGTTCCACCGACGCGTCTTTAGGAAGCTCAAGTTGCACAATAAACTGCCCCCGGTCCATTTTTGGGAAGAACTCCCCACCTATAAAGCCTCCAAATACAAGAAAGAGGGAACCAAAGAATAGTAAGATAACTATAACAAGTGATATGATTTTCCTGCCCCTGCTTTTCAGTGCCCATTTAAGGATGCCCGAAACCCAGTTTGTAAATTTATCAAGGCCCCTTTCGAAACCAAGGATGATCCTTCCAAATAAATTTTTACCTGTAATGTGCTCCAGTTTACCATAGCGCGATGACAACCATGGGATAAGCGTGAATGACGAGAGTAGCGACAATGACGTGGCAATTACTACCGTAACGCAAAACTGTGAGATAATGTTTGACACGAATCCTGTACTAAGCGCAATGGGGAGGAATACTACAATAATTACAAGGGTAATGGCAGTTACTGTAAATCCTATTTCGCGGGTACCATCATAAGCGGCACGAACCCTGTTTTTGCCCATTTCCATGTGACGGTAAATGTTCTCCAGTACAACAATCGCATCATCCACCAGGATACCTACTACAAGTGATAGTCCCAGCAGGCTCATTAAGTTAAGGGTATAACCCATGAGGTACATACCTATGAAAGTTGCAATTAGTGATGCGGGGATGGATACCATTACAATAAGAGCATTCCTTATACTGTGAAGGAAGAACAGCATCACGAAAGCCACCAAGAATACCGCAATAAATAAATCGTGTATAACACCATCGGCTGCTACAAGCGTAAATTCACTCGTATCGTTTGCAACTGCAAGTTTCACGCCTTCTTTCTCATAATCTTTTTCTATCTTGGCAATTGTAGCGCGAATTTGCTCACTTACTTGTACTGCATTCGCGTCAGATTGTTTAATGATCTGGATCGCAATCGCGCTTTTTTGGTTCACACGAGATATCTTTTCGGCTTCTTTCTGTGCATCCTGAACATCGGCAATTTCGCCCAGCCTTACCTGTATGCCGTTTTTATTTGACACTACAAGGTTCCTCATCTCCTCCACAGTGCGGTACTTGCCCGATAAACGCACAAGCATAGTGCTCTCCCTGGTCTGTACGTTACCTGTAGGGAAGTCAAGATTTGAGGCAAGGATGGCCTGTTGTACAGTTGGCACCGATAATCCGTAGCCTTTAAGCTTATCCTGGTCAAGGCTCACTTGTATTTCCCGTTCCTGGCCGCCTACCAGCGTTACTTGTGCCACACCGTTTACGCGGGCAAGCATAGGCTGCAGCCTTTTATCCAGCAGGTCATAAAATGCAACCTCATCCATTTTTGCTGTAGCGCCCAGTGTCATTACCGGCAGGTCGCTAATAGAGAATTTACTTAGTGAAGGCGGGTCTACATCTTCCGGCAGGTCTTTTTCAATTGCATTGATCTTACGCTGTGCATCATTAAGCGAATAATCCGCATCTGCTTCTGCCTGCAGCGTAACCATTACAAGAGAAAGGCTCTCGTATGATTTTGACTCTACTTTTTTAACGAGCTCCAAAGATCCCACCGCGTCCTCTATTTTTCGTGTAACCGTGTTCTCCACTTCCCCTGGAGAGGCACCCGGATAAACTGTAGCAATAGTTACTACATTGATCTCAAACTTAGGGATAAGCTCATAGCTCAGGTTACTGTAGCTAAACAGCCCTCCCAGTGTAAGTATTATAAACAGCACTATAACTAGTGTAGGCCGTTTTATGGATATTTCTGCTATTTTCATTTATATATGTCTTTGTCAACCCTCTCAGGGAGATTATTTTATTGGGCTTACTTTGGTCCCGTCCTGCAGGTTTATCTGCCCGCTGGTAACAACTATCTCACCTTCGTTAAGGCCGCTAAGCACTTCCACTTCTTCACCCAGTATACGCCCTGAAACAATTTTGGTCAGCCTGGCAATACTGTCTTTAACCACGAACACCTGATTGTTACCCACACCGCCCACAAATGCATTACGGGGAATAGTTTTAATCGGCGCCTGTTTCACGGCATTGGTAGAGAATACGGCACTGCCATACATCCCTGCTTTCAGTTCGTTGTTAGGGTTACTCTCAACTTCTATCTCAATAGGAAAGTTCAACGACTCGTCAGCTTTAGGGGCAATAAAGGTCACTTTACCTTTGTATTCGTTCTCTGGGAACACACTTGCTTTTACCATCACAGGGGTTCCCGTTTTAAGCGTAGCCACCTGCTGCTCGTTTACCGTAACTTTAAGTTTTAGCTTAGATACATTCACCAGTTCAAACAAAATTGTACCGGGCGCCACTACACTTCCAGGTTCTATGTTCCTTTTGTTCACGATACCGTTGATAGTCGATTTAATAGTCGCATCTCCATAACTAAGCCTTGCCTGCGAAAGTCTCGACTTAGCATTGGTTAGGCTTAGCCTTGCCTGGTCTACCTGCTGCTTTGTTACACCGCCGGTTTTGAAAGCGTTCTCATAACGCTGGAAATCGGCCTGTGCTGTTTGGTAAGCCGCATTTGCACTTTGCACCTCTATATTGAGTTGGTCGCCCTTTATTACGGCAAGCGTCTGCCCAACACGTACATTGCTTCCTTCGTCTACCAGCACGCGAACTACACGTCCTGAATTTTCCGCAGGAAAGCTCAATTCCTGGAAGGGGGCGAAGTTGCCATTAGCAATATAATCCTGGTTTGGGACACTGTTTTTAACTTCGGCAACCCTTACGGCAACTGCCGGGTTTTTCTTTGATACGATCTCCGTCTCTGCCTCGTTCTTTGCTTTATTATTCGTTAAAACATATGCTATAAGGGCTATTACCGCCACACCTATAACTATATACAATACTTTTTTCATGGGTTAGTTTATAAGGGTTTTTAATTGGCCTTTTGCTTTAATAAGCTGTATTTCGGCAAGTTTGTAATCAAGAAGTGCTGCAGTATAATTGTTTTGTGCCTGTATAAGTGCATTTTCAGCATCCAGCAAGTCGGTTAACGAGGCAAGTCCATTTTGGTAATTATTCTGTGTATTGTCGAGCACTTCCTGTGCGAGCGTCGCATTTTCTCTTTGACTGCCTATAGTGGCAAGGCTGTTGTTTATCTGCGTCCTGGCATTTTCAAAGGCGAGGCTAAGCGATAGCTGGGCGTCCTTGATATCTTCCTGTACTTCCTGCAGGTCAATATTAGCTTGCCTTACCCGCGCGCGGGTGCCAAAGCCATTAAATATTGGTATGCTTAGGTTTGCAGCTATAGATGAAAAGTCAGTCCAGTAAACACCATCGGCGGGTTTACCAAACCATGGGAACTCATTGCCGGTTCCAAAATAGTTATACCCGGCCGTAAGCGACAATCTTGGATAATATTCTGCGACAATACTTTTTCTTTGAAGTTCCAGAAGCTCTCCCTGTTTCCTCAGTAATTGAAATTCGGTGCGCTGGGTAACGTCAGGAGCAGAAGTAAGCGCTACCGGTGTAACTTCAAATTCTTCTTCAGCAAGCTTTATCGGTGTTTCAATAGGCATTCCCATATAAAACTTTAGCGCGTTCTCCTGAAGTGCGACCGCGTTAACAAGCTGCTGGCGCTGAGTGCTTATGTTGTTTAGGTTAACGGTCATCCTGTCAAGGTCAATCTTCCTGGCAAGGCCGTTATCAAACTGGCCTTTTATGATGTCCCTGATTTTGGATGTATTCTCTAAATTACGGTTTACCACTTCCAGCTGTTCACGGTACACAAATACCTGGTAGTAATTGTTGGCCACGCGTTCTATTACTCCTTCCTCGGTAAGCTGTGCGTTGATCTGGTAAAATTCACGGGTAGTCTTTGCAGCCTTTAGGCCTGTAAATACCGCCATGTCAAATATCGCCTGGTTAAGGTTAACACCTGCGGTAGATGACCATTTCTGGCCAAAGGGCACCAGCGATACACCTGCATCTGCGGGCGCGTTAGGGAGCTTGCTTAAATCAAAAGCGGTTAACTGCAAAATAGGGTTGTATGTAAGGTTGCCATTCGCCGTGATCTGCGGCAACGCCCTGGATCGGACTTCCTGTATCTGGTATTCGCTGTTCTCTACTGCCAGCCTGCCTTTGCGGGCCTCCGACTTGTTTTCCAGCGCGTAGGTAACGGCGTCCTTCAGTGTGAGCTCCTCTACCTGCGCCTGCAGGGGGGAGACCGTAAGGCCCATTAGCAAAGCAAGCCCTTTCAGGTAATTGCTTTTAAGTGCATTAATAATGTTCATGTTGTTGGTATTAATTGATTGATGTTAATTCTTAAATAATAAATTGAGTATGATCTCTTTGCGTTCTGCCAGGACCTCGTCGTACACTTCTTTTGTCATTCCCATTGTTTCCTGTATCATTGGCCGCATGGAAACGGGGAAGGAAGTGAGGGATATCATGTTGATAACAAACTGCTGCGGCCTCATTTTTTGTACCGTGCCTTTCTCCATTTCCACTGCTATTTCTTTGTAGAAGGTTTCCAGGAGCGCGCTCATTACTTCGGGATCCTTATAGCAGCTTCCCTGGTTCATCTGGGTCACGATGTACATTTCAAGATAAGGATACTCCTTGATCTGGTCAAAGAAAATATCCAGCCACGCCGCGATCTTTTCGCGTAACGGCAGGGTTGACCCTACTATCATTTGTGTTCTCTCATGCTCTTTCTTCTGCGCATCTTCAAAAACGATCTGGAAGAGGTTGTCCCTGGACCTGAAGTAATAATTGATCAGCGTCCGGTTCACTCCTGCGGCATCCGCAATCTCCTGCGTCGTGGCATTAAAGCGGCCTTCGCCAAAGAACACGCGTTTGGCAGTGTCTTTTATTAATTCTTCTGTATCTATATCTGTAGCTTTAGCTGACATTGTTGTTTAACTATTTTGTTTGACAAAATTGTCAATGCAAATTTACTGCCTTTTGACGTAACCCAATTGTTAAGATTCCGTTAAACCGTATATTACGTTTTCGTAAATATTTTTAATATGTCGAGGCCTTTTTCGGTAACAATTCCCCTTAGGTGATATTCCAGATATTGCCTTGTCATATCGTGCATGTCAAATATTGAAGGAGGGAATACGTCACTATCCTTTATGCCGGTAAGTCCTGTAAAATAAATTCTAGATATAAATTCGATGTTGATATCACTTCTGTAAATTCCATTGTCTACACCTTTCTGCAGGTTTTCCTTCATGCACATATGCATTTTTTCAAATTGCTTCGCCCTAAGGCAAGAAAATATTTTTGGAAAAAATTTCTGCAGTTGGTAAAAAGGCGAGGAGCTTTCATTGTGCAGCTGCTTCATCATAAAATTACGTATGCTGAAAATTTCTTCTATTGAGTTTTTCTCTTCCGCCCTAATCCCGTCAATCCCGCCGGAGATCTTTTCAAACAGGTGCATGGTGCTGGCTTCTACCAGTTCGGTTTTATTTTCGAAATGCTGGTAGATCGTCTTTTTCGAAATCCCCAGCTCGGTTGCAATATCATCCATTGTGACGCTCTTAAACCCAAGGGTAAGGAACATTTCGGTCGCTTTATTTAAAATTATCTCTTTCATAAACGGTTTGTCGGACGCAAAGGTAAGTTGGAAACTTTTAATACGCAAAAAGTTTCCAAAGTTTATTATAATTTTTGTAGTCAATGCTGTATGCTTTTGATAAGAAGCGGGAAAGCCTTAATTTAGCAGAAAAATAACCCATGCAACCCTTAGGGCACTACCAGCAGATCATTTCGGAGTACTTCACATCAACCCCTTTAGAAAAGGAACCCATAAATCTTTACCGGCCTATACAGTACATCCTGCGCTTAGGTGGAAAGCGGATGCGCCCGGTATTGACCCTGATGGCAGCTGAGGTCTTTGATGCCGACTGCAGGAAAGCACTGCCTGCTGCCGTGGCTGTGGAGATGTTCCATAACTTTTCGCTGGTACATGACGATATTATGGACGATGCCCCTCTACGACGCGGACATGAAACCGTGCATGAGAAATGGGACGTAAAC
>Ga0190273_10000688_pt1 | contig 12328 bp, 8 predicted proteins | sample Popmic504IS_FD_134513 | JGI IMG/M metagenome (GOLD analysis project Ga0190273, IMG submission 134513) | Populus adjacent soil microbial communities from riparian zone of Shoshone River, Wyoming, USA - 504 IS | ecosystem: Environmental > Terrestrial > Soil > Riparian zone > Trees stand | place...
AATATGTACGAAGCGCTCGGCATCAACACCGCCCGTGGAGAGGGCACGGACAATCCTGTGGTCAGCGTCTCGCCAACGCGCGGCATCAAGGTCGAAAAGAGCGTTACGATAATGAAATCGCCCGAAGAGCTTTTCCGCTTCTGGCGCAGATTCGAGAATCTGCCGCGCTTTATGAACCATCTTGAATCGGTAACGACCACATCCGGTGGACGCTCGCACTGGGTCGCGCGTGCGCCTGCGGGCACGACGGTCGAATGGGACGCCGAAGTCTATAACGAGAAAGAGAACGAGTTGATCGCCTGGCGCTCTCTGGACGGCGCTGACGTGGACAACGCCGGAAGCGTGCGCTTTGAACAAAATGCGGGGGGCAGCGGCACGACGGTTCGCGTCACGCTGCGTTACGATCCTCCGGGCGGCGCGCTCGGCGCAGCCGTCGCGCGTCTCTTCGGCGAAAATCCGGAACAGCAGATCGAAGAAGACCTGAACCGTTTCAAGCAGGTGATGGAAACGGGCGCGCCCACGACCACTGAAGGTCAAACTTCAGGCCGCAGCGCCGGAGCGGGAAAATAGATCAGGAATACAGGACACACGAACAGCAGGACTCAGAATGAGAAGGCGGTCTTTTATTCTGAGTCCTGAATCCTGAGTTTTGTGTCCTGCTATGAAGGAGGGACTATAGTGACAAACCAGGAAGAACGCGACGATCAGACGAAGAGTCGCGGTGCTGCTGCTGCTGCCTCGGAGGGAGGCGATGACGAGACGGGCGACCCCGGCAGAACACCCGGCACAGCCGAAGGCGACGAGCAGACCATAGATGAAGACCTGCGTCGACAGGAAAAGCAGGGACAAGCTTCTTAAGAGCGCTGAGTCCTAGACGTTGCGCAGATTCTCAAACAAGTTGAAGGCCGCCACCCTACGCGTGTGCGGCCTTCAGCTTTCTTCATCCAAAGCTTAAAATAGAGTTCGTCGAAAACGTCAAACTTAAAAAACCAAATCGGGGGATTAAGAAGATGAGCAGTAGCGATTCTGCCGGGCAAACTATTTCAGTCTGGATGGCGACCGCCGAAGTTCCGGAGCAGTCGGCGCTTGCCAGTGATGCTGAATGTGATGTGTGCATCGTCGGCGCAGGCATCAGCGGGATGACGACCGCTTACCTGCTGGCCCGCGAAGGCCAGAGAGTCATCGTCCTTGACGATGGGCCCATCGGCGGAGGCATGACCGAGCGCACGACGGCGCACCTTGTGACCGCGCTCGATGATCGATACTACGAACTGGAGCGCCTGCACGGCGAACGGGGTGCGCGCCTTGCGGCAGAGAGTCACGCGGCGGCCATTGATCGCATCGAAAAGATCGTCGCGGAAGAGAAGATAGATTGTGATTTCGAGCGCCTGGACGGCTATCTCTTTACGCCGCCGGATGAATCCATTAAGGAGCTTGAGGACGAATTGGAGGCCGCGCACCGCGCAGGGCTCACAGACCTTGAGCTGGTTGATCGAGCGCCGATCAAAGACTTCGATACTGGCCGCGCTCTGCGTTTTCCGCGACAGGCACAGTTTCACCCGACGAAATATCTGACGGGACTTGCCAGTGCTATCCAGCGTGACGGCGGAAAGATTTACACCCACACGCACGCGAGCAAGATAGAGGGCGGAAAGGACGGCGCACGCATCGAAACCGACGGCGGACAGACGGTCACAGCGCGCGCGGTCGTCGTCGCCACCAATACTCCCGTCAATGACCGCGTCGTCATACACACCAAACAGGCTCCATACATTACCTATGTGATCGGCGCGCGTGTACCCGCAGACTCCGTCAACAAAGCGCTCTATTGGGACACGCCCGATCCCTATCATTACGTCAGACTCCAGAGCGGCCCTTTCAAAAAGATAGAAACGGAAGAGGGAACTGTTAAAGCTGGCGACTACGATATTCTGATCGTCGGCGGCGAAGATCATAAGACTGGACAGGAGGACGATGCCAATAAGCGCTTCGCTTGGCTTGAGCGTTGGACCAGAACGCGTTTCCCTATGATCGAAGGCATAGAGTTTCGCTGGTCCGGGCAGGTCATGGAGCCCATTGATGGACTCGCCTTTATCGGTCGAAATCCTTTGGATGAAGAGAACGTCTTTATCGCGACGGGCGATTCCGGCAACGGAATGACGCACGGCACGATTGCCGGAATGCTGCTGACAGACCTCATCATGGAGCGCGAGAACGATTGGGCCACGATTTATGATCCTTCACGCATCACACTCAAGGCCGGAGTCGAGTTTGCGAAAGAGAACTTGAATGTCGCCGCGCAGTACACGGATTACGTGACGCCGGGCGATGTCGACTCCGCAAAGGAGATCAAGCCCGGCGAGGGGGCTGTCTTGCGGCGCGGGCTTTCAAAGGTAGCCGTGTACAAAGATGAAACGGGCGCAGTGCACGAGCGCTCGGCGGTCTGTACACATCTGGGTTGCATAGTCGATTGGAACTCTAAGGAGAAGACATGGGATTGCCCCTGTCACGGCTCGCGATTCGATGCCACGGGCACGGTCGTACAGGGCCCTGCCAACACAGACCTCAAGGGCGTCGACGAGAGTTAAAAAGATTTTCTCAGAAGAATTCGGAAGATTTTCTGAGAGGGTTTGGGAGATTGTCTCCCGGCGGTTTTGTACAGTTCCTTTTCGCAGAGGATTGCTTATGAAGATAAAGGGACGCCCCAGCACCTGCCGTCTTATAGTGCTGCTTGCCCTCGCTCTCTTTGGGCCAACTCTTCAGGGAGTCAACGGACAGGAGCGCGAGGCTTCCGCAGAGCAGCAGAGACAGGTGCGCGTCTATTTTCCGCGAGACGGTAATCCGCATCCGCGTGACCCTTTCAATCTACAGTTTGTGGTGCGCAATGTCGCGGCGTCCGCGCCTGCGCGCCCCGCCTTGGAATCGCTTCTGGCCGGGCCGACTGTGACGGAAAAACGCAGGCGTCTGCGCGCACTTGATGCCGCAGGCTTAAAAGTAGGGTCGCTCGTGATCGGCAACGGGACGGCGCGCGTGGACTTTGTTTCTCGCGGAGGTAAGCGTTGGGCCGGTGATCTTTCCCCTGCGGAGTTTCGCCGTGCTGTCGAGAGAACGCTCAAGCAGTTCTCTACCGTCAGGCGCGTGACGGTCTCCGTTGACGGCAGAACGGATTTCGACTCGTCACGCTGAAAAGCTTTACCGTCATCTTTTTTTTGAGTTGATAAAACGAGGCCACTCCATATAACCTTTAACTTGTGCCCGCCGGCGCTCTCTCCTCACACGCTGCCCCGCTACAAACCGGTGTCAGAGGCGAAATAGTTTTACGAAGTATGGCGCATAATCTAATGAGTTAGATTCGTCCGCCGCAGCAGAAGGGTTTTCCTAAAGATGTCCAGCGCAGCAATAACAGTCGCAGAACTTCAGTCGGACAATTCGGGCGCGCTCAGTATCGTCGAGCGCGGCGCGCGCAGGCGCTGGTGGTTAAGACTTGGCACGAAGCGGCGTGGTTTTTCGTACCAGGATGCAGCGGGGCGAGCGGTCACAAACGGAACGGAGCTGGAGCGCATACGCGCGCTCGCGATTCCGCCCGCATGGATGAATGTGCGTATCTCTCCGCGTGCGGGCAGCCGCCTGCAAGCCATCGGGATAGACAGCAAAGGCCGCGTGCAGTACATCTATCATGCACAGTATGCCGCGCGCCAGCAGCAAAAAAAATACGAAAAGATCATACGCTTCGGCGAGCAACTGCCTGGCTTACGACGCCGCACCAACGAAGACATCGCGCGAGGTGATCTTTCGCGCGAGCACGTACTGGCGGTCGTCGTGCGCCTCATCAACGATCTCTATTTTCGCATCGGCTCGGAGGAGAGCGTCAGGCGTTATCGCACTTACGGTGTGACGACGCTCAGGAATCATCATCTGGAGATCAAAAGGGGAGGGCGACTGGTCTTCACCTTCGTCGGCAAACATCACATACGCCATCGCCGCATCGTCGTCGACGCGGAGCTGGCAACCTTAATGGCCGACATCAAGGCCATCGGCGGATCAAAGCTCTTCAACTACATAGGCGAGGACGGCAAGGCGCATCCTGTTCGACCGCGCGATGTCAACGACTATATCAAGGCGGCGACCTCGCAGGAGTTTTCCGCCAAAGACTTTCGCACCTGGGGCGGGACGCTGCATGCTGCCGTCGAACTGGCAGAGATAGGTAAGACAGAGGACGGGCGCGAGGCCAAGCGAAATCTGATGCGCGCCGTCAAACGTGTGGCCGAGCGTTTAGGCAATACGCCGACCGTTTGCCGCACCTGTTATATACACCCTACGGTCTTTGAAGGTTATCAAAAGGGCATCACCTTAGAAGAGTTCCGCCGCCGCGTCGAGCGATCCATCAAGCGCATCCAGCCCGAGTACGAAGTCGAAGAAGTCGCGCTTTTAAAGCTGCTCAAAAAGCAGTGATGAGTTAAAAGCTTTTTCTTGCTTCACACTCGTCACTTATCACTCGCCACTTGTCACTGCCTTAAAAATGTTTGCTGGATTTCTTTCCGCCGGGCCGCTTGCGGCGCTTTCCTTTTCTTTCCTCCGTGCCTTTGAGCGAAGCGAGCGGCCAGAGCTTGTGCTCGATCTCTGCCAGACCTGCTTCGAGGACTGCGCGCACGACCTCTTCGGATGATTTATAAGCGGGCGCGGCTTCGTCCAGCGGTACGCGACCGTTTATGTTCACCAAGATGCCTGCGGCAGCATATTCATCATCGATCTGGCGTTGCGAGAGCGTGCGCGTCGCTTCGCCGCGCGAGAGGCGACGGCCCGCGCCGTGATTGACGGAAAAACCGCTGCGGACAGCGCCAGCCAGAGGGCGCAGGATGTAGCTCCAGTCCTTGTTGCTTCCGGGTATCAGGACGGGATGGCCGGTCGTTTCCCAGAACGTGCCCTTTAGGGCCGGATGCCCGGCGGGAAAAGCGCGCGTCGCGCCCTTGCGGTGAACCCAGACCTCGCCGAAATCAGGATGCCACTCGCGCTGCACCAGATTGTGGCTGATCTCGTAGATCAATTCGAGGTCTGCGCCGAAGACCTTCTGGAAAGCTTCCGCGACCTGCTCGAAAATAATCAGGCGGTTAAGGATCGCGTAGTTGCCGCCCGCCGCGACAGCGTTCAGGTAATCGCTGTAATGGCGCGAAGCGGGCATAAAATAGCCCAGATCAATATCCGTGATCGAGTCCGGGCGTTCCTCTCTAGCCAGCTCGAAATAGTTGGTTGCCAGCCCGTGACCAAAGCCTCTGCTTCCGGTATGCACCTGTAGAAAGAGCGTGCCCGAACTTTCAGCGCGTTGCAGCTCTATAAAGTGATTGCCACCGCCGAGGCTGCCAAGTTGATCGAGCCCGCGTTCGGGTTTGCCCTTGCCTCCCCACGGAATCTGCCAGTCATCGTCGACGGGGATGCGATGACGCTCCGCGCGACTGCGATCAAACGTGGCCCCGTACTTCTCTACATAATATTCCGCGCCGCCGCGCACCAGATTATTAAACTCCTGCTTTGTAACGCTGCCCAATCGATGGCTCTTTCCGCCCGCGCCCATCGCGACCCGCTCCATCACGGCGCGGTTGAACTCCATCTTCTTCTCCGGCGTCGCCTCTTCAAACGAGACATCAGACCGCGCAGACATCATCCCACAACCAATATCGTACCCCACCGGGCCCATCGCGACCGCGCCGCTCTCGACATCCGTAATCAGCACGCAGCCGACTGGCACGCCGTAGCCGTAATGCGTGTCGGGTGTGATGACGACCATCAGCACGCCTGGAAAGCGCGTCGCGTTGACGATCTGACGATAGAGAATATCTTCCACACTGTTTAAGAGCGTCGGCGTCAGGAAGAGACGCACGGGCACTTCGCCTGTGTCTTCAGTTCTTAATTCGTAGTAGCCCTCGCCGTTCCAGCGCGCGAGGTGTTTCCAGTTATCGGCGTTGCGCAGCGTCTTTGCTACTTTGAGCGCCTTCGCGTCTTCTTCCTGTCGTTTGGTCATGAATGTATATTATCCCTGAAGCATGAATCTTTGATGATGCGTGAACCTGTGTCACCGGCAGGGGAATGACGGCTAGTTTACACGAATGTCTGCGGAGACTGATAGAAAGGATTCTCGATGAGAGCCGATTGAATTCCAGTTGTGGAATTCCTGTTCATGTTTGGCAATGGCTTCTTTGAGCGCCAGCGGTTTGCTTGATGCCAAAGGGTTGTTACTCAAGCCCTCGATCTTTTCTTTAAACAGTCGTGCATCTTCGATCAAGCGCGGATCGAACTGTTGAATCGCAGCCAGCGCGACCAGAATAGATTCCGGGATAAAAGCTCCAGATGCCCTGGAGTCCTCTTTTGACTCTTGCGTGTTGGCCCTTCCTTCAATTCTGGCGATGATGCGCTTCCAGAGCGGCAAGCGGTCTTCCTGCCGCCGCTGGCGCATCGCCAGGTAACGCACACGGTTCATGAACCGCTTGAGCGAACGCGGCGTCGTCTGTCTCGAAAAAATCAGTAGATGCCAGGTGTCCAGCGCCTTTTCAAACGCCTCTGAATCCTTGATGACAAGGTCTGGCCGTCTGGTCACTAGCCAGTAAGCGGCAATCAGTATCAGGATGCTGAGGGGAAGAAGCGACCAGTAGGCCCATAAATCTCTACCGGATTGCGGCGCGGTAATCTCTGCGCGTTGTGTCTGCTTGCGTTGTTCTGTCTCTGACTCAAGCGCCGCCCAGGGCTGTGTGCGGTCTGCGTTGGCGTTGACGTTATTGCGGGACACGTCGCCAAACGCAGGCGTGAAATTATTGTTGGACTCGCTCGGCCTGTTGGTGGCCGTGACGTTGGCATTGCTCGACACATTACTGTTGGATACCGAAACGTTGGAGTTCTGCTGCGCGGTCAGATTAGCTGTCGTCGTCGAAGTGATCGTCGAGGTTGGCGATGCAGGTGTTGCTCCGGCATCGCTTGAAGTAGAGGCCGCACTTGATTGCTCCGAAGACTTAGCAGAGCCTGACGCTCGGTCTTTACGAAAGGCACGCTGTCCGACCTGATAACCCGCATAGAGAACCGACGCGGCGATCAGGATGGGCCAGACTTTCATAAAGAGCGTTTGCGCACGCCCCCATCCGGCCCTTTTCACTGCACGCACGCGCGTCCTGTCTCCGACGAGCAACTCGCGTGACTGCTCATCGCTTGGCGCAGGCACAGGCACTTCGATATTAATCAGCTTATCCAGATACTGCCGTGCGTACTCGGCCCGTTTTCTACGGTTCTCTTTGTTCACAAGCGGCTGCGAGTCCACCGTCGGACTATCCTCTATCATCTCTTCGGCAACATCCTGGAAGCTGAGACCGACGTATCGCTCGACGCGCTCGCGCGCCATGCCGAGCACGACGAAGCAATCACCTGAGGAGACCAGGAAGTTAACGGCTTCTAAGGCTTCCAGGATATTCTCTGGACGGCAGCGATCCAGATCATCTATGAAAATAATCATGCTGCGCACGTCCAGCGCCCTAGTCACATCTTGAAACTCGACGGCGAATTTTTGGCGAAAACTTGTCTGCGCATCCAGATCGCGCATACGCAGCCCGCGCGACACGCTCGCCAGTAAACTCGCCGGATTAACTCCGAAGGCGGTCATCCCTTTCCAGATGGTTACGAGCAAACCGATGATGCTCAAGAGAAGCGTTAGACGCGAAGCTTTATCGAGCAGCACGCCCGATTTTAAGAGGTCGCTAAATTTGTATTCGAAGAGAGCGCTCGTCGACGCGTTCAGGTTATCAAGAGAGAGATTTCCATTCCTGTATGTCGACACGAAATAACCAACAGAGAGCGCAGAGAAAAAAAGCAGGATCAGCACGGGCAGCCAGTTTCGCCAGCCACGGATGATGAGCAGGCGCATGCGGAATGAAAGCCCTGCGAAGCTCCACCAGCGCGGGATGGCCTGCAAGCGCACGTTCTGCAACAGCGAAGCGAGCAGATGCTCCTCTTTCTGATGATGCCAGGCATTGAACCAGACAGGGCGAAAACCGAAGCCGCGCAGGTTAGCGCGCAGCAGGTTCATGAGAGAGCTTTTTCCAGTGCCCCACTCGCCTGTGACGGCGATGGTCAGCGGCGGCAGAGTATTTTCGTTGCGCAGGAAGCGCGACAAACCAAGAACGATATTGTTGAATTCGAGCGGATCGTAATCGCCCGCTTCGAGCGGTCTGTCGGAAACGAGTTCGTCGGCGATGGATTGTTCCGGCTCTAACTCTTCGGCCTCGCGACGCCTGACGGCGAAGAAGAGCAACAGCGCAGGCAGAATCCAACTAAAGTAATACCAGCGCGGAGGCGAATACTCGTAAGCGAGGTTGCGTATCGCGCCCTCTGTGAGAGCCGTCCAGCGCGCTCCGCCATCCACGGTCTTGAGAATCGTTCCGTCCCAGCCGACAACCCAGCCCGTTTTTCCGTCGGGAAGAAAATGTACGCCGAAGAGTTTGGCCTCCGTGCCGCTCGTCTGCGCTTGCCAACTCTGCCCGCCGTCGTTCGTGCTGCGGATCAACCCACGGTCGCCGACGATCCAGCCCTGCTGCGGATTAACGAAGAAGAAGCCATACAAATCAAGGTTCGTGCCGCTTGATTGCGGCATCAAAGTATAGTTCTCAGGACGAAACACCTGACCTTTCGCACCGACACCCCAACCCGGATCGTCGCGGTAGAAATAGATAGCATTAATATTCGGTTGCGGGTCTGCAAATCCCGTTCTTTGCGCTCTTATGCCGGGTGTTGGGTAGGGCACATTAAGATGTATATAACTCAAGTCCCCGTTCGACTTGAGAATTGCTACCGCGCTTCCGTCCGGTGAAAAGCTTGCGGTACGGATATACGCAGGTTCTGTAAGCGGCCCTAGCGGCAGGGCGATAGACCACTGAACTCCGCCATCTGTCGTCTGAAAGAGTTGTCCGCCCCGGCCCATAATCGCGCCGCGCTGAGCGTCTACGAAATAGACAGCTAATAAATCTTCCTGCGGAGTCACAGGAGTCGGCACTGGCGTCGGTGTGACGGATGGTGTCGAGGTCGGCTTAGGCGCCGTCGTTACGGTTGGATCCTTAGGCGCCATCGTTACGGTTGGAGTACTTACTACCGTGGCTGGTCGGCGTGAAGCGGGTTGCCTTGTCCGGTTGGCCGCAGGACTAGGTGTTCTTCTCCCGTTGCCCGATGGATTCCCCGAAGCATTGTCCGATGTGTTTGAAGGTGTGCTTACCGCTCGTCTCCGTCCAGTTCTTGGATTATACGAGTTGGTTGCAGGAGCGCTTGAATTGCTATTTTGTGTGTCCGACTGCGACGCGTGAGCAAGCTCACGGTTGGCGTCCGCGCCCTTGATGTTTCTGCCGTGGCTCCTTTTTACGCCACTGCGTGCCTCGCTTCCCGTGTTCGCATTCGGCGGCGTGGTATTCGCATTGGCATTGTTGATCGGAGGCACATTCGCATTCGCGGGCGGCGACGGCGTGAGCGTTGGCGTGGGCGATGGAGGTGGCGATGGCGATGTAGTTGGAGAAGCCGGGCCCCCAGGTTGTTTAATCCAGGTGCTTCCTCCATCCCCGCTGTACATGATTAAACCTTTGTTGCCGACGGCCCAAACCCTGTTCGCATCCAGAGCGTAGACGGCATTCAAATCCGCTCCGACAATCCATTTGGGCGAGTTGCGTTCGACGGGATAAAAGAGCCATGGGATCAGGCCCGTGCCGGTCTGGCTTTCATCCGATCCGGCGGGCTGATTAAAGGCGATGATGGACGTGACGATGAACAGGGCGACGGCAGCGAGCAGGTATGCTGTGCGCGATAATCCTCCAGCGCCTTTGCCGGGAAGCGAGGCTGAGGATTCGCTGCGAGATACCGTGGCTTCCTTTAATTTCATGAGAGTTTCGCCGCGCCGGAAAGCATACGCGTGAGCATAAGCACGCGTCAATTTGTTTTAGCTTCAACGAATGGACGACTCGATCCTGGCAGCGATCATCGAAGCGCTCTGTTCTTCAGTGACTGCAACGCGCAGGTCTGCGAGTTTGTATTGCTCGCGGCGTGAATCGTAGAGTCGTCTGGCCTGTGCGAAGTCCCTGGCAAGTGGACGCACCAACGCTTGATCGCCGGTGATCCTTTGCCAGCACAACTCGAAAGGCACGTCGAGCCAGATGGTCAGGGCATTGTGTCGGGCTATCATTGAGCGGTTGCGCTCGCTCGTCCATGTGCCGCCGCCGAGCGCGATGATGCGCGCCTGCTTGTTCTCCAACGCTTCGCTGAGCGCGCGCTCTTCTATCTCACGAAATCGCGCTTCGCCCTCCTCTTCAATGATCGTGTGGATACTGCGGCCCTCGCGCTCGACGATGAATTGATCCAGGTCAAGCATAGGGCATCCGAGCTTATGGGCCAGCAACGCCGCGACCGTCGTTTTGCCCGCCGCCATAAAACCCGTGATGAGTATGCGCTCTCGCTTCATCATCGCTCGACCACCGATTCGAGCATCGCGTAAAACTCCGGGAACGAGACGCCGACACATTCCTTTGCGCCGGTGATTTCCGTCTCGCCTTCGGCGATCAGCGCGGCGATGCTAAAGGCCATCGCGACGCGGTGATCTCCAAATGCAGAGAGCCTTGCGCCACTGAGCCGTGTTGGCCCACAAACCGTCAAGCCGTCCTCGTACTCCGTGACCTCTGCGCCCATCGCGCGCAGGTTTGTGACGACTGCCGTGATGCGGTCGCTCTCTTTCAGACGCAGCTCCGCGGCATCGCGTATGGTCAAGCCTCCCGTGACTTGTGTCCCGACAACCGCCAGCATAGGCAACTCGTCAATCAACTGCGGGATCAGCGACCCTTCAATAATATTCGCACGCGAACCCTCTGTGGATGTAAGCCCTGACGCCGCGCCGCAAACGCGAATCGTTCCGACAGGCTCGTTGCAGCGCTCGCTCTCCTCTAAGACTTTTACATCCGCCTGAAGCTGCGTGAGCGTGCTTAGCACCTGACTGCGCGAACGGTTGAGGCCGATGTCTTTCAATTCCAGAACAGAGCTAGGCAAAAGAGCTGCGGCGGCGATAAAAAAGGTCGCTGAAGAAATATCGCCCGGTATGTTCAGCTCGTGCGCAGAGAAATTCGCAGGGCCTTCGATCGTCAATACTTCAAACGTGGCATCGCTGCCCCTGTCCTGCTCGCGGCGCGTCTCAAGGGATACGCCGAACCACTTGAGCATACGTTCCGTGTGATCGCGCGTTTGTCCGCCCCTTTCGATGACGCTCGTGCGTCCCTCTGCCTTTAGACCGGCCAGCAGAATACAGGACTTGACCTGCGCGCTCGGGACAGGCATCGCGTAAGCGATGGGCCGAAGCGATCTTTGACCCCTGATGTGTAAGGGAGCGCGCCCGCCCTGGGATGAAACTCGCGCGCCCATCAACTCCAGCGGCTCGATCACTCTCTGCATCGGTCGCGAGCGCAGAGATTCGTCGCCAGAGAGCGTCGAAGCGAACTCCTGCCCTGCAAGGACGCCCGCCAGCAGCCGCATCGTCGTGCCGCTGTTACCGCAATCCAGCTGCGCGCGCGGCTCGACGAGACCGTCAAGCCCTCTGCCTGTGATCTGCACACTTGAGCCATCCTGTTCAACCTGCACGCTAAGCGCTTGCAGGCAGGAGAGCGTCCGCGCGCAGTCTTCACTGGTCGAATAATTTTGGAGCGTCGAGCGGCCATGCGCGAGCGCCGCGATGATCGCAGCCCTGTGCGAGATGGATTTATCGCCGGGCAGACGCAACTGTCCGCGTACCCGTTTTGCAGGCCTCATCCGCATAAGCTCATCTTACAGGAGCGAGACGAAAAAGTGTGCATCACTCAGATACTGCGAGCCTTCGCATTTTTTTAGCAGCAACGCATGAAATGAAACGGCGGATTTTGGCATTAGACAGTAGAAGACGTTCTTAATCGCCCGGCTAGCCGGATGTGTCACACGGCAAGGTTTAGCTGCGTCGCACGGAGGAAGAATGGATGAACATTCTTGAAATCCTCCGCTCATAGAGAAGTAATTCTATTCTCACCCCACGTGCCGATGGGTCTCACCCCACGCGCCGAGAGGGCGGGCGGGCCAAAAGCTGGTCTGCCCGCCCGGTGCTTCGGAGATTAAGCCTCTTTGAATCCGCCGGGCAGCTCTGAAAAAAATTGGCCAGTCACCTTCTTGACACGCGGCTAGGCTGCGTGTTACACCCTGAATTCTTCCGGTAAGCTTTCCGAAGTCTGTGTAAGTAGCCACGCCCCGCCGGACGGCTCTTGGAAAGGTTATGTCTTTAATTGTGACCGAACAGACGACTGAACTC
>Ga0190273_10000689_pt1 | contig 12312 bp, 11 predicted proteins | sample Popmic504IS_FD_134513 | JGI IMG/M metagenome (GOLD analysis project Ga0190273, IMG submission 134513) | Populus adjacent soil microbial communities from riparian zone of Shoshone River, Wyoming, USA - 504 IS | ecosystem: Environmental > Terrestrial > Soil > Riparian zone > Trees stand | place...
AGGGTGTACTCCCGACGAAGCATTGGCAGCACGGCAGACATCTGGTATCGGAAGGTGTCACCCATCCGAGCGGCGTTGGCATACGCGCCGCGGGCATCGAGTTCGTCGAGCACCATGCAGGCGACCCGGGCCGCCAAAGGATTGCCTGACGCGGTGTGGCCGTGTCTAAGCGTGGGCGATGCGTATTGCAACACCGACGCGATTCGAGGGGCAAGGCAGGTCGCGGCAATGGACACGAATCCGCATCCGAGGCCCTTCGAGACCAGAAGGACGTCGGGCTCGATTCCATAGAGCCGGGCGGCGGTAACATGTCCGGCACGCCCGAGCCCGGTCAAGGCTTCGTCTAGGACCACCAGGATATCGTTGGCCCGACAGATTTCGACGACCTTTCTGATGTCATTTGCCGGTGCAGGGACCATCCCGGCCAAGCCCATGACCGGCTCGAGGAATATCGCGGCGATCTGCTCCGGGCGTTCCGATGCAAGAACCCTCTCCAATGAACCGGAAACACACGAGGCGTCGCCGGGGTCCCAAGCAGGCAGCGACAGCCGGAAATTCAGAGCAGTCGGCGCGACGTCTACATGCTCCTCGGCGCGTCCGGTGATGGCAAGCGCGCCGAGAGTGCAACCGTGGTAACTCCCATCCAAAGAAAGGATTTTGTACTTCCCCGGCCACCCTATGTCGGACCAGTACTTCCAGACGGCAGCCAACGCTGCCTCGGTCGCCTCCGATCCGCTCGACGTGAAAACGCAGGCCGAGTCGGGGACTCCCAGGATGCTGGTCAGCCTGTCAGCCAGTGCAATGCTCGCCTCGCTGACATCGCCAGCGATCGAGGGCAGGGAAGTCAGGCCGAGAGCCTGCTCATGCATCGCGGCGGCGACGGCCGCATTGCCATGGCCGAGGTTAGCGTTCATCGAGCCAGAGAGTCCGTCGATCACCTCTCGGCCTTCATTCGTGTACAGGTACACTCCCCGGCCCGAGGAATAGATGCGCAGGTCTGCCGGGCTCTCGTACGTGTAAGGAAGGAGGATTGACATTCCCGGTGCCATGGCTGATGGTCCGACTCGCGTTTCTACAGCGCCTGGCGAGCTACACCAAAGCGGCCAATGAACGCCGGCCAAAAATCGTCGTATCCCGTGTATAGCTCGGCCTCTATGCCGACAGCCTTCGCAACCGCGACATTCTGTGGATTGTCATCCCAGAAGCAGACGTCACCGGGGGAACACCCAAGCGAGTCGAGAACCTTCTCGAAGAAGGCCGGTTCCGCTTTGGTCGCGCCCAGGTCGCACGAGAAGAAACAGCCGCTGAAGATACTGTCGAGATCGACCAACTTCCTGATATAGCTCGACCTCATGAGATCTTGATCCGACGCAACATAACATTCATGGCCGGCGGATCCGGCCGACCTGATGAGATTTACCAGCCTCGTGTCTACAGTACTCTGACAGTCAAACCAGTATTGGATCAGCGAGTCCGCGTCACCCGACCAGCCCCAGGCCGGAATGTACTTCCCGAGTCTCTCCGGCAGGGCCGACCTGCCGATGGCGCAATCACGGTAATCGTCCGAGAAGAACCTGTAGATCTCCGCCACCGGCACTCCGAACTCGGCCGAATACGTCTCGGCGAAGTTCCTATCGTAGGTGATAATGACACCGTCCAAATCGAAAATCAGTTTGCTCATACCGTCCTCCTGGGTCCGTGTTCACTCGATTGCGAGCCGTCACCTAGCAGCCAAGCTCCCTCAGTACACTCTCCAGCTTCAAACGCAACTGGTCCGGAGCGAACGAGGGAACCGATAGAATCTTTTCGTCCTTAATAACAGATTCGGAGAATACGGCGGCGGTCGATCGTATTGATTCCCACCTGACAAACATTGTCATTGATACTAAGTCGGCCGCCCACAGCACACGGTGTAAGAGGTCCGGGCCCATCGAGTATGTGCTGCCGGGCGTCAGTTTGATCATTAGGTCCGACGCCAGTCTCGATCGTCCGACAAATTTTAGATCGTACTTCTCCAAGGCGTCGTGACGAGGAAAGTACTCGTGACGACACATGGGCTCGCCGGAGTCCTTCTCGGTGAACGTCTCCACCTGCGCGCTACCGCACAGCGTCGTCGACGTGAAAAGCCATCGGTGGTTGTGTATCAGCTCTGTGTTCTGCCCGCTCCTCACTCGCGGCCACCAAATGTGGAGCCGCAGTTTGAACTCGGGCTTCCCGTTTGATATCAGCGTGATCTTATCGAACCCGTTGCTATGGGTATAGGACCTTCTCGCGATATCCTCCAGAACCTGACTGCTGTCGAGGATTTCTCGAACAATCTGCGCGGCGGAATAACCGTTGAGGATGCTCGTAAGCCTAGAATCCGAGTAGTCCGCGACTGACCGCGGTGCCTCGTGCGCCATTTCCAACAGGGTTCTTCGCGCTTGCTCGATGAATGTCGACATACCGGCTCTCTAGGGGGTGACGCGACCCTACCGATCTGGGCAGATGAGCCTCACATCCTCTTCGCTCTTGTACTTTATTTCTTTCGTTTATTGCTTTCTGTTGCGGTGGTGTGTGGCACCCCTTCATGTTTTAATGCACTGGGTAGTTTATTTGGTAGATCAAGTTGATCTCGCAGCAGAACCTCCAGCCAGACGTTCGCCACATCCGCATAACGGAGCAGGACGAAGATTGGCGGCTCGATCTTGCCTCTTTCGTACTGGCTAATACTCGTCTGTAAAATTTCCTCCGGCAGGTCTAGCCTTTCGAGCATCTCCTGCTGCGTTAAACCCAGAACCTTACGAATCTGGCTCAGCTTTTCCGGCAGTCGTACCGGGATGTAGCGCGCCCGCCTGCCCATCTTAGGAATCACCTCCCGCGATGGAGCAGGTTGTTAATTGCTTGTCTTTTAGATTATTTAATCTATAATCTCGACGCCGTTCAACTGTCGCCGGGAGTTTGAAGCTTGACTCCCGGGAGGCTTGCATCACCCGTGATGTTGAGCCGCCTCGCTCATTCGTCCTTCCAAACGGTTATTTAAACTGTCAAAGGCGAGAAGATACCAAAGGGGCGGCTCGTAGTCACTAACTTCTAACCCGACCGCTTAATCGAGACGAGTATGCGCCCGGACGAGCGACATGACCCGGTGGAGCGTGGCCCCGGACGTCGTGCGGGCAGATTCGAGCTCTTCTACTTCGAGCAGGTCGGGTCGAGGCATTACCTGCGCTTCACCCGCCTCGCGCTCATCCTGATTGTTTGCCTGACTTTAATCCCCATCCTGCTCCTGTTCACCCTCTATGTTTCGAGGAAGCGCGCCGGCCCCAAGGATGTGGACGTCGACATCGTCGTCCCGACGCCGGCGCCGCGTGATTACAACAAGCCGATTATTCAGCCTGCCGCGCCGCCTCCCACGCCGCCCAAGGTGAGACAGCCCGGAGTTGGCGCGTCACCGCGGCAGACACCTCTTGCGCCCAACGGCAACGCCAACGGGTCGATCACACCTAGCCCTGCGCCGTCACCGACACTGGCCAGACCGCCCACCTAAGCGGGGTCATAACCCCGCCCGAGAGCCCTCCGGGCCTTCTCACCCAAACCGAATATCTAGAGCCAACCTGGTAGAGCGATACAGGAGAAAGACCCGTTGCCAAATACAGGAGATTACGATGAGTAGCGGCGAGCCCGACTCAGAGACTCTGGAGAGGCATTACCGGGTGACGCTGGATTTCCGCGTGCTGGTCAGGGCTATCACGCCGGAAGTATGTCGGGAGAGTTTCTTCTTTAACGAGGAGAGCGCCTCGGCGGGTGAGCCGCACACCCGAGATAATGTCGAGAGACAGCGGCGCCTCTACGAGCTCCTGCGAAATAACCGGCCGGTGCTGGAGCGGTACCTACTCTCGGTGCTGACGCAGGAGGCGGGGAGCTTCGCCTTCGAGGGGCTGGCGGACGCCTTCGATGCGGCGGACGAGGACGAGCTGCTGGTCCCAATCTACAAGGGGATGGCGGAGGAGGACGCCAGGTTCTTCGACGAGTGTAGGAAGTTAGGCGCGCTCGCGGAGAACACCGAGTTGATCGCGACCGCTTTCAAGGTCGAGTGGGTGGGTTCTGAGGTGATGGAGATGAACAGAAGGATCGAGGGCGATGTGAAGAGGGCGGAGGCAGTGGAGCGGACGAAGACACGTATGATTAGGAAGTTCAACTCGCCGAGTTAAGGAGTCTGATAACGCAGAAGGTCTCGCGATCTCCCATCATGTTTGGTGCTCAAAGGTAACCGACGTTACCGGACAAAATATTCCCGACCGTGCTCTCAGACGCACGGCCGTCCACAAGTTCAAGCCCGCCTCTATCCATTACAAGCCGGAGTGTGCGGGCTTCCGCAGCGCTACTAACGTGAGGCAGATAGGTCCTACCATCGGTCATGCCTGCTCCGGATAAGAGGCATTAAATCTATGAGCGTCATGCCATCCGACATACACCGGCAGCAGGATTTAGCTCCGCCTCCCGTAGATTACGTCGCGGCCCTCAGGTTCCTCGACTTCGTCTTCGCCGGTATCACGAATGCTTTTGTCGAATTTAAGTATTTCAGTCCCGGCCGCAGGCCCAAGATCGTAGGTCAGTCCACCTACCTGAGCATTCCCCTGGAACACGAACGAGTCAAAAGCGAGGCCCTCGACAACCACGGCGACCAGATGATTACAGTCGGATTAGCCCCCCGTTGCCGTATCCCCGCCAAACATCGCGCCGGGCGCAATCAGGATGTCCTTCAAGTCGGATGCATCTGGGCTAACTTGGATAGCGTGCGCACGCCGGGCGGGGCAATCGAGATCATTAGACGGATACAAGATTTCCCGCTGCGGCCGTCAATCGTCGTGAACTCGGGGTACGGCTATCACGTGTACTTCGTCTTCCATGCACCACTGCGCGCCGCGGAGCTGCTCGTCTGGAACGAGTTGATTGGAAAGCTAAGGGCAGTTCTGCGTTCAGACGCGAGAGCCGATCTCAGTGAGGTTATGAGGCTGCCGGGTACGCGGAACACCGACGAGGCGCACCCGGTGGCGTGCGAGCTCTGTGAAGGGAATTCGAGTTGGACTCGATACAGTGTTGAAGAGGTTCGTCGAGCCGTTGACCAGAGCGCCGTCAATGGCTCGCTACACTCACCTGCCGGCGCGACAGTAAACAGTATTCACTCTGGTGACTCCGCAGTCTCGGTGGAGGATTTACGGCGGCGGGGTGTGACAGCCGATGTGGTGGAGGCAATTATTACCGGACGTGCAGGCGGCATATCTGGAAGCGGTGCCGGCGGAGAGTCAGGACGTGACTACCGGATCGCTTCCATCTTGCTGAAGAAAGGGTTTAGTGAGGAGGAGATCAAGTCCATCTTTCGCGCCCACCCGAACGGCTGCGGAAGCAACTGGGCAAGGCTGAAGGACGGCGAAAGATATCTCGAACGGACGGTGCGTAAGGCCTTTTCGGAAGGGGTGGCAGGAGATGTATGGCCGGAAGATGATGAGGAGATTATACGCAGTGCGCTGCCGCCGGATTATGAGTTAAAGGAGGGGGCAATCTGGCTCACCCCACCCGCGTCGGACACGGGCAGAAAGCAGCCGAAGCAAGTAAAAGTCTGCAACTCCTTCATTCGAATTTCCGAGATTCGGGAGAACATCGACACGGGCGAGTTCTCACTGTCAATATCTTTCGACTACCTCGGTAAGACCCGTACGGTTCAATTGTCGCGGTCGGGCGCCGCCGATTCCAGAAAGCTGGTTGCAGCCCTCGCGGGCGCCGGCGCGCCCGTCACCTCCAACAACGCCCGCCTAGTCACGGCTTACCTCGCCGCCTACGAGCACGCCTTCGCGTCGGCCACTCCTCAGAAGAAGGTCACATCCCGCTTCGGGCGCGGTCACAGGGGCGGCCACTTCATTCTTCCCGGCCTGTCTTCGGAGGTCGAATTCGTGCCGTCGGGTCCCGGAGACGCGACGCTTTACAAGGCGTACTCGTCCAGACGCGGTTCATTGGGTGGGTGGCTCGAGGTGATGCATGCCCTCGCCGATGAGACGTTGATAATCCCGCAGGTCGCTATCTTGGCCTCCCTCGTCCCGCCGTTGCAGGGCAGGCTACGACTACCGAACTTCATCCTGGATCTGCACGGAAATAGCAGCACCGGCAAGTCGACCTCGCTCAAGCTGGCCGCCTCCGTCTACGGCAGGGCGCATGACCCCGACTCGCTGATCCTGCAATGGATGAATACCCAACTGGCGGTCGAGCAGGTCGCCGGGCTGTGCAGCGGGTTGCCGATCTTCCTAGATGACGCGCAACACTGCCCGGCCGAGCTGAAGAGGTCGATCGTTTACATGATTGCCAACGGCAGGGGGAAGGGGCGCAGTTCACAGGGAGGGGGGACGCGGGAGACGCCCACGTGGCACACCGTCGCGCTCTCGACTTCGGAGGAGCCGCTGCACGAATCGAGCCCGCACGAGGGCGCGCGTGGGAGGATTCTCTCGATCGGCGGGATGACTCCCTCGTTCAGGCCGGGGATGGCTGCTCTTGTGCAATCGCTCGAAAGGGCCGTCGCCTCTTCGCACGGCCACGCGGGCGAGACCTACATTCGTCACCTGAACGGCTGGACGGAATCGGATTGGATGAGGTGGTACAGGCGCTTCAGCGCCATCCGAGATGAGTTGGCGAGAAGCAGCTCGTCGAATCTGGTAGGGAGGGTCAGCGGGTACATTGCGGCCATCCAGCTCGCAGCGGAGGTGGCATGCCCGCTTCTGGGCCTGCGGTTCAAGCCGGATGTTATCGGTTCATGGCTGATGCTGCACCTCGACGAACAGCAGAGGGATCAGAATCTTATCCTCGTGGCATTACGCACGCTGGCCGACTATTATGTGGCGCACATAAATCATTTCGCGGGGGACGGGCGGTACGATCCCGATAAGCGTCTCGCGCTACACGGGCTGGCAGAGCGGCAGAAGTATGTGGGCTTTTTGAGAAGCACGATCGAGAATATTTTTAGAGCGCAAAAGTGGAATACGACTGCCGTGCTCAATAAATTGTCAGAAGCAGGGGCGCTATACAAGACCGAGAAAGATCGGCATACGAAGAAAGTTACTGTTGATAAAGTTAATCATCGAATGATATGCGTCAAGTGGACTGCTATTCTCCCGGAAGATATGCCTCACCAAAACTGAGTATCGTTCGAACTGACTTGACGCCATGCTCTTACATATCACTTCAAGTACCCACCGATTCATGGAATGAGACCCTCAAAATCCTCCGCTTGAAACCTTGGGTTATTAACGTGAAGAACCAAAGAGTAGTGAGTTCAAACTGTCTACGGATTGGTATGCATAGGTACTTCGGATGCTTTGGAATGGGGCTTAATGGGATGTTGGCGGGAATGATGGAGTAGGTTAGCTACACGGGAAATTTCAATAAACCTTTATAGGTGATACTTTATTGCTACTTTCCCAGATTCCCGGTTGAAACTACGTGGTGTATTTATATTAGAATTCCCTGTCTTATCTGTTTGGAATAAAAAGGCTCAGTACCTTATTAACTCAGCATTAATAAACGTGTGTGAAAATCTTAAGTGATGCAAGTAGTTGGTTTATCCAGATTAAATTCCAAAATGTTTGGACCTTCGACCAGCGTGAAGTAAATTACTCCATAACTGTATAACTTCTATTAAAAGAGATATTTATAACGCCTGACTTTGGAATTAATGCTCAAAGCAGACTCGACCCTTGATACGATCGTCGAGATTTTTACGGAATTTGTGAGGATTATAAAAAACCCTTCGACGCGCTGTGAGAGCCAATCATTGAGACGTTGAATGTACCATGTATGGCCCCATTCACCAATGAATAATTGTCAGGAGGCCTTTTCTGAGAGCTTGTTTATTGTTTCAGCCATAGTGTTGACTGTTTGCTCCATATCGGCCACCTTTTGTTTATAGAACTTAACAAGCTGGGCGTCTGTGAGGCTTTCTTCTCCTCTTCCTTTTGCAGCCTTAATCTCTGTGTTCTTACTAGTCCACAAATCTGTGGCGTCGAAAATGTGGGGATGAGTTATGTAATCCGCTTCGAAAACTTCTTCACTGTCTGCGGCGATATCGGCCGTCTGTTCTTTCGAAAACTTTAAAGTGAAGCGGAGCCAGTCTCCGAACATGGCTCGAAGGAAGTGGGGATTAAAGACAATATTTATCGGCTTACCATCTAACTCGAGAAACAGATTAGCTTGCCCGGTGAACCAGTTGTAGAAACTGGACTTGTGAGTGAACGCGCTACATAAACCGTCGACACCACATCTTAGGATAAACTGGCCTGCCACTCTTTGCCTACGTTTCTTCCTGATAGCGGGTGTTTGGTCGTCGGAGGAAGTGCCGCTGATATAAGGGTAAATCTTCTTGTAATAGGTCCAGACCGCGTCGATCAATTCCTTATGCGTGCCGTCATGTTTCTTACCGTCGAGTCTGTGGCGAATGCCCTTTCCGTTTTTTGTTTTGTCCCACTGAAATGTGATGCACTTATAGGAGGTGAAGATGACGTGTTCACCCAGTTTGCAATCGCGAAGAGACCCCTGGCGCACACCTAAAAAGCGTAATACCAGCAGAGCGACATAGAACAGGCATAAGTTCAGATCCCTTCGCGCCTCCCTACTTAAGCCGCCGTCCGGTTTATTCTTGAAGCTGCCTCTGTCTACTATGTTATGAAACTCTGCCTTCAGACGTTGTAGTTGGCGGTCTAGCCAAGGTTGGTCAAAGGACTCTTTCTTAATCTCCTTTCGTCTATTCTTTGAGTCTTCATCGAGTTTAGGCTTGTATTCCTTCAAAAACAGCTGACGTAAATGAAGGTGTCCGTTGAACGCAGCGATCGCGGCGACGCCACCTATAAAGTTTCGGAAAGTAGAAGCGTCAAAATCTTCTTCCTTTCTTTCTGTTATGAGGTTTAAACCGCGATTGCGGTACCATTCCACCAATGGGTTATAAAATTGCGGTATAACAATACCATCTACTTCGACCTCTTTTGTCTCCAACCGTAGCAGTTCTCGAATATCTGTCACTTCTGCGGACTTTTCATGAGATATATATCCAAGGGCCAACCGCAAGGTGCGTACGTTATTGTCGATTGTTTCTTCAGCATGACGTTTTAATTTCAGGCCATATTTTTGCCTGGCAAGTTTTGGGATCTCCTTGTTAGTTTGAAACCCTTGCCGGGCTCTTTCCATATAAGTGCGCACTTGACTCTGAAGCGGCTCCTTAAGCTCCTCCAGCCGGAGGGTGATAACAACTTCTTCCTCCACCTCGTACTTTAAATATGCCCTTACCCTCTTTCTGAACTGTTGAAGGGCAGTGTATCCGCTTCTCCATTTAGCGCGTGGATTATCTTCCCGAATAGCTTGATGTATGAGGTTAACGCTTTTTTCAAGTAGCACCCTGATGTCAGTAATGTTCCGTGCACTAGAAACCTTTAGAAGTGCAGAACCTAGAGTTAGGCTGCGATGTGAAAGAGGTATAGTCTCTCGATATTTCTTGCACTCGTCCTCCGTTACTCTCCTATAGTGGAGAGAATTATTCCCACACGGGTCGTCATGCGTTCTAGGAAGGAGAAACCAAACTTCTCGAAGATGCGGGGGTAAGTGTTCCTTAAGAGTTATAGGGTTCGGTGACCCCGCGCCTTTAAGTTCTTCAGACCAAGGAAGATTTCTTATGAGCTTCTTCAGACGAGATATATGTTGCCCTTTATATTTCTCATCGCCGGGCTGCGATTCTATGTGTTTAATGAAGTGAGGATGTAAGTGTTGTGAATCGGCACATACATACAGTATCGGTAACTTCCCTGGCATAGTGCCCAGAGATTCAGCATAGCTCGTGAGTGCTACGTTGATCTGCTTGAGATCCGTTTCCAATCGCAGCTTCGGGTTGCGCTGGTGCCGCTCTGCGATTACGTCGACAAACTGCCTGCTCAATTCTAAGTTGCTCATACATGCTCCTTGCATTCCATATAGCCCTTGAACATCTGCTCTCACGCGTAGGGCACTCTGTTCGTTTGGAATGGCGGCGACACGCTAACACGGGGGGTGTGCACGGGGTGTATAATGCGGGCCTAACCTGTTGGCAGGGGAGGGCTTATATGACGACTTCGTATTTAGCGTCGGAAAGGCGTTCCAATCGTTTGAAGGAAATGATAGTGGCCGGCGACAAGGCAGGCATTGAGCGGATGAAGTTTGGCGAGATCGTCTACTACTTGCGGAATCGCAGAACCTGCGGTTTATCACATAGGCAGGCTGCTGAGATAGCCGGTATTGAGCGCACGGAATGGAATAGGATCGAGAACGGGCTCGTCCGCCCGCTACCGGCTACCGTGGAGGGGATGGCAAAGGCGCTGGGTGTAGAGCCCGCAATCCTGCTCGTTCTAGCCGGTCATAAAGTGCCGGAAGAACACTGCCTCTATGACAGGGAACACTTTCATCGAATGCTCGACGAGGCATTAGACCAGTGCCTATCAAGAGCAGAGTTCGCGATCCACATGGACGTGTTGTGGAAGGAATGCGAGGAGACACTGATGATTGAGGGGCTGGGTATATTGCCCCAGAAGGTCCCCGCGCGCCCGACCTATACTGAGCTCATGGATCATGCATTAGCGCATTTGACCGCCGGCGAGAAGTTGCGATTCGCGATGGCGCTAGTTGAGTCATCTACGGATAAAGCGTTTGAGGACTCGGGCGTGGATCGGGCGCGTTTTTACAAGATGGTGGCCGAGAGACTGGAAGAGTGCAGGTACACGAGGCTGATGACGTTTGATATGAACGATCCTCTGTAACATTCCCGGCGCGGTAGATGATGCGGTTCATGACCGATCATCGGATACTGTCAGGTAATCCGGAAGTAATCACACTTCCTCATCGTAGAAGGGGTAGACAGAGATCTATTGTCTGAATGCTTTATCTAGGACATATGTACGGAGGGCTTTTCTTGAATTGTATCAAGAGTTAAACAAAGTTGCAGCCTTGCGACTTATCAGACGTATGTACTTCCTAGCAGGCTCTTACCTTCAGCACTTCGTTGAGCCGTGTCGTGTAGCGGCCTGACAAATGGACACGCGCTATCTGGAGAATCTACTCAACGAGATGTGGAGTAAGCAGGAGGGCGGGACGAAATATAAATATCCCCAACAGGTATGGCTCTACCGTCGAGCCAGCGAAAGGCTCGTCCCCTACGAGTTGCTCAAGGAAGCCGACGTTATTCTGTGACTGCGCTACACGTTAGAGCGTGACCCTGATGCGATGTTCAGCTTTTTAAGCTGGATACCAGTAACAGTCGGCTCATTGGAAGATAACCACTGGCGTGTCGATCACTTCCCGGCCTTCCAACGAGCAGCTTCAAGAAGATTCTTCGACCGATTCAAAGTGGTCCTCGGGGTCGAGTCGAAGGAAGAGCTTCTGCAACGGTGGGCCCGTGCCTTCCCCAAAAGCTCTGAGCGCGGGCAGGACGGGTATTGGGAGCGAGTGTTTAATATTAGAGGATTAGCCTCAACGTAATTTCGGTGAACTTGCTCGGTCCGCGTAACCTGTTGGTACTGTTGCCCTTATTTACAACCTACGTCGGCAATTTGCAGTTCTGAAATTGACATTTGCTATGCTCGGCGACGTCCTTCAACGCCCGTGCGATTGAATGGATAATACGCATCAAGGGAGAGTGTTATGAGTGACGAAAAAGTGGGATCCCTGACGCAGGATGAACTCTTCGCCGAGTTGCACAAGCGCGGCTACGATGACGTGTCCGAGAGGCAGCTCGCCGACTGGCGGAGGAAAGAGTTGCTCCCGCCTTTTGACGTGATAGGAGGCGGGCAAGGTCGCGGCCGCGGGAGGGAGCGCAGCTCGTGGTCTAACGGCAGGTTAGTCTTCAACCAAGCGCTGTGGGTCCGCGAGCTCCTTCAGATCTACGGCAGCGTGGAGAGAGTCCGCCTGCCCCTCTGGGTGCTGGGCTACCCCGTTCCTCTACGGCATGTGCGGGAAGTCCTCGGCGATCCCCTGAACGAGATTGCCGCCGGCATCGCCGAAGCGATAGAGAATGAGGCCCGCGCGAGCGGTGAGATCGAGGATCTCATCGAGGAGGCAGCTTACCAGAACGTCGAAGAGATGAGGCGGGCGGGGGCGGAGGCGCTGCTGATGCCTCAGCACACGCTGGAGGCGTTCCTCAACGTCTTCTTTAATCAAGGCTACGACTTGGCCGACGGTGCCTTCGAGCTCGGGGCCGAGGAGTTGAGGGAGTACGAGAGAGCAATGCGGGAGAGGTGCGGCGCCACCCTGGCCGCCGAGGGCCTCGGCGACGTC